>WNFU01002977.1_pt1 | contig 22652 bp, 17 predicted proteins | sample 5400121 | NCBI WGS metagenome assembly WNFU01 (sample SAMN13153360, study PRJNA577476) | soil metagenome | isolation source: 100 cm soil or saprolite under grassland replicate 1 | place: USA:California | collected 2016-06-15
TTCCTCCTGCCCGTTCGCGCCCTTCGAAATGCCGTAGCGCTTGCATTTCTCCCAGAGAGCTTTGCGGGACAGGCCGAGCAGCTTTGCAGCTTCGGTCTTGTTGTCCCGCGTCCGCTCCAGTGCCTTGCGGATGTGTTGCTTCTCGAACTGCTCGCGGGCGGCGTCCAGCCGGTCCACCAGCACCGCCCTCTTGTCAGCCATGGACGCCCCTTCGCTGCAAAACCCGCACGTCGGCTGCGGCGGGCCCCCGAGATACGGGCACGCCGGGAACCCGCACAGGTCCCAGGGCTCAGTCTCGCTGCCGTCATGGCTCAGCGTCACGGCCCGCTCCACCGTGTTTTCCAGTTCGCGGACGTTGCCGGGGAAGGAATAGCGCAGAAGCAGTTCCTGCGACCGCTGAGAGAAGGCCTTCACTCGCTTGCCCGTCCGCATCGCAAAGCCCTCTAGGAAATGCTTGGCTAGGACCATGATGTCCTCTTTGCGCTCCCGCAACGGCGGCAGATAGATTGGGACCACGCTCAGCCGATAGTAGAGGTCTTCTCGGAATCGTCCCGCCTGCACTTCTTTCTTAAGGTCCCGCTGGGTGGCGCAGACGAGGCGCACATCCACCTCGATCGTCTGGTTGCCGCCGACCCGCTCAAACTGCCGCTCCTGCAGCACGCGCAGCAGCTTGACCTGCACCACCGGGGAGATCTCCCCGATCTCGTCCAGGAAGATAGTACCCTGGTGCGCCAGCTCGAACCGCCCCTTGCGCTGCCGCAGCGCGCCCGTAAAGGCCCCGCGCTCATGCCCGAACAGTTCGGTCTCAAGCAGCGTCTCCGGAAGGGCGGCACAGCTGACCTTGATGAAGGCGCCATCGCGTCGCGGGCTGTTGTGGTGGATCGCGTTGGCCACCAGTTCCTTCCCGGTCCCGCTTTCGCCGACGATCAGGACGGTCGAGTCGGTCGGGGCCACCAGCTTGATCTTCTCCAGCACCTCCCGCATCTTGTCGTTCTTGCCGAGCAGTCCCTTGAAGCTGAACCGCCCCTCCAGTTCTTCCCGTAAGGACCGGTTCTCATCCTCCAGTTCCAGGACTTTCACCAGGCGCTTGACGATCAGCAGCAGCTCGTCCATGGAGAAGGGCTTGGTGATGTAGTCGTAAGCGCCCATTTTGATGGCTTCCACCGCCGTCTCGACGGAGCCGTGCGCGGTGATGACGATCACGCCGGTCTTGGGCAAGACCTCCTTGCAGGCCTGGAGGATCTGGAGGCCGTCCATCCCAGGCAGGCGAAGGTCGGTGATGACGATCTCGAACGGCTCTTTCCGGATCAGATCCACGCCCTCCAGGCCCGTCGTCGCGACCTTGACCTGGCACCCTTCCGCCTTCAGCGCGTCGGCGATCGAGATCCGCATGAGGGGCTCATCGTCGATGATCAGAACGTTCGGCTGTGGCATAGCGTCAGGCTTCCTTCCCGGCCATCGACCGGACCGATATGGTCGGCAGCCGCACGATGAACGTGGTCCCGCGGCTGACCTGGCTCTTGACCGCAATCTCCCCGCCATGCCGCTCGACGATCCCCAGGCTCACCGAAAGCCCCAGGCCTGTCCCCTCGCCCTGCCCTTTGGTCGTGAAGAACGGATCGAAGATCTTCGGCAGGACGTCGGGCGGGATGCCACAGCCTGTATCCTCCACCTCGATCGTGCACCACGGACCGTCGTGGCCCGAGCGGACTGTCACGACCCCTTCCCCGCGGATCGCCTGCACTGCGTTGAGGATCAGATTCATGAGCACCTGCTCGAGCATGTGCCGGTCGGCCAGGAGGGACGGCAGCTCGTGGCCTAGTTCCCGGTGAAGGCGCACCCGGGTCCCTTCGAAAGCGTAGCTGGTGAGCGTCAAGACCCGCTCGATGATCGCATTGACCTCGGTCGGGGCGAGCTCGGGATCGTGCTGCTGGGAGAAATCGAGCAGCTGCCGCACGATCTTCTGGACCCTCCGCAAGCCCTCTTCCATCGACGCCAGGTACTCCGTCGCCCGCTCCAACGAGACGCTCTTCTTGCGGAGGTTGTAGAGGCAGTTCAGAATGCCCCCCAGCGGATTGTTGATTTCGTGCGCGACCCCGGCGGCCAGTTTCCCGATGGAGGCGAGCTTCTCGGCATTGAGCACCTGCTGCTCCAGGCGTTTCTTCTCCGTGATGTCCCGCGCGATACCCAGCACCCCCACGATCTGCCCGCTGTTATCCCGAAGGGGGGACACGCTGACCAAGGCATTGCGCGGCTCTCCCGTCTTGTTCAGGATCTCCACCTCATAGGCCTGCTTGGTCCCGATATCGAGGGTGGTCCGGAGGCGCTTGCCGCGATGTCGCTTGGACATCAACGACAAGTACGGCCGGCCGATCAGGTCTTCCTTCCGGTAGCCCCAGCTCTCGACCTTGCTGTTCACGTAGGTGAACCGCTGGTCCAGGTCGAGCGTGTAAATGACGTCGTTGGCGTTCTCAAGCAGGTTCTCGAGATATGTCTTCGTCTCTTCGATTTCCCGGGTCCGCTCCTGGACCTTCACCTCCAGCGACTCGCTGTACTCCTGGAGCTGCCGCTCCAGGACCTTGCGTTCCGTGATGTCGCGCAGCTGCACCATGATGTAGGTCATGGGGCCGGCTCCGATGCCGGTGAGGTCCAGTTCCATGGAAACCGGCCGCCCGGCCCGATCGAACACCTTGACTTCCACCGTCGGCGTCTTGTTCGCCCCCTTGAGGACCTCTTGCATCAACGCCGCGACCGACGGCTGGTACTTGGGTAAGATGAGGTCGATGAAGCGACGCCCCACGAGCTGCTCTTCCGGATACTTGAGGATGGCTTCCTGGCGCCGGTTGGCCGCGATGATGCCGCCGCCGGGATTCACCATGATCACCGAATCAGCGGCCTCGTCGAACAGGATCTTGTAGCGTTCCTGCGATTCGCGGAGGTCCCGTGTCCGGCGCGCCACTTCGTGTTCAAGCCCTTCCGTGTGCTGGCGGAGACTGGCCGCCATCCGATTGAAGCTGTCGGCCAGCTTTTCGATCTCATCGCCCGTCGTGATATCGAGACGGTGGTTGAGCTCGCCCCGACCGATCAAGGCCGCTCCCTCTTGGAGCACTTGGATCGGACGCACGATCCGGCGGGCCAGGAAGCGGCCAGCCACGAGCATGAGGACGAACACCCCGATGGCTCCCGCGGAGACCTTCCAGATAAGCTGGTTCAGCGGCGCGAACGTCTCTTTCGGATCCTGCCGGACGAAGGCGATCCACTGCACCCCGTTCCCGCCCAGGCTCTCACGGGCGAGGGCGACCGGAAACCGGACCGGCGCGTACCCGACGATCGCGTTCTTTCCCCCATGCGAGTCATCTTCGGCAACCACCCAGCCGGCCGTCGGTTGTGTGATCTGCCGCATCAAGGAGGCGTTGATCGTATGCCTGTCGGGGGAGAGCACCGGGCAGATCAACGGCCGGCCGGCCGTGCTCAAGAGCATCGCGTGCCCCTGTTCGCCGATCCGGACCTCCTGGATCGCCTTGAAGAGTTCATCGCGACGCAGGCGGACGTTCACGGCGCCGACTGCCACCTTCTGCGTGTCGTCTAGCACGGGCACCGCCACATCGAGCACGTGGAACCCCAGCTTCTCGTCGAAGACGAAATCGCTCACGTAGATCTGGCCCTTGCTCCCGTTGAAGGCTGCCTTCCACCACTGGGCCTGGCTCTGATCGTATTCGGCCTGAGGCGTGGAACTCACCACCAGGGCTCCCTGGCCGTCCGTCACGAAGATGGCGACGTATTCCGCTTTCCGGATCCGCAACCATTCGTTGAGATAGTCCGTCGCCATCTTGTTGATGAAATCCGGGTACTGCTCCTGGCGTGGTCGCATGGCCCACCGCCGCTCCCATTCACGGACAATCCGGCGAATGGCCGCGTGATCCCGGCCTGCATAGCTCCGGTTGGAATCGATGACCGCCCCGCGCAGGATTGGAATCGTGGCCAGCTGACGAGCCTCGCTGACGCCCTGCATCACCTGTAATTCGACCTTCCCCGCCGCCTCGATGGCGATCTGACGAAAGTCCCTACCGATCACATCCCGGATCGCCTGGCGCTCTTCGAGATAGGTGATGACGAACGCGAAACTAAGAGGCAGGAGCCCGATCAACACCATGGCGGTGATGATCCGGCGTTGAAGACTCTGGCGTCGGCTGGACTGTTTCAATTTGGTAACACCGCGACGGCTTGTAACTATTTATTTTTCCTCGGAGTATCCTTAATTGTCAAGTGGGGGTAACACCTTTAACGTCGGCGGAGCAGCTTTCCCGGGGTGCCTTTCCAGAGGATTAGCAGGGGGCTGGCGACGAATACCGATGAATAGGTGCCGACGATGACACCCAGGAGCAAGGCCAGGGAAAAGTCGTGCAGCACCTCCCCTCCGGCCAGGGTCAGCGGAATGAGGACCAGAATGACGGTCAGCGACACAACGACGGTCCGGCTCAGGACCTGGTTCACAGCATTGTTGATGACCGTCTCGAGGGGGTCCCGATGACGCGTCTTGAGATTTTCCCGAATCCGGTCGAAGACCACGACGGTGTCCGTCAGGGAGTACCCCGCCAGCGTCAGGAGGGCGGTGACGATCAGGAGGGTGATCTCCTTCTCCAACACGTAGAAAACCCCCAGCACGGCCAGCACGTCGTGAAAGGTCGCGATCGCCGCCGCAATCCCGAACCGGAACTCAAAGCGGGCTGCGACGTAGACGATGATGCCGAGCATCGAGATCGAGATGGCAATGAGCGCATCCTTCTGGAGCTTCTGCCCAATGGTCGGGCCGATCTCGTAACTGGAATCGACGACGAAGGGGTTCGACGGGAAATCCTTCTTGAAGATCTCCAAGACCTTCTCGGCAACTTTCTCCTCAATAGTCGTCTGGGCCTTGACACGGATCAGCAGCTTGTTGCCTTGGGTGATATCCTGGATCTCAACCTCCGCGAACCCGTGACGGCCCAGGGCCTGCCTGGCCTGTTCGATCGGAATCGGCTGGTCAAACTTCAACTGGACGGCCGTCCCCCCTGCGAAGTCGATCCCCAGGTTCGCCGCCCCCCGCCAGATCTGGACCAGCGCGATCAGGCCGACGAAGACAAACACGCCCGACAATGCAAAGGAGTACCTCCGCAGCCCCATGAAATCGATGGACGTTTTGCCGAGGATCTCCAACATATCCGCCTCTAGATGCTGAGCCGTTCCATCCGCCCCCGCCGGTTGAGCAGGTCATAGACGACCTTCGTTCCCACCAGAGCCGTAAAGAGGTTGATCGCAATGCCCAAGCACAGGGTGACGGCAAAGCCCTTGATCGGGCCCGTACCGAACAAGAACAATGCAAACCCCGTGATTAGCGTGGTCACGTGCGAGTCCACAATAGTCAGGAACGCCTTCTCATAGCCGGCGTCGACGGCCGGCCGGACCGGCTTGCCCGTCCGCAGCTCCTCCCGGATCCGCTCCAAGATCAGCACGTTCGAGTCCACCCCCATCCCGATGGTCAGGATGATGGCGGCGATGCCCGGCAGGGTGAGGGTGGCATTGAGCCCGGCGAGCGCGCCGACCAAACAGACGAGGTTCAGCATGAGGGCTAAATCCGCGATGGCGCCGGATAGCCGGTAATAGACCACCATGAAGAGGACCACCAGAGTGCCGGCGATCACGGTCGACCGAACGCCCTTTTCGATGGAGTCCCGTCCCAGCGAAGGCCCGACCGTCAGGTCCTGGATGATCTTCACCGGAGCCGGCAAGGCGCCGGCCCGGAGGATGATGGCCAGATCGTTCGCCTCCTCCGTGGTGAAACTGCCGGTGATCTGGGCCCGGCCCCCGCCAATCCGCTCCTGGATGACCGGCGCCGAATAGACCGTGTTGTCCAAGATGATGGCCATGCGCTTCTTGACGTTTTCCGCCGTGATCCGTTCAAAAAGCTTGGCGCCGGTGCTGTCGAAGGTCACCGACACGTAGGCTTCCTGGAACTGGCCGATCGCCACACGGGCATCCGTCAACACATCGCCCGTTAGGACCGCTCGTTTCTTGACCAGATACGGAGTCTTCGTTACCCGCCCGGTCTGTTTGTCCACGTGACGCTCGAAGAGGATCTCATCCTCGGGAGGGATTTGTGGCCCGAATTCCTTCAGGACCTCCTCTTCCTTCCCTGCAGGAACTCGACTCGGCAGCTCGCGTGCGACCTTATGGTCCTCATCCAGCATCTTGAATTCCAGCAAGGCCGTGTTCTTGATGAGGGCCTTGGCCCGCCCTGGGTCTTTCACGCCAGGCAACTGCACGACGATCTGCCGAAGGCCCTGCTGCTGGATTAGCGGCTCAGCCACGCCGAATTGGTCGACGCGGTTCCGGACGGTTTCGAGGGCCTGGCTGACGGCCGCCTTCTTGATCCGTTCGGCTTCGTCGGGTTTCAGGGAAAGGACCAGCGTGCGATCACCGGACGACCGCCCGCTCAACATCGGGAACTGATCGTCGGTCAGGTTGAGGACAGCGTCCTTGGCCTCCGGCCTCGAGAGCGCGACCGTGATCTCGGTCGGGCCGGTCCGCTTGACGGTTTCCACCTGGAGCTTCTTCTCGGCGAAGAGCTCCGCCATGCTGGTGACGTCTCGATCTAGCTTGATCTCGATCGCGCGTTCGGCCTCCACTTCTAGCACTAAGTGGATGCCGCCCTGCAGGTCGAGGCCAAGCGTGATGCCCTTGTTGGGCAAGTGCTGTTTCCACCACTCCGGCATGGCGGAGAACAGCGGCGTGGAGGGCAAAAAGAACACCAGCGACACGAACACCGCGATGCCCAGCAGGAATAAGCGCCCCGCGACGGGTTTCATGTGCGGCGCCTGTCAGTCATCTGCGTCATCCCCGCGCACTCGGAGAATATGGTCCCGGGCAACCTTGATCTTGGCGTTTTCGGCCACCTGCAAGGTCACGGTCTCCTTGCCGACGTTCGTCACCGTCCCCCAGATCCCCCCGCTCGTCACCACCTTGTCTCCCTTCTTGAGCTGGCTGATCAGGGTCTGATGCTTTTCGCGCTGCTGCTTCTGCGGCCGGTAAATCACAAAGTAAAAGATGACGACGATCAGCACGAACATCGGCAGCATCTGGGAGAGCTGCTCCCCGACCGACGGCGCGGGCGCCTGGGCGGGGGCTTGCGCGAGCACCATCAGGAACGTTCCGGTCATGTCTGGCACGCCTCCCGGTTCGCATAAAACTGGTCCCGAAATTCGGCCATCCGTCCTTGACGGAGCGCGTCCCGCCAGCCAGTCATCAAGGTCGCAAAGTAGTGGAGGTTGTGCAGGGTATTGAGACGAACCCCGAGCATCTCTTTCGCCAGGAAGAGATGGCGCAGGTACGCCCGCGAATAGGAGCGACAGACCAGGCAGGAGCAGGTCGGATCCACTGGCGATTCGTCCCGCGCATACTGGGCGTTCTTGATCAACACCCGCCCAAACGAGGTGAACAGCCAGCCCGTCCGGCCATGACGGGTGGGCATGACGCAGTCGAACAGATCCATTCCGCGGGCGACGCCTTCGATGAGGTCCTCCGGCGTGCCCACCCCCATCAGGTATCTTGGGGCGGACTCCGGCAACTCCGACACCGCTGCGTCAAGCGCGACGTACGTCACCTCTTTGTCCTCCCCCACGCTCAAGCCGCCGAGCGCATACCCGTCGAACCCAATCTCCACCAACGCGGCGGCCGCCCGCGCCCGCAACCCCGGATAATGCGCCCCTTGGACAATGCCGAAGAGGAATTGATCGGACCGGCGACGCGCATCCAGACTGCGTCGCGCCCATTGCGTCGTCCGCATCAGCGCGGCTTCGGCGGCATCCTCCGCCGCGGGATACCGCAGACATTCGTCGAGGGTCATGGCCACATCGGCGCCGAGCGATTCCTGAATCTCGATCACGCGCTCGGGCGTCAGGTGATGCAGCGAGCCGTCCAGGTGGGATTGGAACGTTACGCCGTCGTCCGAAACCTTGCAGAGAGGCGCCAGACTGAATACCTGGTAGCCCCCGCTATCGGTCAAGATCGACCGCGACCATCCCATGAACCGGTGCAGGCCGCCCAGTTCTGCGATTAGCTGATGGCCAGGCCGGAGATAGAGATGGTAGGCGTTGCAGAGGACCATCTCGAAGCCCAGCCCGGTGAGGTCCTCGGAGGAGAGCCCTTTGACCGTGGCCTGGGATCCCACCGGCATGAACGCCGGGGTCTGCACCACGCCGTGCGCGGTCTGGAGCTCGCCGACGCGCGCCCGTGAATGTCCCTCCCGCTGCAAGACCCGAAATCCGCGAGCGCCCATCACATCCTTTCGGGAGCGGATACGCCCAAGATGGCCAGCCCGTTCCGGAGGACGGTCTGGACGCCTCGGAAGAGGCAGAGCCGGGCGGCGGTCAGAGCGGGCGTCAGGGTTTCTCCCTTGCGCGTCTGCTCAGCGTCCTGAGCAGCAGGCTTCAGATGGTCTTGCCCATCCAGTTCGCGCTCCAATAGAGGAGGAAGAATGCGGTGCTTGTAATAGTAGGCATGGAGGCGAGCCGCCAGGTCCTGCAGGTAATACGTCAGGCGGTGCGGTTCGAGCGCCTGGGCGCTCGCTTCCACCAGCGCGGGGTATTCCGCCAAGGGCTTGATCAGCTCCAGGTCATCCGGCGAACTCAGCACGCTCCAGTCCACCTTGCTTGTGCGCTGTACAGGGACGCCCCGCTCGGCGGCGACCCGGAAAAGACTGGCGACCCGTGCATGCGCGTACTGCACGTAGTAGACGGGATTCTCGGCGGACTGCTGCTTGGCCAGCTCCAAATCGAAATCTAGCTGGCTGTCGGCCCGCCTGGTCAGGAAGATGAACTTCGCGGCATCCGCGCCGACCTCTTCGATTACCTCCCGCAAGGTGATTAGCTCGCCCGCTCGCTTCGACATCGTCACGCGCTGACCACCGCGCAGCAAGTTCACAATCTGCACCAGGATCACTTTCAAGCGGTCTTTCGGATAGCCGAAGGCCTGCACCGCCGCCTGCATCCGGGGAATGTAGCCATGATGATCGGCCCCCCAAATATTGATCAGCAGGTCATAGCCGCGCGCCAGCTTGTCGCGATGATAGGCGATATCGGATGCCAGATAGGTAAACTCTCCGTCCTGCTTCCTCACAACACGATCCTTATCGTCGCCGAAGGCCGTGGATCGAAACCATAGGGCTCCGTCCTGCTCAAAGAGATACCCATGTTGTCTCAACCAATCGAGAGCCTGTGTGACCGCTCCTGAATTGAATAGCTCCTTTTGTTCGCTAAACCATCGATCGAATCTGAGGTTGAACGCCTGCAGATCAGTCTTGATGTCATTCAGTAATTGTGAAGATGCCCATTCGGCCACTTCTGAATTGGTTAATCCGGTTCGCAAATCACCTGCTTGTTGCTTTTCCTGTAGCTGTTTTGCAAGATCAACGATATATGCGCCTTTATAGCCATCCTCAGGAGCACTAGTCGGATTTTGCACTGCCGTCACCGAGGCAGCCATGAGACGTACTTGCCGGCCGGCGTCATTGATATAGTACTCGGTGCTGACCTTGTAGCCCGCGCTGCGGAGCAAGTTGGCCAGCGCGCCACCAACAGCGGCGCCGCGCCCGTGCCCCATGTGCAACGGTCCTGTAGGATTGGCGCTCACGAACTCCAGCAGCACCCGCTGGCCCATTCCAAGCGTCGACCGTCCGTACTGCTCCCCCTGCGCTTCGATCTCTGCCAAGGCCCGGAACCACAGATCCCGCTTGACCGTGAGATTAATGTAACCTGGGGGCGCCACCTCGATGCGCTCCAGCACTTCCGAGTGTGAGCGCAAGCGCCCGGCGATGATCTCGGCGATCTCCCGGGGAGACCGGCGCTCCGAGGCCGACAGGTTCATGGCCACGGTCGTGGCGAGATCCCCCCAGGTCGTCTTTTTCGGGACGTCAAGCACCAGGGCGGGTACGGTGGTGAGTTTCAGGTCACCCGACGCCCGCGCGTCTTCGAGAGCCTCCCGCAATGTGGAGAGGACTGTCTCTCTCACGACCCCCACCGACATCGACGAAACACCCCATACAACTGCGGCCCTCGAGAACCCCCCGAGGGCCGCCAAAGTGGGCAGCAATCTAACATAAACGCTCGCACATCGCAAGGATCAGACGGGTCAGGTCTCGATCCATTTTTTCGCCTTGGCGAGATCCTCAGGTGTGTTGATGTTGAAAAACGAGCGCAACTCGGGGTCCACGTCCCTGAAGGCAGCCTCCGGAATCCGATGCACCCGGAGCTCCGGACTCATACAGAGGTCCTGCACCTTCAGGCGGCCAGCTTCGACCAGGGAACGGAGGACCGGCAGGCAGGTTTTCGCGTACGCAGCGTGCATGGGCTGGAGCTGCCCAGCCAGGTCCGGAATGACGACGTCGCCGGACAGGGCTTGGTCGAGGACGACGCGGATCGCGGCGGGCGAGAGCCACGGCATGTCGCTCGCAGCGGCGAAGACCCGGTCATGCGTGGCGAAATGCAGGCCCGTGTACAGCCCGCCGAGGGTGGCGCGCCCCGGAATGAGGTCCACGACGACCTTGGCACCCAGCGACATGAATGGTTCCGGCGCATCCGCGACGATCAGAACCTCCTTGAAGAGACCCTGAAAGGCATCGATGACCCGCTGGATACAGGGACGCCCGCCGATCTCAAGAAAGCGTTTGTCGACGCCCAGCCGGCGGCTCTTTCCCCCTGCGATGATCACTCCGGTCACGGGTTCACACCTTCCTCAATGAAATAAAAAAAGGGGGGTGGGCCAGCCCACCCCCCTTTGAATCAGCTCCCACCCGTTTACCGGGCAGCTCGGCGGCACATCACTTCTTCTTCATCGTCTCTCTTTTGGTGGCCCGCCGGCGGAGGATCCACCCTTCCGCGATAATCATGCCGACCGCCATCAGAATCGGATACACTTTCGCTTCAATGGGAACCGGCGGCTCCAGGATGGTGTAGTAGAAAGCCGACACCGCCATCTTCAGCCCGGCATCGCCGTTGTGGCCGTCCCAGGCGAAGAAGACAGTCGGAATGTACTTGCCCGTTTCGAACTGGACATCCGCGTCTTTGTCATCGGTATGAAGGGGGCGCTTCATGAGAACGGTCCACCGCCCATCGTTGAACTCGCCCTTGACCAGCTTCAGCTTCTCGGTCGCCCCTGGGCGCTCCTCCAGCGGCTTGTCCCACCCCGATCCGGTATAGGCCTTCAACGTCCCGTCGGCCTCCCACTTCCAGAGATCGACGTGGCGCTTCTCTTCCCCATGCAGGAAGCGCGGTTTTTCAGGTGGCGCGTACTCCTGCCATTTCGCCGGAAACTGGATAGCCACGGCATCGTTGTACACCGTGTAGGTATTCTGCTTAGCCGCAATCGAATTCGCCTCACCGGCCACAGGCGGCGCTTCCTCAATGGGCACCACGGTGATGCCCGGCTCGACCTGGCTCTTCGTCCGGTCGTCCCACCGGAAGAGGAAAGCAATCTCGTTCTTGTTGTACATGGACTGTATCCAGAGATCGTCAACGCGGTTGACAAAGTTCCTCGGCTTGTGGGTGATTTGTCCACCCATCCCGATGATCCGCCGAGGCCGATCGCGCCATTTTTTGTCATTGGGATCCGCGGGAATTTCTCCTTCGATGGGAGCGGAAGGCACGACAAAATTGGTTTTCGGTTTGGCCGTCTGCGGGTCCATCTCAAGCAACTTGGAGAAGGGATCGCCTTCTTTTTCACGCTCGCACACCGAATTGACAAAGTTGGCGATGTGCCACCGCTCCTCAACCGTCGTGTTGTCGGCGAAGGACGGCATGGGCGTCCCGTTCACGCCGGTCGAGAAGGTCCGGAAGATGTTCTTCACGTTGTACGGATCTTCTCTGCTCCCCCGGAAATTCCAGCACTTATGCATGTTCGCCGGCTGGATCGGGAATCCCCAGTCATCCTTGAGGTTAAAGGGGTTACCATCCCCGCGGCCCTCCACCCCGTGACACTCAATGCACCTCTTCTCGACAAAGAGGTTGGCGCCTTTTTCGATGCTCTCCTTGCTGTAGGGAACCGGCTTCAAGGCATCCTTGTTATTGATGTCCAGGATGCTGAAGGTCTCGGTCTTGTCGTCGAACTTCCGATCTTTCACGAGCTGCGTCGTCACGAACGACAGGACCTGCAAGCGCTGCTGCTCGGTCAGGATGCCATCCCAAGGAGGCATAGCCGAACCCGGCAATCCGTGGGTGACAGTATCAAACAAGTCATTCTGACCAGCAACCGGCTTCGTGGGATCAAACAGCGGTAACTCTCCGCTCGCCGTATGCCGGATCTTGAAGGTGCCCTGGGTGAAGTTGCGCGGACGCGGCCAGAGCCGATCGGCGCCAGGGCCATCACCCGCTCCATCCACCCCGTGGCACCAGACACATTTGCGGAAATAAATCTTCTTGCCTTCTTCAATCATGTTGGGGTCAGGCTTGGCAGGGTTGGTCCCTTTGATAAATCCAGGCGACAACCCGCTATCGGCCTTTACATCGCCGGTCGCCCACAGAACGGCGACGCCGGCCCCCAATCCGACGGCGACCGCCGCGATGGCGATCATGAGCCCTTTTCGCGTCCCTTTGAAGAGATAACAGTTCATTGCTCTATACCCCTAAGTTGGTAGGGATCGATTAATCCCACGTCCTTGGATAATAGCCTGTATGCCAGTATTCGAACAGGATGACCTTCCAGATCTCATCGATCGTCAGGTGCTGTTCCCACGGCGGCATGACCGAGGCCCATGGGAAGGCTTCGCGAGGAAGGCCGATTCCGCCCTTCGAGACACGCCAGAACACGAAGGTCTCCTGGAGCTGCGCGATCGTCCCGGCGTCCGTGAAGTTCGCCGGAATCGGGTTGAAGGCAAAGGCAAACATGCCCCGGCCGTTTAGATTATCGCCGTGGCAGAAGTGGCAGTTCTGGAAGAAGATCTGTCCGCCTTCCCGAACGTATTGCAAGTATTGGGGCGCCTTCTCGTCCCACGGATTGCCGTCAATGTATTTCTTCTGGACCACATCGGAGTATTTCCCGTCGTCATCCACGCGATACGGATTGCTCGCGGTCTGGAGGACGAAGGTCTTGCCGTGCACCTTGGTGCTGGCCGGTGGCGCCGGGTGTACAGTGCGCAGCTCGATCGGCTCATCGATGCTCGGCTTCATGTTGTTCCAACCAAGGAAGCCGACGAGGAAGGGCAACAACACAACAGAGACTGCCCGGATGATCTGCGTCGTCGGAGTCTTCGCATCGGCCACAGCGATGAGGGGCTTGCGGAAATCCTGCCAGGATGTTTCCGTGGAGGACACCCACATGAAGATTCCGATCAGAACATTGGTAGCGTAGATGGCTAGGACGCTGAAGGGCAGGGGCGGATAGATCCGATACCTGAAGTAGAGGATCGAATAGATGAACAGGCTGGAGGCTTGCGCCAGCTTATTCACCTTGATCCCCATCTTCTTGTCGAGAAGATAGAAGATATAGATAAACAGCAGTATTTGTAGCCCCACTTCAACTAGCATCTGCATGGGCATGTAGCCCTCAACAAATCGCGGGAATAATGCGCTCATGTCTGATCTCCTAAATCTTGTGCACAGCCAGATCAGGACTCTTCTTACCGCCTACTCGATCTTCGGCGGCGCCTTGCCTTCTTCCAATTGCGACAGATAATTGATGACCTTGTTGAGTGCGGCCGCGTTGAGCTTCTTCCCGAAATCCTTCGGCATGACGTTGTCCGGGAACGGCTTTCCGTTGTCCTGCTTCGCGAGGTACATGCTCGGCGTCAGGATTGACTCCATGATGTATTCACGAACCGTGGTGGCCTTACCCTTGTAGTCCGGGTCCTTCAGACGCTTCGGCGCATTCGTCTTTTCCACGAGCTTAGGCCCCACGGCACCGACCGCCATGGGAATCCCCGGAATCGTGTGGCACGCAAAGCACAGCGCCTTGATGAAGATCTCATTGACCGGCTCATCGCCCGTCACAACCGGAGCGCCAGGTGCTGGGCCTGCTGGAGCCCCGCCAGGAGCGCCTGCCGGCTTCGGGCGATCAGATTCAGGAATGAACTTCTTATACGCATTCTCAATCTCCTCCGGAGTCGGAGGATCGGTGCCTTCGCGTGCAAAGAGCCAGGTATCCACCGCGATCAACTCGTCCAGAGACAGGGCGATCGGCGGTTTGTGAATCGCCGGCATGGGGCTCTCTTTATCATTCGTCCCCTTCACACCGAAGCCCACCACCACATAACAGTTAGGGCAGGCATGCGATTCCGCGATGTACTCAGCCGCCGTCTGTGCTGTCCCGCAGCCCGGACATGCCTCCTTCTGGACCGTGTCTCGCTTGCTGGGGTCGGCCTGGCTATACCGGGGATCCTTCAACCGTTCTAAAGCACGTGTCGGGATTCCGAAGAGGTTGGGCGCCCGCTCGCTCAGGAAGCCCTTCTGGAAGCCATGACAGAGGGGGCACTGGCCCTTGCCGATGGCGCCTTGCGTACCGCTCGCCCCGACCGCACCGAAGATGATCTTCTCGCCGAGGTCCGCTCGTTCCTGAACCGACATCTGACGGACATCCGCGGTCTTCTCCTCGGCGGGGGGCGGATCGGCTTTCACCTGAGGCAGCCAGTTCCCGAACCCGGCCAGACAGGCCGCCACGAAGAACATGAAGCCGCCGATCTGGAGAAGGACCCGTACGCCCTTGAAATACATGGCCATCATGAAGCAGGAAACCGTAAACATGACGAGAGAAACCGGCAGGAACCGCGGCTCGCCAGGGACGCCGGGGCTCTCATCGTTGAAGTTCATAGCGTAGTTGGCGATCGCGATAAAGAGCATCGCGTAGCCGAAAAGCCCGATCACGCTCTTGAACACGAGCTCGCCCCGACGAGGATCGTTCTTCCGGCCAAATTGGAAGTACAGCATCAGGATGACGATCACTAAGCCGCCCGGCCAGCCCAAGGAAAGCGCTTTCCGCATCAACTGCGCGGCGCCGGATTCCGGCAGGAAGTAAAAAATCGTCCCGATGGCTCCAAAAATGACCGCTGCAGTTACGCCACCCAACACCTTACCAGTAAACATTCACTCCTCCATAAGAGGCCCGCCGTGAGGGGAAAGCTACCCTCACGGCAGAGCTTATTCAATCACTATTTTAGCGATTCTACTCGATCTTTTGAGCTTAGCGGCTCCCAGCCGGGACCGGAACCTTTTGCCCAACCGGGGCGGTGGCCGGAGCCTTCTTCACACCTAACGACCCGAGCCAGAACACGAACAGGATCGTCAACCAGAAGAACAATACATTGAACGAAATCATGTTCGCGCCAAACCCAATCGTGTGGGTAAAGGCCCATGGCGAGTTGTCCCGCATGATCTCATTGACGTGCCAGAACAACCGCACGGACGACCGGATGTAGCCCATGAGCCCCATCATCCAGGTAAAGGACGTGGCCAGCATGATGAGGGCGTACTGCCCCCGGACCGAAATCTGTCCCCACACAATCGGCCCCACATCCTTTGCCCCCTTCAACATTATCGAGTTAAGGATCACTCCTATGAACAGACACGACAAGGTCGAGGCCACCTGTGGTACGGAGAGGCCTACTCGCACATTGGCTGGAATATAGTATCCGTAGATGGCCAGCCAGATGATGTTGACATAGGCCATCGTGAACAGCCCAAACAGGAAGGCGTTTCCGTAAGGGGCCCATTTCACCGTCGGGATCTTGTTTGCCCGCTGATACATGATGAAGCTCAACACCGTCGTTGTGATGATGGTGTTGATGGCCCCGTTCTTGGCAGACATGACTCCATAGTTCCCCAGCACCGGATGCTGCTGCCCGCCCATGGCCTTCAGTTCGGCTGGGGTCATCACCATCGTATGCGGCGTCAGCCAGACGATGAAGCACATGATGAGCACAAACACCATGTACTTGATGTACTTCTGATAGCGCTCGGCCCCGCGCATCCGATCCATGCCCTGCCAGAGATAGTAGTTAGCGGTGAGGAAGAGCGCGCCGATCATTACCGCCTGAATGATGAAGAGCCAGGCCAGGAGGCCACCCATCAGCGTGATCCCCATCTGCTGCCGGTACGCATACACTTCACGCATCAGCCAGTAACCGGCGAACGGAAGCGGGATCAAGAAGCAGATCCCGATAAACATCGCCACATAGCCCATCCAGTCATATTGGGCCCGCTCCTCATCGGACTTCGCAGTCAGGAACCGATAGGCCGCGTACGCCGCCACGACGCTACCACCAAACGCCATATTTCCGAGAAGGCGATGCACGTTAATGGGATTCCAGAGTGTTGTATGGATGACGTGCCAGACGTTGCCCAGATACCGCCCGTCAGCATCCACGCCAGCCGGCGACTGCATGAAGGCAATCCAGGAGTTGGCCAGCATCATCAAGACTGTTCCGATCACGTTGAGGATCACCGACATGGCGACGTGGATCCACTTCAGGAACCCCTCTTTCATCCTGTCCCAGGCATAGTAGTAGATATAGAGCGTGCCGCTCTCCGCTATAAAGAGCAGCGCGTAGGTAGCCATCACCGGCCGGAAGATGCTGGAAAGATATCCGAAGAAAGTGGGGTAGAGCGTGAGGAAGGTAAAGATGACAATCCCACCCAAGAGCGCCGTGATAGAGTAGGCCGTCAGGCTGATCTTGACAAAGTCATAAGCGAGTTGGTCGTATTTCCGGGAGAGAGCCTTGTCCTTGGTGATGACCCCCAGATACTCCACGATCATGCAGAAAATCGGGACTGCCAACACAAAACTTCCATAATAGAGATGTTGCTGAAGGGCCACCCAAAGTATGACCCGGCTCTCAAAGTTGTACCGCGGGTAGTCCTTCGCGCTGTCGGTCGTCTTGGGCGCAGGCGCCCCGATCACCGGTCCTTCAGTCTTGTACCAGACATCCCGGGACTTCTCGACAGGCTTGGCATCGGTCGAAGCCGCCGGAGCTGGTGTGTCACCTGCGCCAGCTGGAAGCGACAGGAACAAGGGCAACAGCAGAAGCCCCACAAACGTCCCTAGCGCCAAGAAAGCCCAGATTTTCTTTCGGGCTTGCTTTGTCACGGTAGCCATGGCTTTCCTCCTTAGCACTGACTATCAAGAACTCTCGTGTCTTTCGAGGACTGACACGCAAGACACCGAGAGCCCAATAGGTTTATCATATTTATTGTTATTTCCGGAACATGTAGAAATAGTCTAGCCCTTGAATTTTCATGGCGCCCCAATCCAAGAACGTAAAATAGCCTGTAGCCAGGATTAACGAGATGACTGCGATAGCGATCTTCATTCCAGTACTAACCTGACCTGCTTGCTCTGCCATTCCTTCCTCCACTCAAATCATGACTGACTGCGATTATCCTTCTCCACTCAGCCCAACCCATCAGCACGGACACTGAATCGCATTAAACCAATAGAAAAACCAAACAGCAAAAGCGACTGTGGTCCAGAATATAGCCTTCCCCAGTCTAATCTTCCACGCTAGTTCCTTAACACGAAGGACTTCTACTGCTGCTTCTGCCATGATAATCCTCTTTGGAAACTAGTTGATTGCGATAAGCTTAGATGTGGTTACTTCTTCCCTTCGTCCTTGACAGCCATCAGGGTTTATGTTACTCAAAATTCCGATTTATTTTACACTGGGGCATACACGATGGGCAAGGACCCAAGATTGTTCGACATTATAGTTTTGGCTGGTATGGTTGTCAACATTCTTCTTGCCGTCTTCCTGTTGATCTATTATTTTGATTTATTATAGGGTTGACTTGTTCTATCACCCATGTGGGTTAGCCCCTCTGACCCACTCCTGGCGCATCGAAATCCAATCGTCGTATCCCGGAAATCTGGGACCATTTTGAGACGGACCGTCAACCTCGTTTCCTTCCCAATCGTTCCCCAAGACGCCCCCCTGATGACCTTAAAACTGCCGGTCGGCGGACCCTTGGGATTTGGCGAAGTGTCTCGAAATGCATCTTCCTGGTACCAGTCTGCCACCCACTCCATGACGTTCCCCGCCATGTCATAAACTCCATACGGGCTCTGATCCAAAGGAAAGCTTGCGACAGGAGCCGGGTATTCGTAAGGGTCTGGGTTGCCCGTGTTCGCCGCGCCTAGCTTGTCCTGGTTGCCCCAGGACCACAAGAGACCGTTGGCTCCCCTGGCAGCTTTCTCCCATTCAGCCTCCGTCGGGAGCCGCGCCCCACGGTAGCGACAATAGGCGTCGGCATCCTCCCACGAGACATAGACGGCCGGTTGTGTCGGGGCGCTCAATTTATCGAAGTGCTTTACATAGCGGGAGACTGGCTTCCTATGGCCTGTCGTTGTCACAAATGCCGTATAGGCGCCGTAAGTCACTTCATACCGATCGATCCAGTAGGCTGCGAGCATGACCCGGCCTTCTGGCTTCTCATCGAAGCCCCCGCCGTTATACCCTCTCAGAAACTCACCCGCTGGGATGAAGACCATGTCCTCTTTCACGGGTTCAACAGGTGTTGCGGCATCACGAGCAGGTTTCGCCTCGCTGCCTGTCTGTTCGATCTCGATGTGGGGGGGGGTGAGAAGATCGAGAATGATTCCAGCAATGGGCAAGCCAGCGAAGATCAGCGCGACCACCAAGAATGCCCACTTCAGCCGCTTATCCAGCATGGATCCGCCGGAGAAAAAGTCAGATTCGACTCAGGTTAGGGCCCACTTTTGGCGCAGCGAAATCCAATCGTCGCATCCGTCCTCCAGAGCTTCGCCTGAAACCGCTTGGAGCCCCGGGCACCGTTCGGGGACTCGCGCCAAGATCCTCCTCTGATCACCTTGTTCTGTCCGTCCTCCGGCCCTTTGGGATCGCGATAGGGGCTCTTGGAGTAATACTTGTCGTCGTAGGTGTCATGGACCCACTCTGCGACATTGCCCCCCATGTCATACAATCCGTAAGGACTCCGGCCCGCTTCGAACTTCCCCGGAGGAGCCAGATATTTGTAACCGTCCTCCTCGCCGTCCAGGTTGGCATGCATCGGTGTCAGCGTGTCGCCCCACGGATACTTGCGATTCCCTTCCCCCTTGGCCGCTTTCTCCCACTCGGCCTCCGTCGGAAGACGCTTGCCCGCCCACTGGCAATAGGCGGCCGCGTCAGACCACGACATCCCCATCGCAGCCAGCTCCGGTTTGAGGATCTTGGAGATATCGTCATCAAAGACCGGGACGAAGGGCTTGCCTCGCTTGGTGGCCCTGACGAACCGGTCATATTCAGCCTGCGTGACCTCATACTTATCGATGTAAAAAGTGGCCAGGTAGACCTGATGTTCCGGCGCTTCGTCGTAGTCGCCATTATTGCTTCCCATCTTGAAAGGACCTTCCGGGACTTCAACCATCTCGCGACCGTCATCTCCCACAATCGTTTTGTAGAGGCTGAAGTCCGCCGCAGCAGTCGGGACGGTCTGCTGGGGTGTGGAGGGGGCTCGCGCCAGGAGTTCCTTGTTCTTCGCCGAGTGTCGGGACAAGGACATCATGCTCACTATCATCAGAAAAAACGCCCCAAACGTGGCGACGACCCCGATCATCAGCCATTTATCCTTCATTAAAGGTTCTCCCCTTCGGAAGGCGGCGGTGCATGCTCACGCGACGCTTTCGATTGGTGGCGCAGTTCCATAAGCATTCCCATCTGTACTCCGAGGAAGCCCCCCACCGCTCCGCCGGAAGCAGCGCCGATGGGCACCGCACCCGTTCCGGAGACAAGCCAAGCAAGACCTCCTCCTAAGATGGCGCCGCACACGATGCTGATGAAGAACCGCCGTCCCCCCAGCAGTCCGATGAGGAAGCCGAACACGACGCCTACGGCGCTCGCAGCCACCAAGCTCGCAGTCGTGCCCCAATAGTACCCGATCGCCGCCCCGACCACGCCGAATACCGTCGCGCCCAGCACCATGTCAACGGTGATGCGGCCGTCCTCGCCCCAACCGCTCATCATACTGTGATCGGACCCATCCCTATTGTTTGGCGATCGCGATCCGGCCAAACTCCAACTCGACCCCCGGCCCGGTCACGAGGGAGATGCCCCATGCCGTGGGAGCGGGTTCGTGATCGTGGATCTTCAGAAAGTCGGCATAGGCATTGACACGCTCCTCGACCCACTGCCCCATCGGTTGCGGTCCGCTCCGAATGACTACTTCGGCAGCTCCGAAGAGCCCTCCTTCTTTAATACTCCCCACGGTTCCTGTCGATGCCCAAGTGTATTTCGTGGACACAGGAATGATGAGCAGGTCGGTGTCCAGAGAGACGAAGACCGCCGCCCATATCTCGCTCGACGAAGGCGCTCCCCGCAAGCGCCATCGCCACGTGACAATGGGATACTCTTTGGGATTCCAGGCCATGCGCTTGAAGATCCGCGTCTGCGCGTCGACGCCCTTCGTGCGGAGCACCGACTGCTCGCCGTCTCGAGCGACAACGTAGGCCTTGCGCGTCACAGATTCAGTGCGGCTCGCTTGCCACCCGACCGGAAACCCATCCTGTTCGGCCCTGGAAAAATCCTCAAGGACTTGGAGACTCGTGGAGGCACTTTGACCGTTTGTGACGTCGCCATTGATCAAGAATACGGAGAGGAAGATAAGGAAGACCCTGGTGAGCTGCATCGATGGCTCACCCATCCCCAAGCAGCCTTTGTTTCGTCATTGCGGGGCTGAACGAGCCTTCACAGGGCTGAACGCGCCCAGCCCAGGCCCACTCGGTCGCCTCGGCCTGTCGGAGACCCCGCTGGCTCAGCCAGAACACCCCTAAGAGCAAGATCCAGAACAACGCCATGTTGAGCGTGACCATGCCGGCCGCAAACCCGAACCCTGGGGTGAAGGCCCAGGGTGACCCATCACGCATGATCTCGTGGACATGCCATCCTAACCGTCCGGAGGATCGGATAAAGCCCATGAGACCCATGACCCAGGTGAACGCCATCCCCAACAGAAAGAGGGTTACCTGACCTCGGACCGGCATCTTGCCCCATGCAATCGGCCCGACAGAATGCGCGTTGTTCACAATTGCTCGATTGACGAGCAGGCCGACGATCAACGCCGTGAGCGTGCTCAGGGCTTGAGGCAGCGAAAGGCCGACACGAACGTTCGCGGGGAGGTAGAATCCATAGACCGACACTCCAATGACGTTCACAAGCGCGCCGCAGAACACCGTTCCGATAACAAGATCCCCGGTCCGTGCCCACGGCGCGGTGATGACCTTGTTCGCCCGCTTATAGAGGATATAGCTCAGCGCTGACAGGAGGATCATCGTATTGATTGCGCCGTTTTTGGCCGACATCACCCCGTAATTGCCGATCACCGGATGTTGTGCCCCGCCAATGTCCTTTGCTTCCTCTGAGGTCAGCACCAACGTGTGGGGCGTAAACCACACCAAAAAGCTGAGGACGAGGCCATAGAGGATATACTTGATGTACCGGTGGTACCGCTCCGAGCCCGGTAGGCGCGCCATCCCTTGCCAGAGGTAGTAATTCGCGCCGATGAACAACGCGCCGACCGCGATCGCTTGGAGGACGAACATCCAGGTCAGCATCCCGCCCATCATCGTGACCCCCAACTGTTGGCGAAACTCGTACACCGACCGCATCAGCCAGTAACCGGCAAACGGCATGGGGATCAACGCCGCCATCGTGATGAACAGGAACACGTATCCCATCCAGTCATAGTAGCCTTTCTGGTCCTGGCTCTTCGCCGTGAGGAAATGGAAGGCCGAGTACCCCAAGACCACGGCCCCGCCGGTCATCATATCGGCCAAAAATCGGTGCACGTTGAAGGGATTCCACAAGGCGGTGTGGAGGGTGTGCCAGGAATTTCCGAGGAACCGGCCGGCCTGATCCACGCCGGCCGGCGACATCATGAAGGACACCCACGAATTCGCAAGGAAGAGCAGCAGAGTCCCGCAGACATTCACGACCACCCCAATGGCAGCGTGGAACCACTTGTGGCCGCCTTCGCTCAGCCGATCCCACGAATAGTAGTACAGGTACAGCGCCCAACTCTCGGCCAGGAAAACCACCGCGTAGATGCCCATCATCGACTTGAAGACCCCAGTGATATAGCGGAGGAACGTGGGGTAGAACGCCAGCAGGGCAGCCACGAGGGTGACCCCCAGCAACGACGAAATGGAAAACGCGATCAGGCTGATGCGCAGGAAATCGCGCGCAAGCCGGTCGTACCGGACGGCTGCGACAGGATCACGGGTCAGCAGCCCCATCACTTCGAGGATGAGACAGAAGATCGGCAAGGCCAGCACAAACCCGCCGAAGTACGTGTGCTGCTGGGTCGCCACCCAAATGGCGAGCCGACTGTCCACTTTTCCATAGCGGGGATAGTCGGTTGCACTGAGACGGGGAGCCGGTTCGCTCGCCGGCCTGCCCGGCGTGCCATAGTAGATGTCGGTGCCGGGAGGAGCCTGTAGGGGCGGCTCGAGTTCGTTAGGCTCAGCGGGATTGCTGTAAGCGCCGCCTTCCAGGGCCAGCGCCAGGTTTCCTCCAACGCTCCCGCCGAACAGGAAGCATAACAAGAAAAGTGCGCGCATGTCAGGCTTTCTTGGAGGCCAGGATGCTTGAGATAAAGGGGCACCGCAGCAAAGACGCCGGAATTGTA
>WNFU01003323.1_pt1 | contig 22652 bp, 23 predicted proteins | sample 5400121 | NCBI WGS metagenome assembly WNFU01 (sample SAMN13153360, study PRJNA577476) | soil metagenome | isolation source: 100 cm soil or saprolite under grassland replicate 1 | place: USA:California | collected 2016-06-15
TCAGGCGGATCAGGGCCTCGGTCATGCGGCGGCCTTCTTCAGCAGGTCGATCAGGGCCGCGCCGCCGGCGCCGACCAGGTTGACCAGCTCGGCCGACAGCGCTTGGGTGTTCTGCTTGCCGACCAGGATCAGGACGGCGACCAGCACGACCAGGACGTAGGCGATACGCGACATGACGGTTGCCTCCTACGGGACGCGGGCAGGGGTGCGGGACGGGGACGACGACGCGGGGGTGGGCTGGTCGCCGGGCTTGGGACGGCGCCCGTTCCCCGCCGCAGGGCCGGACACGGGGACCGGGACCGGGGCGGCCTCGGCGGCGGTCGACACGGCGGCCGGTGGCAGCGGGACGGCCGGGACGGTGCCGGGCTTCCCGGCCGGGACGGATGGCGGGACCGCAGCGGGAGCGCGGACGGCGCGTAGCAGCTCGCCGGCAACGCGGTTGCTGACGTGCAGGGCACGGCCGAGTGCGTCGCGGGAGATCGGCCGGCCGTGCTCGGCGGCGAACGCCGCGGCGACCGTGCGGGCACGCTCGGCCAGCTCGGCCGAGGCTGCCGCGCCCGCGCCCGTCCTGGTGGGACGAGGCCGCGCGGCGCGGCGCGCACGGGACGGTCCCGCCCCAGCGCCGTCCCCAGCAGCGGGCGCGAGGACGGGCTTGGTCTTGGCGTTGGTCGGGGCGGGCGTCGGGACGGTCCCGGTCGTCGCGTCCTCGCCGGCCACAGGGACCGGGACGGGGACGGGACTCGGCTCGGCCTTGGCGGTGGTGGGGTGGCGGCGGTGGGCGATGCGCTGCAAAAACAGGTGCCAGGCGAACACCGCCGCCAGCGGCGGCAGCCCGTACACCAGCGACCGCAGCCACCCCGGCGGCGGGTCCAACGGGATCGCCGGGTGGAACCAGTTCAGCAGCAGCGACGCCCCGGCGGTCAGCCCGGTCAGCGTCCACGGGTACCACGGCACCCGCTGGCGCCACTCGGCGAGGTGGCGGCGGTGGCGCTGCTCGGCCAGGGCGTTGAGCGCGGCGGAGGCCATGAACGACTCGAAGCCCAGCGGCCACACCCTCGCGGCCCACGGCGCCAGGCCGGCGGCCAGGGCGATGGCGTGCAGGACGGAGTAGGACAGGGCGTAGCCGTAGGCGAACATGCCCACGGCGGTGGCGCCGCTGGCCCACTCGATCGCCACGTCGAGCCAGTCGCGGGCATCGTGCCGGCCGCTGCTCCGGCCGTGGGCGGTCACGGGCGGCGCTCCCGCGATGGCAGGGCCAGCCGGCCGGGCTGGACGCTGCGGGCGAGCTGGGCCCGCAGCGGCGCTTGTGGGGGTGGGTCGATCGGGCGCAGGGGTACGACCGGCTCGCGCCCGGCCACGGCCTGCCAGCCGGCGCAGGTGTGGCCGGGCTGCCAGGGCTCGGCGCAGTCGGCGCAGACGTGCCGGCGGGGCCGGTGGCGGATGGTGGGGGGGCCTTCGAACAGGCCGCGCGAGTCGAGCCAGGGCAGCACGAACATGCAGGCGATGGCGGCCAGCGCGATCCACGGGACAGGGGCGTGCATGGCAAGACCTCCGGTCAGCAGCAGCGGGGTGGCCACGGGCACGGTCGCGCCCCCCGCTGGGGTGCGGACAGGGCGCGTTCGAGGGCGGCGAGTTCGTCGGGGTCGGCCAGCGGGGCGGCGAGCTGGGCGGCGCTGCGCACCAGATCGCGCGCCACTGCGGCAACCGGGCTGTCCAGCTCGCGGGCGTGCCAGGCGGCATCGACCGCGCCCAGCGCGTACGCCGCCAGCGCGTCGGCGTCGGCGTCGGCCGGCAGGCCGAGCGCGGCCAGCCGGCGGCCTAGGTACGCGGCGTTCTGGTCGACCACCGCCCGGCTGCCGGGCGGCAGCTCGGCAGCGTCGGCGCGGGCCCGGCCGAGCAGCCAGGCCACCGGCGGCGGCTCGGCGCTCACGCCGCCTCGCCACCCGGCGAGTCAGCGGCTGCGGCGTCCCCGGAGGCCGGTGAGCGCAGCCGACCGAGCGCGTGCTCGGGGATGAAGTAGGTGCTGCCGATCCGCTCGTAGGCCACCTGGCCCTTGCGGATCCACTCGTAGACGGTGTGGGGGTGCTTGCCGAGCAGCTCGGCGAACTCGGCGACGGTGTAGGCGACCTGCGACTTGCGCGCCCGCCCGTGCTCCGAAGTGCCCTGCCCGGCGGGCAAGGCGATACCCTGAGCCTGCATCTGGGGCCTCCGTGGCAATGTGACTTATTCGGCACACCATGGGCCTGATGTGGCAGAAAGTCAAGCCTCTTTCGGCCTACTATGTGACGGAACCGTCATATTGCGGATGCCGGTTACGTCCGCCACCATGCCGTCATGGACATCTCAGAGGTCATCAGGGCGCGGCGGATCGCGCTCGGCCTGTCACAAGCCGAGCTGGCGAAGGCTGCTGGCGTCAGCCTTCGCCAGCTCGCGCGCTACGAGGCAGGAGAGCAACAGCCCGTCCTGTCTGCCGCCGTGGCCCTTGCCGACGCCCTGGGCATCTCGATCGCCCAGCTCGCCGGGAAGGTCAGCTACGAACTCGACCTGTCCGGCGACTGGTGGGCTGCCTGGCAGACGTGGAAGGACGGCGCCCCCCGCATCGACACCCACCCGCTAAAGGTGCATCAGCAGGGCGAGCTGCTACAGCTCGACGCGGACCGGGCGGTGCCGGTCGAGGAAGGCAGCTACCGCTGGCGAGGCGAGCTGCGCCTGTGGGACAACGAGGCTCTCATGGGCTGGTACCGCTCGACCGATGCCGCCGTTCGGTCGAAGGGCACCATGTACCTTGCTCTGCATCCCCACGGCGTCCACGCCTGGGGCCGCTGGGTTGGCATGAGCTACGACGGCCCAGTCGTCACCGGCTGGGGCGCCATCGCCCGCACCCAAGAGCAGGCCTACCAGGTTGTTCGCGATCTCATCAACAACGCCGAGCGCTCATGACTCACCACCGCAGCCGCCTCTGCCATTTCGTCATCGACTGCGACGACCTCGCCCGCGCCGTCGACTTCTGGTCGGCCGCGCTGGACGCCACCGAGGAACCGCTCTCGGAGCAAAGCCGCCGCATCTACCGGCGGCTACGACTGCCGGATTCCGAGATCCGGGTACTGCTTCAACGGACCAACGACGAGAAGGTCTCCAAGGAGCGAATGCACCTCGACCTCGAAACCGACGACGTTGAAGCCGAGGTCCAGCGCCTCGAAGCGCTCGGCGCCACCAGATGGGACCACCAGCAGGAGCGCGGCTACGACTTCTGGGTCCTGCGCGACCCGTGGGGCAACGAGTTCTGCGTGCTCCAACCGAATTTCCCTGAGCTGCTCGCCCGGCGTCGCCCCTGGCGTAGTCCTGCCCTGGCGGAAGGGTAATTCCGGGCAGGAAGCCACGATCACGGCCCGGCCCAGGTGACCTCCAGCAGCACGACGGTGCCGTATTGCTCTCGGACCAGGAAGACGATCAGGCCCCAGCCGCCGAACGGCAGCATGCGGTACTCGGGCGGGTAGCCGGCCCGGTAGGCGCGGCCCTGCCAGGGGTCGCTGCGGAGCTGCTCGACCGCCGCGTCCAGCGCCCGGGCGGCGTCGGATGGCATGGTCGACCGTTGCGCCCGGACCTCGGCCGTGGCCTCGATCTCCCACATCGGCTGTAGTGCTACTTGCCCATGAAGAAGTCCTGCTCAGCTGGGTAGGCGGCACGGGTTTCGGGACGAGTTGGTCGCACCGGTCGACTGGCCGGTCAGCCGGTGACCACGGTCATGCGCTGGAGGTTGTAGGCGAAGATCCCCAGCCCCACCCAGGTCGTCGCGCCGGCCAGGCAGCGCAGGCGAGACCGCCGCAGCCCGAAGCCGCGCTTGAGGTGGCTGATGCGCGCCTCGATGCCGACGCGCCAGTTGCGCAGCCGCTTGAACGCGCGGGTCTGCTCCACCGCTCGGCGGGCCGCGCTTGGCGTGCCGGTGCGTTGCAGGCCGATCCGGCGGACGCCGAGCTCGGCCAGGGCACGGTCGTTGGCGGCGAACCCAAAGCCGCGGTCGGCGACCACGGTGGCGGGTGGCCGGCCCCGGATGGCGACGACGCGGTGCACCGACGGAAGCAGCTGGGGGGCGTCGGGCGGGTTGCCCTTGGCCAGCTGGTGGTCGGCGACGAAGCCGCGCTCGTCCTCGGCCAGCAGCAGGGTATAGCCGAACTGGGTCGGGCTTCGGGGCTTGCCCTTGCGGATCGGGCGGGCGTCGGGATCGGCCAGGGACACCACCCGATCCGGGATGCTGCGGTTGCCAGCCAGGCGCTGGTCGGTCTGCGCCAGGAGCCGCCCGGTCAGCTGGACGGTCTGGTCGAGCTGGCCGGCCAGCCGCCGCGCCCAGCCGTCTCGTCGCCGACGCGCCAGCGCGCGGTGGGCGCTGCGCTGCACCGCGGCGACCTCGCGCACCGTTTGGCGCGCGATGCCGGCGACCTGGGCGGTGAGCCGGTCGACCTCGCCCATGGCGACGCCGGTACGCCGGCGGAGGGTCTGGGCGAGCTGGCGCATCCGGCGTCCGGCCGAGCGGCTGCGGTCCCGGAACCGGGTCCGCGAGGCCATGCCGCGGGCTTTGAGGCGCCGCACCAGCCCACCAGTCGTGCGGACCGCCTGTTCCAGCAGGTCGGCGTCGGTCGGGTAGTCGATGTCGGCCTCCACGACCGTGGTGTCGACCCTGAGCTTGCGGCTGCGCAGCACCCGATCGGCGGCGAGCTTGCCCAGCAGCGCGGTGTTGAGCTGGCCGATCACCTCCGGGCCAGCCCGGCGCACCAGCTTGCTGAGGGTGGTGGGGTGCGGCACGGCCTGGTCCAGCGGGATGCGGCAGAACCGGCGCCACGAGATCGAGTCGCCAACCTCGCGGCAGAGGGTCTCATAGCCCAGGCCGTACCGGTGCTTGAGGTACAGCAGGCGCAGCAGGGTCGGGATCGGCACCGAGGGCCGCCCCAGCCGCGCGGAGAAGTGGGCGCGCCAAGGGGCGGTGAAGCGCTCGTCGTCGAGGTAGGCGTCGACGCGGGCGAGCTCTGCGGGCAGGCGGGTGGCCTGGTCGGGCAGCAGGTCGTCCCAGGTGGTCAGCGGTGGGGTGGCCGTACGAAGCAGCGGGAACTCCAAACAACAGCGACAACGGTGTCATTCAGCCAGAACCGCTCCACAGCCCGTCAGCATTCCCGCAGCTCAGCGACTACTTCAACGCGAACTTCTTCATCGACAAGTAGTGCTAGCCGTCCTGATCACGTGGCTGCTGGTCAGCATGCTCGCCTGAGGGGTGGCCCTCGGCGGTCAGCACCGATCGGAGTTCGCGTTCGTCCAAGCGTTTGGCGAGATCCCCAAGCCACCACCTTGCGACCTCGGCGCGGTCTAGCGTCGGGATCACTGCCACGAAGGCATCGACCAACTCGGGATCGAGGTTGGCCAATTCCCCGTCGAAGACACGCTGGACCTGCTTGTACCGGTAGGGGCGGCCGAGGTGCCGGCTGAGTTCGTACGCCATTGCCCCGGCCGAGGTCTTCGCTGCGGGGTCCTGCTCGGACCAGCGCGTCAGAGCGTCAGTGACCATCTCGGCGAACTGCTGCGGGCGAGTCCGGTCCTTCGGTCCGCGGGTCGCCCACCGGTCACTCGTAGTGGCGAGCTGGACATCGACGTTGATGCCTGCGTAGAAGCGCCTCGCGGCAGCCTTGAGCGCAGGGCCGTCCAAGGGCGGGACTGCCGCGACCCATGCTGCCAGAAGGCGCTTGTCATCCGCGGCAAAGCGGACCTCGCCGCGTAGTACTCGGCGAACCTGGTACGTGTCGTATGGAGCGCCGAGCTGCTCACTGACGCGGTAGGCGAGTTCGCTCGGCGTGACTGGCGTGCCTCGCTTTTTGGCCCATTCAGCGACGGCGGCATTGACGAGCTGGGCCAGCGCCGCCGAGCGCGGTGTGTGCTGGTCTGACGGCATGGCTTCCTCACGGTTCCCCGACTCGGTTTGCGTCGGGTCAACCTACGAAGCCAGCATGGTTGTGTCAAGCTGTCCGCACGTGCTGCCCGGGACTGTGAAGAGGGCGATTACCAAAATTCGCAGGAGACAGGCTGTAGGGCAAGCGGGGAACTAAGGAACGCGCTCAGGACTGGCGGTCGGCGGTCCCAGGCCTGTACGGAAACCGCTCGACCGGCTCGCCGGCCAGGATGCGCCGGCCGGTCTCCATCGCCTGCTCGTGGCCGGGGACGCGCCTGGCCCAGACGGTCAGCCACCAAGCCTCGACCACCTCGTCCAGCCGGTCGAGCCGGTAGGAGGTGCGGGCGTCGTCCAGCGCGGCCTGGTACTCGGCGTCGAACCGCGTCCGGAGGTCGTCGGGCAGCTCGGCGCGGATCGCGGCCGGGGTCCGCTCCGGCCGCTCGACCCGGCCGGCTGGGCTGGCTTGCGCGCTCATGCCGGCAGTGTACCGCCGCCGCCAGCGCCGGCCTCGGATGGGCAGCGGGCGGGCAGCAACCGGCGGTCGGACGCATCGGAACCATCGCCGAAGGACCATGACGGACTCTGCCCCTGGCTTCGCAGGCTCACCGGCCCTGAGCTGCGGGTCTGCCACGATCCGTGGCGGTCCGTTGGCGGCGCGCCCGATACCCTGCCAGGGCTGGGGCAGACAGGGGAAGGCAGAGCGCGGTCCAGCGTCCGAACGGGGACCTCGTTCTTTGTGCCAGCGGGAACGGCGGCGCTGATCGGCGTTCCACGGTGCCGGAATTGGCGGGCAGACCGTCCACAGACCGTCAACCAAGCACGTCGAGGACGCCGCGAACGAGCGCAAGCCGGGCATCCAGTGCGCGGACGACGCGCGCCTCCATCTCGGCCGTGGTGTGCCGGTAGACCGCGCCCATCGTGCTCGCGCCATCCGCCGCCCACGACGGCCGCCGGGTCGCGGCATGGCCCATCAGCTCATCAATCACCCGTGTGGGAATGCCGTCGTCCTCCAACCAGGTCGCGAAGGTGTGGCGCAGGTCGTGCGGGCCGCGCAGGTCCAGGCCGACCAGGTAGCCGTGCCTGGTGGCCTCCCGGACCGCCCGCAGGTAGCCGTGGCGGAGCACGTAGCGGGTCGCCTCGGGGAACCAGCAGCGAGCGCCGGTCGCCGGGCAGGTAGCGGGCGAGCACCTCGGCGACAGCCTCGGCCAGCGGCACCACGCGGATGCCGGCCGTGCTCTTGGGCCGGTGCTTGTAGCCGCGGCCGAACCGGCCGGCGTCGTAGCGGACGGTCACGACCTCCACGCGACGCTCGCGGAGCTGCACCCGCTCGCGACGCAGCCCGCACAGCTCCCCAACGCGCAGGCCCGTTCCGACCAGCACCAGCAGCCGGTCCCGGTCCTCCGGTCGCGCGTACGCGAGGAGCTGCCCGAGCTGCTTGGGCGTAACGACCCGGGGCCGGGTCCGGCCGAAGATGACCTCCGGGGGTCTACCGGACGCTTGGGTGGCGGAACCTTCACAACCGGATTGGAGGCCAGCAGCCCCTCGTCCTCGGCGGCCTGCAAGATCCGGTTGAGCAGCGACCGGCAGGCCAGCACGCTCGCATGAGCGAGCCGGCCATGGAGCTCGTGCTGCCACTGACGGACCAGCGACGGCTTGATCTCCCCCAGCTTGCGCCGCCCGAACCGTGGGCGCAGGTGCAGGCGGAGCCGGCTGTCCGCCGAGGCGAGCGTGGTCGGGCTCCGGTCCGGCTCGCTAGCCCACACCTCCCACCACTGGTCCGCCCACTGGTTGAAGGTGAGCCGCCCGGCGGCCGGGTCCCGGTAGGCGCCGTTCAGCTTGGCCGCCTCGACCTGGATCAGGAACCGCTCTGCGTTGGCCTTCGACCGGAAGGTCTTCGAACGCTCCTTACCGTCAGGATCCAGGTAGCGGGCGACGTAGCGTGCCCCCCGGCTGGTTGTTCGCATACGAACGTGAGGCATTCTCACCCCCTCGTCTGGTCATCCCGCCTGCGCGAGCACCGCGGGAACGGTGCTGGTCAGTTCCTCCCGGGCGATGCGGCGCTGCTCGCGAGCACGAGCGGCGGCCGAGGCAGCCAGCCAGGCGTCCGCGATCGTCCGGTGCCCGCTGCCGGCGTAGCGCCAGTCAGTGACCACCAGGACGGCGCTGTCGGCCAGCGGGCGGCGCCAGGCGTCGAGCGGGACGGCGCCAGCGAGCCGGGCCGCGCGGGCATGCTCGACGCGGACACGACGAAGCGCTCCGAACGTGGTCGAGTAGCGGCGGCTCTTGGTCTGCCAGTGGCCCCGGTAGCCGAGCTGGTGCGCCCACTGGCGCAGCCGCAGGTGCTTTAGGCTCGGGTGGCCGCCCAGGTCCCAGCAGGTCCGCACCAGCCGGGCGACGTGCGGGCGGACCGCCAGCGCGTCCAGCTCCTCCTCCCGCAGCCGGTGGTCCAGCACAGCCCCGGCGGCCTCGGTGCCCTTGGTCGCGTACTTGGCCACGTAGCCGGCGACCCGCTCCGCCGACAGCTCCCCCCGTTCGCCGATCGGGCGCACGTCGAGCTGCGCACCCCAGGTCGCGACCAGCGGCAGCCGCACCCCCACGACCGGGGCCGGCACCGCGGCCGGGTGGAAGCCCTCGTCACCGTGAACCGCTAGATGGACCGCTCGGGTCAGCAGGTCGACGGTGAAGCCAGCCGGCGGCGGCGCGACCTGCTCCTGGTCGCCGGGCGGCAGGGCCGCGTCGATGCGCAGGATCGCGTGGTAGTGGATCACGCCGCGGCGCTGATACTCCGCCACCTTGGCGAAGCGGACGCGCACCCGGCGTTTGACCGCGGCCTCGCTGGTGCCGGTCAGGCGGGCCAGCGCCCGGTACAGGTAGATCGTGGTCCGCCGCCAAAGCTCCGGCGCCAGCGCGTTCCACAGCACCTGGGCCTCGTAGTCGTGGCAGTCCGAGCAGATCGGCTCGCCCAGCTCCGGCTCTCCCTCGAGGTGGCGGCGACGGCACGCCAGCGGCCGACCGTGCGGGCAGCGGCGCTGCGGGTCACGCGGATGGCACGGCAGTAGCAGGCCGCGGCGCTCCCGGATCGCATGGACCGGCCCGAACGACGGCGCCGTCAAAGTTACGAACAGCCGCGGGTGCTCCGCGACCGAGGCAGGGACGCCCTTGCCGCCGGCCAGCCCCGCCGAAATGAGCTGAAAGGCGTCCCCGCGGTAGGTCTGCGAGCAGGACGGGCAGCGGGAGGCGCGGCGGTTGCCGCAGGCGGTCAGCAGCACCCCGTCCGGCTCGCCCTCGGTCAAGGCCGGCCCTGCGGGCGGCCGCCTGCGGCGGCCGTCCTCGCGCCGGCAGCGACACGACGGCCACCGGGGCACCGGCCCTACCCTCCACACCAGGCAGCGATGGCCGACACCTGCAATGGGAAGCCTCATAGGCCAGTACGCCGATCAGGGCAGACCGCCCGGCCCCCCAACGTAGGTCGAGTGCGCCAACTAGGCCATTGACCAGCCTGGTGGAGCGGCGCAGATTGGCCCGACGCGCGCGAACCATACGGGCTTCGCGCCAGAAGGGGGGGAATCGCGATGCGTTCTCCAAGATGGCCGTCCATCGCCCGCACCCGAGGCGCACGCCTCGGCGCGCTGTCGGTGCTACTGGCCGGCGGCCTGCTCCTGACCATGGTCCAGCCGGCGGCGGCGAAGCTGGTCGACCGGTCCCACCAGCACGTCGTGGAGACCTTCTCCGACACGGTCTGCGACATCCCGCTCACCATCACCCTCGACTTCATCGCCAACGACCAGGAGCGGCTGGCCAAGAGCGGGTTCCCGCTGTTTCAGTCCACCGGTCGAGGCACGGTGACCTTCACCAACCCAGCGACCGGCAAGTCGGTCGTAAATGCCTTCGCCGGTGCCAGCAAGGACCTGACCGTGGTCGACAACGGCGACGGCACCATTACCCTCCGCACCGCCGTGACCGGGATACCGGAGAAGATCAGGCTGTCGGACGGCACCGTGGCGATCAAGGACGTCGGCCGGGTGGTGTTCGTGACCGTGCTGGACTACAACGGCACCCCGACCAACGTCGAGGACGACGTGTTCATCTCCCAGTCCATCGAGTCGATCTCCGGCCCGCACCCGGACCTGGAAAGCGACTTCACGCTGTTTTGTGAGGTCCTGGTGCCAGCGCTGACGTAGCTGCTCCAAGCCTGGACCCAGCGCGGCGCTCGGTCCGCGCTGGGTCCGCATCGCACCGGGAATCGGTGGTGCCTGGTGGGCACGAGCGGTCACCGCCGGTATGCGGGAACCCCAGGTCACAGGGCATTCACCACTCCCACCTCGGACGGCGAACCAGGAGGGGGCCGGGTTCGAACCCCTCACCCAACCGCTGCCATGGGGCCGCGGTGGGGCCGCGGAAGCTCGGATACCAGCGGTCAACATCGGACACTCGCGGTACATCAAGCCGCAGGTGAGCGGTGGTTTTGACAGGCTGGCCAGGGCGGCCGGAGGGGTCGAAGTTCCCTTACAACGACGAGGTCACGTCGCTGGCCGTGCCCTCGACGTGCCCCAAGCAGCGGTTCGCAGCGGCGACCGACGGTCAACGGCGGTCAGCCGTTTGGCCGGTGAGCTGCGCCGCCGGCCGCTGACGGGCAGCGCGAGAGTGCTTCCCTAGCTCGCGGTGCAGCGCGCCCTGGTCGCCGCCAGGTCGTGCCGCATCGGTCGCGCGGGAATCCAGCGGGTCCGAGCGGTCACGACGGGTACCAAGCAGCCGCAGGTCATCGCACCTGCCCGCCCGAGACCTCGGCCGTTGGAGCCGGCTGGCCGGGGCTTGGAGCCCCGCCCCCGGACGCTGGTCGTGCCGGGAGCGGGGCTGCCAGGCGGATGACGCTGCAGCGACATCAGGACGGCGACGACCTAGGCGGCGCAGCTGTCCTTGAAGAACGCGTTGGTAGCCCCCAGGGGGTTCTGGTTGAGGTGGCCGGTGACGTGCTGGAAGATCCTGGACCCGTCAGAGCCCGTGCCCCGCACCGTGAAGGTGAAGGTGTCGACGAACTTGTCGGCCGAGACGATCTCGCCGTCCTGGCCGAACACGGGGTTGAAGGCGCTGCCACCGTCCCACACCGTGACCGTGCCGGTGAAGGTCGGCCCCACGCCGCTGACCGGCACGGCGGTGAAGGTGCCGGTCTGGGTGAAGGTGAACTGCGCGACCACGGTGCCGTCGGGCAGGGTGCGGAGCTGGAAGTGCTCGACCCCGTTGGAGGTCGTGGTGACCTGGTAGGGGATGTCGGTGCAGGGGCGGACGTCGACGAAGGTCTCGACCCGGTTGTGGAAGGTGAACGTCGTGCCGGGGTTGGCCGCCAGCGCACCGGCGGCAGGAAGCGCGGCGAGGATCACCGCGAGCAGGGCGACCAGCAGGGGTCGCCGCAGGCGAGTTGGTACCATCGGGTGCATTCCCCCCTTCCGGGAGCCGGCGGTGCGGGACCTGGAAGGCCGGGCTGGTGGGTGTCGCTGCGAATCACCACCAAGCTCCCGGCAACAGCACCAACAGGCCGGCTCTCACGGTGACGAGCTGACTGTCGTCGCCCGCCGAAGGCGCGACACTAGCCCCATGCGGCTAGGCGGTCAACACGCGGTCGGACCAAGGTGCCGACCGGTGGCGTGCACAAGCGTGCCACTGTGAGCAGGCTCAGCCGGTCGCCCCGCCTGGCCGTGATCGGCCCTGCCATGCCTGGGTGGTCGATCCGGTCCCTGCTCCCGGAGGACCGGAGCGCCACAGGGCTCCGCGACCGGACCGCGTGCCATCCCCGTGCCATCCACCCCGGGCTCGGTCGGTTCCCAGCGGTCGGCCACGGTCACGCCCGTCACGCTGAGCTGCGCCCACTCCTTTCTCGGTGCAGGACAGCACGAATGGTAAGGATAGGGTCAGGCGCCAGTCGCGCCGGCGCGCCTCGCTCGGCCTTGCGGGCGCGGGGCCCCTACCCCGCGTCCTCGGCCGGCGGGCGCGCCGCGGACTCGACCCGGCCGGGCGGCCACCACGGTCCTCCCAGCTCCGACCCGGCCGGCACGGTCATGGCGAGCACCGTGGAGACCTCGGCACCTGCGCGGATGTTCGCCCTTCGCGCTCCCGTCTGCCTCCCGTCAAGAACGCCACCAGCAAGGCAGGCACTTCTCGAATTCTGGCTGGTAACAGCAAGGCAACCGAACATATGTTTGCGAGGGGAAGGCAGAGCGCGGTCCAGCGTCCGAACGGGGACCTCGTTCTTCTGCCAGCGGGAACGGCGGCGCTGATCGGCGTGCCAGCGTGATGGACTTGGCGGCTGTCCCCTCCGTGTCCCCTCGTCGACCCGAACGCCTGCGGTCCGCTGTGCAGAGCCTCGGCGTCCGCGTCCAACCCGGCCTGGGACAGTCGCGGTCGGCGGTCCCTTGCGCTCAACGGACGTCGCAACCGACCTGGCCATAGTGGGCGCGCTTGCCGATTAGGACAGAGGTGACCGCAGTATTAGACTCCGCCGCGCAATCGCGGCTTTTCATGGATTCCTGATCAAGCGCCAAGGGGGGCACCCAAGCGTTTCTGGCAGCCCGCGGCTGGTCCGGCGGGATCGCCGCGGCTCCAGGCGCGATTGCTTCGCCGTGTGTCGGCTGTGGACAGCGTCGAAGCACACCTGACGCCGGTACGCATCGCTCGTCGCCCGGTGATCTGTCCTGGGCCGCCCCAGGCCTCAGTACCGCCTGCCAATGGAGGCCGTATGCGATCTCTCCGTCTGGCTGTCTTGAGCGCTTCGACCATGCTTGCCGGCCTGCTCCTGGCGCCCAGCGCCTTCGCCAGCACAGCCCTCGGCCTGTCGACCGATCCCACGCTCACGCCGGCGGCGCCGGCGGAGCTGGCCCAGGTGAGCTTCACCGGCCCGACCAACTACACCGCTGGTAGCGGCCCCGCCTCGGTCGCGGTGGGCAACTTCGACAGCGGCGGCGACCCCGACCTGGCGATCGCCAACGAGTTCTCCGGCGACGTCTCGGTGCTGCTCGGCGGCACCGGGGCCAGTTTCACCGGCCCGACCAACTTCGCCATCGGCTTCTTCACCTTCCCCTTCTCGGTCGCCGTGGGCAACTTCAACAGCGACGTTGACACAGACCCCGACCTCGCGGTCGCCAACACCGCCTCCAATAACGTCTCGGTGCTGCTCGGCGGCACCGGCGGCAGCTTCACCGGCCCGACCAACTTCGCCATCGGCGACTTCACCTCCCCCGTCTCGGTCGCGGCAGGCGACTTCAACGGCGACAACGACCCCGACCTCGCGGTCGCCAACACCGCCTCCAATAACGTCTCGGTGCTGCTCGGCGTTGGCGGTGGCAGCTTCGGCCCCTCGACCAACTTCCCCGCCGGCACCCGACCCACTTCGGTGGCGGTGGGCGAGTTCAACGGCGACGGCAGGCCTGACCTGGCGGTCGCCAATGCCGACTCCAACAACGTGTCGGTGCTGCTCGGCGTTGGCGGTGGCAGCTTCGGCCCCTCGACCAGCTTCCCCGCCGGTAACACCCCCTCTTCGGTGGCGGTGGGCGAGTTCAACGGCGACGGCAGGCCTGACCTGGCGGTCGCCAACCAGGTTCCCGCCGGCACCGTGTCGGTGCTGCTCGGCGTTGGCGGTGGCAGCTTCGGCCCCCGGACCAGCTTCCCCGCCGGCAGCAGCCCTTCCTCGGTGGCGGTGGGCGACTTCAACGGCGACGGCAGGCCTGACCTGGCGGTCGCCAACCAGGTAGTTCCCGTCGGCACCGTGTCGGTGCTGCTCGGCGGCACCGGTGGCAGCTTCGGCGCCCCGACCAGCTTCGCCGCCGGCAACGGCCCCGCTTCGGTGGCAGTGGGCGACTTCAACGGCGACAGCAAGCCTGATCTCGCCGTCGCCAACGTCAACTCCGGCAACGTCTCGGTGCTGGTGAACAGCACCGTCACCAACCGGGCCCCGGCGGCCGTTGACGACGCCTACAGCACCGCCGAGGACACGGCGCTGACGGTGGCCGCCCCGGGCGTGCTCGGCAACGACACCGACCCCGACGGCGATAGCCTCAGCGCCGTGCTGGGCTCGGGGCCGGCCCATGGCAGCCTCACGTTGAACCCGAACGGCTCGTTCACCTACACCCCGGCTGCCAACTACAACGGCCCCGACTCGTTCACCTACCACGCCAGCGACGGCACCCTCACTTCGAATCTGGCCACGGTGACGATCACCGTCACCGCCGTCAACGACGCCCCCACCGCGGCTGCTGATGCCTACAGCACGGCCGAGGACACGGCGCTGACGGTGGCCACCCCGGGGGTGCTCGGCAATGACACCGACCCCGACGGCGACCCGCTGAGCGCCTGGGTAGGCGCGGGGCCGAGCCATGGCACCCTCACCCTCGACGCGGACGGTTCGTTCGTCTACACCCCCGACGCCAACTACAACGGCCCCGACTCCTTCACCTACCGGGCCAGCGACGGCAGCTTGGAGTCCAACCTGGCCACGGTCACGATCACCGTCACCGCCGTCAACGACGCCCCGACGGCGGCCAACGACGCCTACAGCACCGCCGAGGACACGGCTCTGACGGTGGCGGCCCCAGGCGTGCTCGGCAACGACACCGACCCCGACGGCGACAGCCTGCACACCGTGACCGAAACGGGCCCCAGCCACGGCACCCTCACCCTCAACGCGGACGGTTCCTTCGTTTACACCCCCGCCGCCAACTACAACGGCCCCGACTCCTTCGCCTACCGGGCCAGCGACGGCACCTTCACCTCCAACCTGGCGACGGTGACGATCACCGTCACCCCGGTCAACGACGCCCCCACCGCCGCCGACGACGCCTACAGCACCGCCGAGGACACCGCTCTGACCGTGGCCGCACCGGGCGTGCTCGGCAACGACACCGACCCCGACAACCCCACCCTGACCGCCGTGCTGGACTCAGGGCCAAGCAACGGCACCCTCACCCTGCACACCGACGGCTCGTTCGCCTACACCCCGGCTGCCAACTACAACGGCCCCGACTCGTTCACCTACCACGCCAGCGACGGCACCCTCACCTCCAACCTGGCCACGGTCGCCATCACCGTCACCGCCGTCAACGACGCCCCCACGGTGACGGTGGCCGCCGGCGGGTCGTGCGGCACCGACGACCACTCGGGGACGATCAACCTCACCGTGGGCGATGTCGAGACCGCGGCGGCGGCGCTGACGGTCAGCGCCGCCTCCTCCAACCCGGCGCTGGTACCCAACGGCAACGTCGTCTTCGGCGGCAGCGGCACCGCCCGCACGATGACCGTGAGCACCGTGGACGGACGCAGCGGCACCGCGATCCTGACCGTCACCGTCAGCGACGGGCAGGCCAGCGGCACGGTCGAGGTTACGGTACGGGTCGGCGGCAGCGGCAAGGACACGCTGACCGGCGGCGCAGGCGCCGACCTGATCTTTGCCCAGAGCAACAGCGATACGCTCACTGGCGGGGACGGCAACGACCTGCTGTGCGGCGACAGCGGCAGCGACACCCTGACCGGCGGCGCGGGCGACGACAGCCTGGGCGGCGGCAGCGGCAGCGACCGGCTCACCGGCGGGTCGGGCGCCGACCGCTTCAGCGGCGGCAGCGGCAGCGACACCGCAACCGACTTCACCGCCGCCGAGGGCGACACCAGCGACGGCACGATCCCCTGAGCACCGAACGCGGGCGCGCGCCGCGGCCACGGCGCGCCAAACGGTCAGCAGGCGCCTGGGCCACCGTCGCGATGGCCCAGGCGCCGAGGCCTTGATCGACCTCGGCAGCGGCGACAACCTGCTCCAGGGGGCCAGCCTTGTCGCGGCGGTCGGCCCGGCCTCGGCCAACCTTGGCGTGGGGCAAGAGCACCAGATGCAGACCTGGTGCTCGATCCCTCCGGTGATCTCGTGTTTCGAGAACCACGCGAAGCACGCAAGCCGGGCATTCAGCGCATGGGCGACCCTGGCCTCTATCTCAGCGGTTGGCGCGCTCCCTGACCTGCTCAGTCAGCGACCCAGCTGCGCGGGCGCCGTGAGGGTGACCGGTGATGACCGGACGAGAAAAGCGACAACCCCCAAGAGCCCCGTCCGGTTGACCGGCGGGCAAGCCCGCCTGCTCCCGGCCGATTGGACCCCTGGGGGTCGTCAGTGCCCCGAGGAGCTCCCGTGGCCTTCCCGAGCCTCGCTCGCGGGAGTCTCGTCCTGTGACCCGAAGGTCGCTTGACCTCACCACCGAGACGGGGATTGCGCATACCCACCGCCCGGCGGTTCGCCGTCGGGACCCGTCGGCCCTTCTGGCAGGAGCTCCAATCCGGATTTCCCGGTCCAGCTACGTCGGCCCCTCAGGGCAGCTACGCACACTATGAGGCTACGTGGTTGCCGTCAAGGCGACGTTTCCGCTGGCCAGCCACGTATGCCCAGCTAAGGGCTGGTTGAATTACTTCGATGAAATTTGCGGGATGCGTCCTCGGGCGGACGACCGAGCGGACCACAACCGTACGGCGAGCTATCGTCCGGTCACCGATCCCGACGATGGAGGGACAACATGACCGTCCAGCTGCGCCGCTACAGCATCGCCGTCGGCGAGATGGACGACTGGGTGGCGGAGTGGAGTGCCAACATCCGGCCGCTGCGCCAACGGCACGGCTTCACGGTCCTGGGCGCCTGGGTGGTTGCAGGGACCGACGAGTTCATCTGGCTGCTTGGCTACGACGGTCCCTTGTCGTGGGAGGACGCCGACGCGGCCTACTACGCTTCGCCGCAGCGAACCGCGCTGGACCCCGACCCGGCGCGCCATATCGCCCAGGTGCGCCAGGACTTCGTGCAGGTGGTCAGCTAGGACGTGACGTCCCTTTGGAGTCGGCCCTGCGCGTGGCCCCTGCGGCGGCCGTCCTCGGCCGGCAGCGCCCCGCGGGCACCTGGGAACCGGCCTGAAGGTTGTGCTGGCTCCTTAACCTCCGTAAGTAGGGGCTCCTTCATCTCCGTAAGTAAAGCTGCGTAGTTGACGCTATGTAGACATGGCGCTGTAGGTTCGGCTCCCAGCTCGCTCGCTTGAGTTGCCCTGTGCGCAACGGGTCGGGATTGAGCTCTAAGGGGGAAACGACCGACTAGCGCCGGGGTGCGGGCGCAAGGAGCCAATCAGCGCAGACCCAGGGCTCGGTCGTTCTGTCGTGATGTCCGGTTCATCTAGCGACTTGTGTTGACGGGAAGTCTCCCCTGCCGCCGATACCGGGGGGTCGTGATCATGCGGCAGACTTGGCTTGTGCTGGTGGCCGCGCTTGCGGCGGCGGTCCCGGCCCTCGGGGCCAACTACCGCCGCCCGGCAGCCCCGTACCCTCCTAGAGGGTCCCCGCACCGAGGTTGGGCCCGCGCACGCGCCCCCCCGCAGGAGATCAGCTCGCAGGCGAAGCACCCGTTCCTCAAATGGGGGGATTTGATGCGACGACTCATCATTGCGACCATGCTCGCGCTGGCCATGGCGGCGCTGGCGGCCCTGCCGGCATGGGCCGGCAGCCCGCACTTTGTCGGCACGCCCACCATCACCCGCTCCGGCGACGCGCTCACCGTGGCGGGCAAGGTGGCCGGGCTGGGCGACGAGACCCAGATCAACGTGGCGCTGACCGCCGACGTGGCCTGCATCAACCCGGGCAACAACCAGCCCAAGGCCGAGAACAAGGGCGCCACCATCGCTGAGGGGACCTTCCCGGTGCAGAACGGCAAGGCCAACTTCAGCGTGACCGGGGTGGGGACGACCAGCCCGGACTGCTCCCCGCCCATGACCCTGCGCTACTCCAACGTCGTCGTGACCGTGAGCGGCGACAGCTTCGACCCGGACCTGGTGTTCGCCTTCCCGGGCACCTTCTAGCCCGGCCGGCCGGCGCCCGCCCGCCCTGCACGACGGGGGCGGGCGCCGCTGTATGCTGCCCGGGAGCGGTCGACGGCCCCCGCCGGATACCCCCTGCGGCCCCGGGGGCCCAAGTGGCGGATCGCTACGACTCCATGACCACCGCCGATCCTTCGCCGCCGCCCTTTGATGGCCTTGGCGACGGTGTCGTCGGCGCGGTGGCGGCGGACCAGCCCGCCGAGGTCTTCGATGGCGAACCAGGCCACGTCATGCCCTGGTCGGTGGCCTGCTGGCCGAGTGCCTCCACGAAGTGGCTCTTGCCGGTGCCGGGCGGAGTGGCGACAGACTGCAACATCTTCGGTTGGTGCTGCCGGCCGAGGTTCGGGTGACGTCCGGGGCGCACCCGCTGTTCGGGCGGCTGCTGTGGGCCAGCGGGTTCAAGCGTCTGGGTGGAGTGCTGCACCTGGTCGTGACGCTGCCGGACGGCAGCCCGGGGACGATCCGCGCCGATGCCACCGGCGTGCTCGGCGATGGGCTCGAGTTGCAGGCCCCGCCCGGCACGGTGCTGTCGGTGGAGGGGATCCGCCAGCTGCGTGTGCTGGTCGACGCCGGCCTGGAGCGGCATGGCCGAGCTGGCCGGCGCGAGCGCGCATAGGCTCCCCACGCCCGACACGCGCCAACGAACCGGGAGGGGAGCCTATGCGCAGGCTCAGGATAGCCGCGCCCGCTCAACTGTCACTGACCTTGTCCCCGGGCGAGATGGCCCGCGGGCTGCAGCTGTGGACCGCGTTGCCGGATGCGGCGCGTGAGCAGGTGCTGGTGCTGCTGGCTCGCCTGATCGCCCGCGGCGTCATCGCCGACGAGGACCAGGAGCCGACCAGGTGAGCGAGCTGCCCAAGATCACCCCGGTGCACCTTGGCCGGGACGCCTACGTGTATGTGCGCCAGTCGACCATCACCCAGGTCAGGGAGCACACCCAGAGCCTCCAGCGCCAGTACGAGCTGGTCGAGCGCGCCGCTCAGCTTGGCTGGCTGGCCCACCAGGTGCTGGTGATCGACGAGGATCTTGGCCGCTCCGGCGCTGACGCCAGCGCCCGGGAGGGCTTCAAGGGCCTGGCCGCCGACGTCGGGCTGGGCAAGGTCGGGCTCATCCTGGGCATCGAGGTCAGCCGCCTGGCCCGCAACAACGCCGACTGGTATCACCTGCTGGACCTGTGCGCCCTGACCGACACCCTGATCGCCGACGGCGACGGTGTCTACCACCCGGGCGTTCAACGACCGGCTCGTGCTCGGCCTCAAAGGCACGATGAGCGGTGCGACGCGAGGGCGCACGTTGCGAGTGAACTCGCCGACTGGAGGATCGATGTCGAGGGTGTAGTTCCGGACCAGTGTCCAAGGTCCGTCCCCACCCTGACGTGCGTCGCGGGTAACCGCGGGGTGCGAAGCTCAGGGGGTCAAGCCCAAGGGCGCCCGCTCCATCCGAGCGCCACAGGCGAAGGGGAAGACTGGACGGGCGAACGCGAGTGAACCCCTGGTGATGCCTCGTCAGGTACAGCCCCGCGGGATGGGTCGTGGTGCCGGGGTGCAGGAACCGGCCGTTGAGAGGCGGCAAGCGGCGGCTGCGGGACGCGACCAACAGCCGTAGGACACCGCTGTTCCCGGGGTATAGGGGGCGCCCACCCCAGTCGCAACTCGTGCGTGCGCAACGCGGTAACCCCGTCGGGGTCCAGGTGCCGAGTGCGGTGCCCGGTAGGCCGACCGTGAGGGACGCGGAACTCCTCGGCGGGAATAGGAAGACCCAAGAAGCAAATGCCGGTGGCCGAAAGGCAGCGGGAAGGCGGGACAACGTGATCGGCCCCTCCGCCGGTCGTCTCGTATAACCGGCCGGATACGGGCGCCTGCCCGAACCCGAACGGGTGCTGACGTGGGTCTGGTGGGCCTGTGTCGAACTGCTGACTTCAAGGCGCTGGAACCGAGGGACAAGTTGGACACCGTGGCTGGGACGACGGGTGGGACGGCGCAGGCCGCCCCACCCGTGGTCGGCGCGGTGAACGGACCCGAGGACGGACCTTGCGACTGGCTGTCGATCGACTGGCGGTCGGTGGAGGACGACGTACGGCGGCTGAGGCAACGGATCTTCACGGCATCGCAGGCAGGGGACCTCAAGCGGGTCCGCAACTTGCAGAAGCTGATGCTCCGCTCCCGAGCCAACACGCTGCTGAGCGTGCGGCGCGTGGCGGAGGTCAACACGGGCCGCAAGACGGCGGGTATCGACGGCAACACGGCGCTGTTGCCCCAGGCGAAGGCCGAGTTGGCCGACTGGGTGCAGCACCGGGCCGAGTCGTGGAAGCCCAAACCCGTCAAGCGGGTGTATATACCGAAGGCAGGCGGGCGTCAGCGCCCGCTCGGCATTCCCGTCATCGCAGACAGGGCCTTGCAAGCGGTTGTCCTGGCTGCGTTGGAACCCGAGTGGGAGGCGCGGTTTGAGCCGAGGTCCTATGGATTCCGGCCGGGCCGCGGCTGCCACGACGCGATCGAGTCCATCTACCTGACCGGCAAGGGGCCCAACCCCAAACGGCCGTGGGTGCTCGACGCCGACCTGGCAGCGGCATTCGACCGAATCGATCATGAGCACTTGCTCGCCTCGCTGGGGAGGTTTCCCGCCCGGGGACTCATCGCCCAGTGGCTGAAGGCGGGCGTGGTCGAGGACGGTTGGTTCACGCCAACCGAGGAGGGAACTCCTCAAGGCGGGGTGGTCAGCCCCGTGCTGATGAACGTGGCCTTGCACGGCATGGAGCAGGCCGCCGGGGTCCGCTATCACGAGACCGGCGTCAATGCCGGAAGCGCGATGCGGGGCAGTCCCGTGCTGGTGCGATATGCAGACGATCTTGTGGCGATGTGCGGCAGCCGTGAGCAGGCCGAACAGGTCAAGGCGCGGCTGGCCGGGTGGCTGGCGCCCAGGGGTCTGGCCTTCAACGAGGACAAGACACAGATCGTGCACCTCGATGACGGCTTCGAGTTCTTGGGCTTCCACGTTCGCCGACATCGCAATCGCAAGCTGCTGATCAAGCCGAGCAAGGCGGCCGGGAAACGGATCCGGGAACGGCTCGCCGCCGAGATGAGGGCCCTGCGAGGGTCCAACGCCGAAGCGGTGATCGCCAGACTCAACCCGATCATCCGGGGCTGGTCTGCCTATTACCGGGGGGTGGTCTCCACCGCGACGTTCGCGGCACTGGACCACCACGTGTGGAAGCTGGCCTACAAATGGGCCAAATACGCTCACGCGAACAAGTCGAGGGACTGGATCGTTCACCAGTACTTCGGCGCGTTCAACCCTCACCGGCGCGACCGCTGGGTGTTCGGGAACCGCGACAGCGGTGCCTACCTGCGCAAGTTCGCGTGGACGAAGATCGTCCGGCACCAGCTGGTCAAGATCGGAGCGTCTCCGGACGATCCGGCCCTGGCCGAGTACTGGGCCCGGCGGCGGCGCAAGACGGTGATCCCGCTGGTGGACAAGACCGACTGGCACCTGCTGGTGAACCAGAACGGCGCCTGCCCGGTCTGCGGGGCGCTTCTCCTGCACGCCCACTGCCGGCGGCGGCTCACTGCCGACACCGGCGGCGGGCCCGGGCTTCTGCGCGCCCGCGAGCCATAGGGCTCGCTTGAGCCGTGTGCCCGGATGACGGGCCCGCACGGTTCTGAGGGGGCCGGGGCACAGCAATGGGCCCCGGCTACCCGACAAGCCGAGCTGCACCTGCTCGCCGGCCGGCTACAAGGCGCCAAACGTGCGGCGGCCCAGCGGGGGGAGCTGCGCACCCCGCTGCCGGTCGGCTACGTCTACGACGACGAGGGCGTGGTGGTGGTCGACCCCGACCAGGAGGTGGCTGGCGCGATCACCGACGTGTTCGCCGCGTTCACCGCGGCCGGGTCGGCCTACGGGGTGGTCGCCGCCTTCGCCGACCGGCGGTTCCCCCGCCGCGCCTACGGTGGGGCGTGGGCGGGCGAGCTGCGGTGGGGCCGGCTCACCCACGGCCGGGTGCTGGCGATCTTGTCCAACCCGGTCTACGCGGGCGCGTACGTGTTCGGCCGATTCCGCTCCCGCCGCACGGTGAACCCGGATGGGTCGGTGCGCACCCGCACCGTGGAGCTGCCCCGCGCCGAGTGGGCGGTGTGCCTTCCTGACCACCATCCCGGTTACATCAGCTGGGAGCAGTTCTGCGCCAACGAGGCCAAGCTCGCCGCCAACCGCACCAACGCCGGGGCCCGCCCACCGCGGGAAGGGACCGCGCTGTGCCAGGGCATCGTGGTCTGCGGGTGCTGCGGGCGGCCGATGTCCACCCGGTATGCCGGCGGGGCGCCGTACTACGAGTGCGCCCGTGCCCGCGCCGACCACGTGGCGACCCCGCAGTGCCGGTCGGTGCGCGCCTCGACGGTTGACGAGGCGGTCACCGCGGCGCTGCTGGCCGCGGTCGCCCCCGAGCAGCTCGCGCTGGCACTGGCCGCCGCCGGCGAGGTGACCGGGCGGCGGGCCCGCTCGGTGCGCGCCGCCGAGCTGGCGGTGGAACGGGCCCGCTACCAAGCCGACCGCGCCGAACGGGCGTTCCATGCCTGCGAGCCGGAGAACCGGCTGGTCGCCCGCAGCCTGGAGGGCCGCTGGGAGGCCAAGCTCGTCGACCTCGCCGACGCCGACGCCGCGCTCGCCACCTGCCGGCAGGCCCAGCCCCCGCTGCCCCCACCCGCCGAGCTTGCCGCCACGGTCGGCGACCTCGACCAGCTGTGGTCGGCGCCGACCACCTCCGACAAGGACCGCAAGCGCCTGCTGCGCACCCTGCTCGGCGACGCCACGCTGCGTCCCGGCGACACCGCCCGGCAGCTGCGCATCGGGCT
>WNFU01002978.1_pt1 | contig 22646 bp, 24 predicted proteins | sample 5400121 | NCBI WGS metagenome assembly WNFU01 (sample SAMN13153360, study PRJNA577476) | soil metagenome | isolation source: 100 cm soil or saprolite under grassland replicate 1 | place: USA:California | collected 2016-06-15
CGAGATCCTTCGCTTCGCTCGAGGATGACCTGCTCTCCGGAGATCCTTCGCTTCGCTCAGCATGACAACAGCGACCGGCCCGTCATCTCTGGCGGCCACTGCAAGCCCAGGAGCTGCAGCACCGTCGGCGCAACGTCGGCGAAGATCCCGTCACGTAGTCGAGCCTTTCGGCGCGCCTCGTCGACCAGGATCAAGTGCACCGGATTGGTCGTGTGCGCCGTGAACGGTCCGCCGTCATCGTCGATCATGCGCTCGGCGTTGCCATGATCTGCTGTGATGAGCGTGATCCCGCCAAGCCCGGCCACCCGGTCCACGATTCGTCCGACACACTCGTCGACGACTTCCAGTGCGTGGATGGTTGCGTCCAGCACGCCCGTGTGCCCGACCATGTCCGCGTTGGCGAAGTTGAGCACGACCAGGTCGTAGTCGGCGACGCGCCGTAACAGCTCGTCAGTGACCTCGACGGCGCTCATCTCCGGCTTCAGATCGTAGGTGGCGACTCTCGGCGACGGGATCAAGGCGCGGTCCTCGTTGGCGAACGCCTCTTCGCGACCGCCGTTGAAGAAGTACGTGACGTGGGCATACTTCTCGGTTTCGGCGATGCGCAATTGCCTCAGACCCGCATCGGCCACCACTTCGCCGAGCGGGCGCTCGACCGTTTCGGGGGGAAACACCACTGGACAGCGGAACGCCGAGTCGTACGCGGTCATACACACGTAATGCACGTCGACCGGCGGCTGCGCCTGCCCCTCGGGCGCCATATGGATGAACGCCCGCGTAATCTGCCGCGCGCGGTCTGGTCTGAAGTTGTAGAAGATGACCGCGTCGCCGTTCTGAACGAGGTTCGCGTCCGCGTCCCCGATCACGGCGGGCTCGACGAATTCGTCGGTACGGTCGGCGGCGTAACTGGCGGCGATGGCCTCTGAAGCCGTTGCCGCGCGGTGGCCTTTGCCGCTTACGTAGGCCGCGTAGGCGCGCTCGGTCCGCTCCCAGCGGTTGTCGCGATCCATGCTGTAGTAGCGGCCAATGACCGTGCCGACACCGCCCACGCCGATTCGCTGGAGCTCGCCCTCGAGCTGCTCGAGGTAGCCCGCGCCACTGCGTGGCGGTGTGTCGCGACCATCCATGATGGCGTGGACGATGACCTGGTCGCGCGCAAGCCCCTGCTGCTTGGCCATATCGACCAGCGCCACGAGATGACTGATGTGACTGTGCACGCCGCCGTCCGACAGCAGCCCCATCAAGTGCAGCTTGTGCTTCGTGCGCCGCACCTCGCCCATCAGCTTCAACAGGACGGGGTTGCGGAAGAACGAGCCGTCCCGAATCGCCAGCGAAATGCGCATGAAATCCTGGTAGGTCACGCGACCCGCGCCGAGGTTCTGATGCCCGACTTCGCTGTTCCCCATCTGTCCCGGCGGCAGGCCCACCGCTTCGCCGGATGCTTGCAGGAGCGCGTGCGGGTATGTCGCAAGCACGCGATCGAGCACCGGCAGTCGCGCAAGCAGCACCGCGTTGCCATGCCGCTGCGCATCGGACCGGCTCTCATCACACACGCCCCACCCATCGCGGACGATGAGAACGAGCGGCTTCACGATCTCAGCGTACGGCGGGTGCTCAAGACGCGACTGCCGATGATGACGGCGTCAGTCCAGACGAAGCCGGCCACGTAGCCAGCGATGACATCGCTCAAATAATGCGCCTGAAGATAGATGCGTGATAGGCCGATGAGCACCACCAGCACCAGCAAGCCAACCGCCAGCAGCCACCTCCACCAGCCGCGCACGAGTCGCCAGGCCAGGTAAGCCAGGAACAGATAGAAGGCGGCGGACACCATCGCGTGCCCAGACGGGAACGACCATGTTTGGGCAGCGATCAGGCCAGCCAGCGGCTCGGGCCGCGCACGCTGATACAAGCTCTTCAAAAGGTCGTTCAGGAGCTGCGCACCGCCGGTTATCAGCACCAGCAACGTCGCCGCGCCCCATCGGCGCTGCCAGGCCAGGAGCGCCAGTAGTAGCAGGCCGAGCACGAGCACGATTTCCGAGCCAAAGAGCGAGATGATCCTGGCGATGACGTCCATCGCGGGTGAACGCCACTGCTGAATGAAGCTCGCCGCGGCGATGTCCATCTGGTTCGTCTCGTGCTCGAGCATTTCGCCGGCGAGCCAGGTAAAGCCGTAGACGGCTGCCGCGCCGGCAAGGAACCCCAGGATGACGACGGCGCCGAAGCCAGCCAGGCGCTCTTGCTCGCGGCGTGCGAGCGCCGTGGCCCAGCGTTGCCAGCCATACCCCGACGCCGAGGCGACCGCCGGCTCGAGCTGGCCGCGCTGTTCCTCAGCCGTTGAGGTCGTCACGAGTGAGCTTCAGCCGCACGAGCCGTGCCCCACGGCGTGACCGACGTGATGTCGATCGCAATGACCGGGCGACTCTCCAGCGCCATCGCTTCATATTGCGCGTACTTCTGGCGCAGTGCCGCGATCGCCTGGCCGTGCTCATCGCCACCTTCGAGCACCCGCGCGACGCCGCGCAGCAGCACAAAGCCCAGGCGCGACCAGTCCTCGTCATAAGCGTCGGCTACGAGCGCCGCGCTCGGGTTCGCCAGCACATTACGCACGCGCCGCAGTGTGAGCGGCGCGCCGCGCTTCGGCTTCTCGTCGATGGCGACGTACACCCGATCGTCGATGCGAGCGAAACACACCGGAACCACGTGCGGCACACCATGGGCGTCGGCAGTCGCAAGGTGCCCGACACGCTGCGCGTCGACGAATGCACCGGCATGTGGGTCCAGGGTCGCCACTGGCGAAACCGCGGGGCTATCCTGGCCGAATGCCCGACACGCTGGCCGTCGGCTGCACGCTGCCGACGAGTGGCCCGGCGGCTGACCCGAGCGCGCTCGGCGCGCTCGCCCAGGCCGCCGAGGAGCTTGGTTTCGATTCCATCTGGCTCTCCGACCACGTCGTGGTCCCCGAGCGCATCGACTCATCCTATCCGTACAGCACGGATGGGCAGTTCCCTACCCGGGCTACACAGCCGTACCTCGACCCGCTGGCAAGCCTGTGTTACCTGGCCGGCATCACCCGCCGCGTCCGGCTCGGCACACACGTGCTCGTGCTCCCGTACCGCCACCCGCTGATCACGGCCAAGATGATCAGCACGCTCGACAACCTCTCGGGCGGGCGGTTCGAGTTCGGGATCGGCGCTGGCTGGATGCGCGAGGAGTTCGAAGCGCTCGGCTCGCCGAGCTACGAGCGGCGTGGCGCCGTCACCGACGAGCAGGTAGCGCTGCTGAAGAAGGTCTGGAGCGAAGACGTCACCGACTTCCAGGGCGAGTTCTATCGCTTCGAGCGACTCGGCGCCCATCCGCATCCGATCCAGAAGCCGCATCCGCCAATTTGGGTCGGCGGGCACACGCCGCCAGCGTTGCGTCGCACCGCGCGGCTGGCCGATGGCTGGCTGCCGATCGGCGCCCGGCCACCAGCCGACCTCCCGCCAACCGAGCTCACGCACAGCTTCGCAACGATCCGGGCCGAAGCCGAAAAGCTCGGTCGCGATCCAAACAGCATCATGCTGTGCTTCAGCACGGGGATCGGCTTCGACGCCGCCGAACGACGCCCCTTCAACGGCACCGTGGATCAGATCGTCTCGGACTTTCGGGGGTATCAAGAGGTGGGCGTCAATCGCTTCCTCGTCGGACTCGGCCCGGCGCCGCCGGCCGAGTACGAGCGGCGACTGCGCCGCTTCGCCGAGGAGATCCGCCCCGCGCTGTCAGGGACCGTCTCGGCGCGCAGTGCTACTTGAGCAGCTCGAAGACGTAGGCTCGGTCGCGCAGCGGCTCGGCTGGGAGCTGCGGGCAGCAGGGCTGTGCCGCGACGACGTGTGCCTCCCGCTACCGCCGGACCCAAGTGTGGCTCAACTCGCACAGCGGCTGCATAGGCCCCTTGTCCACGATCCCGAGGCCGGGCTGTGGGCGCTGGGCCCGCCCGCCGATACGCAGGTGCTCGACAGCGCGGCGGCGCCCGATGTGTTGTTGCCGGACCTGGATGGTCGGCCATTCGAGCTCAGGTCGCTGCGCGGCAAGAAAGTGTTGCTGCTGGCCTGGGCCTCCTGGTGAGGCTGTCGGCATGACCTGCCCGTGTGGCAGGAGGTGCGCGAGGAGCTTCATCCGCTGGGTTTCGAGCTGATCACCGTCGCTCTCGATACTGGCGGCGCTGACGCGGCCCGTCCCTGGATCGAGCGCGCGCAGCCGCGCCACCCGTCGCTGATCGACCAGGCTCACGTCCTGGACGAGCTCTTCGGCATCGTCAACGTACCCAGCGGCGTGTGGATCGACGAATACGGCACCATCGTGCGACCGCCCGAGACGGCCTACCCGCGCCGACCGTCATTCCTGGACCGCGAGCCGCGGCCGGACGATCCTCCGCACGTCGCCGAGCGCATTCAGATGGTCAAAGGCCTGCGCATCGACGCCGAGCGCTACATGCGCGCGCTGCGCGACTGGGTGCGCGGCGGCCAGCACGCACTGCGTCCTGAGGAAGTGGCCAACCGGAGCCGTTCACGCACGCTCGACGAAGCCACCGCGGCGGCGCACTTCGAGCTGGCCCAGCATCTCGTGCGCACCGGCCGGATCGACGCCGCGGTCAAGTACTTTCGCGCCGCGCACCGGCTGCAGCCGGACAACTGGACGTACAAACGGCAGGCGTGGAGCCTCGTCGATCCCTCCCAGGGGCCGACCGAGGTGTTCGAAGGCGACTGGCTCTCCGATGTGCGGAAGATCGGGCCCGAGAACTATTACCCCGTTTTCGACGCCTCATCCTGAGCGCAGCGAACGGATCGACCGGTAGATCCTTCGCTTCGCTCAGGATGAAGCAATAGCAGCACTGCTCCCCTAGGCGAGAGCCCGCACTTCTTCGACCACGCGGTCCACCTGGTCCTCGTTCGTCAGCAGTCCCGCCGCCAGCCGCGCGTACGACGGCGTGTACGGCGTGGTGGTGGCGATGACTCCCCGAGCGTGAAGCCGCTCCACCACCGCTTGCGGCGGCAGATTGCCCACCGCGAAGACCACCAGTCCTGCTGACAGCTCCTCGGCCATCGGCGTGTACAGCCGCAGGCTCGGAATCGTGACCAGCCCTTGCTTCAGCCGCATGTTCAGCGCATGGATGCGGCCCGAAATGTTCGAGCGGCCGAGCTGCTGGTGCAGCGTGAAGGCATCCCGGAGTGCCCATCGGTGCTCGAAGCTGTGGAAGCCGCCAGGGGTGTGCAGCGAGCCCTCGGTGCGTCCGTCGCCGAACGTCGGGATGGTCTCCCGTACCGCCGACCACGCTCGCTCACCGCGTCCCCAGACGAGCCCCGTCCCGCGCGGGCCGAAGATCCACTTGTGCGTTCCACTGACGAAGAAATCGCAGCCCAGGTCCGCGACCGCGACGTCCTCGGCGCCGAAGCCGTGCACGCCATCGACGCACAACAGCACGCGCTCCGAGTCCGCCCGCTGCGCATTGGTCTGGTCCACGACGTCGGCGATGCGGCGGATGGGCAGCTTCAACCCGGTGCTCGAGTGCACCCACGTCACCGCCAGCACGCGCGTGCGGTCTGTCAGCGCTTGCGCGATCGACTGCACGATCTCGTCTTCCGAGACACTGCCAATGTTCGAGTAGAGGCTGATCTGCCGCATGCTGGCGCCAGTGCGATCGGCCGCCAGTCGCAGCGATTCCGTCGTCGCGTAAAAGTCGTGCCGCGTGGTCAGGATCTCCTGATCTGGACGCAGGCGCAGACCCGTGTACAGCAGTCCCAGGCCCATCGTGGTGCTATCGGTCAGTGCGATGTCGGCGGCACTCCCGCCCACGTACGCCGCCGCCGCGCTCAGCACCGCCGCTTCAAACGTCGCCGACTGATGCATGTAGTCCACAGGGTTGTCGTCGAGGCCACGCCGATGGGCATCGATAGCTTGCTGGACCGGCAGGGGGTGCGACGCCAGATACAGCCCGCCAAAGTGGAGGAACGCGGGGTTGACGCTGAACAGGCCGCGCACCGCCTCCCAGTCGTCGACCTGCCGCGCGGGCACGTTTTCCGCCGACGGCAGCGTGGCCAGCGCCGCTGCGGCGAAGGTCAGGCCGGTGCGGACGAGCAGACCGCGCCGGTACATATCAGCTGTCGCTGGCCAGGCGGCGCAGCACGGCTTTGACAGCCGCCACGTTGCGATCGACCTCGGGGTACCACGGCGTGCTCAGCTCCACGAGAATGCCCGTGATGCCGGATTCGCGCAGCCAGACGTTCATGCTGCCGCTGGCACGGTAGCCGAGCGGACTGGCTGTCCCACCACCGCCACCGCCGCCTGGCCACGAGTAGCCGCTGGCGTCGGCGTATGCGTTTGACAACTCGCCGGCCGGACCGTCGCGAGATCCGAACATGAAGCCGCCCGCGCTGTGGTAGTTGATTACCAGGGCTGGCCGAACGGCCAACACCCAATCGGCCAGCGCGCGGGTCTCTGGTTCCGAAAACGGCTCGAAGCCACCCAGGCCCCTGCGGAACTGGGCATTGGAGTCGTAGGCGTCCGCTCGCCAATCGCCGCCGCCCCAGTTGCGGTTGGGGTCGACGCCGCTCAGGAACTGGCGGCTGCCGATCGCCAGTCCGTCGGGATTCGCGCGCGGCAGGATGTCGAGCTCGATGCTGGCTGGGATCTCTTCTGGATTAGCGGTGAAGTAGTCGAGCAGTGCGTCGGTCAGCTCGACGGTATTGCGTTCGGGCCCGCCGTGCTGGCCGCCCAGGATCAGCACTCGTTTGGCTCCGCTGCTCAGCTGATAGACCAGCAATTGCTCGCCGCCTTGTGAGCTGCCGACGCTGAAGGCGGCTGGCTCCGCGTGCACCAGAGTGGCAAACGCAAGCAGCCCCGAGAGTGCCGCGAGCAACGCGGTTCGCATTTCGCGGATGATGGGCTTGCTGCAGAGGCCTCGTCAACCTGCGCGTCGGGCGCGCGACTTGCAGCCTCTCGGCGTTGGCGCCTAGTATCTTGCGCCTCTGACCGAAGCCGTGCTTCAGACTCGCGACCCGCAGGCGGGCTCCGATCCAGCGTCGGATCACCAGCCGTCGTCCACTCCAGACGGCGAGCGCCACGATGTGCGCTCGCTCACCTTCGCGCTGGGCGGGACGTTCGTGCTGCGCTGCGCTTCGTACGCTGCGGGACTGATTATCCCCGTTTCGCTCGGCCTCAGAAGCCGCACCGAGTCGGACATCACCGCCGCCTACGCGTCCCTGATCGGCGTGGCCTTCTACTCTGCCGAGCTGATCGGTGCGCCGTTCTTCGGCGCATTGTCCGACCGCTTCGGCCGCAAGCCGTTCATGTTGCTCGGGCCGGTCTTCGGCGGCATCGCCATCCAGCTGCTGGGGATCACCGCGATCATCCCGGTGTTCGTACTGGTGCGTGTGCTGGAGGGTCTCTCCACGGCCAGCTCCGCGCCAGCCACACTCGGCTACATCTCGGCCCAAACTTCGACGTCGGCGCGGCTGCGCGGCCGCGTCATGGGTTTCTATGAGGCCGCGACCGTGGTCGGCCTGGCCTCCGGCGCGGCGGTCGGCGGCCGACTCTACGAACACTACGGCGGGCTCGCGTTTTCCCTGGTCGCGCTGGTCTACGTCCTGGCGCTGGTGCTCTTCGCGTTCGTGCGTCGGCACGGACCGCTGGCTGCGCCCAGTCGCGATCACCGTGGCTTGCTCCAGCGCCTGCTCAACCGCCGCATCATGCGCTTTGCGCCAGCCTGGCTGGCCGCCAACGCGGTGCTGGGCGCGTGGTTGAACGCCGGCCCGTATCTGGCGGCCGGCGCGCCCGACCCCGGGCAGTTCCTGATGCAACAGCGCAGCCCCGGCGAGATCGGGATGGCCACGCTTACGTTCGGCGTCGTGTTCACGGTGGGCGCCATCGCGTGGGGCTTCATCATGCCGATCATCGGTCGGCAAGCAACGCTGCTGTGGGGCGTGGCGGGGCTCGGCTTCACCAGCGTGATGCTCTGGGCGTTGAACGGCCTCGGCGAGGATCCCGTTCGCGGGGCGCTCACGCCGCTGCTCTTGCTCGTGGTGCTGGGCATCTTCGTCGAGAGTGGCTTCACGCCAGCGGCCCTCACCTACCTGGCCGAGATAGCCGAGGAACAGGCTCAGGATCGCGGCTCCGTGATGGGTGTGTATTCGGTCCTGCTGTCGGTGGGTCAGCTCACTGGGACCGCCGTGGCCGGGCCCTTCGCAATGCACTCGGGCTTCAATGGACTGATCATCCTGACCGGGCTGCTGACCGCCATAGCGCTGTTCACGGTCCTGCTGCTTGGGCACGGCGAACGCCGCGCCACGCGAATGCTAAGCTCCGCCCAGTCGACGTAACTCCTCGGGCAGCACTTCTTCGAAGCCCTGCCGCAGCGGACGCGGCGCGTAGCCCAGCTCGCGCTGCGCCCGCGCGTTCGAGCCAAGGTAGGTCACGCCGGCCGCGACGCGCAGGTACTCCGCGGTCTGGTCCGCTGGGAGCTTGGGCCACACGGGTAGGCGTTCCAGGGCGCCCAGCGCGGCGGCGACGCCACCCAACACGCCGGGCGGAACCACCATCCGCGGGGCGGGAATACCGATGACCTGCTCGGCGATCGCCAATGCCTCGACCAACGAGTGCTGCGGCCCGGCAATGATGTAGCTCTGGCCGGGTGATCCGTGCCGCATGGCCAGGATGTGGCCCATCGCCGTGTCCTCAACGTGCCCCCAGCAGTATGCGGTCTTCCCCGGCACCGCCGACAATCGCCGCCGTAGATACGCGCGCAGGGTCTGGCCGATCCCACTCACGTCCGCGACGCCATACACCGCGCCCGGCTGCACCACGATCAGCGGCAAGCCGGCCTCGATCAGCGGCTCGGCCACCTGATAGTGGGCCGTCCACTTGGTGTGATCGTAGACGCTGAGCCACGGACCGTCGCGGCGGTAGCCCTCGTCGACCACGCGGCCATGCGTGTCGGAAAACACGGCCAGGGTGCTGGTGTAGACCCCACGCGGGATCGCGAGGTCGCGCATGCACTCGAGCACGTTACGGCTGCCGTCGACGTTGATCGCCCACGCCGCGCGCGCATCGCGGTCGCCGAGCTTGTACCAGCCAGCCACGTGGAAGACGCCATCCGTACCGCGCATCGCTTCGCGGATGGTCTCGGGCTCAGTGACGTCACCCTTGTGCAGCAGCGCGCCTTGGTCGCTTAGTGCGCCTGCCCTGGCCGGATCCCGCACGAGCGCGACGACGTCGTCACCCGCTGCGCGGAGCTGCCGCACCAGCGCGGAGCCGATGAAGCCCGTCGCGCCGGTGACGAAGTATTTCATGACTGTGTCATCCTCGAGCGAAGCGAAGGATCTCGAAGGAGCATGTCATCCTCGAGCGAAGCGAAGGATCTCGGCTGCCAACCTGAGATCCTTCGGCTCGCAGGCTCGCCTCAGGATGACATAGCCGCAAGCTCGCCTCAGGATGGCAGGCGTATCGAGGTTAGCCGAGTACGAGGACCTTTCCGTTGCGGTCGGCAACCACCAGCGAGCCATCGGGTCGGATCGCCGGCGCCGTCCACACTGACGAGCCGGCGTCGAACGCGAAGATCTGCTGCCCGGTCTGGCCATCGATCGCGAACACCTGGCCGATCGTGCTGCCGGTGTACAGGACGCCGTCCACGTCCAGGGCGGGCGAGTTGTAGACCGAGCCGGGCAAGCCGAACCGCCACTGTAGCGAGCCATCCTGGCGGCTCAGCGCGTAGATGCCGCCCTTGTTGGCGCCGAAGTACAGCATGCTGCTGTCGGCGCTGAGCGCCGCGGTCGACCAGATGCCGGCGATCTCGCGGTCCGCCTCGTACAGCCACAGGAGTTTGCCGTCCGGTGTGAGCGCGTAGAAGTTGCTGTTGTTGGCGCCGACGTAGATCATGCCGTCCGGGGCGACCGTGGGCGAGGCGCCGCTGCCAATGCCTTCGGCGCCAGCTGGCGGGGAGGCTGCTTTGACCAGCGGGGTGCGGCCGGGGAAATCGGCGAAGTTGAAGGTCCACTTGATGGTGGCCTTCTTGTCCTCATTTCGTGGCACCTGCACGGCAAACAATTTGCCGTTCATGCTCGAGACGTAGACCATGCTGCCGTCGTGGCTGAGCGCCGGGGCGGCCTTCAGCGCAGGTCCAGTCTCGACACTCCAGCGCACCTGACCCTCGGACGTGATCGCGAACAGCCAGCCGGTGCCGCTGATGACATAGACCGTGCCATCGGGGCCGAGCGTCGGGCTCGACGTCTGCCTACCAGGCCCGAGGTTCACCGCCCACAGGACTTCGGCCTCGACGCCGTCGCTCGGCGCTCGAAGGGCGTACAGGGTGCCTTCAATGTCGGCGCGGGTGCCGGGCCGGCTAAAGCCGAGATAGACGGTGCCATCAGGCGAGAGCGCCGGCGTGGCGTGCCAGGAGGACGACTCCGGCGGGTGGCAGCGCCACGCCAGCTCGAGGGTTTGTCGCTGGGAGCCACCGGCTGGGCCGGTGTGCGGATCTCTGAGTGCGAAGAGCACGCCCTGGTGGTTGGCGAGATAGATGGTGCCGTCTGAGCCGACCGCGGCCGAGCTCTGGATGTCCGGGTTCGGGGTGGTGGTTGAGCCGTCGCGGATCTGAAAGTTGCCGGTGTTGAAGGAGCGCATGAGCTTGGGCTCGCGGGGGCCTCGGTTCGGGCTGCGGCCGGTGTGCTGTGCGTCCATCTGATACATGGGCCTGCCTACGAGCTTCGGCGTTGTGGGTACGGCGGTCGGCTCGACGGTCGGCACCGCGGTCGGCGCTGCGATGGGTGCGGCCGTTGGCTCAACGGTGGCTGTTGGCAGGGCCACGAGCGCAAGTGGCGCGGCGGTAGGCGTCGCCGCGGTGCTGGTCAGTAACTCAGCACGACAGGCCGCGATCAGCGGCAGCGCGGCAACAGCGGCAAAGCGACCCAGGACAGCGCGGCGTGACAAACGCATGTGCACAACTCCGATGGCTTCGCAGCTATGAACGCGCTCGTCTCCCCCTTTTCGCACATCTTGCTTCGCTGCATTTCCTCGGCGCATGCGCCGAGGAACTTAAGCTATGTCTTGGCCGAGGCCATCGCGTCGGTGTATTCCTTGCGGATCTGGTCGCCCGCTGCGCTGGCCCAATCTTTGACTGCCTGATCGTACTCAGTCATGGCCCGACGGCCGACCAGAATGTCCCGCACGGCATCGTTGAACGCGATGTCCGCGACAGCGCCCTTGGTGTACTGCGTCGGCGCGTAGAACCCGTTGGTGGGATCGTCGATGCCGATCGAAATCGTCGCCTTCTCGGCCTCGTTGGAAGCCTTGGGGAACCCGTCCAGGCCAGCCTGGTAGTAGACCCACGGATGCTGCGCCATGTACCGCCACGGCACCCAGCCGGCGCGGGCGATGCCTTCCTGCGTGGGCTTTGGATTGCCCTTGTCGTCCTTGGTGTAGTCCGAGCCCTCGATCCCATAGCTCAACAGAAGGTCTTCCTGCGAGCCAAACGGCGAAGCGAGCCAGTTGAGAATCCGCAGGATCTCCTTGATCCGATCCGGCGACGCCCTCTTCAAGACGTTCATCGAGACGAAGCCGGTGCCCAGGTAGTTGATGGCCTTCTGACTGCTGTTGGCCGCGAACGGCTTGATCATCGAGAAGTGCATCTGTGGGTTCTGCTGCAGACCGCGCTGCCAGAAGTCCACCCACGAGTTCCCCTGGCCCTCCAGGGAAACCGCCATCTTCCGTGTCAAGAAGCCTTCGGTGCGTGAATTGGTCCAGTTGGGCGCATCGGGCGGAAACACGCCCGATTGCCACAGGTCGCGGATATAGCCGACCGCTGCCTTGTACTCCTCGGTCTCGCGGTCTTTGGTCAGCTTGCCGCCTTCGAGCTTCCAGTTGTTGGGCGCGTTGAAAAGCTGCGCGTGGCCACCGAGCCCATACAGCGTGTCGTTGGTACCGACGTTGCCAAGCCCCCAGCGGCTTTCGTTGGGGCGGGTCAGCGTCTGCAGCACCTTCTTGAAGTCGGCGGCGTCCTTCGGCACGTAGTCCTTGCCGATCTCGGGATCCCACATCTCGTTGTTCTTGAAGAAGTTGCCACCGCGCGGCTGGATCGAGAACATCGGGCGGTGGACCGGGGTCAGGTACAGCGCCCCGTCGACGGCGGCAATGGAGTTCTTCCAAGCCGGCGTAGGAATCGCCGCCAGATATGGATAGTCCTTGGCCGCGTCGCCCGCGAGATACGGCGTGAGGTCGGCGCACTTGCTCTTGAAGAACGCGGGCAGGTTGGGCGCGACCGAGTAGCCGAAAAAGATGTGCATGATGTCCGGTAAATCGTCGCTGGACATCGTGGTGGCGAACTTCGGGCGATAGTCGGCACCCGGGATGATGTTCATCCGTACTTCGGCGTTGAGCTGCTTGTTGATGGCCTGCCACGTCGGGTTCAGCTCAACGGGTGTTGGCGACGGGAAGTACGCGGTGACCAACACGTTGAGGGTGCCGCCAGCCCCGGGCGGGGTCGTATTGGCCTTGAAAGGACTGGCGGGGAAGTTGTCGAACCCGTCCGCGTACAGCGGATTGTCTTCGTGGTAGTCCGGCTTCGGCCCACCGGTGAACGGAATGTAGAGTGGGAAGAGGTTCTTGGCCCCTCCGGCGGCTGGTGCACCCCCACCAGCCGGGGCGCCGCCACTCGGCGCCGCGGGCGCGGGTTGCTGCGCGGGCGCGCAGGCATTCAGCAGTGGGAGCGCGACCGCGCCAGCCAGGGCGCCGGCCAGGAATCCACGTCGGCTGACGGTTTGCTTGTTCTCCACGGTCGTACCCCCTCGGGTCGGCTGCGAGGGCGCGGCGTCCACGGGGTCGGTGCCTCGTCCGATCCGGGCGCTCCCCCAACTGCCGACTCTACGGCACCCCTGCCCGGGTCTGTCAAGGTATACCTAAGTGCCCGAACCGCCCACGCACGCGTGCTAGATTGAGCCGCGTGATCGACTGGCTCGATGCGCACTCAGCAGCAGTCTCAGCGCTCGCCACCCTCTTCCTGGTCGCGCTGACTGGCTATTACGCCTGGTTTACGCGCGGGTTGGTGCGCGAAACCAGAAATTCGCTGCTCGCCAGTGCCCGCTCGACGTTGCAAAGCCGCATGGACCGCGTCCAGGAAATCATGATTCGTCACCCCGGCCTCTTTGCGTTGCTCGACGAGCCCGAGTGCACGGGCGCGGAACAGGATGCCCGTTTCCACATCGCCAACATGTTTCTGGCGATCCTCGAAGAGGCACATACGCAGTACACGATGGATCGCACCATGGCCGAAGATGACTGGCGGGCGTGGGTCGCAACCGCCGATGTGATCCTGTGCCGGAACTACATCAGTCGCTTCTGGCAGCGCGTGCAGAACACCTACGAGCCGTCGTTCCAGCGCTTTGTCAACACCCGCCTCCAGGACGCCAGCCTGCGATCTCCTTGACCGCCCAGCGCCCGCGATCGAGCCCCCCTCTCACTTCCCGGAGAGGGCCGGAGCGCAGGTGCGCCGCCGTTTGGCTTGACACGCGAAACGGCGGCGCATCACCCTGCCCAATCGAGAGGGGTCTGCGCCATGACACAAATCACCCGGCGTCAACTCATGCTGCGTGCGCTCGCGGTGCCCGTTCTGGGCAGCTTGCTCGCGGCATGCGCACAACCGGCCGCGGCTCCCACGGCCGTTCCGGCCGCCAAGCCGACAACCGCGCCCGCCGCGGCGCCAACAACCGCGCCAGCTGCCGCCGCCACCACCGCGCCCGCCGCCAAGCCCACGACTGCGCCAGCGGCCGCCCCAACCACTGCGCCAGCCGCCAAGCCAACAGCCGCACCCGCGCAGGCCGCGTCGACTCGGCCGCTGACGCCCACGTTCTACGACTGGATCGTCAATCTGCACCCGTCGCTGCCCACCGTCAACGATTCGTTCAAGCAGACGACGCCGCTCAACTTCCAGATCGCGCCCGTGCAGGGGTTCGGCATCGACCGCTTCGTCGCCGAAGCCCGCGACAAGAACAGCACGTGGGACGTCTACGTGGGCATGACGCCATTTGTCGAGATGTCCGCCTTGATCCAGGCCGACGTAATCGAGCCATGGGATAACTACATCCCCAAGGAGATCGTCAACGACATCATCCCGTCGATTCGGGATGAGTGCACCGTCAACGGTAAGCTGTACAGCTGGCCGTTCCTGCTCGACATCATCACCATGGGCTGGAACAAGGGCCAGAGCGACGCGGCCGGTATCAGCGCTATGCCCACGACGTGGGATGAGCTGATCACCGACAGTCAGCAGATCATGGACAAGAAGGTGGCGCCGTACGGTGTCGTCTTCGATGCTCATGGCTGGCGCTCGCTGGCGCCGATCGCCCACAGCATCAGCACCAAGGTGTATACGCCCGATGGCTTCTTCGACTTCAACAGCGCGCCTGCCCTGCAGGCGCTCGAAATCATGAAGAAGATGAAGGCCGTGTCTGCGCCGAACGTCCTGAATACGGGCACCAGCGACGCTGGCGTGAACAACACGCCGGACGAGGACGCCTTCGCCGCGCAGCAGGCGACCTACTTCGTGAAGTATCAGAACGCCCCGTTGCGGTTCGCGGCCACCTGGCCGGACCCGAGCAAGCTCTCGCTTGGGCCGTTGCCCAAAGCCACTGGCGGCGAGGGCGCAACTGTGTTCTGGACGACTGGCGCCTGCCTGTTCAAGTACGGGCAGAACAAGGAGAAGGCCGCTGAGTACATGAAGGCGCTGACCTTCAACGAGAACATCTGGAAGGACTCGATCGCCGGGAGTCCGACGGCTCACCCTGGGCAGATCCCGCCGTATCAGTCCTTCTACGACAAGTGGAACAAGGACAAGCCCGCCTGGTGGCAGGACTGGGTGCCGCTGATCCTCGACCAGCTCAAAGTGGCCAAGGCGATTCCCAATCAGAAGTTCGGGCTCACGCAGTTCCAGATCGGCCAGCCGTTCTGGGAGAAGTACCTCAAGGGCGAGGAGGCCGATCCCAAGAAGGCGATGCAAGCAACCTGGGACGCGGTCCAAGCAGAGGCCAAGAAGAGCGCCTGAGTGGCCTCCGCGGCAATCGGCGTTCGCCGCGGCGCGGTAAGCCACCGCGCCGCGTTCATCGCCCGCCAGGGCAGCAACTGGGTGTTCCTGCTGCCGACTCTGGTTTTCTTCATCGGCTGGCAGGTCTACCCGATCTTCCGTGTGCTCTGGATGAGCTTCACGGACTACCACTTCCTGCGTACCAATCAGCCGGTCAGCTGGGTCGGCCTGCAGAACTACGCCAACGCCCTGACCGACCCGCTCCTCCTGACCGGCCTGGCACGGGCAGCCACGTTCACAGCGCTGTTCCTGCCAGGAATGATCTTCCTGCCAATGCTGCTCGCGATCCTGGTGGATCGTGTCTCCCATCCCCTGCTGGCAGCCACGTATCGCCTGATCCTGCTCGTTCCAGCGGTGATCCCCGGGCCGCTCATCTTCGTCCTGTGGAAGTGGCTCTACAACTTCACCATCGGGCCGATCGACTACCTCTTGGTGCAGGTCGGCCTGGTGACCCCGCAAACAGCGCCGCAGTGGCTCGGCGACCCCAACCTGACGCTGCCGGCCATCGCGATCATGGAGGTGTGGTGGGGCCTGGGTTACCACACGATGTTCTTCCTGGCCGGGCTGGCCGCCATCCCAAAGGAGCTCAGCGAAGCAGCCAGGGTCGATGGCGCAAACGAGTGGCGCCTGTTCTGGCATGTCACGTTGCCGCGGCTGCGGCCGATCCTGCTCGTGCTGGTCGTGCTGCGCTTTGGCACCGCGATGGCGGTCATCGACGAGTACCTGATCCTGGGCGGCTTCAACCGCGCCTTACCCACCTACACGTGGACCGTCTACATGTGGGACCTGGCCTTCCAGTTAGGCGACTGGTTCCAGGCCTACGCGGCAGCCATCGGCTGGATCGGCGCTGCGGCGATGCTGGTGGTGGTGGCCGGCCTGTTCTGGGTGTTTCGCTCGCGAGATGAGCACTGATGGCAGCCGCTGAGTTCGCCCGACCATCGCGCCGCCCCATCAAGGTCGGCACGATCGTGCGGCACGCGGTGCTGATCGTGTTCATGCTGATCATCCTGATGCCGCTGGCGTGGGTGTTGCTGGTCTCGATCAAGTCGATTCCAGATGCCTACCGGCCAGGCTTCTGGCCCGAGAACTTCGACTTCAGCCACTACGAATACGTCGTCACCCGCATACCAACGCTCGGCCGCAACATGCTCAATAGCGTGGTGGTCACCTTGAGCACCGTGGTCCTCACGACCATCTGCGCGGTGCTGGGCGGCTATGCGCTCGTGCACCTCACGCTGCGTGGCCGCGCCGTGGTGCTGGCCTTGCTGGTGGCGTCGCTGTTCTTCCCCACGCGGGTGACGTCGCTGATCGCGATCTTCGAGATCCAGCGGGGGCTCGGCCTGATCAACACCACACTCGGTCTGATCCTGCCGTACGTCACGCTCAATCTGGCGCTGAGCGTGTTCATCATGCGCGGCATCTTCGAGCAGATCTCGCACGAGCTGGTCGACGCCGCCCGCATCGACGGCGCCGGCGCCTGGCGCACCCTGCTCACCGTGCTGCTGCCGCTCACCCGCAATGGCATCGTCGTCGTGATCATCGTGAACTTCGTGACCGCCTGGGGCGAGTATCTGCTCGGCGTCACCCTGACCAACGATCAGGAAGTCCGAACCCTGCCGGTGGTGCTGGCTGGCGCCTTCGGTGGCATGGGCCAGTGGGCCTGGCCGCGCATCGCCGCGGTCTACGTGATGGCCGTGACCCCCGGCCTCGCGGCCTTTGCCCTGACGCAACGCTGGTACATGCGCGGCCTCCAGGAGGGCGCCCTCAAGTACTGAACGCTCCGCAGCGGCCAGTCCGAATAAGGTCAGATGCGGCGCGAAAGTCGAAAACCCGGGCTTCGCGGCGGCGCAGATAGTACGCTCCCCGCATGGCCATCGAGCCACGTAGCCGACCCGAGCGGGTCGATATCCCGGACTACATCTGGTCGAGTGACCAGCTATCGCCCTACCTGGCCGGGCTCGCCGAACAGCATGGACCGATCTTCGCCTTCGTCCCGGCGGGTGGACCGCACACTGGCAAGACGGTCGTCTATATGGTCGGGCCGGAGGCCAATCGCTTCGTCTTCCTGACTGGCCGCGAGCACTTCAGCCACGACCTGGGTTGGACTCCGGTCGTCGGCGAAACCCTCGGCCACGGCCTGCTCAACATGGACCCCCCGGAGCACACGCGTCATCGTGCGCTCATGAATCCGGCGTTCACGGCGAGCTTCATGGCCGCGTATCTACCGCTGATGCAGCGCGTGATCGCCGAGCGCACCGCCTCGTGGGTGGAGCAGGGCGACATTGACCTGATGGTCGAGTCTCGTGAAATCACGTTCGATGTCGCGGCCGCGGCGCTGGTCGGCATGCGCACGGGTCCGCAGGTGGACTGGCTGCGCGAGCGGTTCTATCTGCTGCTGCGCGGCGGCCCAGACGAGGATGAGGACTGGTCGCACTACATCCAGTACGCGCTCAGCGTGCGCGGCGAGCTCCAGGCCAAGCTGCTCGAGCTCATCGCCGAACGCCGCGCCGCGCAAGCTGGCGCGCGCAGCGAAGACGTGCTGGGGATGCTGGTGAGCGCGCGAGATGATGCGGGCAACAGCCTGATCGACGAGCAGCTGCTGGCGCACGTCAACATCCTGCTCGTGGCGGGCCATGAGACGACTACGACCCTTGGCGCGTGGGTCCTGTACCTGCTCTCGCGCAATCCCGAGTACGCCGCGCGCGTGGACGAGGAGCTGGCGGCCGTGCTTGGCGCGGATGGCCCCGTCACCCGTGAGTCGATGCACCGCCTACCGCTGCTCAGCGCCGCGATTCGCGAAACGGGTCGGTTGCAGTCGCCGGTGCTGCTCCTACCGCGTGGCGTCCTGTCGGACTTCGAGTTTGGCGGTCGCTTCGTCGAGGCGGGCACGCACGTGTTCGTGGCCATCGCGGCTGGTCATCGGTTGGCCTCGGTTTTCGCCGATCCCAATCGCTTCGATCCCGATCGTTTCCTGCCGCCACGTGAAGAGGACCGCCGCAGCCCGTATGCGCTGGCGACGTTCGGCGGGGGTCCGCGCATCTGCCTCGGCATCAACTTCGCCCAGGTCGAGGTGCTTGCACTCACCGCGCACGTGCGCAGGCACTTCGAGCTGCAAGCTGTATCCGACCAGCCAATCGCGCAGATCGGTGGCATCTTGCCGACCCTGCCTAACGGCATCTCGGTGCGGGTGCGAGCGACGCGCTAGCATAGCCCACACCTCAGGAAGAGGGGGATACGGCGATGGTCGTCACGATCGGGCCGGGTGAGGTTCTGGCCAACAGTGTGGCCGAAGGGGATGTGCCGGGCGTCGTTGCTCTGGCCGCAGACGACAACGGACTGATCTATGCCGGCGCGTTCGGCGAACGCGAGCTGGGCAGTGGTGTCGAGATGACCCTGGACACCGTGTGTTGGATCGCCTCGATGACCAAGGCGGTCACGTCGGTGTCGGCGATGCAGCTGGTCGAGCAAGGTCGACTGTCGCTCGACGATCCGCTCGCTGGGGTGCTGCCGCGGCTGGGTTCCGTGCAGGTGCTGGAAGGCTTCGATGCCGCGGGTGCGCCGCGGCTTCGCGCTCCGAAGCGCCCAATCACGCTACGCCACTTGCTGACCCACACCGCGGGCTTCAGCTACGACATCTGGAACGCCGACATCGGCCGCTACGTGGCACACGCTGGGCTGCCGGGCATCATCGAGTGCAAGGACGCCGCGCTCACGACGCCGCTGGTGTGCGACCCGGGTGAGCGCTGGGAGTACGGCATCAACCTCGACTATGTCGGCAAGGCCGTTGAAGCAGTCTCTGGCCAGTCGCTCGCCGACTACATGCGCGAGCACATTTTCCAGCCGCTGGGCATGTCCGACAGCGGCTTCGTCATCGGCGCCGAGCAACGCACGCGCCTGGCCAGCGTGCATGTCCGAAACGAGGACGGCTCGCTCACGCCGATCGCCCTCGAGGTACCGCAGGAGCCCGAGTTCTTCATGGGCGGCGGTGGTCTGTACTCAACCGGCCCCGATTACCTGCGCTTCTTGCAAATGCTGCTGGGTGGCGGGTCGCTCGAGGGTGTCCAGGTGCTGCGCTCGGAGACGGTGGCCGAGATGATGCGCAATCACATCGGCGACCTGCCGGCGGGCGTTCTGCGCACGGTGCTACCCGGGAGCTCCAACGATCACGACCCCTATCCAGGGATGCCGATCCGCTGGGGCCTCGGCTTCATGATCACTACTGAAACGACCCCTGCCGGCCGTAGTCCCGGCAGTGTGGCGTGGGCCGGCCTGGCCAATACCTATTACTGGATCGATCCCACTCGGCGCATCACTGGTGTCATCCTCTCCCAGATCCTGCCTTTCGTCGATGCCAGGGTCGTCGACCTGTACGCGAACTTCGAGCGCGCGATCTATGCCGAGCATCGCTGACCCGTTGCTTCGAGCCTGAAGGACTGCCAAGATAGGTGCGACGCCGGGGGAGTGTGTCGCGCGACAGTCCGTTGCTGTGGAGGAACACACGATGGGGCTCGATCGTTCGCGGTACGCCGGCTCGGGGATCGCTCTGATCCGCGTGGTGATGGGCTGCATGCTCATCTACTCCGGCTACCTCAAGTTCATCGCCATGGGCGATACCGTTGGCTTCTTCACCATGATGCTGATCCCGGCAGCTGGCATCATTGCCCCGATCATTGCCGCCGGTGAGGTGCTGGGCGGGGCGCTGCTCGTCGTCGGGCTCGGGATCCGCTACGTGCCCTTGTGGTTCATTCCGATGTTCCTGGTCACGACCTTCTACGTGAAGTTGCCCAACCAGCCGCCCATCTTCGGCTACGACGCCGGGCGGATCGACATCATGTTGCTGATCGGCAACGTCATGTTGCTGCTGGAGGGTGCCGGCGCCTTCGCCCTGGATGCCTATCTGGCCAGGCGACGCGGAACGGAGGTCCGAGCGCAAGCCGTTCGCGCCTGAGGACAGGAGCTGGGCACCCGCGCCAAAACCATGGGCTGATCCGTATCGTTGGCGCGTATGCGGAATCAGCCCGCGCGGCTCGCGCGATGGGTCCACCGCCGGCTGGTCGAGCACTACGGCCGGCCGGTGTGGGAAGTCAGCTATGCGCCTCTCGACGAGCTCGTCGGCACGATCCTGTCGCAGCACACCTCGGACACGAACTCGGAGCGCGCTTTCGCCTCGCTGTCGCGTGCGTTCGGTTCGTGGGAGGCGGTGCGCGATGTGCCTGTCGACCAGCTCGTCGAAACTATCCGCAGCGGTGGTCTGGCGGTCGTCAAAGCACACCGCATCCAGTCTGTGCTCGGCGCGCTCACCGATGCCGATGGGCACGTCCATCTGCCGGACCTGCGCCGCATGCGGCGCAAACGCGCGCTCGGCCTGTTGACGTCCCTCCCCGGCGTCGGTCGAAAGACCGCCGCGTGCGTGCTCCTGTTTGGCTCGCACGTCGCGGCGATGCCGGTCGACACCCACGTGCACCGCGTGTCGCTGCGGTTGGGCCTGGTGCCGCCACGGACTACGCCTGAGGCGACAACGGACATCCTGGAAGCCGCCATCGACCCGCGCGACTACTACGCCTTCCACGTGAACCTGATCCGCCTGGGTCGGGAGATTTGCAAGGCCCCTCGTCCGCGCTGTGAGGTGTGTCCGCTGCGCGAGCGGTGCAAGACTGGGGCGGCAACTACCTGAACTGGCTGGGCGTCGAACATGGCCATCGGTGGCGCCTTCCCGTGGGCCGAGTGGAACTTCTTCCCGCATGTGGGCGGCTGCAGCGGCTCCACCCCGTTCCCGCAGATGGTCACCCCCGCCACGGTCTCGGGCAAATCCATGAAGATTGCCTACGTCGCGGTCTATAATCGATAGGCGCCTCGGCCTGATTCGCGAGTTGCTCCGGCCAATCGCGAATCCGCTCGGCCTTTGTGCGCCGTTCACGTATACTCGTGCGCAACTAGCCGCCGCTGTTTTGTTCCGTATCGTTGTCACATTGCGCGTTGACGGAGCCCATTGTTCGTACCGCTCGGTTGCCGCTAGTTCGCCGAGTGGTTTGTTTGAAGGGAGCCGTCCAGCATGTCGGCTGATACCACGCTTACCTGCCGCGATTGCGGCCAGGCCTTTACATTCACCAGTGGCGAGCAGGATTTCTACGCCAGCCGCGGGTTCAGCGAACCCAGCCGCTGCCCCGACTGCCGCGCAGCTCGCAAGGCGCAGCGCGACGGCGGTTCATCGTCGTACAGCAGCTATGGGTCGTCGTATGGCGGCGGCGACCGTCCGCGGCGCGAGATGTTCAGTGCCACGTGCTCGAGCTGTGGCCAGGAAGCGCAAGTGCCGTTTCAACCGAGTGGTGACAAGCCGGTGTATTGCTCGAGCTGCTTCGAACAGCGCCGCAACACGGGACCCTCGGGTGGTGGCTACGGTCGGGGCCGCTACTGATGCCCAAGGGTGACTCGCTCGAGGTGGACGGCACCGTCGTCGACGCGCTGCGGAACTCGCAGTTCAAGGTCCGCCTCGACAACGACCACGAAGTGCTCGCCTATACCGGCGGCAAGATGCGCAGGTTCCGCATCCGCATCCTGCTCGGCGATCGCGTGCGGGTTGAGCTGAGTCCCTACGACCTGACCCGCGGCCGTGTGAGCTACCGCTACCGATAGGTTTTCGCCCGATCTCAGACAAGGTGCGCGTGAGGGGCCGGAGCTCCTTGCGCACAACCGGCCGGCTGGGCCATCGCCGACCAACTGCGTCAGCCGATCCGCTAGCCGCCGAGGATGCGAACGGTGCCGAAGTTGCCGTCGACCGTGACCAACTGGCCGGTCCGCAGGCGGCGGGTTGCGTCACCCATACCGACCACGGCTGGGATGCCAAATTCACGGGCGACCAGCGAAGCATGCGCGGCGGGAGTGTCGCTATCGGTCACGACCGCAACGGCGCGGCTGAAGAGTGGTGTCCACGCCGGCGCGGTTGCTCGCGCGACGAGCACCTCACCGTCCTGGAACGCGTCAAAGCTCTCAACCCCGTGCACGAGCCGCACGCGACCGGTGGCGCGGCCCGGGCTGGCGCCCTGCCCGACGAGTCCGTCGTCGGCGAGGTCAGTCCGACGGTTGACGGGCGCGGCGCCGCTCAACAGTCGCTTCAAGACCGCTGGGGCGTGGCCCAACTCGAGCGGGGCGACCAGACGCCGCTGGCGCCGCCACTCATCGCGTCGGCGTTGGACGCCGTCGCGCAGGTCAGCGGTCGGCTGCTCTAGCTCGGCGCGGGTCACGAAAAACACATCCTCGGCGCGCTCGAGTACGCCGCCAACACACATGTTGTCGCCCAGGCGCAGGACGGCGCGCCGCAGGAGCGGCCAGCCGAGCGTAAATCAGCGCGCCTGCTCTTCGCGGATCGTTGCGTACCGCTGCGCCACCTCGAGCAAACTGTCGAAGCGAGCGCGCAAGGCAGGCCGACCCATCAGGTCACGACGGCATGCAGCCTCCTCGGCGGCGTCGCGTTCGGCCACAAGTTGTGCTCGTCGCGCCGATAGCGTCGGCGGCGCATCCTGCTGACCGAGTGTTGGGAAAT
>WNFU01005039.1_pt1 | contig 22625 bp, 23 predicted proteins | sample 5400121 | NCBI WGS metagenome assembly WNFU01 (sample SAMN13153360, study PRJNA577476) | soil metagenome | isolation source: 100 cm soil or saprolite under grassland replicate 1 | place: USA:California | collected 2016-06-15
GAACGCCGCCGCTAATGACAAGCCGCCCCGCAACCCGGCCCACGCGATCAGCAGCACATTGCGCCAGCCGGGATACGGGTCGGCCTGGCGCAGCCGCACACTCAGCGCGCGTGGCAGGTAGGTCGCCGGAAAGACCCACCCAACCCGCGTCAGGATCACGGTGAGGCAGATGACGAGTGCATCGCCGAGCATCAGCGGCAACGGCCAGCCTGCGATGGCCGTGAGGATGCGGTGCAATTGCAGCCCGATCAGTGCGAACAGCAGCCCATTCAGCAGAAAGACCAGCACCTCCCATACAGCATTGGCCTGCAGGCGCGTCGTGGATGAGAAAAAGCGGGCGGACTGCCGGCTGAGGTACAGCCCGGCGGCCAGGACGGCCAGCACGCCGGACACATGCAGCGCTTCGGCGCACAGATACACCACAAACGGGGTCAACAAAGTGATGGTGATCTCAATCGGCGCATCGTCCAGCACGCGATGCAGCCGTGCGATCGGCCAGCCGATCGCCAGCCCCACGAGCAAGCCGCCGGCGCTGACCACCACAAACTGAAGACTGGCCGCCCCGAGCGAGAACAGGCCGCTGACGACCGCGGCGACAGCAAAGCGGTAGACCACCAGGCCGGTCGCATCGTTGACCATGCTCTCGCCCTCCAGCACGGTCACGATCCGGCGCGCCAGGCCCACGCGCTGCGCGGTCGCGCTCGCCGCGACCGCATCGGTTGGGGAGACAATCGCGCCTAAGACAAATGCCACACCCCACGGCAGCCCGACCAGATAATGCGCTATCACCGCGACCAGGCTGGTCGTGACCAACACCAAGCCAATCGCGAGCAGCAAAATCGGCCGCAGATTGGCGTGGAAGTCGCGCCAGGAGGTCTGCCAGGCCGAGGCATAGATTAGCGGCGGCAGAAACAGGAAGAGCACCAGGTCAGGTGCAAGGTCGATCGGCGGCAGGCCAGGCAGAATGCTTAGCAGCACGCCACCGACCACCAGCACAATCGGGGATGGTATTGCCAGGCGCGTGGCGAGCGCGGAGAGCGCCACTACGACAGCCAGAAGGCTGACCACGAGGATGATTGTTGCGGTCATGAGTCGGTGAACCTTTCTGTATGGCACACCACAAGGGCGCGTTCCTGCACAGTGAAACGCGCGCCGACCAGACTTCCCGGCTCACCGCACTGGCTTGATACCTGCTGTCGTCCTATTCTAGCATATCCGTCGCAGAACCGTGCTTTCGGCGCAGTGGCGAGGAACGTTTCATCGTTCAGTCCGATTGGGCGTCGACGTGGCCACAATGCAGAAAAGCGCATCGGACAGGTCTAGTGATCGCTCACGACATTACCAATCGTCAGCACTATCGCACGCGGAGCCAAGCGGCGGATTCTGTACGCTCGGAGGGTGATGCCATCGATCCCCGCCGCCATGAGGGGTGTGAGTAGCAGCGGATCAGAGAACGGTGATAAACGAGATCGTGTGCCCTTCAGTTCGTGATACAGATGCGGAAAATGGCACTTCACCAGCGCACATCCCTCACAGTTCGGAGCACGTGCCGCGTGCGTTCCGGAAGACATACTCATGTGGACAATAAGCAGCACAAAGAGGAAAACGGCGAACACGTGATCGTTTAACCGGATTCCTTGTTCCGCTGCTACTCACACCCCTTATTCGCGGGAAACCTGATAATTTCCAAAAATGGTTTCCGTCGTTTTTCGCACAGAACTTGATAATGCCTAGTTTTTCGCGCGAAAATTGATAAGGCACAGCACGAGCGCTTCAGGCAGAGCCTGCTGCCTATTGCCGCTGTCGAGGGCCACAAGCAGCCTGCCGTGCTCGTTCAGCGTCGCCGGGTCGCCGGCGCGCTGCTCCGCGCTCGAAGGGCTGACCCTGCCGGTCCAGCCATCCCAGAACGAGTTTGTGTCGGCGATGCGTACGCGATCGCCGATATGGAGTGAGGTGGTTGTTTCGTTCAAGGTATAGGTAACGTTCCCTTGAACCATAGCGTTTTCTTGCCTTCTCTTGTGTTTTATGCCACCTGCTCCCACACGAGCGTCCGCCCGCGCTCCAAGAGACAGCAATCTCGTGGGCGCGCGGCGGCAGGCTCACCTCTCACCCGTTTGAACGCCACATAACCGTTTGAGTAGATGCTGTTCACCTGTTTGATCCACCGCCCCTTGACCCGCACGATGTCGCCCTTACGCAGCCCGGCCAGTTCCTCGTTCACCTGATACCGTACACGCCCCTGGCCTTTGCGCGGCAGGTCGTGAAACTGCCTCCTGGTCTGCCGGGGCCGAAAGCTGATCTGGTAGGTGTTGGGACATTCAAGACTGACTATCTCTCCACTCCCGAGCGTAGCAACACACAACGCGTCGGTCGTGTGGGACTTGGCCAGTCCGCGATGCTTGCGAAAGGCGCTCGTCTCATAGCCAAGCAGGGTCGTGAGCGGAACGGACGCTCCAAGGGTTGCGTAGAGATGGGTCTTGCCCTGCATACTCCGCTGGGCGATCTGGTCGAGATGGCCCGACATCCCAGTCACCGGCAGGGTAATCGTCCCATCATGGACGCGATCGTGGCAGCGCTCGCACAGCGTCAGCAGGTTGGCGAGCGTGTCCTTGCCGCCATGCTCGCGGTAGACGATGTGGTGCGCTTCCAGGCGACAGTTGCGTTTACCGCAGTGCCGGCACCTATAGCCGTCGCGCATCAGGCAGGCGATCCGCAGGTTCTCATCCAGGCGGGTCGGGTCCTGGTAGCGGCTGCCTGCAAGTGTCGGATCATTCAGACGGGCAATATCCACCTGCACGTCCTCGACGACGATCTGGCTGATCGGCAGGGGTATCCGGCGCACCACCCGGACCACTTCCTCGACGTTGGTCTTGATCGAGGGCGGCAGCCGCCCGCTGCGTTTGCTGGAGGCGCGATTGAGAAAGCGCGCTGGCCGATACCACTTGCGGTTGCGGCGGCTCCTGCGGTGGGCACGGCGGGTGTCGAGCTTTTCCTTTACGTCGCGGCGGTGGTGGATTTCGGCAGCCAGCAGGACTGCTCCATTGCCGACACAACTGATACCAGTCACGCTGCTGCCTTTGTCGATACCCACCGTCACGTCTTGCACCTGCCCCTCGCACTGCCACCCTAGCTGGATGGTGAAGGGGGAACGAGCGACCACCCTGGCCTTGCCCGCCCGCAGCAGCTTGCGCGCTTTGGCCTCTGTACAGGGCATCAATGGTGCCCCATCCTGATTGCGAACATACACCTTCATGTGGCTCTAAGCCCTCCTTGCGGAGTAAGATGCTCCTCGCGACTGTTCAACAGGTTTGTCATGCTTCGATCACCTTCACCTTTCGGCTACCCTTAAACCGAAGCCACAGAGCTACAGACTGGAACAACATCCGTAGGTGTGTTGGCCCATTGAACTGCTCCCCGCACGGGGCCGCTGGTAGCTCCATGAGTCCCATGCGATAAAACACAAGACTTTTAGGAACTATCCTCCTGCGTGGGGTGCTGGACGTCAGTCGGCCCAGTCCAGGTGCTGCTCGGGCACATCGGCGAGAAATCGCGATGGCGAGCGGGTCTCAGTTTCGCCAAAGATCGTGCGCCTCCTGGCGTGGATGAGGTAGAGCCGCTGCATGGCGCGCGAGGCGCCGACGTAGAACAGCCGTCGCTCCTCCTCGACCGCCGCCTCGTCCGGCATCGAGCGCACGTGCGGCAGCGTCTTCTCCTCCAGGCCGGGCAAAAAGACGATCGGGTACTCCAGCCCCTTGGCGCGGTGCAGCGTGATGCACGTGCAGGCGTTCGTGTCGTCGCGCACCACGTCGGCGTCGGTCATCAGCGCGACTTCCTCCAGGAACGCGGCGAGCTGTTCGTGCTGGGGGAGGTGGATGAAGCCGTGCGCGACGTTGACCAGTTCCTGCACGTTGGCCAGCCGATCGGCACCGGCCTCGCGACCGTACTCTTTCGCGAGATAGCCGGCGAAATCAAGGCGTTCGATCAGGCGCGCGATCAGGTTCTCGATGTCCAGCCGCTCGGCCTGCGCGGCCAGCCAGTCGAGCACGGCCCCGAGCTGTCCGATGCCGCGCTGCGCGGCCGGCTTGAGCGATGGCGCGCGAACCGTGGACTGCTGCCACAAGGCCGTAGCGTGGACCGCGCGCACGACGTCGAGCAGCGAGCAATCCTGGTCTCTCGCGGCCGTCACGAGCAGCCCGACGCTGCGCTCGCCCAGCCCGCGCCCGGGCACGTTGATGATGCGCGCGAGGCTGATGTTGTCCTTTGGGTTCGCGAGCACGCGCAGATAGGCCAGCAGGTCTTTGACCTCTTTGCGCTCGTAGAACGGCGTGCCGCCGATCAGTCGGTAGGGAATGCCGGCGCGGACGAATGTCTGCTCAAACACGCGCGACTGCACGTTGGTGCGGTAGATGATCGCCATCTCGCTGAGCGCGTGGCCCTGGCGCTTGAGCGTCTGGATCGTCCGCACGACGAAGTCGGCCTCGTCGTACTCGTCGTCGGCCTCGTACAGGAGTGCGCGCGTCCCCTGGGGGTTCGCGGTCCAGAGCTGCTTATTGAAGATATTTTCCGGGCTCGGCTCGATGATCGCCTGGGCGATGCCGACGATAGTCTTGGTGCTGCGGTAATTTTGCTCCAGCATGATCACCCGCGCATTAGGGTACTCTTGCTGGAAAGTGCGAATCAGGCTGACGTCCGCCCCGCGGAACTTATAGATACTTTGCTGATCGTCGCCCACAACGAAGATATTGCGGTGTTTGGCGACGATCAGGCGCAGCAGAGTGGCCAGCGAAAAATTTGTGTCCTGATATTCGTCGGTCAGCGAGTACGCGAATCGCTGTTGAAATTGAGCCAGAACACCTGGCTGGGTGCGCAAGATCTCGATCATGAGCATAATCAGGTCGTCGAAGTCGAGCGCGTTTTGCTTGCGCAGCTCTCGCTGATATGCGTCGTAAAGCGGCACGACGATCGCGGGCCACGGGTCGCCCGCGGCCTGGGCGGCGATCGCGCGCTGCTCGAACTCCCGAACATCCCACAGCTCGGTCTTCGCGGCCGAGATCGTTTCGAGGATCTGCGCCGGCTTGAAGTCGAGGTCGGCGCGGTCAAGGATCTCGCGCATCACCTTGCGCTGGTCGTCTTCATCAAAGATCGTGAAGCCGGGGTCGCGGCCGAGGTGGTGGATGGTTTTGCGCAGCCAGCGCGCGCAGAGCGAGTGAAACGTTCCTGCGACGATTTTTTCGGCGCGCTTCGGGCCGATGAGCTTTGCCAGGCGCTCGCGCATCTCGCGCGCGGCTTTGTTGGTGAAGGTCACCGCCAGGATATGAGCCGGGTCGACGCCATGGACGTCGATCAGGTACCCGCACCTCCGCACCAGGACGGCTGTCTTCCCACTCCCTGGGCCGGCCAGCGTGAGACACGGCCCATCGCGGTGGAGCACCGCCTGGCGCTGGGGCTCGTTGAGTCCCTGGAGCAGCGGGTGGTCGGTTATCGGCGTTGTTGGTGCTGTCATAGGCGTGCTCAAGGACGTGTCCGTGCCGTTTACGGCAGCGGGCGCGTAATGGTTCGCGGGCTGAGAACCGCGCTCGGGTCGTCGAGGTTCTGGCCTGGCGCGAACCACAGCGCGATGTAGCCCGGCCGCTCGGCGAGATAGAACTCCAGGCATTCGGCAGCCTGATCGGACCGGAGCCAGCGCGCGGCGACCACATCGACCCGGCCAACGCGGCGCGCCTCTGGCGGAAGCTCTGCCGGTCGCCTGATGGCGCGGATCAGCATGCGCTCGACCAGCGCCTCGATGGACAGCACGCTCCACCACCCGGACAGCTCCCAGGTCTCTTGTTTGCCCTGGAAGACATCGTGCTGCATGCCCCACAGGCGGAACTGCCAGCGATTCGATCCCCAGAAACGCTGGAGCGTTTCGGCGTTGGTATCGAGTTGCGTCGCGAGCTGGCGACGCTGCGCGGCGGACCAACCACCGGTCGTGATCATAGGAACCTCACGAGTTGGAAACCACGGGGCGAAGCCCCAGTGGAGGAAACGAGGAGCGCCGCAAGGGAACCACGTTTGTTTGCAACAAGCGGCGCTTGCACAAATGTTCGACTTGCGGTATACTTACTCTATGAGTACACCGCTCTCCATACGAACTGTTTGCTGTAAGCTCGCCGTTGATGCGTTGGCCGATGCAGCCTTGCGTCAAACCCAGACCGCGTTTAATGCGGCGGCAAGCTACTGCGCGAGGGTCGCGTGGGAGCAGGGTATCACCAACAAGAACAAGCTGCACTACCTTGTCTATGGCGAGTCGCGCGTGACTTACGGCCTGGGCGCGCAACTGGCATGCTGTGCCAGGGACAAGGCGGCAGAAGCCGTCCGAGCCGTGCGCACAGCCCCTGAGCGGCGCGACCGAGACACCGACCAGATTATCCCCAAGACTTGCCCAACCTTTGCCACCGACAGCTCCATCCGCTACGACGCACGCACCTACCGTCTCCTCAGCCTGGATCGGGTCAGTCTCAATACATTGAGCGGCCGCGTGGTCGGGCAGCTTGTGTTGGGCGATTTCCAGCGGCGCTACCTGTACGATACCTCGTGGAAGATCGGCGGCGCGGAGCTGCTGCGTCGTGTGGATGTCTGGTATCTGTGCATCACCCAATCGAAGGTCGCGCCTGCCCCTGACGAGCCAGTCGGCTACCTGGGCGTTGATTTGGGCCTTGTGAACCTTGCCGCCGACTCCTCTGGCCAGACCTACAGCGGACAACAGGTGCAGGCGGTTCGCAAGCGGCGATACGACCATCGCCGAAGATTGCAACTGGCAAACACTCGTCGTGCTCGTTGGCGATTGCGCCAAAGCGCGAGACGAGAACAGCGCTTTCAGAAGGATGTCAACCATTGCATCAGCAAAGCGCTGGTTGCTAAGGCGCAGACGGAGCGTAAGGCACTCGCGCTCGAAACCTTGGACGGGATACGAGAGCGAGTCACGGTTCGACGCTCGCAGCGACGTGTGCGCCATTCGTGGGCTTTTCGGCAACTGCGAACGTTTATCAGCTACAAAGCGCAGCTCTCTGGCGTGCGCGTGGTCTACGTGGATCCGTGCAACACGTCGCGCAGATGTGCGAACTGTGGTTTTTGTGATGAACGTAACCGACCCGATCAAGCCCATTTTCGTTGTCTCTCATGCGGCCATACCGCTGCCGCTGATACGAACGCTGCCGTAAACATTGCTCGTGTGGCTGCCGTCAACCAGCCAATTGTGTCGCTCCTGAGTCACAGCATCGAAAGAGCAGATACAAGCCGCGCGGTTTCAACCGCTGCGGTATGTTGACATACGGCAGCGGCATCCGCCCCAGGCACCCAGACGGCGCGTCGGCGTAGGCGCCGGGACGCCGGTCGAGGTCAACCCGCAGGCGCCCCAGTGCGTCGAGGTGCGGTTCCGTGCGGCGCACCTCTCCCTCACGCAGCGCGATAACGCCGGTCCAGCCGTCCCAGTCGTCGCCGGCGTTCTTGAGCCGGACCAGGTCGTCAATCTCAAAAGGACGTGTGCGATCTGTCACGGTTCCATCCCCTGCGGAAGCTCCGTTCTAACAGTTCCCAGATGCCAGCGCAGCTTCTCTTGGATGGCGGGTGTGACCGATGTGTTCATAACAATGGGCGCTTCGAGATAACCCGAGAGGCGTACAATGTCCCACACGGCGTGCTCACCGCCGCAAACAAACCGCGGATGCTCTCCACCCGCCTTTGTTTCGAGGACGAGTACGCACTCCAGCACAGTTGGCCGAGGCTCCGTGATGTATAAAACTCGGTCAACTCCAGGCTCATTCCTGCGATTCATCGACATCCCTTCTTTTGGCGATCAATACCAGAGAATCGCCCTACTTTGGAAATTGCAGCGCGAGCATATATGGCGGCTGGGCGTCGCCGCTGATGGTGGCCTCGGCGGGGATCGATTCGCCGACCTTGACCACGCCCCACACGACGCGATCCCATAGCTCAGGCGGCAGCTCGCTCGCTCTCACGCGCCGCGCCGTCGACCTGCTCCCGGCAGATAATCCTTACGGGTGTGGCAGCCATCGGTGTGCTCCCTTGCTGTCTTAATGATTGGCGAATGCGGCGCCGCGCATAATCTCGGTAAGCCATCTCCAGTGTAGCAGCTTCTTACAGACGAGTCAGCCCTGCCGTTTACTTCGCTGCCTGGTGGAGGCCCGAGCATGTTTGACTGATTTCGGTGGGATGAAATACTTCGCATGCAGTTCATCGATCCAGGCGGCAAGCTCGCCCGCGTTTTCGCCGTCGTAACCTTCCAGCGCGAAATGCAGACATTGGCCGGGTTGGTTCAAGTATGGTGGCGCGGCGGTAGGGTAGAGTGTCACATGATGCCCAGCCGCACCATAGTCGTTGTTAATAAGCCACGCGAGAAATTCCAGCGAGAACCATCCAGGGTCAGTGCGATCTACCTCAAAGGTCACGTACCATGTGCCTGCCGGCCACTGTCCAGGGTTTGGATTGTCATGCCCACCGCAGCTTCCACGGGTGCGGATGCCTGGGAAGGCATTCAGTGCTCGCACCAAGTGCCGGATCGACACATCGAGTTCCTGCTCGTCGATCATCCCGTTACCTCGAAAAACACCCCACGCACGAAATTCGGCCGGACCATCTTGAAGCGGTGCGTGAGCTTTTCGCCGTCGCCGATTTTTACGACCACGCCCTCGCGCGCGTCCAGCGTAGACCAGGGCGTAGCGCCGCGCGCCAGCGCGGCAAGCTCCTCCCACGCGGTCACGCGTTCGACTGGCAGCCGGTCGGCGACGGCGAAGCCGGCCGCATGCAGCAACTCCTCAGCCAGCAGCGGATCGAGGAAGGCGCGCGCTCCAGCGTCGTAGACCTCAAAAGCGATGAAGCGTGGGGTGCCCTCGATGTAGCGCACCGTGTGCGGCATCCGCAGCCACTCGCCAAACACGCTGACGGCGCCGCCGCGCGCTCGCTCCAGATACTCAAAGCGGCGCTGGTGCTCATCGCACCAGCGCCAGACGTCGACAAACTGCTGTTTGGCCGAGGTTTTCTTGAAGTAACCCTTGCGTAAAACGTGATCTTTCGTCGCCGCGACAGCGACGCCGTCGTGGCGAGCGAGGGCCAGGCAGGCGCCGTCGAATTTTTCGGTGACCGTCAGCCGCGCCGCGCCAAATACAATGGCCGCTTGCGCCTCGGAGGCGACTAGGTCGTCGCGCGCGGCGTTTGGCTGGTAAGGAAGATGCGCGATGCGCGGGTAGGTGGGCACAAGCCAGCGCAGCTCGCGGGGATGGAATGCGTGTTGTGTGCGCTGGCGTGTGCTCATCGTTGTTGCGGTTGGCGTATCGGTGCGCTGGATCTCAAGTGAACCGGGCACGTATGATTATCGTCGTCGGCTCGAACGTACATTCGCTCGATCCTTCCCGGCCTCGCGGCTGGCGAGCCGCGCTCTATAGTCGATGTTCTGATGCTATCGGCCCACCAGGCCGAGCCGCGTGCGTTACGAGGATAATATCACCTTATGATACTTTTGTCAAGTATGAACCGGCCTCGTAGGGACAGCCGGCCGAGCACAGACGTGACGTAATCGCGACCCCCTATACGCTTCTGGGTTACACTGCCATCCACCCACAGGGACGACAGCCTCACAACATATCAGGACTCTGGCCTTGAAACCGCAGCATGCGATAGTCGCTGAGCGGTAAGTGGATCTCGACGGTATCCTCGCGGACCAGGTCAGGCAGTTGGTTGAGCGGCAGCACACTGGTGAACAGTGTGGGCCGCTGCTGTGCCCGACGGTAGGCGATCAACTCGCTGATCGGCCCCGCAAACTTCGTTGAAGGGCGCTCGCTGATGAAGAGATCATCCAGCACGAGCAGGTCGATGTCTCGAAAGGCATCCAGCGCACGTAACGCGCTGGGACGCCATTGGAACGGCAGTTGCGATGTTGCGAGATACCCGGCGGTCAAGCCCCGTTGTGCCGCAGCATATGCCGCGGCAAAGGCGAGGTGGCTTTTGCCGGCGCCGACCGGCCCGCATACAGCGACCCGCTCCGCGTGGGGTAAGCGTGCGATGTAGGCCATAATCGCTTCTACCGAAGCTGCGAGAGCGGCGCGCTGCTGTTCGGCGTCAAAGGTCATGCCGTCCCATTTACACTCCTTGAGGATCGGGCGATCGCGCGCAAAGGTCTCAAGGCGCCAATCTTGCAAAATCGAACCGTGCTGTTCCAGAGTCGCCTGATTGCGGATGAGTAACGGGCTCATCTCGCGCCACAGGAGGAGCCGAAGTGCCGGCGACGTGCGTTGCGGAGGCTGCTCCCACAAAACCGTATCGTGGGGGACAGTTAGCTCGTGGTCCTGATAGCGGATGACGTGATCAGTACCCTCTGTGCCGACGAGATCCACTTGCGCGCCATCGGGTATTGTTATCGTTTCCTTGAACCATAGCGTTTTCTTGCGTTTTCTTGCGTTCTACTTCTGTGTCCAGACCACTGTGCGGCCACGCTCCAGTAGGTCACAGTTTTGTGGACGTGCTTTGACTGGCTCCCCTTTCACCCGTTTGAAGGCGAGGTAACCCTCCGAGTAGATGCTGTTGACTTGCTTGACCCACCGACCCTTGACCCGCACGATGTCACCCTTCCGAAAGCCGGCCAGTTCCTCGTTTACCTGATAGCGTACCCGTCCTTGACCTTTTCGCGGCAGATCGTGGTAGCGGCGGCGGGTCTGCCGGGGCCGAAAGCTGATGGTGTAGGTATTCGGACATTCAGGGGCAACGGCCTCCCCATTCCTCAAGGTAGCAACGCACAGCGCGTCAGTTATATGGGACTTCTCCAATCCCCGATGCTTGCGGAAGGCGGTCGTCTCGTAGCCAAACACCGTTGTGAGCGGAACAGTCGCACCGAGTTCTGCGTAGAGATAGGTCTTGCCCTGCATCGAACGTTGGGCGACCTGATCAAGGTGGCCCGATACGCCCGTCACCGTCAACGTGATGCGCCCCTGATGCACCTTCGTGTGACACCCTTCACAGAGCGTGATCAGATTGGTCAGGCTATCCTTGCCGCCATGCTCGCGGTAGACGACATGATGGGCTTCGAGACGGCAATTGCGTTTGCCACAATGTCGGCAGGTATAGCCGTCGCGCAGCAAGCAGGCGATGCGCAGGTTTTCGTCCAGCCGGGACGGGTCTTGGTAGCGGTTGCCTGCAAGCGTCGGGTCATTCAACCGCGCGATGTCCACCTGCACGTCCTCAACCACGATATAACTGATGGGCAGAGGAAGGCGCCGAACAACGCGGATCACTTCCTCCACATTGGTTTTGATCGAGGGTGGTAACCGCCCGCCGCGCTTGCTGGACGCCCGGTTCAGAAAGCGCGCCGGTCGATACCATTTTCGCAGGCGCCTATCTCGGCGATGCGCGCGGCGGGTGTCGAGCTTTTCCTTTATGTCGCGGCGGTGATGGATTTCAGCGGCCAGCAGGACAGCACCGTTCGCGACGCAACTGAGGCCACTCACACTGCTGCCCTTGTCGATACCCACCGTCACGACCTGCACCTGCCCTTCACACTGCCACCCTAGCTGGATGGTGAAAGGGCGGCGGGCGACCACCCTGGCCTTGCCGACTCGCAGCAGCTTGCGCGCTTTGGCAGGAGTGCAGGGCATCAGCGGCGTGCCATCTTGATTGCGAACAAAGACCTTCATGTGGCTCTAAGCCCTCCTTGCGGAGTGAGATGCTCCTCGCGATTGTTCAATGGGCTTGTCATGCTTCGATCACCTTCACCTTTCGGCTACCCTTAAACCGAAGCCACAGAGCTACCGACTGGAGCGAACATCGGTAGGTGTGCTGACCCACCAAACTGCTTCCCCTTACGGGCCGCTGGTAGTTCCATGACCATAACGCAATAAAACGCTATGGTTTTTAGGAACTATCACCGTAAGTGCTTCCGATGCAAGCTCTCCGGCATTAAACGCGGCGATCTCCTCGCTGGTGTAGGTCTCACCCTCCACGAAGCGTACCAGCGATCCTAATCGTATCGGCTGCTGGCCTGGTGGGATGGGCGCTACCAGATAGCCGGCTTGGCGTGCCGATTCGCGTGCCATCACCTCCGTCGCAAATCCTCGACGTGCGCTTGGCTGTTCATAAGAATCTCTGAGGGGCGGCGGCCAATACATCCATCCCCAGCCGCTGCCCCCCTCGTAGTACACCCAGGCAGTTCTAACCACCAGCCTGCGTGGGTCGTCGTCGGGCATATCCGCACTCGGTGGAGGCAGCGTCAGGCCATAGCGCGCGGCGACGCGCGCGTACCCGTCGATTCCGTCCTTGCGGATTGCCTCGGCATCGTCGGGCGACCATGACGCGCCAACGTGGTACGCCAGGAGCTTCGTAGCATCCCAAATCGCATCAAACACGCTGCCGATCAGCGTCGAATCTTCGGTAGGCAGCCCGCTTTCGTCCTGCATTGGCCGCTCTGGGAGACGATTGAATGCACTGACGGCGTAGGCTAACAGCACCACAACATTCGTTGCTTTCTCAATGCACCACGAACGCATCATGTCGTCTCTGCCCTGCATGAATACAGATCCTCTCTTGTATTATTATCGTTGCCTTGAACCATAGCGTTTTCTTGCGTTTATACCACCTGCTCCCACACGAGCGTACGCCCGCGCTCCAGTAACCGGCAATCTCGTGGGCGCGCGGTGGCAGGCTCACCAGGTACCCGCTTGAACGCCAGATACCCGGTTGAGTAGATGCTGTTGATCTGCTTGACCCACTGACCCTTGACCCGCACGATGTCGCCCTTCCGAAAGCCCGCAAGCTCCTCGTTCACCTGATACCGTACACGCCCCTGGCCTTTGCGCGGCAGGTCGTGAAACTGCCTCCTGGTCTGCCGTGGCCGAAAGCTGATCTGGTAGGTGTTGGGACAGTCAGGGGCGACTATCTCTGCACTCCCGAGCGTAGCAACACACAACGCGTCAGTCGTATGCGTCTTTGCCAGTCCCCTTCTCTTCCGAAAAGTGCTGGTCTCGTAGCCGAACACGGTAGTGAGCGGGACAGACGCGCTAAGGGCCGCGTAGAGATAGTTCTTACCCTGCATACTCCGTTGAGCGATCTGATCGAGATGGCCCGACACCCCAGTCACCGACAGGGTAATCGTCCCGTCATGGACGCGATCGTGGCAGCGTTCGCACAGCGTCAACAGGTTGGCGAGCGTGTCCTTGCCGCCATGCTCCCGGTAGACGATGTGATGGGCCTCCAGGCGGCAGTTGCGTTTGCCGCAGTGCCGGCAGGTATACCTGTCCCGCATCAGGCAAGCGATCCGCAGGTTCTCATCCAGGCGGGTCGGGTTCTGATAGCGGCTGCCCGCAAGTGTCGGATCGTTGAGGCGGGCGATGTCCACCTGTACGTCCTCGACCGCAATCTGGCTGATCGGCAGCGGAAGCTGCCGGACCACGCGGATCACTTCCTCCACGTTGGTGCGAACGGAAGGCGGCAGCCGCCCGCTGCGCGTGCTGGAGGCTCGGTTGAGCAAGCGCGCTGGCCGATACCATTTTCGCAGGCGTCTATCTCGGCGATGCGCGCGGCGGCTGTCTAGTTTTTCCTTCACGTCACGGCGGTGGTGGACCTCAGCGGCCAATAGCACGATGCCGTTGCCGACACAACTGATGCCGGTCACGCTGCTGCCTTTGTCGATCCCGACCACCACCTCCTGCACCTGTCCCTCACACTGCCACCCTAGCTGGATCGTGAAGGGGCTGCGGGCGACCACCCGCGCCCTACCTGCTCGCAGCAGCTTGTGGGCTTTGGCAGGGGTGCAGGGCATCAGCGGCGCCCCATCTTGATTGCGAACGTAGACCTTCATGTGGCTGTAAGCCCTCCTTGCGGAGTGAGATGCTCCTCGCGACTGTTCAATGGGCTTGTCGTGCTTCGATCACCTTCCGCTTTCGCGTACCCTTAAATCGAAGCCACAGTGCGTCCGACTGGAACAACATCGGACGGTGTGCTGACCTATCGAACTGCTCCCCGTGCGGGGCCGCTGGTAGTTCCATGAGTCCTATGCGATAAAACACAAGACTTTTAGGAACTATCACTGGGAGCGATTCCTGGGTGGATACCCGCAGCTCGCTCATTCGCTTCCTGATCCCTGTTCTGATGCCGGCAGGCTCTCCAGCGCCACCGCCAGGTGCGCGAGCTGCGCGGAGTCGGCCTGGTCAATTGCCGCAATTACCGGCATGGCCGCGTCATGCTCCGCCAGCAGCGCGGCCGGCGTCGTTCCGTAGGCGCGTGCCAGATCGTGCAAGCGGTCGAGGGGTGGCGCGACGGCGCCGTTCTCATATTTGACGATCAGCGTGTGATTGGAAATACCCGCCTGAACCGCCGCCTCGCGCACGGTCAGGCCTGCCTGGACACGTGCCTCGCGCAGCCGTCGTGCCAGACGCGCCGATAGCAGCTCCTGTGCGGTCATTCGTCAAACTCCAGTCCCGATTGCTCGATCGCGTCGATTTCCTGGCCCGTCAGGCCGCGGTATTGTTCCTTGATAAACTGAATGGCCTCATCGTAGCGCGCCGCAGGCAGGTCGGTGTACGTCCCCAGATTGAACCGGTCATTGAATATCTGCCAACGCGATCGAATCGACGCGCCAGGTTTCTTCTCAGGTGTGCGCGCGGCCAGTGCGGTGCCCCACGCTTGCACCAGATGGTAGATCGTCCCGCGCTGGGACGGTGACATGCGCTGCTTCGCCTGCTGCTCAAGCGTTTGGACGCGCGATTGGAGACTGCGGACCATTGCCGCGAGGTCGCGAAAGGCGATCCGCGCGCGATCCTGGCTTACCTCGATCGTGGTCTGACGTGTGTTTAGTTCCTCCAGCGTCCGAAGTGCCTGGTCGATCCGGTCGAGATCGCGTAAGTCCTCGATCTGCCGGCTCTCGCCCTCCGGCAGGCCGGTGAGTTGCGCGAACGCCGCCCGGACGGCGCTGACAAGATAGGATTTGATGTAGCCGAATCGCTCGCGGACCTCCTCGCCGACGCGCCGCGACTGGACATCCATAATCCATATGGGTACATCATCCAGCAGCAGAAAGTCCATCGTGCGGAATTGCCGGCCGACCTGGACGCGGAGCTGGATGAGGTGCAGCGATTCATTGGCCTGGATGCGCCGCCGCTGCGCTGGCAGCGCGAGACTCAGGGTCTCACAGAGGTCGCGGAGCGCAAGGTGAATCGCGTCGTCGCGCGTCCGCGCGGCCAGCACCACGCCATCGAACAGCGGAACCGGCAATTGTTCAACTGGCCGCTCGGCCGGCGGCTGCCCGGCTGCATTGCTCATAAAATATGCGGCAGGAAACCGCTGCCTTCAGGCACGCGGAGGAATGCCGCCCTCCTTTCGGATACGCCAGGACGCCGTACAGAGTACCTGACAGTCGATCACGTTCGCGCCTTGTGTTAGTCGTTTGCCACTGTGCATCGCGTGCAAACTGATACGCCCATTGCTGGAGCCACCGACATAAACAATACCCCACCTCGGATGGCGCACCCAGGAACCGCGCTTCAGTCCCAGGCTGATCGTTCCACCATAGGGCTTGCGAATGCTGCCCTTGTCTGGCTCAAGCCGGTGCAATTGCCTCCGATGAAACCGTAGCGGGGTGAGATATACCACCTGGGTGTGTTCCGGCTGGGACGGGCCGCCCACGGCGTAGCTCGCCAGCACGAACGAGTCCACACAATGTGTGTCCCAGGCGTCCGACAGTTTGTCACGTGATTTCTTCAGCCCCGCCTGCTCGCGCAATGCCTTGGTGTGGTGTCCCGGCATGGGCAGCACCGGGGCGATCTGCTCAAGCTGGTCGTAGCACCACTGCTTGCCCACTGCCAGCGGGCTGAACGATTCGTTCCAGCGCCGTTTGCCCGGCTTGGTGACGGCTGCAACATCCTCAATCACAATGGTTGTGATGCGATAATGCCGGGCAAGCCAGCGCGCCAGGCGCACTTTCCAGCCCCAGCGCGCCCGAGTAGATGGCGGAATACACCCATGTGCGCGATTTTTTCGATTGGCTCGGCAGGGGGTCTTGCGAGAGCGTCTCGCACGCCGCATCATTCGCCGGGTCTTGACATGTTCCTTGACCCAACTCACCGCATCGGCTTGCACGTGCAAGAACGTGTGCCGGGCAGATTGGACGGTAAACGCCTCCTTTTTGCTGCCGGGATCGATACCCAGCGCAATCGGCTGCGTCTCGCCGCTCACGCGTTCTCTGAGAACGAGATACGCAATCCCGCGATCAAAACACTTCTTCGCTTTTCCTGTGCGAACAAGCTGGCGGGCACGCGCGGCATGGGTCGGCATCAGCCGCTCACCTGTCGCGCTATGAACCGCGATAAACTCCATAGCGATTACTCGCAATCTCGCCCGAAGGCGGCTGAGTATCCCTTCGACGCTGACCGACCGAGCGGTGTGGGACGAGGGAGGTATCTCACACATCGTTTGGGCTGCCACGCCCAGTCGGTTCAGCTACACGGTCTAAGTAGGTACCAATAAGTTTCCGTCACTTCTCGGCTCCAGCCCAGGTCAGTGCTTGTGCTGGGGTCATGCGTGCGAAGAACCTGTCTACCGCCGCCAGCACCAGTTTGATCGACCCGTAGAGCCGATTGGCAGCAAGAGCCAGATCGGTTCCACCGGATTGAGATGCGAACAGTACTTCGGCAGAAAATGCAGCTGCAGCCGTGGATGGGCGGCCAACCAATCGGCCACGTCGTGCGCGGTATGGCTGCTATAGTTGTCCACAATCAGGATGATCACCTGCGTCGTATAGACTGTCAGGAGGTACTCCAAGAACGCGATGAAATCCTCCTTTTTCATGCGCCGCCGCACTTGATAGTGCCACGCGCCCGTGCGGATGTTCAGCGCGCCAAAGAGTGCTCGTGTAGTATTCGACCCCGGTGTCGGGATGCGGATCTGCTGCCCGACCCACTGCCACATCGCCCGCAGCAGCGGCAGCGTCTGGACCCGCGACTCATCTGCATACACTACGGCAGCGTGCGGCCCGGCGCTGATGACCGCCTCGGCAATTTCCCACTGCTTGCGCGCCTTGTCTGGATCGGTCTTGCGCGGCATCGCCAGCCGTGGGCGGCGCCAGCGCAGCGTGAGGCGCTGCAACACATTCCGGATCGTGTTCCGACAGACTTGAAGGTGCAGCTGCGTGGTCAGCACCAGCACCAACATCGCGGTGGTCCAGAAGGTCGCCAGATAGCGGGCGTCGACCTGCTGGGGATCGCGTTCGAGCAGCTGCAGCAGCGTTGTTTCGGCATGGCTGGTCACTTTCCGTGGTCGCCCGCTACGCGGGTCGTCATACAAGCCGGCAGGACCGACAGCCTCGAATTGGCGGATCCAGAAGCGCACAGTCGCGCGGCTGACGCGAAAGATGATAGCAATTTCCGGGACCGTGCGCCGTTGCGCCGACAGCAGGATCATCTGAGCACGCTGGCTGATGCGTCCAATCTCCTGGCGGGTCATGCGTTTGAGTTCGGTCTGTTCGTCGTCGGTCACGGGTCGCACATAAATCATGGGGCACCTCTCACTGCTCACGAGTAACACAGCGAGAAAAGTGCCAAGGACTTATTGGTACCTACTTAGTCAGGACTTACGTTGTGGGCTTTCCGATGGCGTTCGGGCTGAACCACAAGCCGCCGCGTTTACGCGTGCGGTTCCTGACAGCAAATCATTTCTTTCTGTTTGGTATCACTGACGCACGAAGTATATCATACTGGTTCAAACCATGCACCAAGCGGTCGTATAACGCACTGTTCGGTGCATGGTTTGAACCATCCGAGATCATATGATCACGGGCGGTTCAAATCATGCACCAGGTTTTCAGGTGATCCGTAGAGCTGCTCGACAGCGGGAAGCTGCGCCACGACGGCAACTGCTTGCTGAAGCTCCGCGGCGTCCAGCGGTTCGATGTCGGCCAGCGCGGCCTGGGCGGCCGTCTTCCACCGATCCAGCTCGAACATATCCCACGGCGTCTCGCCGCCCGCGAGCCCGCGCGCAGCATTTCGGCAGAGGCGTTTCAGCGCCAGCGGGTCCGCGACGTCTGGCGTTGCGGCGGCGGCTAGCTCGCACAGCCGGATGACGCGCTTCAGGTACCTGATCTGACCGCCGCGCATCGTCTCGATGCGCCATTCGAGCGGCCAGTCCGAGCGCGCGAACACGCCCCACATGGTTTCGAGGTGCCGGGCCGTGAGCGGGTGGCAGATCCAGACCTGGCGCGCGCCGGGGCCGCGCCGATACGCGGCGACTTCACGCTCGACGAGCGGGATGAGGTGCTGCATCCGCACTTCCCGCTCGGCGGCGCCCAGTTTCGCCCGGAGGTAGGCGGCCAGCTCGTCGCGACTGACACATACCCCGAGGTCATCCAGCGCCGCCAGGACGTGATCGCGAAGCGTAGTCCGGCTCATACGGCGGCCTCTCCGGGCGCCGGCTCGGGCGCCGGCGCGCAGACCAGCCAGGGGACCCGGCCGGGGCTGTCGGGGATATGTGAGGGAATGCCGGCCCGCTCCAGCGCCGCCTGGTAGCCCTGAAAAGCTACAGGTCGCCGGCGACGAAGCGCCAGCGTGCCGCGTCCCAGCACCGTGGTGTTTTCAAGAACCGCGCGAGTTGGGTGTTGGCCTTCGCAATCGCCTCCGCATCGCTCTGCGCGGTCAGGCCGAAGGCACGGCCCAGGCGCTGCCTGACAAACGTGCCTCCTTGACCGTGGACGGTGTACGTTTCGCCGGTTGGGAACAGCATCATGTAGCGGCGCGGCCGGCCAGCCATGCGCCTGCCGTGCGACGCGTGCAGCTCGGCGCCAGTCGTAGGGCAGACGGCGATTGCGCCCCTGATGGCCAGGCCGATCTGTGCGACCGGGTCGATCCGCAGGTCGGTGATGTCGATGAGCGCCACGGCGTGCTCCTTCTAACTGGCTCCTATGATGTTATACACGCGGCGCACGCCGTTTTCATGACCGGCATCCTATTGCAGTCCGGCTGGCCGCATGTTAGGATGGCGGCTGACACGTCCAGACACTGTTCACTGGACGCGTTCAGGATCTGACGGAGTGAGACAACCTTGTCTATGGCATCTGCACTGCTGCACCGTCTGAGACAGCACTACCGCGCCGCTCAGCGCCGCCCGATCGCCCAGGCCGCGCGCGAGCCCGCCTGGTACATCGCGCACCGGCGTCTGCTCCAGGCCAATTTGGCGCGGCGCGATACCGACCCGTTGTGGTTCGGCCAGGCACTATACATACAATTCCTCGGGGTTCAGATCATTGCGCTGGAGCATGCGCTCGGCGACGATGGCGAGGAGACCGTCAGGCGGTACGCGGCCGCGCGCGGCAGATCTGCGTGGCAGATCATTGCCCTGGCGAAGCGCCTGTGCGTGCTGGCGCAGGTGCCGACCGTCGGGGTATATGTGCAGTCCGGCCGGCTTCCCACGAACTGGGCGCAGCTTCTCAAAGACCTCGGCCTTGCCTCGCTCTCACGAGCGACGCGCGCGCGCCTGGTGATGCCGGTCGCGCAGCTCATGCCCGACGTCCAGGATGCGCTGGCTGGCCAGCACGTCAGCGTGCGGGTCCTGCACGAACTCGCGCGGCGCCCCGCTGCCGAGCAGCGGGCCATACTCCGCGCCGCGCGCCAGGAAGCCTCCACGCCGCTCTCGCAGGCGATCTGGCAGCAGCTCCAGCCTCAGCCGGCCCCAGCGCCCGAGCAGGCGCTCAGCGGCTGACCACACCGCTTGGGCGGCCTAGCGCCGGGGCTTGCCGCGCGTGCGCTGCGCCTGGCGCGCCATACGCTCCCAATCATCAAGCGCCTGGATCGTCGGATGATCCTCGTCGAGCAACTCCGCGGCGACGCGCCTGGCCTCGGCGATCAGCGGCAGCGTATCCAGCAACTGGTTGGTGAACAGCGACTGCCAGATCAGGGCGATGAGACCGTCGAGCAGGAGCAGGCGCGCCGGATCGATCGGCTCGCCGGCCTCCTCGGCGATGTCGGTGCCCTCCGCGATGAAGCGCCGCGCCTCGGCGATGACCGCGCGCAGGAGCGCGCGGGCGTGCTCAGCTTGCTCCGGCGGGATGACCGGCTCGGTCAGCGTCGCGAGGGCGAGTTTGATGCGCGCGGCCAGGTAGGGCGCCGAGGCGCCCGCCAGGTCGCGCGCTCGCTCGTAGGCGTCCAGCGCCTCGCCGAGACGGCGCGAGCGCGCGTAGGCCAGCCCCAGGTGATACCAGACCCAGGGATCGCCGGCCACGCCGTCGAGATCGCGTGCCTGCTCCATCAGGGTCACGGCCTCGCCGCTCGTGGCGTCGAGCGCGGTCGCCAGGCCGATGAGAGGTGCGGCCAGCAGCGCCGACCGCTCGCCGTACGCGCCAGCGGTGACTGTGTAGAGCTGCGTCTGGGCGGCGCGGTACGCCCGCGCGACTGCGAATGCCGCGGGGTGCCGCGGCCGGCGCTTGAGAAAGCGGCGCGCGCACTCGCTGATGGCGCGCAGCTCGCGGTGCGTATCGTAGGTCGTGCTACGCGCGACGACGCTCAGCATCGTGTCGACGAACAACTCGGGCCCAAAGTCGATCAGGGTGCTTGCCGTCCTGGCAAGCAGATCCGGCCATCCGGGCTCCTGCGGGCCGCTCTGGAGCACCAGTTGCGCGAGGTGCGGCAGCAGCAGGTCGCGGGTCGCGAGGTCGCGCGGAGCCGCGGCATCCCAGAGCGTGCTGCTCACGAGATCGCGCAGCGCGCCGAAGACGATCGCGCCAAGGTCGCGGCCCTGTTCATCGGCGGCGTTCCAGCGCTCGACGGCGACCTGCCCCAGCGCGCCCGCGTCCGCCGGGCCTACGAATAACTCCGGCTCCTGCTCGACTGCCTCGACGCCGCCGCGTGCCAGCAGGCTATCGACTGCGGCCGCGAGCGCCTGCGGGCTCGGGTCGCGCGGGAGGAGAGACCGGATGTCCTTGTCGTCGAAGATGCGCAGCAGGACGGGCCACGAAAAGGGAGCGCGGGGCCGCAGGCGCGCCAGGGCAGCCTGGAGGACGGCAAGCACCGCATTGAGGAGATCGTCCTGGTGATGTCCGCTCGCTTGTGGCATGAACACATTCCCGCTGTTCGAGATGCGGCATCGCACTGCTGATCGATCCGCGTGGTGTGGGGGAGATCTCCAGAGATATAACACACCTGCCGCCGGGCGTCAACCACGAAGCGCATCGCCATGCGGCGCGCCGGCGGCTGAAGTGTGTGGCATATTCGCGTGGAGACCCAGCGATCGGGTTGCCGGGCGCTCAATGATTTTCGGCAAACGTCACAGTAGTTTCTGGAAGACGTCACACGAGTTTTGGAATTAGTGCGCCTAATCGCGCGGGCAGGCGCTGGCGTGAATCTGGTCGCTTGATCCGATCGAGTCAGCTTGCAGAAGAAAATCTCATTTCTTGTCAGTCGGTTCAACAGGTCAACTCAAGCTTGGTCGGCACGCAGGTGGTCATCGAGTTTGGCAAGCGCAGCTTGTGTAGTGCGGGTAAGGGAGTGATCTGGCCCTAGCACTCGCTCAAAGATCACGAGGGCGCCTTCGTAAAGCGCACGGGCCTCTCCATATGCTCCTTGCTCTTTCAACAGCAGCGCCAGGTTTTTGAGGCTTTTGGCTGCATCCAAGTCGTCCGGCCCTACCGCTCGCTCATAAATCAGGAGGGCACGCTCGTAAAGCGCGCGGGCCTCTGCATAGTTCCCTTGCTTGTGCAGCAGCGCTGCTAGGTTGCTAAGATAGGTAGCTGTGGCAGGATGCTCTGGCCCCCGTGCATGCTCGGTTATCATCAGAGCACGTTCGAGGAGCGTGCGGGCAGCGGCGTAGTCTCCCTGCTCTCGCAGCAGCAGCGATAGATTGTGCAGACTTCTACCCGTAGCAGGGTGGTCCGGTCCCAGTATGCGCTCACAGATGGCGAGGGCGCGCTCGTAGAGCGTGCGCGCCTCTGCAAGCGCCCCTTGTGCTCTCAGCACCGATCCCAGGTGGCCGAGGATGACAGCTATGCTAGGATGCTCTGGCCCATGAAGACGCTCACGAATAGCGAGGGCGCGCTCGTAGAGCGTGCGGGCCTCTGCAAGCGCCCCCTGCGCTTTCAGCAGCGATCCTAGGTTGCTGAGGCTAGTAGACGTGTCGAGATGCTCTGGCCCCAGGACGCGCTCGCGAATAGCGAGAGCACGCTCGTAGAGTGGGCGGGCAGTAGCATAGTCCCTCTGGGCGTGTGACAATGCCGCCAGGTTATTGAGGCTGGCAGCCGTGTCAGGATGCTCTGGCCCCAGGACGCGCTCGCGAATAGCGAGAGCACGCTCGTAGAGTGGGTGAGCCTCTGCATGCGCTCCCTGTTCCTTAAACAGCAGCGCTAGATTATTGAGGCTGGTAGCTGTGTCAGGATGCTCTGGCCCCAGGACGCGCTCGCGCATGGCGAGGGCGCGCTCGAAGAGCGGGTGGGCCTCCACGTACACCCCCTCCCTATACAACAGTGCAGCTAGTACAGCTTTGCTGAAATCCGTGGTGAGTTGTGGTATGCTTCTCGACAAGCCGTAGTTGCACCCAGGCAGTGCTCGTAGCGATGGAGGGACGCATGGCTGGACCACAACCGATCGCGATTTCGGTCTCCGCTCCCC
>WNFU01002984.1_pt1 | contig 22614 bp, 19 predicted proteins | sample 5400121 | NCBI WGS metagenome assembly WNFU01 (sample SAMN13153360, study PRJNA577476) | soil metagenome | isolation source: 100 cm soil or saprolite under grassland replicate 1 | place: USA:California | collected 2016-06-15
GCTTCGCGAGCCAGTCGATGATCCGCTGGTCGAAGTCCTCGCCGCCGAGGAAGGTGTTGCCGTTCGTCGCCTTCACCTCGAACACGCCCGAGTTGAGCTCGAGGATCGTGATGTCGAAGGTGCCGCCGCCGAGGTCGTAGACCGCGACCTTCTCGGACCCGCCCGCCTTCTGCCGGTCGATGCCGTAGGCGAGCGCGGCCGCGGTCGGCTCGTTGATGATGCGGAGCACGTTCAGGCCCGCGATGCGGCCCGCGTCCTTCGTCGCTTGCCGCTGGGCGTCGTTGAAGTAGGCGGGGCAGGTGACGATCGCCTCGTCGACCGGCTCGCCGAGGTAGTCCTCGGCGGTCTGCTTCATCTTCGCGAGGATCATCGCGGAGACCTCGGCGGGCGAGTACTTCTTGCCGCCGGTCTCGACCCAGGCGTCGCCGTTGTCCGCCGCGACGATCCGGTACGCGACGAGCCCGAGCGACCGCTTCACCTCGGGGTCCTCGTGCTTGCGACCGATGAGCCGCTTCACGACGTAGACGGTCGACTCAGGATTCGTGATCGCCTGCCGCTTCGCGATCTGACCGACGAGCCGCTCACCGCCCTCGGTGAACGCCACCATCGAGGGCGTCGTCCGGGAGCCTTCGCTGTTCGGGATCACGACCGACTCGCCGCCCTCCATGACGGAGACGCAGCTGTTCGTCGTGCCGAGGTCGATGCCGATCACCTTGCCCATCGGGTGCCCCTACGTGCTGGACGGTCGGGTGGGGTCCGCCGCGGGCGGCTCGACCGCCACCCCCACCATCGCGGGACGGACGAGCCGGTCATTGAGCCTGAACCCGCGCGCGTGCTCGAGCACCACGGTACCGGGCGGCTTCTCGCGCGTCGGGACCTGCAAGAGCGCCTCGTGGTGCGCCGGGTCGAACTTCTCGCCGAGCGCCGAGAATGAGCTGACGCCGTGCTTCGCGAGCGCCTGCTCGAGGCTCGCGCGCACGAGCCGCACGCCCTCGACGAGCGGGTCGTCCGGCGGGGCCGCCGCGAGCGCGCGGTCGAGCCCGTCGACGACGGGGAAGAGGTCCTTCAGGAGCCGCTCGTTCCCGAACTTCTGGACCTCGTCCCGCTCCTTCGCCGCGCGCTTCTTGTAGTTGTCGTGGTCCGCCGCGGCGCGGAGGTAGCGATCGTGCTCCTCCTTCAGCCGCTCGAGCGTCTCCCGCCCCTTCGCGGTCGAGAGCTCGACCTGCGCCTTCAGGGTCTCGACCTCGCGCGCGAGTCCGTCCGCGTCGGCGGGCTCCACCTCGACCGCGACCGCGGCGCCCTCCCCGGCGGCCGCCTCGGCCGGCGCGTGGGCATCACCCTTCGCGATCCGCTCGACCGAGCGGAGCGCCTCCTGCACCGCGTCCACTGGGATGTCGGCCTGGAAGGCGCCCTTGTCGTCGCTGTCGGCCATGGGGGGTCGCAAGCCCGGCAGGGGCCGGGAGCGGCCTCGATATTCGCACACGCGCCGCGGCACCCACAAGGCGCGGTGTGGTCCACTATCTGTCCGAGAGCGCGGAGAGCGCCCGGGAGATCTGCCGGGCGGTCAGGTCCACGAGCGGGATGACGCGCGCGTAGTTCATCCGGGTCGGCCCGACGACCGCGAGGGTCCCGAGCACCTTGTCCCCGCGGCCGTACGGCGCGGCGACGACGGAGACGTCCGGGACCGAGGCGAACTCGCTCTCGGCGCCGATGAAGATCTGGACCTCCTGCGCGGTGAGCACGCGGTCGAGCACGCGCAGGATCTTGTCCTTCTCGGCGAACGCCTTGAGGAGGGCGCGCGCCTTCTGCACGTCGGCGAACTCGGGCGCGTCGAGGAAGCTCTCCTCGCCATGCGCGAGCACCCGCTCGATCCCGGGCCCGACGGAGAAGGTCTGCTCGGCGAGGACGAGCGCCTTCTGGAGGAGCTCCGAGAGCGCGCTCTGGTCCGCGCGCATGTCGGCGAGGATGCGCTCGCGCAGATCCGGCACGCTCGGCGAGGCGCCCTGCGCGTGCTGGATCTTCTCGTTCAGGTAGTTCGCGGCGCGCTCGAGCTCGCCCGGCTCCATCGGGAACTCGAGCTGGACGAGCTTGTTCGTGACGATCCCCGCCGCCGAGACGAACACTGCGATGACCCGGTTCTCGCGCAGGCGCACGAACTCGAGCTGGCGGACGGGATCAGTCTTCGGTCGCGGCGTCGTCACGACGCCGGCGTGGTGCGAGAGGTCGTGGAGGAGGTCGGCGGTGTCGTCGAGGAGCGCCCCCACGTCGCTCGCCCCGGCGGCGAGCCGCTCGATCCGCTCGCGATCCTGCGGCGACGGCGGCCGGATCTTGAGGAGCGAGTCGACGAACAGCCGGTAGCCGCGCTCGGTGGGGATCCGGCCGGAGGAGGTGTGCGGCTTCTCGAGGAAGCCGAGCGCCTCGAGGTCCGACATGACGCTGCGAACCGTGGCGGGCGAGCAGTCGAGGTCGTGGCGGGCGAGGAGCGGCTGGCTCGCGACCGGCTCGCCCGTCTGGATGTAGTCCTGGACGAGCGCGCGGAGCACCTCGCGCTCACGTCGATCCAGCTCGCCATGCGGCCCCGGCATCGGGAGACCTCGCCCTACTCCCCCGCGAGGTGCCGCTCGGCGGCCGCCGCGAGCGCCGCGAAGCGCCCGGCGGCGAGGTCGCGCCAGCGCTCGCGCGCGGCAGGATCGCCCGCCGCCTCGGCCACGAGCGCCTCGAGGTGCACCCGCTCCTCCGGATACACGTAAGCGAGCGCGGCCCGCGCCGCACCACCCTCGTCGCGCCGGAGGGCCTCTCGCAGCGTCGCGCGCGCGCCCGTGAGGTCGCCGCGCGAGTCCGCGAGGAGGGCGAGCGCGTAGGCCGCCTCGGGGCGTGTGGGATCGAGCGAGCGGGCGGTCTCTAGGTAGGCGCGCGCCGCGGACACGTACCCCTCCACGGCGTAGAGCTCTCCGAGGTTCACGAGCGCGGCCTGCTGCTCGGCGGGCGAGCCCGTCGAGACCACCTCGTCGAGGAGCCGGCGGGCCGCGTCCCCGTGCCCGTCGAGCACGTACGAGACGGCGAGGTCGTTCAGCGCCGAGAGCTTGTCCGGATCCTGAGCGAGGTCCGCCTCGAACACCGCCCGAGCGCCGGCGAGATCGCCCGCGCGCAGCCGGTCCGCCCCCATCCCGGCCGGGCTCGCGAGCGTCGCGAGGACCGGCGCCCCGTCGCCGCGCGCTGCGAGGCGCGCCTCCGCGCCGCCGCACGCAGCGAGGAGGAGGGCGAGCGCAATGGCGCTCCTCTTGTGAGGGGTCGAGTTCTTCAACGGGTCGCTCGGCAGCGTCCTTCCCGGTCGGAGTGTAGCGACCGCCCCCGGCCCGATCAAGGAAGGGGCGGGCGGGCGCGAACGCTCCGCACGCTTCCTACACTAGTCGTGGCGCCGGGTGCGGCGAGGATCGGCGCGCGCGCGCCCCCGAAGTCTCGCGGCCGTCACGGCAGGGACGGCGCGTGGACCTCGTGGGCGCGGCCGCGGCGAAGGTCGTGCGCACCCGGCGCCGCCTCGATTACCCCTCCCCGCCCGCGATCCCCGACGCGCGCGCGTTGTCGCCGGCGACCCAGCAAGGGGGGAGCGGCGCTATAACATGCCGCCCGCACGCGCCTCGCCCATGACGACCGCCTCCGAGATCCCGTCCGCCACGCCGTGGACGCGCGTCCACCGCGCGCTCGCGACGGGCGCGCGCGCCGACGTCACGGGGCTCGTCGGGGCGGCCCGCGGGAGGCTTCTCGCGGAGCTGCTCCGCCCCGGAGAGCGGCGCGCGCCCGCGGTCCTCGCGGTCGCGGCCGACGAGGACGAGGCCGATCAGCTCGCGCGGGACGCGGCCTTCTTCCTCGGTGCGGGCGCGGTGCTGCGGGTGCCGGCGGACGCGGTGCTCCCCTACGACGACCTCTCTCCCGACCGCGGCATCGAGCTCGAGCGGCTCTCCGCGCTCGCGCGGCTCCACGTCGCCCCCGAGCGGACGCCCGTCATCGTCGTGTCGGCGCGCGGGCTCGCGCGCCGACAGGTGCCGCGGCGGATCTTCGAGGAGGGGTCGGACCTGCTCGGGCCGGGCGTCGAGATCGCGCGCGAGGCGCTCGCGGAGAAGCTCGTCCTGCTCGGCTTCGCCCGCGTGCCGCTCGTCGAGGACGCCGGGACGTTCGCAGTGCGCGGCGGCATCGTCGACCTGTGGAGCCCGGCGGACCCGGCGCCGGTCCGGCTCGAGTTCTTCGGCGACGAGGTGGAGAGCTGCCGGATCTTCGACCCGCAGACGCAGCGGAGCGACGCCGACGTGGCGGAGGTGCTGCTCTGCCCGGCGCGCGAGGCGCTCTTCACGCCTGCGGGGAAGGAGGCCGCGAAGGGGGCGATCCGCGAGGCGGCGGAGCGCGTGAACCGGCCGACCTCGCGCGTGCGCGAGGTGCTCGACGCGGTCGAGCAGGGGACGCCCTTCTTCGGGATGGAGGCGCTCCTCCCCGGCTTCCACCCGGGCGGGCTCGCGACCCTCCTCGATCACCTGCCGCGCGGCGCGGCGGTGTACGTCGACGACGCGGCGGGCGTCGAGGAGGCGCTCCATGACCTCGACGCCGAGCTCGCGCGTGAGCACGCGTCCGCGCTCCGCCGGCAGGAGCTCGCGCTGCCGCCCGATGCCCACTTCCTGCCCGCCGCCGACGCGCTCGCGGCGCTCGCCGCACGGGCGGGCGTCGTTCGCCACCGGGTCTGGCTCGGCACCGCGGAGCCGATCCGCTTCCCGCTCGTCGACACGGCCGGGCTGCGCGGCGAGATCGAGGCGGCGCACGGCGAGGAGGGGGCGCTCGGGCCGCTCACGCGGCGGCTCGACGACTGGCGCAGGCGGGGCATCGCCACGGTGGTGGCCTGCGGCACGCCGTCCGCGGCCGACCGCCTGCGGCGGCTCCTCGAGGACCGGCGGCAGCACGCGCGCTCACACCCGGGCCCGCTCGCCTTGCCGGTCGAGCTCTTCGACCCGGCCGTGCACGCCCACCTCGTCCCCGGCGAGATCTCCGCCGGCTTCGTCGACGCGGACGCCCGGCTCGCCATCGTCGCGGACGAGGAGATCTTCGGGCGGCGCGTGCGGCGCCGCGCGCGAAAGGCGCGCGAGGAGAACGCGTTCGCCGCGGCGTTCCGCGAGCTCGAGGACGGGGACCTCGTCGTCCACGTCGAGCACGGCATCGCCCGCTATCTCGGCCTCACGAAGATGCAGATCCGCGGGATCGAGGGGGACTTCCTCGTCCTCGCCTACGAGGGCGCCGACCGGCTCTACCTCCCCGTCGCGAAGCTCCGGCAGGTCCAGAAGTTCACCGGCGCGTCGGCGGAGACGGTCCGGCTCGACCGGCTCGGCGGCCAGTCGTTCGCGCTCCGCAAGGCGCGGGTGAAGGAGCAGCTCCTCAAGATGGCGGCCGAGCTGCTCGACATCTACGCGGCGCGCGCGGCCCACCCCGGCTTCGCCTTCGGCGATCCAGACGAGACCTTCCGCGAGTTCGAGGCGGAGTTCCCGTGGGAGGCGACCCCCGACCAGGCAAAGGCGATCGACGACGTCATCTCCGACATGACGAAGCGGCGCGGGAACGGCGCGCGCACGCCATCGCGAGCGCAGGGGCAGCCGGATGAGGCTGCGACCACCCCGCCTCCCATGGACCGGCTCGTCTGCGGCGACGTCGGGTACGGCAAGACCGAGGTGGCGATGCGCGCCGCCATGCTCGCCGTCCTCGCGAAGAAGCAGGTGGCGCTGCTCGTCCCGACGACGGTGCTCGCGGCGCAGCACGAGCGGACGTTCCGCGAGCGGTTCAAGGGCTACCCGGTCCGGATCGAGGCCGTCTCGCGGATGAAGACCGCCGAGGAGGTGAAGGCGATCTTGAAGGACGTCGCGGCGGGGAAGGTCGACATCGTCATCGGCACGCACCGGCTGCTCGCCGCGGACGTCTCCTTCCAGGCGCTCGGGCTCGTCGTCGTGGACGAGGAGCAGCGCTTCGGCGTCGCGCACAAGGAGCGGCTGAAGAAGCTGCGCAAGCTCGTCGACGTGCTCACCCTCACCGCGACCCCCATCCCGCGCACCCTCCACATGAGCCTCGCCGGCGTGCGCGACCTCTCGATCATCGCGACTCCGCCCGAGGACCGGCGCGCCATCCGCACCTTCGTCATGAAGTTCGACCCGGGGGCGGTGCGCGAGGCGATCGAGACGGAGCTGAAGCGCGGCGGGCAGGTCTTCTTCGTCCACAACCGCGTCCGCTCGATCGGCGCGATGCAGCGCTTCCTCGCGGAGATCGTGCCGCGCGCGCGCGTCGGGATCGCACACGGCCAGATGGGCGAGGGGAAGCTCGAGGAGGTGATGTCGCGGTTCGTGAACCGCGAGCTCGACGTCCTCCTCGCCACCTCTATCATCGAGAGCGGCCTCGACATCCCGAGCGCGAACACCATCATCGTGAACCGCGCGGACCACTTCGGCCTCTCGCAGCTCTACCAGATCCGCGGCCGCGTCGGCCGCTCGCGCGAGCGCGCCTACGCCTACCTCCTCGTGCCGGCGCGCCGCCCGGTCACGAAGGACGCGCAGAAGCGGCTCGAGGTCCTGCAGAAGTTCAGCGAGCTCGGGGCAGGCTTCAAGATCGCGAGCCACGATCTCGAGATCCGCGGCGCGGGGAACCTGCTCGGCAAGGACCAGTCGGGCCAGATCGAGGCGGTCGGCTTCGAGCTCTACTCCGAGCTGCTCGACGAGGCGGTCCGCGAGCTCAGGGGCGAGGCGCCGCGCGAGGAGGTCGACCCGGACGTCCAGCTCCCGGTGCCGGCGTTCATCCCGGACCCGTACATGCCGGACGTCCACCAGCGGCTCTTCTTCTACAAGCGGCTCGCGCAGGCCGGGAGCGACGAGGAGCTCGAGGACGTCCGCGCCGAGATCGTGGACCGCTGCGGCGAGCCGCCCGAGGAGCTCGAGTCGCTGCTCGAGCTCATGGCGGTGAAGGTGCGGCTGCGCGCGCTCTCGATCCGCGCCCTCGAGGCGGGGCCGGGGCGGCTCGTCCTCACGCTCGGAGAGACCGCCGCGCTCGACCCGTTCCTGCTCGCGAAGCACGTGCAGGGCTCGGGCGGGAGGCTCCGCCTCACCCCCGACATGAAGCTCGTGCAGTCGCTCGTCGCGCCGCCGCTGCGCCCGGCGAAGCTTGTGCGCCCCGGCCCGAAGGGCGCGGCGCTGCGTCGCAGGGAGGCGCCGAAGCCACTTCCCGCGCCGCCTTCCCCGGCGCAGGAGGCCGCCACGGGACGCGACCTACTCGACGCGGCGAAACGGCTCCTCCAGGACCTCGCGGGGTGCGCGCGCAAGGAGTGACGGGGCGTGCGCGGCGGCACACGGGTGCGGCGGGGTTCCAACGCTTGATCCCGCCGTCGTTCCGTGCTTTTTTCGACCGCCTCGGCGCGCCGCCGCCGGCCGCCCGGAACAAGGTTCCGGAGCCGCGCGTTCGCGTCGTGCGAGTCACGAACCCACCTCAAGGAGCTCTCGATGCGTCGCTTTCTCGTCCTCGGCCTGTGCGCGGTCGCCGCCGCGTGTCAGCCGCAGCAGGGAAACAAGAAGACCGGCGCCCCCGTCGCGCGCGGGTCCGGCTTCACCATCACGACCGACGAGTTCAAGGCTCGGCTCGACGAGCAGTCGCCGTTCATCCGCGCCCGGTACGCGACGCTCGATCGGAAGAAGGAGTTCCTCGACAACCTGATCCGCCAGGAGGTGCTGGCGCTCGAGGCCGAGCGGCAGGGGCTCGACAAGGATCCCGACGTCCGCGCCACCCTCCGCAAGATCATGGTCCAGAAGCTCGTGCAGAAGAAGTTCCAGCCGGACGCCTCGAATCTGGTCGACGTGCCCGAGGCCGATCTCCAGAAGTACTACGAGGACCACAAGGCCGAGTACGTGCGCCCGCGCAAGGTCCGGGTCCACGCGATCGTCCTCAATGCGACGGCGGGCACGCCGGAGCGCGCGAAGAAGCTCGCGCTCGCGAAGAAGACGCTCCTGAAGGTTCGCGCGGACGAGAAGAAGAACCCGATGGCGTTCGCGCAGGCGGTCGCCGAGATCTCCGAGGACCAGGCGTCGAAGCAGCTCGCGGGCGACCTGCAGTTCCGCTCGCAGGACGAGCTCGAGAAGGCCTACTCGAAGCAGCTCGCTGACGCGGCGTTCGCGCTCAAGGCGGGCGAGCTCTCCGGCGTCGTCGAGTCTCCGACGGGCTTCTTCCTCCTCAAGTTCACGGGCGAGCAGCCGGAGGTGAACCGGACCCTCGACCAGGTGAAGACGCAGATCGCCGCGAAGCTCTCGCGTGACAAGAAGACGAAGGAGTTCGACGAGTGGCTGAAGGGCCTGCGCGAGAAGGCCAAGGTCGCGATCGACGACAAGGCACTCGAGTCGGTCGAGGTCGCGGCGGGCCTGCCGTCGATGGCGGGGATGCAGATGGGCGGCCCCGGCCCGATGATGGGCGGCGCGCCCATCCAGGTCGTCCCGTCCGCGCCGCAGGCTCCGGCCCACCCGGCGCCGGCCGCGGTCCCCGCGAAGTAGCGTGCGTCCTCTCGCCCTCACCCTCACCGCCGCCGCGCTCGCCCTCACCCTCGGGTGTGGGCGGTGCGGCGGCTCGCGCGAGGCGTCCCAGGCCGCCCGCGCGGTCGCGGTGGTGAACGGCGAGCCCATCTCCGCCGAGGCCGTCGCCCGCGATCTCCGCGAGGCGCGCGCGGGAGCGGGGCAGGGTGACGGGCAGGGCGACGTCCTGCGTCGCCGCGTCGTCGACGAGCTCGTCGACCGGGCGCTCCTCCTCCAGGAGGCGCGCGCCCGGTCGATCGTCGTCGGGCAGGACCAGGTCGAGCGCGCGTTCCTGCGTGTCCGTGCGGAGTACCCGGGCACCCACTTCGACGACCTCCTCGCGCAGGAGCGGCTCAGCCAGACCGAGCTCAAGGCGCGGCTGAAGGAGCAGCTCGCAGTCGAGCGGCTCTTCGAGGACGAGGTCTTCCCGCGCGTCACGGTCGTCGAGGCGGAGGTCGAGCGCTACTACGCGGACCACGCCGCCGAGTTCCAGGAGCCGGAGCGCGTCCACGTCCTGCAGATCGTGGTCGCGACCCGCGACGAGGCACTTCAGCTTCGCGACAAGCTCCGCAGGAACCCGCAGACCTTCGCGGACGTCGCGCGGAAGTCCTCCATCGGCCCCGAGGGGAAGAGCGGCGGCGACCTCGGCTACATCGGGCGCGGCGCGGGCTTCCCCGAGGTGTTCGACGCCTGCTTCTCGATGCCGCTCAACGTCGTCTCCGAGGTGACCCCCTCGCCGTACGGCTTCCACATCTTCAAGGTGACCGAGCGGAAGGCGGCGCAGCGCCGGACGCTCGAGCAGGCGAAGGGCGACATCATGCAGAGGCTCACCCGCGAGAAGCGGACCCGCGCGCAGGAGGAGTACCTCGCCGCGCTCCGCCAGCGCGCGAAGATCCAGGTGGACGAGAAGTCTCTCGCCCAGGTGGTCCCGTGATCGCGGCGCTTCCACTCCTCGCGCTCCTCGCCACGTCGCCCGGCGACGTCGTGGACCGCGTCGCCGCGACGGTGGACGGCGAGGTCGTGACGCTCTCGGAGATCGAGGACCGCGCCGGGTCGGCCTACGCCCGGGCGGAGAAGCTCCCTCCGGGGAAGGACCGGGACGAGGCGCGCTCCGAGGCGCTGCGGCGCGCGTTCGACCAGATCGTCGCGGAGAAGCTCCTGCAGAAGCAGGCGCGGGTGCTCCAGCTCGACGTGACTGAGCAGCAGGTGGACGCCGCCGTCGAGGACATCAAGACGCGAAATCACTTCAGCGACGAGGAGCTCGACCGGGCGCTCGGAGAGCAGGGGCTCGATCGGGCGGCCTTCCGCGCGCAGGTCCGGCGCGAGCTCGAGACCTACCAGGTGATGCAGGCGAAGGTGCGCGGCCGGGTGAAGGTCTCGGACGAGGACCTCAAGAACTACTACCAGACGCACCCGCAGGAGTTCGGGGGCGAGGAGGAGATCCACGCCCGCCACATCTTCCTCCCGCTCGCGGAGGGCGCCTCCCCGGCGGACGAGGCGAAGGTGCGCGCGCAGGGCGAGAAGGTGCTGCAGCGGCTCAAGGCCGGCGAGGACTTCGCGAAGGTCGCGCGCACGGTGTCGAAGGGGCCCTCCGCGGAGGACGGCGGCGATCTCGGCTGGCTGCGGCGCGGGACGATCCAGAAGGCCCTCGAGGACGCCGCCTTCGCGCTGAAGGACGGCCAGATCTCCGGGCTCGTCCGCGCAGGCCCGGGGCTCCACGTCGTGAAGGTCGAGGGCCACCGCCTCGGCGGCGCGAAATCGTTCGACGACGCGAAGGACGAGATCAAGAACCGCCTCCTCGAGGAGCAGGTGGGCCAGACGCGAGCTCAAGTCCTGGACGAGCTGCGCAAGGGCGCGGTCATCGACGTGAAGATCCCGGAGCTGCGCGGCTAGCGCCTCCGCGCGCCGCTGCCCCGGCATGCGCCCGCCCCTCCCCCGCGTCGCGGTGAGCCTCGGCGATCCCTCGGGCATCGGCCCGGAGGTGACCGCGCGGGCGCTCGCGGCGCTCCGCCTGGAGGTCGTCCCGTACGTCTTCGGCGACGCGCGCCTGTTCGCCCGCGAGCTCGCAGCGCTGGACCTCCCGGTCGTCCCCGCAGGCGCGCCGCTCCCGGACGGCGGCGCGCTCGTCGCGGTCACGCGGCTGCGCGCGGGCGACGTCCGTCCCGGCCGCCCCGCCCCGCAGGCGGGCGCGGCGCAGCTCGCGTTCCTAGAGGCTGCGTTCGAGGCGGTCCGCCGCGGCGAGGCGGACGCGCTCACGACCGCGCCCGTCTCGAAGGCGCAGGTCGCGCGGGCCCTGCCCGGCTTCGTCGGCCACACCGAGTGGCTCGAGGCCCGCTGCGCGGTGCGGCGCTCCGTGATGATGCTCGCGGGCGAGCGGCTCAAGATCGCGCTCGCGACGAACCACGTCGCCTTCGCCCGGGTGCGGCGTGCCCTCACCGTCGACCGGATCGCCGAGACGATCGTCCTCACCCACCGCGCGATGCGCGGCGACCTCGGCGTCGCCCGTCCGCGGATCGCCCTCGCGGCGCTGAACCCCCACGCCGGCGAGGAGGGGACGTTCGGCGGGGAGGAGCGGACGCTGCTCCGGTCTGCGCTCGCGCGCGCCGCCCGGGCGGGGGCGCGCGCCGCCGGCCCATTCCCGGCGGACTCGGTCTTCTTCCGCGCCGCGCTCGGCGAGTTCGACGCGGTGGTCGCGCTCTACCACGACCAGGGGCTCATCCCGGTGAAGCTCCTCGACGCCGTCGGCGGCGATCCTGCCGTCAACGTGACGCTCGGCCTGCCGATCGTGCGGACGAGCCCGGATCACGGTGTCGCGTACGACATCGCCGGGAAGATGAAGGCGAGCCCGGCGTCGATGATCGCCGCGCTCCGTCTCGCTGCGCGGATCGCGCGCGTGCGAAGCGCCGCTCGCCGCGTCCGCGCGCGCTGACCTCCCCGGCGTCGTCTGAGAGCCATCCCCGTCGACGAGAACCGGTGATGCCGAACACGGCTCCGCGCTCGCCGCGATGGACGCGCGAGCGCGTGGCGGTGACGAGCCGCGACGAGCTGGGCGACCTCCAGCGGGCGATGCGGGCGATGGGCGAGAAGCTCGCGGCGGTGATCGGCGAGGTCCGGGTCGGCGCCGACGCGCTCGGGTCCGCCGCGGGGCAGGTCTCCGCCACGGCCCAGCAGGTATCCCAGGGGACCGGAGAGCAGGCGGCGAGCGTCGAGGAGACGACCGCCTCGCTCGAGCAGATGACCACCTCGATCGGGGCGAACGCCCGCAACAGCCGACAGACGGAGCTGATGGCGACGGAGGGCGCGCGCCACGCCGAGGAGAGCGGCAAGGCGAAGTAGGGCTCGGCCTCGCGCCCCCAAGCACGGCGCCGCCCCCCTAGACGTTGAAGCGGAAGTGCATGACGTCGCCATCCTGGACGACGTACTCCTTGCCCTCGATCCGCAGCTTGCCCTTGTCGCGGCAGGCGGCCTCGGTCTTGAGCTCGAGCAGATCCTCGTGGCGGATCACCTCGGCCTTGATGAAGCCGTTCTCGAAGTCGGTGTGGATGACGCCCGCCGCCTTGGGCGCGGTGTCACCGCGGTGCACCGTCCAGGCCCGGCACTCGTCGCCGCCCGAGGTGAAGTAGGTGATGAGGTGGAGCAGGTCGTAGCCGGCGCGGACCAGCCGGTTCAGGCCCGGCTCCTTCATCCCCAGGCTGGCCAGGAACTCGGCCCGCTCGGCCGGCGCCAGCTCGACGAGCTCCGCCTCGACCTTGCCGCAGATGACCACCATGGGCGCGCCCTCCTCGCCGGCGAGCTCCTTCACCTGCGCGACGTGCGGGTCGTCCGGGGCCAGCTCGGAGTCGTCCACGTTCGCGATGTACAGCACCGGCTTGCCGGTGAGGAGCGCCAGCTCGCCGGCGAGCGCCCGGGCCTCCTCGGAGAGCGCCTGGCGGCGAACCGGCGTGCCGGCCTCGAGGCCGGCCTTGAGCTGGTCGAGCAACACCAGCTCGGCGCGCGCCAGCTCGCCCGGCTTCCCGGCCGACTTGGTGTTCTTGACGGTCCGCTCGCGCCGCTTCTCGACCGACTCGAGGTCCTTCAGCATGAGCTCGGTCTCGACCACGTCGCGGTCCGAGCGCGGGTCGACCGTGCCGGCGACGTGGATCACGTCCGGGTCCACGAAGCAGCGCAGCACGTGGGCGATGGCGCTCACCTCGCGGATGTTGGCGAGGAACTGGTTGCCCAGCCCCTCGCCCTTCGAGGCGCCGGCCACGAGCCCCGCGATGTCCACGAACTCGAGGGTGGTGGGGGTGGTCTTCTCGGGCCCGAAGAGCGCCGAGAGCGCGTCGAGCCGCGGGTCCGGAACCGGCACCACGCCGACGTTCGGCTCGATGGTGCAGAACGGGTAGTTCGCCGCCGCGGCCTGCGCGGCGCCGAGGAGCGCGTTGAAGAGGGTCGACTTCCCGACGTTCGGGAGGCCGACGATGCCGATCGAGAGGCCCATGCCGGTGTTCTCTCTACTCCGAGGCTCGCGGAGGGGCAGCCGGATGAGACTGCCCCGGAGCGAGCGGGGGTTCGGGCGGACGCGAGGTCCGCCCGCTGCGACAGCCAAAATAGAACGCTCCGGCGGACGCGGGGGCCCGCCGGAGCGCGACTTCGAAGCTTCCGCGCCTTAGGCGGCGCGGTTCGCGGGGAGCTGGGCGATGTACTCCTCGACGAGGGCGCGCTGCGCCTTGTCGTCGAGGTTCGCCTTCACGAGCCGGGCGGCGGCGTCGATCGCGAGATCGACCACCATCCCCTTGAGCTCGGCCCGCGCCTTCGAGATCTCCTCCGCCACCTGTCGCCGCGCGGTGGCGACGAGCTCGTCGGCCTCCTTGCGGGCGCGGTCGGTGAGCTCCACGCGGAGCTTCTCGACCTCCTGGGCGTTGCGCTTCGCGAGCTCGGCGGCCTCGCGCTGCGCGACCTGCAGCGCCTGCTTCTGCTCCGCGAGGAGCCGCTCCGCCTCGGCCCGCTCCTTCTTCGCGGACTCGATCGCGTCGCGGATGGTGCGCTCGCGCTCGACCAGCATCTTGACGATCGGGCCCCAGGCGAACTTGCCGAGCACGACGAGCAACACGAGGAACGTGATGCCGGTCCACAGGGTGAGGCCGGGGTTGATGTCGGTGATGCCGCCGGCGGCGAGCGCCGGCGCGAGCGTCATGAAGGAGGCCATCTTCGAGCTCCTGTTGCTGGTCGAGAGGCTCCGCGGGCGCGGAGCCGGGTTACGCCTTGATCGCGAGGAGGAGGGTCACGACGATCGCGAAGAGCGTCGCGCCTTCGATGAGGGCGGCGGCGATGATCATCGAGGTGCGGATATCGCCGGCGGCGGTCGGCTGGCGGGCCGAGCCCTCCATGGCGGCGGCGGCGAGCTTGCCGATGCCGAGGCCGGCGCCGATGACGGCGAGGCCGGCGCCGAAGCCGGCAGAGAGGAACGCGAGAGCGGATGCGGTCATGTGGGTGATTCTCCGTTACCGATGTTGCGCGGGATTACCGGGCCGCGAGTTTCCCGTGGCGCCTACTGCGCTCGACTACCCATGGCCGGGGGACGCCCCCGCCACGTGAGAACCGGTGTGCTCCGAGCCCATGCCGGGCGCGGCGTGTCCGTGCTCCTCGTGCTCGTCGTGGCCGTGGTGCACGAGGCCGGCGCCGATGAACAGCGAGGAGAGCATGGTGAAGATGTAGGCCTGCACGAAGGCGACGAAGAGCTCGAGCATGAAGATCGAGAGCGCCATCGGCACCGACGCGAACGCGATCCACTGCGAGTCGAGCGCGTAGATGAGGCCGATGAGGGCGAGGATCACGAAGTGCCCGGCCACCATGTTCGCGAAGAGACGGACGGTGAGGGCGAAGGGCTTCGTGAACAGGCCGAGGAACTCGACCGGGATCATGATGATCCAGAGCGGCGCGAGCGACTTCGGCACCCCGCCGGTGAGGTGCGCGAGGTAGCCGCCGATCCCCATCGACCTGATCGCGGCGTACTGGGTGACGAAGAAGGTGAAGAGCGCCAGCATCACCGTCACCGAGATGTTCGCGGTGGCGGTCGCGGCGAACGGCACGAGGCCGAAGAGGTTCAGGAAGAGGATGAAGAAGAACGCCGTCGTGAGGTACGGGACGAAGCGGTCCGCGTCCTTCTCGCCGATGTTCTTCACCGCGATCTCGGTCCGCACGAACTGGACGAGCATCTCGATGAAGTTGTAGAGGCCGCGCGGCACGATCGCCTTCTTGCGCAGCGAGCCGAAGACGACCGCGAGGAGGAGCGCGCAGGCGATCCACATCATGACGACGTGCTTCGTCGGCGTCATGTCGAGCTTCGTCGCGCCGACCCGGAAGACGAGCGCGTCGCCGAAGATCCCCTTGAGGTCGAGGTGGCAGGTCCAGTTGAACTCGCCGTGGCAGACGCCCGGGTACTCGATGACGTACCCGTCGGAGACGTGGTGCATCATCACCGTGCCGAGGTCGTGGCTCTCGTGCTCGCCCGCGGCGGCGCCGTGCTCGCCGGGCGCCGCGTGGGCCTCGACCGCGCCGTGCGCCTCGGCCTCGCCGTGCCCCTCCGCCGGAGTCGCGACGGCGGGCGCGGCGTGCTCGGCGGCAGGCGCGGGCGCGACGGCGCCTTGCTCCGGTGCGGATGCCGGGTGGTCGGCGTGCTGGCCGAGCGAGAGGCTGAGCGCGATGGTGAGGATCGTGGCAGCGGTCATGCGGTCGGTCCCGTTCCCCGCCCGAGAGAGTGGACGTACAGCCCCTCCACGGCGGCGAAGACGAAGTAGGGCACGAAGAAGGCGACGACGAAGCCGATGATGCTCTCGCCCGCGCGCGCCACGGCGACGACGCCGAGCGCGACGAGCAGGATGCGGAGGAGGAAGGCGACCGTGAGGACGGCGAGCGCGCGCTGGACCGGCTTCGCCCCGCGGCCGAAGCGGGAGATCGCGACGATCGAGCCGAGTGCGGTGACCCCGGAGATGGTCGCGCCGATGAGCGCTCCGCGCCGGTGCGCCCCCGCCGCGAGCGCGACGAGCACGAAGCCGATGGCGAGGATGGCGGTGACCAGCTGGTGCTTCACTTTTTCGTTCCGAGGACCGTCTTGAAGAAGCTGATGAAGCCGCCCGTCATGCCGGCGACGACGCCGAGCAAGGTGAGCCAGGGCGAGGTGCCGAACTTCCCGTCGAGCCAGATCCCGAGCCAGGTGAACAGGCCCACCGCAGCCACGAGGCTCGTCGAGGCGGCGATGTACGGCGAGGCCTTGCGGTAGCCCGCTGCGAGGTCCGAGAGCCCCTTCTCGTCCGGGCTCCCGCGCTCTCGATCGCCAGGGCCCGTCACGCCACCTCCGCCGTCCTTGTTTCCGAAGGAAGCGCCGGGTTTTCCGGGCGATTCCGTCGGTTCAAAGGGCACGCCCGTATAGCAGGCGGGACCGGGAACGTCAATCCTGGCGGGGGCTCCCGCCGCGCAGCGCGGAGACGAGCCGATCGGCGTCGTCCGCGGTGCTGTAAAGGTGCGGCGACACTCGGATCCGATCGCCTCTGAGCGCGGTCCAGACCTTCGCCGCCCGGAGCCGCTCCTGCGCGAGCGCGGTCTCCTTCGGTCCCGCCCCTCGCAGGCACAGGATGTGGCTGCGCGCGGCGGGCTCGAGCGGGCTCGCCGGCTCGAACCCGAGCGGCAGCGCCGCGAGGACCCGGTCGCCGAGCGATCGGGCGTGCGCCTGGACGAGCGCGGGGGTCGCCTCGAGCAGCAGCCGGAGCGACTCGGCGAGCGGCATGAGGTTGTTGAAGCTCGCCGGCTCGTGCGCGTCGTACCGCTGCGCGCCGGGTTTCAGCACCACGTCGGGTGGCAGGTGCTGGAGATCGTCCGAGCCGACGACCGACCACCAGTTCACGTCGGTCACCGCGAGCCGATCGAGGACCGCGGGCGAGAAGAGGCCGAGGGCGCACCCGTAAGGCCCGAGCAGGAACTTGTAGCCGGCTGCGGCGTACACGTCGATCCCCGAGGCGCCGAAGTCGAAGGGGAGCGCGCCCGCGGCCTGGCTGCCGTCGACGACCGTCACGGCGCCCGCGCTCCGCGCCGCCTCGACGACCGGCCCCGGATCGATCCGGCCGCCGTGCAGGTACGAGACGTGGGAGAAGGCGACGACCCGCGTCCGCGGCCCGATCTCCCCGGCGAGCCGCCCGGGCGAGACCGCGCCCGTCGCGTGGTCGGGCTCCGCGAAGCGCACCTTCACCCCGCGCCGCGCGAGCCAGCGCCAGGGCAGATCGTTCGACGGGAACTCGTGGCGGGCGAGCACGACCTCGTCTCCCTCGCCGAGGTCGAGCCCGCGCGCGACCGCGTTCACGACCTGCCCTGCGCCCGTCACGAGCGCGACCGACTCGTCGCGCGCGCCGAGGAGCCGCGCCGCGAGCGCGCGCACCTCGGCGACGATCGACAGGTACGTCTGGGTCCCGATCCGGTGCGGCCGCTCCTTCAGGCCGAGCGCCTCGCGCCCCGCGCGCACCGCGGCGAGCGGGAGCGGACCCTGGCTCGCGGCGTCGAGGTAGGCGACTCCCTCGAACGCCGCGAACCGATCGGCGAACGCTGCGGCGCCCTCCGCCACGGCGGCCCGCTAGACCTTCGCCGCCGCGGCGAAGGCGGCCCGGGCCGCGCGCAGCGTCGTCTCGACGTCGTCGTCCGTGTGCGCCGTCGAGAGGAACGCCGCCTCGAACTGCGACGGCGGGAAGTAGACGCCGTTCTCGAGGAGCGCGTGGAAGAACGCACCGAACCGCTTCGTGTCGCAGGCGCGGGCGCTCGCCGCGTCGAACACCGGCTTCTCCGAGAAGAAGACGGTGAGCATCGAGCCGACCCGGTTCACCTGGACCGCGACCTTCGCCTCGGCCGCTGCCTTCGCGAGGCCCTCGGCGAGCTGCGCCGAGGTCCGCTCGAGCCGCTCATACGCCGCGGAGGTCATGAGACGGAGGGTCGCGAACCCCGCGGCCATCGCCATCGGGTTCCCGCTGAGCGTGCCCGCCTGATAGATCGGGCCCGCCGGCGCGACCCGCTCCATCACGTCGACGCGGCCGCCGAACGCGCCCACCGGCAGCCCGGCGCCGATCACCTTCCCGAACGTCACGAGGTCCGGGCGGATCCCATAGCGCCCGCACGCGCCGCCCTCTCCGACCCGAAAGCCCGTCATCACCTCGTCGATGATGAGGAGCGCGCCGTGCCTGCGGCAGACGTCGAGGAGCCCCTGGAGGTACCCGGGCTTCGGGACGAGCACGCCCATGTTGCCGACGATCGGCTCGACGATGACGGCGGCGAGCCCCTTCCCTCGCTTCTCGAAGAGCTCTTTCACCGCTGCGAGATCGTTGAACGGCAGGGTGAGCGTGTGCTTCGCGAGGTCGGCGGGGACGCCGGGCGAGTCCGGCAGCCCGAGCGTCTCGACCCCCGAGCCTGCCTTCACGAGGAGCGCATCGCCGGCGCCGTGGTAGCAGCCGTCGAACTTGAGGATGTCGTCGCGGCCGGTGAAGCCGCGCGCGACGCGGATCGCGGCCGTCGTCGCCTCGGTGCCGGACGAGCAGAAGCGCATCCGCTCGACCCATGGCATCCGCGCCCGCACGAGCTCGGCGAGCTGGATCTCGCGCGGGGACGGCGCGCCGAACGAGGAGCCGTCCTTCATCGCGTCCTGCACCTCGCGCATCACCTCGGGGTGGCAGTGGCCGACGATCATCGGGCCCCAGCTGAGGACGTAGTCGACGTAGTCGTTCCCGTCGACGTCGACGAGGTGGCTGCCCCGGCCACGCGCGATGAAGCGCGGCGTCCCGCCGACGCCCTTGAAGGCGCGGACGGGGCTGTTCACGCCGCCCGGGAAGAGATCCTTCGACTTCGCGAACAGCTTCTCCGAGAGCTCGGTCTTCACGGTTCCTCCCTGGGGCTCGGCTTCACCTTGCGCTCGTCGAACGCCGCCGCGCGGTCGCCCGGCTTCGCGGTCTTGGCCTTCTCGCGGCGCTCGCGCACCGCCTCGATGTGCGTCCGGATCGCGTCGGGGTTCGGGTGGGTCGGGAGCGCGAGCGCGTACAGCTCGAGCGCGCGGTCGAACCGGCCCGCCTGCGCGTGGAGGTGCGCCTGTCCCTCGAGCGCGCGCGCCTTCATCTCCGGCCGCGGCTCTCGATCGACGAGCGCCTGGAACGCGCCGAGCGCCTCGTCGTCCTTCTTCTCGAGCGCCCAGGCCTGCGCGGTGAGGAGCTGCGCCTCCTCGGCGAGCTCGTGCTGTGGCCACTTCTCGCGCAGGACCCGCGCCTCGGCGCGCGCCCGCTCCGTGCTGCCGAGGGCGAGATAGCCGCGCGCCACCTCGAGCTGGAAGTTCGGCGCGAGCGGGCTGTCGGAGGCTGCGACCTCGGCGTACTGGGTGATCGCGGCGAGGTGGTCCTTGAACCGGTCGCGGTAGATGTCGCCGATCACGCCGCGCGCCTCGTACGCCTCCTTGCCGCCCGGGTGGAGCGAGACGATGCGGCGGTAGTAGGAGATCGCCGAGCCGTAGTCGCCGAGCTCGAGGTAGGAGACGTCGCCCGCGAAGCGGAGCGCCTTCCAGCGCACCGCCGCGTTGGCGGCCGGGAGCGGGCCATCGCCGAGGTCCGCGAGGATGACCTTGTACGCGGCGAGCGCGCCCTTCGAGTCACCCGCGTGGCGGAGCGCGTTCGCGGCGTCGAGCCGGCGCTCGGCCGAGCCGCACGCCGCGGCGAGGGCGAGCGAGACGAGAAGAAGCCAGCCTTTATGACGGGGGGATACTCGGGCGACGCCCTCGCGCCCGCCGCTCGCTTCCGGGGCAGCCTTACCCGGCTGCCCCTGCGCTCGCCTCGTCATTCCTTACCCTCGTCGCCGTCGCTGCCGCCCTCGTCCTCCGGCGCGGTCTCGACCGGCGCGACGCCCTCGGGCGGCTCGCGGACGCCGACCGCCTCGGCCGCGGCGGTCGTCTCGGCGACGCGCGCCACCCCGACGACCTGCTCCTCCTTCGACTCGAGCGTGATGAGCCGGACCCCCTGGGTGTTCCGGCCGATGACGCTGATCCCCTTCGCGGGCATCCGGATGAGCATCCCGCGGTTCGTGATGATCATGACCTCCTCGGCGTCGGCCACCGCCGCCGCCGCGACGACCGGCCCGTTCCGCTCGGTCGTCTTGATGGTGATGAGCCCCTTTCCCCCGCGGCTCTGGACCCGGTACTCGGCGAGCTCCGTCCGCTTGCCGTAGCCGTTCGCCGTGACGGTGAGGATCGTCTCCGTGAAGGCGCCCTCCGCCGCAGGAAGGAGCGACTCGGCCGAGACGACCGCGTCCCCCGCGTCGAGCGTGATCCCCTTCACGCCGTAGGCGGTGCGCCCCATCGGCCGGACGTCCGACTCCTCGAACCGGATCGCCATCCCCTGCGCGGTCGAGAGGAGGACGTGGCTCAGGCCGTCGGTGAGCCGCGCCGCGATGAGCTCGTCGCCGTCCTCGATCCCGAGCGCGATGATGCCGGCGCCGCGCGGGCGAGCGAACTGCTCGAGCCGCGTCTTCTTGATGAGACCGCGGCGGGTCGCCATGAACACGAACTGCGCCTCGCCCGCCTCCGGCGCGACGGTGGTTTCGCCCTCGGCCTCGGCGGCGGACGCCTCGCCCGGCGAAGCCGACAACTCCGAAGGCTCCGGGGGAGCTTCATCCCGGTACGAAGGCAGCCGGCGCACCGGCAGGATCGCCGCGAGCTTCTCGCCCGGCGCGAGCTGGACGAGGTTCACGATGGGCTTGCCGCGCGCGGCGCGCCCCGCCTGCGGGATCTCGTGGACCTTGAGCCAGTAGACCTTCCCCTTGTCGGAGAAGACGAGGACGTAGCTGTGGGTCGAGGCGACGAAGAGGCTCTCGAGGAAGTCCTCCTCGCGCGCGACCGCGCCGGTCTTGCCGCGGCCGCCGCGCCGCTGCGCGCGGTAGAGCGACACCGGGTTCCGCTTCACGTAGCCGGCGTGGGAGACGGTGACGACCATCTCCTCCTCGGCGATGAGGTCCTCGGTCGAGAGGTCCTCCGCCTCGCCCAGGATCTCGGTGCGCCGCTCGTCCGCGAAGAGCGCCTTCACCTCCTCGAGCTCCTTCACGATCAGCTCGAGGAGCACCTTCTCCGAGGCGAGGACCTCGCGAAGCCGCGTGATGAGCTTCTGCACCTCCGAGAGCTCGTCGAGGATCTTCTGGCGCTCGAGCCCGGTGAGGCGCTGCAGCTGCATCTCGAGGATCGCCTTCGCCTGCACCTCCGAGAGCCCGAACCGGGTGATGAGGCCGTCGCGCGCGGTGTCGCGGTCCTCCGCCTTCTTGATGAGCTCGATGATCTCGTCGATGTGGTCGAGCGCGATCTGGTAGCCGAGCAGGATGTGCTCGCGCTCGCGCGCCTTCTTGAGCTCGTGGCGCGTGCGGCGCGTGACGACGTCGCGCCGGTGCGCGACGAACCGCTCGAGCATCTCCTTCAGGTTCAGGATGCGCGGCTGCCCGCCGTCGATGGAGAGCAGGATCACCCCGAAGCCGCTCTGCATCGCGGTGTGCGCGTACAGGTTGTTCAGCACGACCTGCGCTACCGCGTCGCGCTTCAGCTCGATGACGACGCGCATTCCCTCGCGCGAGGACTCATCGCGCAGGTCGGAGATGCCTTCGAGCTTCTTCTCGCGGACGAGCTCGGCGATGTGCTCGACGAGCTTCGCCTTGTTCACCTGGTAGGGGATCTCGGTGACGACGATCGACTCGCGCTCGGTCTTCGGGTGGACCTCGATCGACGCGCGCGCGCGGACCTGGACGCTTCCGCGCCCCTTCTCGTACGCGGCGCGGATGCCGTCACGCCCCTGGATGATCCCGGCCGTCGGGAAGTCCGGCCCCGGGATGAAGCGCATGAGGTCCTGCACCGTCGCCTTCGGCTCGTGGACGAGGTGGATCACCGCGTCCACCACCTCGCCCATGTTATGGGGCGGGATGTTCGTCGCCATGCCGACGGCGATGCCGGATGACCCGTTCACGAGCAGGTTCGGGAAGCGGGTGGGCACGACGAGCGGCTCGACGGTCGAGTCGTCGAAGTTCGGCCCCCACTCGACGGTCTCCTTGTCGATGTCGGCGAGCAGGAAGTCGGCGAGCCGCTCGAGACGCGACTCCGTGTACCGGTACGCCGCGGCGGGATCGCCGTCCACCGAGCCGAAGTTTCCCTGCCCGTCGATGAGCGGATAGCGCAGGTTCCAGTCCTGCGCGAGCCGCACGAGCGCGTCGTAGACCGCGGCGTCGCCGTGCGGGTGGTACTTCTTCAGCACCTCGCCGACGACGCCGGCGCACTTCGAGTAGCGCTTGTTGTGGTGCAGCCCCTCCGTGTGCATCGCGTAGAGGATGCGGCGGTGCACCGGCTTCAGTCCGTCGCGCACGTCGGGGAGCGCGCGGCCGATGATGACCGACATCGAGTAGTCGAGATACGACTTGCGCATCTCGTCTTCGATGTTGACCTGCGCGCGATGCCCGTCGGGAGGCGACGGCGGCGCAGGGGCATCGGGCGGGGGAGGAGGCGGCAGGGTCTCGTCGGGCATCGGCCTGTTCCGGCGCCGGCCGCGCGGCGCGCGCGAGGGGTTCCGGCGGAGGGTCGTTTCTAGCGGAATCCCCTCGGAATTTCAACGCTTTTCGGTCCGGCGCGCGAGCGGTAATCGAGGCGGTTCGAACCCCGGCGCGAGCCCCCCCGACGCGGCGCACTTCTCCCCTTGGACTCGACCTCGAGAAATGCTGCGGGGAGGGCCTTTCGACCCTCCCCGCGCGGACGCCAAGGCTTGGAATGCGCTCGGTTACTTGCCGGCGACGCCGAGCCGCGCCGCCGCGCGGCGCACGCGCGCCGATTCGGTGGGGTGGTTCGTGTCCTGCTCGGTGAGCTTCATGAGGCGCTCCTGCGCCTCTTGGAACGTACGGCGCGCCCGCTCCACGTCGATGTCGCCCGCCGCCTCGGCGGTGTCGGCGAGGACGATGACGCGGTTGTCGGCGACCTGCAGGAACCCGCCGCCGACGGCGTAGTGGTGCTCGCGCCCGCCCTCGACGT
>WNFU01006155.1_pt1 | contig 22609 bp, 20 predicted proteins | sample 5400121 | NCBI WGS metagenome assembly WNFU01 (sample SAMN13153360, study PRJNA577476) | soil metagenome | isolation source: 100 cm soil or saprolite under grassland replicate 1 | place: USA:California | collected 2016-06-15
CGATCGCAGCAACTCTGCCGCTGCTAAAGGTTTGGGTGCGCAGCCACTGCACCGCGAGTCGGGCATCATCCGCCGCGCGCTGCCAGTCGAAGGCGTTGAGCCGCTGCCAGGCCTGGTCTGCCTCCTCGAACGGTACGACACCGGTGAATTCCGAGCGCCAAAACATGTTGGGCACGTAGGCACACCAGCCGCGCTTCGCATAGTCCTCTGCCATCTCGGTCTTGGACGGCGCGACGCCCCACATCTCGCTGAAGATGACGAGGCCAGGGCCACGTCCGTTCGCCAGTCGGGCCAGATACCCGTCGAAACTGCGCCCATCCTCGGTCGCGATGACCGGCCGCTCGATTTGTATCGCAGGTGCCGCCGCGTCGTTCATTTGCGCAGGCCTGCGTTCGCCACTAAATCGTTCCCACGTTTGTGCTGTCTTCCATGTAGCGGCGGAGGCAACCGACCATCGGCATCGCCGGTTGCTGCGCCCGCGCCACGAGCGGCCATGCGGCCGCGCCACCGAATAGCGTGATGAACGTGCGCCGCTTCATTCGATCACCTCGTCGGTGCGCGCGAGCAGCGTGATCGGCGGGTCCAAGCCGAGCGCCTTGGCGGTTTTCAGGTTGATGACAAGCTGGAACTTGGTGGCGTGTTGCACCGGCAGATCGGCCGGCTTCTCGCCCTTGAGGATGCGATCGACATAGGTCGCTGCAAGTCGGTAAAGCTCGATATTGTCGATACCGTAGGACGCCAAACCGCCGCTCATGACCCAATAGCGAAAGGGATAGACGGCGGGCAGGCGATGCTGCTCTGCGAGCGCGATGATGCGGTCGCGACCGGTCGCGGGAGCGGGGCCGGGCAGCACGATGATGCCACCGTCCGACGTACCCGCGATCACATCGATGGCACGCTCGATTTCAGTGAGGTTGCGCACGCCGGTGGTGGTCAAATCAACCCGGAATGTTGGCGCTGCGGGCGTGATCGTGGCCAGGTAACCGGCGGAGGCCGGGTTGTCTGCATGGTAGATGACTGCGACGCGCTTGACACGGGGCGCAAGCTCCTTGAGCAACTCCAACCATTTCACGCCGATTGCAAATTCGTGCTGCGTGAATCCGGTGATGTTGCCGCCGGGGCGCGCCAGACTTGTGACGAAACCGGCACCGACTGGATCAGTGACCTGCGCGAATACGATGGGTATATCGCGGGTCGCCTGTTGCAGCGCCACCAAGGATGTCGTCGCACCGGCGAGGAGCACGTCCGGCTTGAGTCGCACCAACTCCGCCGCCTGAGCCTTCAGGCGCTCGCGCTCGCCACCGGCCCAACGAGACTCGATGCGAAGGTTTTTGCCCGGCATCCAGCTTAGCTTCTCGAGGCCCTGCCGGAATGCATCGATGCGATTGCGTCCTTCCGGATCGTTCTCGGCAGTTCCGAATAACGCGCCGACGTGCCGCATTGCGCCGCCCTCCTCCGCGCGCGCCGCGAGCGGCCACGCGGCCGCCGCGCCGCCGACAAGCGTGATGAACTCGCGGCGCCTCATTCGATCACCTCATCGGCGCGGGCAAGCAGCGTCGGCGGGATCTCCAGACCAAGCCCTTTCGCCGTCGCGACGTTTATGACCAGTTCAAACTTTGTCGGCAGCTCGACTGGCAAATCGCCAGGCTTCGTACCTTTGATAATTCGACCGACGTAAATGCCGGCTCGGCGATACGCATCGGCCGTACTGCCTCCGTAGCTCATCAAACCGCCCACCTCGACGAATTCGCGCAGATTGTAGATCGCGAACATCGCGTGGCGCGCCACGAGAGTGACAAGTTGACGCCGTTGGCTGTTGAAAAATCCGCCTCCTCCGACCAGTACGCCGCTCACGCCTGCTTGGGCCATCGACGAAAATGACGCATGAAAATCGCCGTCATTGCCGGCTTTCACGACCAGCATTTTTCGCTTCAGTTCGCGAGCCGCCGACTCCGCTTCTCGCAACTCGGCTTCGACTTCGATATAGTTTGGGTCCAAGAGCGCAGCGATGGGAGTGGCCTCTGGAATACATTTATGAAGTAGTCCCAGCCGTTTAGTGACTAGCTCTGGACCACCGAAGTAACTCACGCCCGTCATGTTGTCTGTTGGCCGGCTGAGGTTGGATACCAATCCCGTTCTGACCGGATCAGCGCCGCTAACGAAGACGATCGGTGTGACTGAGGTTGCGCCTCGCGCCGCTCGCGCCGCAGCGTTATTAATGACGATTACCGCGACCTGTCGGCGGACAAGATCGGCTGCCAAGTCCGGCAGTCGGTTCAGTTGACCCTGCGCCCAGCGGTACTCAATCGCGACGTTGTGGCTTTCGAGATGGCCGGTTTCGCCCAGCCCTTGGCGAAAAGCGACAAGCGCATCACGCCGCGTCTCGACGGAAACACTGTCGAGAAACCCGACCAACGGCGTCGGCGGCCCCTGCGCGCGCGCCGCGAGCGGCCAAGACGCCGCCGCTGCGCCGCCGAGCAGCGTGATGAACTCGCGCCGTCTCATTCGATCACCTCGTCAGCAAGCGAGAGCAGGTTGTCGGAGATTTTGATGCCGAGCGCCTTCGCGGTCTTGAGTTTGATCACTGTCTCGAACTTGGTGGGCTGCAGGACCGGAAGGTCTGCGGGCTTCGCGCCCTTGAGAATCTTTGCGGTGTAGACGCCGAACTGGCGATAGATGTCCGGGAGGTTTATGCCGTAGCTCAGCAGTCCGCCCGCCAGAGCAAATTCTCGAAATTGGTAAATGGCGGGCAGACGCTGCCGCGCCGCGAAGGCGACTATCCGCTCGCGCCGCACGTCGAAGTACGGATCGGATGCGACCAGCAATGCATCGACGCGCTCTTTGATCAGTGTCGTGAAGGCAGCGTCCAGCTCCTCGTCGGTGCTGGCTCTGGCGACAGCGATGCGCTGACCGACGCCGCGCGCTGCTTCCTCGATCTGTTGCAGCTGGAGCGTCGCCGGCCGAAAGGTCGGATTGAGCAGAATCCCGATGAGCAGAGCGCCGGGCGCTACCTCCCGCAACAACCCGAGCCGCTTCGGCTCCATCTGACTGGTCAGCAACGTAACGCCGGTGACATTGCCGCCAGGCCGATTGAAGCTCTCCACCAGTCCAGCGCTGACCGGGTCGCCGCCCATCCCGAAGACGATGGGGATGCTCGACGTGGCGCGCTTGGCCGCAATCGGCGATGGGTCGCCGCCGACCGCAGTGATCACGTTCACCCGGCGGCTCACCAGATCGGCTGCCAATGCTGGGAGGCGGTCGTACTGACCGTGCGCCCAGCGGAACTCGATCGCGACGTTCTGGCCCCCGACGAAGCCGCCTTCGGCCAGCCCGCGGTGGAATGCCTGCACCAAGTAAGCGGAATCCTCAGGCCCGCGCGCGCTCATGAATCCAATGAGTGGCATCGCCGCCTGCTGCGCGCGCGCCGAAAGCGGCCATGTCACCGCCGCGCCGCCGAGAAGCGAAATGAATACGCGCCGCTTCATTCGATCACCTCGTCGGCGCGGGCGAGCACCGTCGCCGGCAGATCGATGCCGAGCGCCTTTGCAGTCTTGAGGTTGATGACCAATTCGTACTTGATCGGCGCCTGCACCGGGAGATCCGAAGGCTTCTCGCCCTTGAGGATGCGGTCGACGTAGCCGGCTGCACGCTGGACCTGATCCAGAGCATTAAACCCATAGGAGATCAGGCCACCGGCGGCGACAAAGCTTCGCCGGGAGTAGATCGCAGGCAATTTGTGCCGCGCCGCCAGCGCGAGGATCAGCTCGCTGTGAACGAGCGACAACGCGCTCGCTGTCACCACCAGACCGCCATTTGCGGAGCGCGCGAAGGCTGTAACGGCGCGCTCGATCTCGCCGGCATCGCGCAGGTTCACTGGACGCACGTCCAGCCCGATCGACGACGCCACCGACTGGATTACGGCGAATTGGCCGACCCCAGCGGTGATTGCGGGATCACGCAGGACCGCCGCTCGCGTTACACCCGGTGCGATCTCCTTGAGCAGTTCCAGCCATTTCCCGCTCAAACTGTATTCGAACTGAATGAAACCGGTGGCATTGCCGCCCGGCCGCGCCATGCTCTCGACGAAGCCGGCGCCGACCGGGTCGGCGACACTCACGAACACAATCGGCACCGTGCGCGTAGCCTGCAACAACGGCGCCAAGACTGAGGCGCCGGAAGCTAGGATGACGTCCGGCGCGAGCGCAACCAGTTCCGTGGCATATTTGCGTACGTTGGCGGCATTGCCCAAGCCATAGCGATAATCGATCCGCAAGTTGCGGCCGTCGGTCCAGCCCAATTGCTGGAGGCTATGTGCGAACGCCGCATTGCGCTCCTGCGTATCGGCATGGCTTGCGACGGCGCCGCCTGCGAGCACGCCGATGCGCCGCACGCGCTCACCCTGCTGCGCACGCGCCGCGAGCGGCCACGCAACCGCCGCGCCGCCAAGCATTGATATGAACGCGCGGCGCTTCATTCGATCACCTCGTCCGACAGCGCCAGCAACTTGTCTGGTATTTCGAGGCCAAGCGCCTTCGCGGTCTTGAGGTTGATCACGAACTCGAATTTGGTGGGCTGGATCACCGGAAGGTTTCCTGGCTTCTCACCCTTGAGAATCCGGCCGGCATAGAGGCCAGCTTGGCGATAAGCCTCGGTGATGCTGGTCCCATAGCTCATCAGGCCGCCGTCGGTGACATATTCGCGCAACGGATAAAGTGCCGGCAGACGATGCTGCGCCGCTAGCGCGGCGATCCGCGCCCGATGCGAATTAAGGAGTGCGCCGGCACCAATGAGCAACGCACCGGCCCTGTGTTGTCCGATCGTGGCAAAGGCGGTCTCGATATCGCGAGCGCTGAAGACATCGAGTACCAGGAGTTGCTGGCCGATCGCTTGCGCCGCGGCATTCACGTCTCTTCGGTCCGCCTCGCTGTTGGGGCTATTCGGATTCACCAGCATGGCGATCGTCGTCGACTTGGGCGCGACCTGGCGCAGCAGGTCCAGTCGCTTGGACGCCAACGTGGCGACGAGAAAGCTCACGCCCGTGACGTTGCCGCCCGGCCGGTTGAGACTGGCGACAAGGCGATCCGTGACGGGGTCGTTCCCGGTTGCAAACACGATCGGCACAGTCGTCGTTGCCGCCTTGGCCGCGAAGGCTGCTGGGGTATTCCCGACAATCACAGCAACCTGCCGGTCAATCAGCTCAGACACCAGACCCGGCAACCGGTCATTGCGATCTTCCGCTGAGCGGAATTCGATCGTGACGTTCTGGCCCTCGACGAAGCCTGCTTCCTTGAGCCCCTGCCGGAACGCGGTCACCAAGTGCGTCGCGTCGGCAAGCGACGCACTGCGGAGGAACCCGATCACCGGCATCGCTGGCTGCTGCGCGCCGGCCGCGAGCGGCCACGCGGCCGCCACGCCGCCCAGCAGCGTCATGAACTCGCGTCGCTTGATGCCGGACATCGGGGACTTCCTCCCCCATGCGCTACCAGCGCCGCCGACTGGCCCCTTGCGCTCGGCTTCGCGCACTCCAACCTGCCGCAGAGTAGCCGGCAAGTCCTTGGGGCAGACCTTAATTGTTCTGAATCGAGGTGGCTTCTGCCCTCCTCTACTTCCGACCGAAAGGATAGCACATGACACCGTGGCAGGAGACCGCTGCGCTGCGGGATTTCGACCAGGCTCATGTCCGCTTTGGGTCATTCACGACCGATGCGGTCGCAGCCACACGATCATGTATGTCCGCTTTACCCCCGAAAGCGGACATGCACGAACTTCCCAGTTAGGCAATCATGCGTGGCGCAGGCTCACTACCGTACTGGCCGGGGCACGCTTGGCGCAGAACTCCGCCCAGGCATCCATCAGTCGTCGGCGCTTTTCGAGCATGTCGCCGCGCTGATAGGCGGCTTCGGTCTTGTCGTCGAGGACGTGAGCGAGCGCCGCCTCCGCGACCTCGCGTGGGAAGCTCGTCCGCTCGGCGGCCCAATTGCGGAAGGTCGAGCGGAAACCGTGCACTGTCAGATCGCTCCGTTTCATGCGGCCCAGCAGGACAACCAATGCCATGTTGGAAAGCGGCCTGTCGACTTTGAGCCCGGGGAAGATGAAGTCTTCATCATGGCTCGGCAGACACTCGAGGACCTTGAGAGTCGGTACTGAGAGCGGCACCGATGCTCGCGCTTGCTCTTCATGCGCTCCGCAGGGACGCTCCACACTCGCCTGGTCCAATCGATTTCGCGCCAGCGCGCGCTGACGACTTCACCGGTACGGCCAGCGGTCAGAATTAGAAATTCCAGGGCTGCAGCCGCAGTACCCCTCTCTTTGCCATCGTCATTCCTCCCAACCACAATTTTCCTTGGAACTGGCTACTAAAGGTAGCGCCGCCGCCGCGAAGTCCGCCACCTCTTTATCCGACAAGCCGAGAGCCCTTTCAAAATGGAGGGAAAGTTGGACAAAGTCGCTTACATGATTCAAAAACTGTTCGCCCGTGATTTTGTAGCCGTTCACCTGATACTTGCCACGCTGTGACCTTCGGTGAATGAACGTCACAGAGTCTTCATCTGAGGCAAGGAATGAATGCGCAAAGACGTTTCGCATGGAGTGGTCCGTAATGCGTGTCAACAGAGCTTCCACCTCCTCGATGTTCTCGAATTTGCTTGCTGGGAGAAGAGAGCGGAAGTCCTCACACTTACGACCGAATTTCATGGCTGCGACACGCGCGTGAACTTCTTCTGGTGTCGCCGTTCCCAAGGCTTTCCAGATCGCGCAATCGATGGCGAGGTCCGTTCGGCTCCACGCTGCATAGAAATATCCAAGCGCGGTATAAAACGCAGTCGTATTAGCGTATGGCGTGGGTCTCTCAGACACCGCCGGAAATCTCAATTCTTTGATCGATCGCGTTCGTTTTTGAACTCGGTCACGTCCCGTGGCGTCGGCCGCGTTGAGTATAATTCGCAGCCTTATCGACGCGCTGGCTCGCCAGCCAAGATAGTATGTCGTCCTTCGAAATTGCCACGCGCTCCTCCTGCGCACCTTCCCATGCTCTTCCCAGCGGCAAAGCCTGGGAAGATCGGGCACCTAGATCGCCTCTAAGTCTTTGATTTCAGTGGTGGGCGCACCAGGACTCGAACCTGGGACCCGCTGATTAAGAGTCAGCTGCTCTACCAACTGAGCTATGCGCCCGGAAATGTCGCCCCGCCGGCTGTGCGGGCGGGGTCCTGTAGCAAAGCGGGTTCCCACTGTCCAGGGAAGGCCCGCAGCCCGCAACTGAGCGGGCCTCGATCGCTCGCGCTCTTCACCGCCCGAGTGCGTGGCGGTCCCGGATCAGCGGCGCCATAGCGCGTCGAAGACGCGCGTAAACGCGCTTGTGTCCACTTCGTTTCGCGCTGCACCGCGTCCGGGACACGTGACCGCACGACCATTTCACATCCGCGCACTGGGGTTCCACAAACGGAAAGCCGCCGGGTGGGGACCCGGCGGCTCCCGTACGTCGGCGATCGTGTCGGGGGGCTGGGAGTGCGACCGCCGGCGCTAGGCTCGGTTATATGGTGATTACAGGCGTTGTCCGCCAGGGTGTTCCATGTCCAGCATGCCCCTATCGAATCGGCGCGGGCCCCAGTGGTGCATTCCGTCGCCGTCGCGTCCTTCACGGCCGCGGAACCCGCCACGGTCCGGCCCGGCCAGCCGATTGAGTATCGCAAAGCGCCGTTTCTGATTCTCGTCAAGGCTCTTGTACAGGGGATCTGTGGCGTCGGCCAATTTCTTCAAGGCCGCCCCGGTCTCCGAGAGGGCTGTGGCGCGCTGACGCAGGCGCTCCACGGGGTCTTCGGTCGCGGGAGCGTTGCGCATCGCGCTCCTGCGATCCATCCGCATCTTGGCCAAATCGCGCGCCGCCTGCTCGAAGGCCGGCCAATTCTTTTCCTGCTCGGACGTGAGCACCAGTCCCGCCTTGAGCGCGGCGATTCGTGCCTCGCCGAATGCGCGCAGATCCTCGGCGTTGGGTTGCCAGCCCTGCATCATGCCGTCACGGCCGCCGCGCTGTTGCGCATAGACCAGCGAGGTTCCCGCGATCGCGAGCGCTGCGGTTCCGACAACGATGGCTTTCCACATGACACGTGCCCTCAAGTCACCCCACAATGGACGGTAGTACAAAGCCGCCCAATCGATGCATCAAGTTAAAGTTTCGTTAGATAACAACTTCGCGACCGAAGATTACAGCTTCGTCATGTTCTGTATTTCGATTCGTCTGCTCGCGTGAGCTCGATTCATCTCATGAGCGTCGAGCGTGGTTCTCTGAGGTCGTGCTACACCCAACCAGCCCCGGCGTCGCGGCAGCCCCCGGTGACGGCCCCCCGCAACGGCGGCGGTGCAGGAGCTCCGAAGCCCGGGCCGGCCTGCCCGGCGCGGGCGGCGGGCACCAGGGCGGCAAGTAGCCCCACCGCAACAATTTCCAATCCGGCCGCCGGCTCGGCTATGATTAGGCACGGGTTTCGGCGCGCCTCGCTGAGCGCGGCGGTCCGCCCGCCAAGAAACGTAACCCCGAGGAGGATACCGATGTCCAAGACAAGAGCGCGCACCTTCACCGTGGCCGCCGCCGTGGCCGTCGCCGCAATAGTGGCGGCGCTGCCGCCGGCGGAGGCGCAGCAGCGCAAGTCGCTGCGCTGGACCACGTCACAGGTAGGTTCCTATGGCTACACGATCGCCGCCTCGATGGCGAAGATCGTCGAACAGGCGCTCGGCGGCGAGTACACCGTCACCGTCCAGCCGTATACCTCGCCCACCGTCGCGATGAAGGCGGTGATGAACGGCGAGGGCGAGATCGCCTATACCGCCGACATCGGCATGACCCAGTTCCAGGAACGCGTCGGCGGCTTCAAGGATTTCACCCCCACCAAGCCGGAGCTCGTGCATTCTTGGTACGCCTACCCGATGGAATCGATGATGGCGACGTCGGCCAAGGACGCCGACAAGTTCAAGTGCTGGAAAGATTTCAGCGGCAAACCGGTGTTCTACACCCAGGCCGGTTTCCAGAACTGGCTCAACTGGCAGCGCATCTTCAAGGCGCTCGGCTACGACTTCAAGCACGTGCAGATCGATCTCAAGTCGAATGCCGATGCCCTCGAGGCCGGCACGATCGTCGGCTCGGCAACCTACACCACCGCCGGGCGCTCGCTCGCCGCCTATTGGAAGGAGACCGAGATCCGCATGGACATCAAGGTGGTCAATCCGTGTCCTGACGAGGTCGCCAAGCTGAAGGCGGCCGGCCTCGCGGTCGTCGATGTCGATCCCAAGGGCGCGTTCAGCAAGGACGTCGGGCCCGCGATGCTCAAGGCCGTGCCGATCCTGTTCGGGTACAACGCACGGATCGACCTGCCGGAAGACATCGCCTACAAGATGATCAAGGCGTTCTACGACAAACGGGACGAGCTCGTGAAAATCGATCCGGGCTTCACACCGATGGCGAAAGACTTCGTCGGCATGCAGGTGCAGGGCATCGACGCCAATCCGCAAATCCCGGTGCATCCGGGCCTCGCCAAGTTCCTCAAGGAGCACAAGGCCTGGAACGACAAGTGGAAGATTGCGGGCAGCGCGAGCTGATCGCCTGAGGGGTCCGAGACGGGGATCCGCGCATGCGGCGCCGGTTCCCGCCTCCGGGTATTTCAAGGCCCCACGCCCCATGCCGCGCGCAGGTCATCCGGCGAACGGCACGCATCCGCCGTTGCGAGGGGGGAAGACAATGACGCATGCGGCGTTGAAGAAATATGCCACGCTCAAAAATCTGGCATTTGTCTTCGCGCTGATCCAGGTCGTCTGGCTCGTTTGGTTTTTCTACACGGGCCTCGGCGGCGCGCAGGAACTGGTCGCGCGCGTGATGTCGATCGCGCTGATCCTGCAACTCCTGTTCATGTATGAACAGGACTATCTCTACAAATGGCTGCCGCCGGTCGCCAACCACGCGCTGGTCGCGCTCTATGTCGGCATCTGCGTCTATTCCTTCATCTACTTCTCTTTCGAATACGAACGGATTGCGATCTATTCACAGGGCTCCTACACGCGGCAGGACTTCGTCGTCGGGCTGCTGATGTTCCTGCTGGTGATGGAGTTGTCGCGGCTCGCCCATCCGATTCTGTTCTGGACCAACGTCGTCCTCGTCGTTTACACGCTCTGGGGGTATCTGAGCCCAATCGATTTCTTCTGGCATCCCGGCACGAGTTTCTACCGCGTCGTGACCTCGAGCACGGTCGAGTTTTCGACCGGCATCTACGGCCTCTACGGTCAGATCGCGCTCACCCTGATCGCCGCCTTCCTGCTGCTGGCCGGTGTCGCGAACGGCTTCGACGCGCAGCGCGCGATGATCAACGTCGTGCGGCTGATCGCCGGCCGGTCCAGGCAGTTGATCCCGCAAACCGCGGTGGTGGGATCGAGCGCGATCGGAATGATCAGCGGCAGCGGCTCGGCCAACGCTGCCGTGGTCGGCACGATCACAATTCCGCTGATGATGCGCTATGGCGTCCCCGGCGCCTTTGCCGCCGCGGTCGAGACCTCGGCCTCGATGGGCGGGTTGATCATGCCGCCGATGATGGGAGTCGGCGCCTTCCTGATGTCGGAATTCCTCGGCGTGCCCTACTGGGACGTCGTGCTGCGCGGATTTGCGCTCGCCTTCGTCTACTACGCTTCGGTCGCAGTCGCGGTCTATCTGCTCTGCGTGCGCCTATTGCCACGCGATGCCATCGAGCGGCCGCAGGTCCCGCTCTACGACAAGCTCAAGACCGCCATCTTTTTCTCCTCGGTGCTCTACCTCATCTATCTGATGGGCTTTTCCGGCAAGGGCGAATTGCTCGCCGCGCTCTATACCGCAAGTTTCATGCTCGCACTGCTGGTCGCGCTCTTTCTCTATTTCAAATACGCGCTCAAGGACGCCGCCATCGCCAACGAGACGCCGTTCGGCAACATCCGGCGCGCCATCGAAACGCATGCCGAGATGACGTCATATCTGACGCTCTTGCTCGCAACACTCGGCATCATGATCGGCTTGTTCACCGTCACCGGTTTTATCAACCGGATGGGCGCCATGCTTCTCGACCTCGGCGCCTGGAACGTCGCCGCCATGATATTCATGGCCTGGATTTTCGGCTGGCTCGCCGGCGCAGGCCTTCCGCCGACCGCGACCTACATCATCGGCGCGGTCGTCATCGTGCGGCCGATGCAAGAGCTTGGAATCAACCCATGGGTCGCCCATTTCTTCGTCTTTCTCATGTCGGTGTGGGGCGAACTGTCGCCGCCCACCTCGCTCACGGCTGCGGTTTCGGCGCGGATCGCAAACGCGTCCTTCCTCAAGACCATGTACGAAGCGCTGAAAATCTGCCTGCCGATCACGACGATGACGTTCGCGATCTTCACCCGCTCGAACATGGTGGTGAATCCCGGCTGGATGCAGATCGTGGACACGCTGTTGGTGCTCATCAGCACGTGCGGCATCACATTCGCGATGTTCGGGCGCTTTCACGAGAAGCCGGGTATCGACATGCCGCTGCGCCTGCTCCTGGCGCTGGTCTCCTTCGTGGTGATGTTCCATCCCGACACCAAAGTGTCCGCCGCGGTCGCCATCACCGTGGTCGTGGCTCTGGTTCTCGGGATTTGGCGCCACCGGATCATCGCACCGCCGAAGACAGCGGCCCCCGTAGAGGCCGCCGCAACCTCGCCCGACGCGGTTGGTCCGCTGCTCGCCGAGGCGAGACGAGAGGTCGGGTGAGCGTAGGACAGACGACGGATACCTGCCGGTCTGGATCGTTGAGCTCCCGTCCGCCCTCTGTCGTCTGTCCTCTGTCGTCCGTCAGCCGACATCGGTCGAATGCACGCGTCGCTCCGCGACCAGCGGTTCCGGCGTGCCCTTGTGGCGGCGCGACATGAGCTTGTTGAGCGCGCCCAGATAGGCCTTGGCGGAGGCAACCAGCGTATCCGGATCGGCGCCCTTGGCGGTGACCGCGCGGCCGCCTTCGGACAGCCGCACCGATACCTCGGCCTGCGCGTCGGTGCCCTGGGTGACGGCGTGCACCTGGTAGAGCTCGAGCACCGCCTCGTGCGGGATCAGCGCCTTGATCGCGTTGAAGGTCGCGTCCACCGGCCCGTTGCCGGTCGATTGCACGGTGTGGTGGCGCCCGTCGATGTCGAGTGTCGCCGTCGCCGATTGCGGTCCCATCGTGCCCGCGATCACGGTGAGGCTGACGAGCTTCACGCGGTCCTGCGCGTGCGCGATCTCCTCGTCGACCAACGCCTCGATGTCCTCGTCGTAGACGTGCTTCTTCTTGTCGGCGAGCGCCTTGAAGCGGACGAAGGCATCCTCGAGCTGGTTGCCGGCGAGGTGATAGCCCATCTCCTGGAGCTTGTGCACGAAGGCGTGGCGGCCGGAATGCTTGCCCATCACCAGCGAGGTCTGCTTCACGCCGACGCTCTCCGGCGTCATGATCTCGTAGGTCTGGGTGTGCTTGAGCATGCCGTCCTGGTGGATGCCGGATTCGTGCGCGAACGCGTTACGCCCGACGATCGCCTTATTGTACTGCACCGGGAACGAGGTGGCGGCCGCCACCAGCTTCGAGGCGCGCGTGAGCAGCGTGCTGTCGATGTTGGTCCAGTACGGCAGCACGTCGTTGCGCACCTTCATCGCCATCACGACCTCTTCGAGCGAGGCATTGCCGGCGCGCTCGCCGATGCCGTTGATGGTGCACTCGATCTGGCGGATGCCGGCGCGCACGCCGGCGAGCGAGTTCGCCACCGCCATGCCGAGATCGTCGTGGCAATGCGCGGAGAAGCGGGCCCGATCGGAATTGGGCACGCGATCGCGCACCATCTTGATGAGCGCGAAATATTCCTCCGGAACCGTGTAGCCCACCGTATCCGGGATGTTGATGGTCGTGGCGCCGGCATTGATCGCGGCCTCGACGCAGCGGCAAAGGAAGTCGTGCTCGGTGCGGGTCCCGTCCTCGCACGACCATTCCACGTCGTCGGTGTAGCTGCGCGCGCGGGTGACCTGCGCAATCACCAGCTCATAGACCTCGTGCGGCTCCTTCTGCAGCTTGTACTTCATGTGCACCGGCGAGGTGGAGATGAAGGTGTGAATGCGGCTGCGCTTGGCCGGCTTGACCGCCTCGGCGCAGCGATCGATGTCCTTGAAACCGGCGCGCGAGAGCCCGCACACGACCGCGTTCTTGGTGCGGCGGGCGATTTCCTGCACCGCGGCGAAGTCGCCGTCGGACGCAATCGGAAAGCCGGCCTCGATGACGTCGACGCCCATCTGGTCGAGCAGCTCGGCGACTTCGAGCTTCTCCTCATGGGTCATGGTGGCGCCCGGGCACTGCTCGCCGTCGCGCAAGGTGGTGTCGAAGATGATGACGCGGTCCTGCTCGGACTTCGCTGGCGCAGTCATGATGTTGAATCCTTCTCGTCGTCTGCGCCCTTAGACCGGGCGCCCTGGGTTCCGTGCGTTCGGTTCCCCTGAGTGCCCAGGCGCAAACGCCCGGCCGGCGCTCAGGGGACGATAAGGAGCAGGAGCCCGCCGAGAATGAGGGCGCCGCCGGGCAGGCTCTGAGCCTCCCGGGTGATCGCGCGGATATCGCGGCGCGTCGGCATCACATTCGCCCTCGTCATGCCAGGTCGCCGAACAAGACGCCTTGGCTGCGAGGGCGGTTCTAGCGGAAGAGGCGCCTGCTTCGCAAGCGGAATGCAGATCTCGCGCTAGGACAGCGGTATTGACCTTTAACCATCTCGCATTGGGCTCGCCGCGGCCAACGATCCGTCATGCCTCGATCGTGCCTTCGGTGACGACGACCGCATCGCCGCCAATGGAGGCGGAAAGGAGTCGTCCGGCACTGACCACCGCCGCGAGGCGGATCAAGCTTGGCCGGCCCATCTCGTAGCCTTGCTCGATCGCGATCGTGTGGTCCCCATCGCCCAGGCGCGAGGCAAGCAGGCCGGCGAAGGCGGCGGCCGCCGATCCGGTGGCTGGATCTTCCGGGATGCCCAGGCCGGGCGCGAACATGCGCGCGTGAAAATGGTGCCCGGGGTCGGCGGTCTCGCTGCAAAACACGTAGGCTGCGCGATCGGGGAAGGCGGAATCGAATTTCGCGGCATCGGGACGGCAACGCGCCATCGCATCGAGGCTCCCGATCGCAACGAAGGTGAAGGGGATGCCGGCCGATCCCCGCGCCGGCCGGCCGTCGATATCGCTTGGCTCAAGCGACAGCGCCGCCGCAATGGCAGCGGTGTCCGCCGCCGGCCCGACCTCGCGCGGCAGTTTCGGAATCGCAAAGCGGGCCCCGCCGCCTGCGCCGTTGACTGATTCCAGGGTGCAGCGCACCGCGCCGAGGCCTTCCTCCAGCACGAGGTCGCTCCCGCTGGCGGCGCGATCGCAGATCGCGAGCAGCACCGCGGTCCCGACGGTCGGGTGTCCGGCGAACGGCAGCTCCTGGACCGGAGTAAAAATGCGAACGCGGGCGCGGTGGCCCGCATCGGCCGGCGCGAAGACGAACACCGTCTCCGGGTGATTGAACTCGCGTGCGATGGCCTGCATGACATCCGCCTCGAGCCCCTCGGCCTCGAGCACCACGGCGAGCGGATTGCCGGCAAAGCGCCGAGGTCTAGAGTACGTTCGCTTGTGCTTGATGCATACCAGCGCAGCGCATTCGGTGCGCGACCCTCGCCATAGCGCGTCGAAGACGCGCGTGAACGCGCTTATGGCGGGGCGAGGGTTACCCACCGCGTGCGCGGCGTCGGTTGCTCAAAGCCCCTTGATCAAGCCGGCGTCGATGAGCAGCCGATTGAAGCGGCGCGCCTCGGCGCCGCCGGCGCAGGCGTAGAATAGCCCCTTGCAGCGCTCCAGAATTCGTTTCTGCTCGGCGAAGGAGGGATCGAGCGGCAGGCCGGCTGCCTCCTGCACAACGAGCGGAAGATAGGGGCCCTCGATCGTGTCGAGCGCGGAGGAGAGATTGACGGGTTTGAAATTGATGACGTCGATCGCGTAGTAGGTCGTGTAATAGCGCGGATCATACGTCATCAGCCGCCGGTTGATGCCCGCCTCATCGAGCGCGGGCTCGAGCATGAACGATGCGAAATCCGGCTGATGGTCCCCGTAGCGCACCAGCAAGAACGATTCGCCGGGAAATTGCCGACCAAGCCGATCCAGTAACTCGGCATAGGCGCCGAAGCTCATGGTCTGCCGCCGCAAATATTCGTCGACGTCAGCCGTGTTTCCCGGCTCTTTCCAGTCCGGCGTCAGCTCGGGCCGCCAGCGGTGGTTCCAGGGATAATGGTTTGCGGCGAGGTAGACGAAGAGAAACATCGGCCCCTTGTCGCGCTCGCGTTCGATCATGCGCAACGCGGCGTCGTAGTAGAAACGGTCGGGCTCGATGCGATTGGTGCCCAGCGCGCCCTGATCGAGAAATCTCTCCATGCCCGTCGTGGTCTGGAAATTTCTGGCGCTCATGAAGGCGCCGAGTGCCGGGTAAATCGAAAAGGTCCGATAACCGCATCGGCGCAGCGCCGTGGGCAACCCGCGCTCCACACGGCCGGCGGCGATCTGCGTCACATAATAGGCGAAGCGCCCGAACGAGCGGGCCGAGAGGCCCGCGAGCACGTTGTACTCGGCGTACCAGCTCGGACCGCCCGCGCCTTCGCTGATGAAGTGGCGGCGCTTGCCGTCGAAGGAACGGAAATGATCACCGTAATCCTCGGCGACCTTCACTCCGGGCAAGACTCGGATGTCGAAGCTCGATTCGTCGTGTACCAGAATGATGTGCGGCGCCTTTGCCCCCGGTAGGCACACCTCGCTCGGCAGCGTGCGGAGGCGATCGGTGATGGCGGCATCGGATTCCATATATCCGCGCGTCGCAAACTCGGAGATGGCGGTGACGCCCGAGCGGGCGAATTTCGACACATAACCCTCGCCCACGAACGTGTCCCACTCCTCCTGGGGAAAGGCGAGCGAGACGCCGAGGAGCGCGGCCGCGCATCCCATGAATCCTATCCCCGCGGTGCGCAATCGCACGCGCAACATGTCGGCCCACCAGATGAGCGCCAGCGCCGGAAATATCAGTGCGAACGCGAGGAGGATTTTGCCATAAAGCTCAGGCTTCACAGCCAACAGAAAGCTGATCGTGTCGGCGTTGATGATCATCACGTCGAGGAAATTCGCGGTCATCCAGATGATCTCGTATTTGAGTCGTGAGAGCAGGATGAGCACGACGACGATCGTAAGCGACAGCGCCGCCGACACGATCGGACGGCGCAGCACGGCGAGCCAGAAGAAGTTGAGCAGGCCCCACGTGAAGCAGAATACGAGCTTCGGCACGAGGCCGATTTCACTCCAGAGGAGGAGGCCGAGGGCCGCCAAGTGCAGGGCCGCCAGCAGCACAATCCCCAGCTTGCCGCGCGGGGTCTCCGCGGCGGCCCAACGGCTGGTCAGAGATGCAAGGCAGGAAGGCATGGCAGGCGGCCCGTGCCCGGCAATGACAGACTTTGCGCCCGGCACACGGACCGCTGTCATAAAACGGTATTAAACTTGTCATTTCAAGGTCAAAAGACCGGCGGGGGGCAGTGTGCCGCCGATTAATATCCATTCATTGCGGAGCTTGCCCGCCGCTTCAGAGTCCCTTGATCAACCCCGCATCGATCAGCAGCCGATTGAAGCGCCGGGCCTCCGCGCCGCCGGCGCAAAGATAGAACAGGCCCCGGCAACGGCTGAGGATCTTCTTCTGCTCTATGAAGGTGGGATCGGGCGGTACTCCCGCCGCTTCCAGCACCACAAGCGGAAGGTAGGGCGCGTCGAGCGTCTCGAGCGCGGACGACAGATCGACCGGCTGAAAATTCAGGCCCTCGATCGCGTAATAGGTGGTGAAGTAACGGGGGTCGCGCTGCAGGATGCGCGCTGCCACATCGGCTTGGTCGAGCGTCGGGTCCAACAACCGCTTGGCAAAGAGCGGCTGGTGATCGCCGAAGCGCACCATCAGGAACTGCTGGTCGGGAAATTCGCGCGCGAGACGCTCTTTGAATTGCGCGTAGTCGTGCGCGCTCAGCTCCTGGCGGCGAAGATATTCGTCGATCTCGAACGGGTTTCCAGGATTGACCCAGCCGGGCAGGAGATCGGGACGGTAGCGGAAGTCCCAGGGGAAGTGGTTCATGGCAAGGTAGACGAAGACGAACACCGGACCATGACCTGGATCTTGAGCGATCACTCGCGCGGCATGGTCATAGTAAAAGGTATCGGTATCGGCCGGCCCGGTATGCAGCTGCTTCGCGTCGAGGAAATGCTCGATGCCGGCGGATGTGTGAAAGCCACGCGCACCCACAAAGGCGCCGAACCAGGAGTAAAGGCTGTAGGTGCCATAACCGCACTTGCGCAGGGCGTGTGGCAGGCCGCGCTTGACGCGCCCGGCGGCCAAGCGCGTGACCGACTCGGCGAAACGGCCATACGAGCGCGCCGAGAGGCCGGTGAGGACGTTGTACTCGGTGTACCAGCTCGGGCCGCCGGCGCCCTCCACCACGAAGGCGCGAGTCTTGCCATCGGAGGAGCGAAACCGGTCCCGATAATCGGGCGGAACCTTGACTCCCGGCAGCATGGTGGCATCGAAGCTCGACTCGTCGAACACCATGACAATGTGCGGCAGCTTGCGGGATGCCTCGCAGGCTGCGCCGGTGCCGAGATTCAGGCGGTCCGCGCTCGCGGGATCGGCCTCCAGTACGCCCCCGGTGGTCAGATCGACGGCCGCAATGGCGGCCGACCGCGCAAATTTGGAGACGTATTGATGCGGATAAAACTCGTCCTCCCGGTCCGTGGGCACCGCAAACGACAGCGCGGCAAGCGCGGCTAGGCAAGGCAGCCAGCCGAGCAAGGCACGGCTGCGACGCAGGCGGAACGGGTCGGCGCGCCACAGGAAGACCCATACGGGGATCATCAGTGCAACGGCGAGTGCCAGTTTCAAGACCAGGCCGGGATTGACCCTGATGAAGAACAGGAAGGTGGCGGAGTCGATGACCATCAGGTCGACGAACGTCGCCGTCATCATGAGCACGCTGTGCTTGAACTGCGACAACACGACCAGGATGACGATCAGCATGAGCGAGAGCGCCGCCGACGTCAGCGGACGCCGCAGCAGGACAAGCCAGAAAAAGTTGAGCAGGCCCCAGGTGAGGACGAAAGCCGCGCGGGCCGCCGGCTCGGCCTCCGACCAAAGCAATATGCCGAAGGCAACGAGATGAATGGCGGCAAGGAGCGCAAGGCCGGCGGCCTGCCGGCGATCGGCGGCGACGAGGCGATCTTTCAGGTGGGTGACGGCGGGCGGCATGACTTGAGCCTAGAGCCGCGCTCACAGTCACCGCGGCGGGCGCTTGTCATATTTCTGTAATAGGACCGTCATGACAAGAGCCGAGGAGGCTGTGAGTTCCCCCTGCCGGGGGTTGAAGAACGCACCAGCTCGTCCCCGGTGAGGGCGACCCGCGACGCTCGCCCTCCGAGGACCACTCCGGCGATGACCGGATCGTCCGCTTTTGCGGACGATGACAATCGAGCTGCTGTTAGCGTGCCTGGACTTGTGCCGCGGCCTTGGCGACAAAGCGGCCGTCGAAGGTCTTCGCGAGGTCGACCTTGGCGTTCTTGAGTTCGTCGTCGAAGGCGATGAGCATGTCGGCGGCCGATTTCATGCCGGCGGGCGGAATGACGCCGGTGCGGGAATAGGCCGGCTTGTTGGCCTTGACTGCGGCGATGTAGAGCGCCTTGTCACCGAGAAAATAGTCCTCCGGCACGGTGGCGGCGATCTCCTCGGGCGTCGCCTTGTCCAGCCACTGCAGCGTCTTGTAGAACGCATTGACCAGCGCCTGCACGGTTGCTGGATTCTTGTCGATGAAATCCTGCTTGACGTAGAGCACCGCCGCCGGGTTCGAGCCGCCGAAAATCGCGCGCGTCCCCTCCTCCGATCGGCTGTCGGCGACGACTTTGATATCGCCGTCCTGTTCGAGCTTGGTGATCATTGGATCGAGATTGGATAGGGCGTCGATCTCGCCTTTCTTTATCGCCGCGACGGCGGAGGGACCGATGCCGACCCCGATATAGGAGGCGTCGGTCGGCTTGAGCCCGGCCTTCGACATCAGATACATCACGAAAAAGTTGGTCGACGAGCCCGGCGCGCTCACGCCGATCTTCATGTCCTTGAGGTCGGCCGCGGATTTGTAGCTCGCCGCCTTCTCCTTGCGCACCCCGACGACAATCCCGGGAAAGCGCCCGAGCTCGATCACGGCCTTGATGTCCTGACCCTTGGCCTGCATGCGGATGGTGTGCTCGTAGGCGCCGGTGACGACGTCGACGGAGCCGCCGACCAATGCTTGCAGCGACTGCGCACCGCCGCGGAAATCATTGATGGTGACCTCGAGGCCCTGCTCGTTGAAATAGCCGAGGCGCTCGCAGATCGTCAGCGGCAGATAATAGAGCGCAGTCTTGCCGCCGACCGCGAAGGTCACCTGTTTCTTCTCGACGGCTTGGCCGTGCGCGGTCCCCGAGAGCGAAAGCGCCAGCGCGAGCACGGCTATAACGGCTTTGCCCATTTTCATGTCCTCCCGGCAGCTGAAGTGAGCGCCCTCATCGGCGTCTTATAGGTCCATGGAAAGGCCGCGGGAAGCCGCCCGGGCGCGACTTATGTGCGCGTTTCGGCCTCCACCGGCCGCCAGACCAGAAGCCGCCGTTCGACCAGCGTGACCACGAAATCGATGCCGATGACGAAGACAGCAAGGACCAGCATGCCGGCAAACACGCCGGCCACATCGAACACGCCTTCGGCCTGCTGGATGATGTAGCCGAGCCCGGCGGCCGAGCCGAGATACTCGCCGACCACGGCGCCGACCACCGCGAAGCCGACCGAAGTATGAAGCGAGGAGAACATCCAGGACAGCGCCGAGGGCCAATAGACGTGGCGCATGAGCGCCCGCTCGCTCATGCCCAGCATGCGGGCATTGGCCAGCACGGTCGGGCTCACCTCCTTGACGCCCTGATACACGTTGAAGAACACGATGAAGAACGGTGCCAGCACCACGCGCGGCAACGCGTTGATCATCTTGACGTACGGGTCGAATACGGCAGCGACCAGCGGCTGCTGCGCGAACCAAAAGCCGACCAGGATTCCGGCAAGCGATCCGATCACGAAGGCGAGCAAGGCTTCGATCAGCGTGATCCACAGATGCTTCCAGATCGTGCCCTCGACGAACCATTTGACGATGCGCGCCGCCACGTCATAGGGGGTCGAGAAGAAGAACGGCGGGAGCAGCTTCACGCCGGCGATCGGCACCGTGGTGAAAAGCTGCCAGAGCAGCACCGCGGCGACGGCGACGAGAAGCTGGAGCACGAGGAGTTTGGCGCGAGACACGGATACCACCTCCGCCGTCATCATCCGCGCAAGCGGATGATCCAGTAATCACCGAGCCGAGAACGCAGCAAGATCTTTCCTCATCGCACCGTCTGCGATTACGGGATACCCGCCCGCGCGGGGCCTGACACCGCAAGGCCAGCGCAAAACGATCGCTGCATCACCCGCCGCCGGTCTGCGCGTAGCCCTTGAGCACCTCGGCCTTCAGCGTGGCCCAGATCTCGCGGTGCAGGTCCTGAAACGCGGGCTCGATCTTGACCTCGGCGATGTCGCGCGGGCGCGGCAACGCGACCTTCCAGTCGCCGATGATGCGCGCGGCGGGGCCCGCCGACATGATCACCACGCGATCGGACAGCGCGATCGCCTCCTCGAGATCGTGGGTGACGAACAGCACAGCCTTGCGGTCGGCATTCCACAGATCGAGCAGCAGATTGCCCATGATCTGCCGCGTCTGCGCGTCGAGCGGTCCGAATGGCTCGTCCATCAGCAGGATTTTCGGATCGCGGATGAGCACCTGGACCAGGCCGACGCGCTTCCTTTGGCCGCCCGAGAGCATGTGCGGATAGCGCGCGGCGAAGTCGGAGAGGCCGACGCGGGTAAGCCAGGCCTGCGCGCGCTCGCGCGTCAGCGGCCGCGCGACCCCTGCGGTCTCGAGCCCGATCGCAACGTTGTCGAGCGCGGTCTTCCATGGAAACAGCGCTTCCGCTTGAAACAGGTAGCCGGCTTGACGGTTGAGCCCGGCAAGCGGCGCGCCGAAGACGTCGATGCGGCCCGACGAAGGTGCGATCAGCCCGGCGGCGATGTTGAGCAAGGTCGATTTGCCGCAGCCGGTCGGGCCGACAATGGCCACGAACTCGCCAGCCGAAACCGCTAACGAGACGCCCTCGACCGCCGGATAGCTGCCCCCGGCGGCGAGCCGAAACGTGACGCTCACTTGCGAGAGCGAAACGGCAGGCGGCATGGAGGCGAGCCCGTCAGCACGGATGCCGCGGATCAGTTCCTGCTGCGATCCACCAGCGCGCGCTGCTTGATCCACGGCATCATGGCGCGCAGCTTGGCGCCGATCTCCTCGATCGGATGCGCAGCCATCTTGGCGCGCATGGCCTTGAACGAAGTCTGGTTCACGCGGTTCTCCAGCATCCACTCCTTGGCGAACTTGCCGGACTGGATGTCCGCGAGGATCCGCTTCATCTCGGCGCGCGTTGCGTCGTTGACGACGCGCGGACCCGAGACGTATTCGCCGTATTCGGCGGTATTCGAGACCGAATAATTCATGGTGGCGATGCCGCCCTCGTAAATGAGATCGACGATCAGCTTCACTTCGTGCACGCACTCGAAATAGGCCATTTCTGGCGCGTAACCGGCCTCAACCAGGGTCTCGTAGCCGGCCTTCATCAGTTCGACCAGTCCGCCGCAGAGCACCGATTGCTCGCCGAACAGGTCGGTCTCGCATTCCTCCCGGAACGTGGTCTCGATGATGCCGGCGCGCCCGCCGCCGATGGCCGCTCCGTACGAGAGCGTGAGATCGTGGGCATTGCCGGAGACGTCCTTGTGCACCGCCATAAGCACCGGCACGCCGGCGCCGCGCTGGTACTCCGCGCGCACGGTATGGCCGGGACCCTTGGGCGCGATCATCATCACGTCGAGATCAGCGCGCGGCTCGATCAGGTTGAAATGGATGTTGAGGCCGTGCGCGAACATCAGCGCCGCGCCCTCTTTCATGTTGTCGGCGAGGTGCTCGCGATAGATGTCAGCCTGCAGCTCGTCGGGCGTGAGCATCATCATCACGTCCGCCCATTTGGCGGCAGCGGCGACCTCCATCACCTTGAGCTTTTCGGCTTGTGCCTTCTTCACGCCTTGCGAGCCCTTGCGCAGCGCAACCGCTACGTTCTTGACGCCGGAATCGCGCAGGTTGAGCGCATGGGCGTGCCCCTGGCTGCCGTAGCCGATGATGGCGATCTTCTTGCCCTTGATCAGATTGATGTCGGCGTCGCGATCGTAATAAACGCGCATGGTTACTCCCCCTGCTTGGGCCGGATCTTGGCGGCTGCCTCTGCCGGTGCTGCTTCTAGGTTCAATGAAACGCCGCGACAAGCCCGGCGACTGAATCACATCCCCTCCGGACCACGGCCGATGGCGACGATGCCGGTGCGCGAGACCTCGACCAAGCCGAGTGGGATCATGAGCGCCACGAAGCTCTCGATCTTCTCGCTCGCGCC
>WNFU01007839.1_pt1 | contig 22609 bp, 19 predicted proteins | sample 5400121 | NCBI WGS metagenome assembly WNFU01 (sample SAMN13153360, study PRJNA577476) | soil metagenome | isolation source: 100 cm soil or saprolite under grassland replicate 1 | place: USA:California | collected 2016-06-15
CGTTATCCGCGTGCGCGAATTGACTGGCTGATCACACCGGAGAACGCGGAGGTCATCCGTCATCATCCCGCGCTCTCGAATGTGGTTCTCTTCGCGCGACGCGATTTCTCGAAGCCCGGCCAGAGATGGCGCGCCATGCGCGGGTTTTTCGATCTGCTCAAACAAATTCGTCGCGCGAAATACGATCTGGTGGTCGACATGCATGGGCAGATGCGTTCGGCTTTGTTCGCGCTCATCAGCGGTGCGCGAGTGCGCATCGGGTTTGATCGACCCATCAAATTCTCGCGCACAATTTCTGCCGAGCACGATCTCAAGAACGTCCCGAACCGCGGCTGGCGCGGCGCCCGCGAAGGTTCCTGGATCGCGTACACTCACCGCATTCCCATTCCGACGCTCGATGTTCACGCGATTGATCGTTACCTGTGGGTCGGATCGTTGCTCGGTTTCGATGATGAACCTCCGGACCTGGCAATCCATCTCTCACCGGAAACAATCCAGACCGTGGAGCGATTGCTTGAGGAGCACGGTGTGCCTGCTGACAAACCGCTCGTTGTTCTTGTGCCCGGGACGATTTGGGAAACAAAGCACTGGACCATCGAAGGATTTGCCGGCGTCGCGCGCGAGTTTCTTCGCGAAGGATTTGCTGTTGCTCTCGCGGGCACGAAACGCGATGAGGCGCGCTGCCAGCAAATCGCCGCGGCCGCGCCGGGAACGATCGATCTTTGCGGCAAAACTACTCCAGCAGATCTGGCGGGGCTGATCCAACGCGCCGAAGTGGCGGTCACGAACGACTCGGGGTCGATGCATGTGGCCGCGTCGCTCGGGAAACCAATAGTGAGCGTATTTGGCCCGACGAATCCGGTTCACATCGGGCCGTATCAAAGGCCGGAATCGGTTGTGCGCATCGACCTGCCGTGTTCGCCCTGCAATTACCGTCGCCTGAGCCAATGCCCTTTCGATCATGCCTGCATGAACCAGGTCACGTCCGAGATGGTCGTGGAGCGCGCACGGAAAATTCTCGCGGCGGCAAAACTGTAGGGTGCGCTGTCCTCAGCGCAGGACCGCTTGGCGCCGCAACAAAATCCGCTGAGGACAGCGGACGCTACAACGCGACAAAAGCGACGCGAGGGCGCGTGCGCACTCCAAAAGCTTCGCGAAACGAAAACAGCGTTGTGAAGAATTTCGCACGCAGTGCTTTTGGAGTGCGATGCGTCGTCGCATCGCTTTTTCACCGCGCGTGCAATTTGATTCCCTTGCGGCATTTAGCTCGTAACATCATCAGCTATTGTGACACGAACAAAAGCGGTCTCCGCCGGATTGCTCGCCGGATTCGCGGCTGGGATCATGATGACGACGGCGATGTTTTTGCTCGCTACGCTCGGCGTGGCCACACCGCTCGTGATCATCGGCGATCGCCTTTCCGTCTTCATTCCGCCGGGGCCGTTTCTTTCGCTCATGGGCAAGGTCGGAGGTTACAATCATCTCAAGCAACTTGGCGTTTGCTCGACAATTGCCGGCCAACTTCTCGTCGGCGCCATCGCCGGAGCGATTTTCGGATGGTTCGCCGGGCGCCTGCCTTCGCCAAGGCTTCGGCGGGCAGGCAATCCGGGGCGCAACCCGGCGATTGGGACGATGTTGATCTTCGTTCTTCTGCCGGTCGTTGTATTTGCGATCGCATTGTGGCCGGTGCTCGGCACAAGCTACATCGGCCTGCCGATTCAGGTCGCGCGGCTCGTCACACTCATCGGTTTCGCACTGTGCGTCTTTTTATTCGAACGAACGCTAGTAATTGGCTTCGGATTTCTGACCACGGAAGGAATAGGCAAGCAGGATTATGAGTTTACTCCGTCCATGGGACGCCGGGCATTCGTGCTTGGCACTATTGGTCTCGCAGTGGCTGGTGGCGGAGCTGCGCTGGCGCGGAAGTTGTACCGCGCGGCCACGTTCAGCTATGACGGCATTCAATACAAAGGCAGCATTGTTCAACCGATTACGCCTAACGACTTGTTTTACTGTGTCACCAAGAACGTCATCGATCCCAAGGTGAACATCGACTTATGGCATCTGGAAATCGGCGGGCTCGTGCAAAACTCGGCAACCTGGCGGTTTCAGGATCTTGTAGGATTCAAACCGACCACTCAGGAGACAACGCTCATGTGCATCAGCAACGGTTTGGACGCGGGCCTGATCAGCAATGCCGTGTGGAAAGGCCTTCCGCTGCGTGATCTGCTCGACCAGGCGGGCGTGCTCTCCGGCGCCGCGCGTGTCCGCCTGCACGGCGTCGACAATTACACCGACACGGTCCCATTGGAGAAAGCGATGGAACCAACAACGTTGCTCGCTTACGAGATGAACGGCTCACCCCTGCCGGATCGGCACGGTTATCCCTTACGCGTGATCGTGCCGGGCTACTTCGGCGAGAAAAACGTGAAATGGCTCACGAGAGTTGAAGTGACCGACGCGAAGGCGAAAGGATTTTACGAGGCGCAAGGATGGGGGCCCAATTTCATTGTGCCTACACGATCGAGAATCGATGTGCCGGATGATTGGGTGTTTGTGTCGTTAAGCAAACTAACTGCTCCAATCGAAGTGAAAGGCATCGCCTTCGGCGGCGACCGCGGCATCTCCCGCGTCGAACTCAGTTTCGATGATGGTCAGACTTGGAGCGACGCGGAGATTTATTACTCCGGCGGCAATCTGGCGTGGTCACTCTGGAAATCACGGTGGACGCCCGCCGCGGCGGGGGATTATCCGCTCCTCGTCCGTGCCACGGATAGCGAAGGCGACGTCCAGGAATGGGAAGAAGATCGCGGCCCGTTCTCCGGCGTGAGCGGGCTTCACAGGATCAACGTGCGCGTGACGGCGTGAGGGTCATGTCGAGCGAAGTCGAGACATCCAGCGGAATTGTCCCTTAGTGGCGCTGCGGGATTCCTCGACTCCGCTCGGAATGACAGTCGTGAGTTGGCTCCAAAACTTGCGCGCTGTGCTAGATTTTATCGATGGAGAACGTGATCATTGTTGGGAGTGGTTGCGCCGGGCTGACAGCCGCGATTTACGCTGCGCGCGCCAATCTCAGCCCGTTGGTGCTGGAAGGCCGGCAGCCTGGCGGGCAACTCTCCACGACAACGCTGGTCGAAAATTATCCCGGTTTTCCGGACGGAATCGATGGGCCGGAACTAATTCTGAACATGCACAGACAGGCCGAAAAATTTGGCGCCCGGTTTTCCTACGCGGAAGTGACCGAGTTCGATCCGAGCAACAAACATATCCGGATCAAAGCCGATGATGAGTGGTTGGATACGCGGGCACTCATCATCGCCAGCGGCGCCGCGGCGCGATATCTCGGACTGGACGGCGAAGAGAAATTCGTCGGCCATGGCTTGACGTCCTGCGCGACTTGCGACGGCGCATTCTACAAGAACGTGCCGGTGTGCGTCGTGGGCGGCGGCGATTCCGCCGCCGAGGAATCAACGTTCCTCACCCGGTTCGCCTCAAAGGTTTATCTCATTCATCGCCGCGACAAAATGCGGGCGTCGAAGATCATGCAGGACCGGGTGTTCGCGAACAAGAAGATCGAACCGATCTGGGACACGGTCGTTACGCAATATATTGCCGATGAAAAGGGTGAGATGCGCGGCGTCCGTTTGCGCAACGTGAAGACAAATGACGAGCGCGAACTGGATGTGGCGTGCGTTTTCGTCGCCATCGGGCATGACCCCAACACGAAAGCCTATCAAGGCAAACTCGACATGGACGCTGAGGGCTATCTGCTCCCGAAAAACCAGATCGAGAGTAAAGTTCCCGGCGTTTTCATCGCCGGCGACGTGGCTGATCGCGTTTACAAGCAGGCAGTTACCGCTGCGGGAATGGGTTGCGCTGCGGCAATGCAGGCGGAGAAGTATTTGAGCGACCTGGACTGATTGCCGAATGCCGAATGCCGAATCAGAGAACGCTATTCGCAAGGCGGATCTAAAGGCGCGAACGAAGGAGTTCGCGTTACGCGTTATGAAACTCGTCGACGCGCTGCCTCGCACAATTCAAGGTCGGGCAATAGCAAATCAAATCATTCGAAGTGCGACTTCAGTAGCCGCCAATTATCGGGCGGCCTGCCGAGCTCGCTCGCGTGCTGAATTTATTGCGAAGATCGGAGTGGTAGAAGAAGAGGCGGACGAAAGTTGTTTTTGGTTAGAGTTGATCATCGATTCAGCCTTGCTTACTGAAGAACGAATTCGCCCCCTGCTAAGTGAGGCTGGGGAACTGGTTGCGATCATGGCCGCTTCGCGCAAATCGGCAATCGGCAATCGGAAATCGGCAATGCCATGAAGATCTGCGACCTCACCCAGTTTTATTCGCCGGTGAGCGGCGGCGTGAAGCGATATCTTCACGAGAAGATCGATTATATCGACAGGCACGTGGCGCGCTACGAACACGTTCTTATTGTTCCTGGCGCGAAGACGAAGCTGAAAGCAAACGGGCGCTCGCATGTTTACACGATTCGTTCTCCTATTGTGTCGCGGACGGCGCAATACCGCGCGCTGCTGAATCTTCGCGCAGTTGAAGAAATTTTGGACCGGGAACAGCCGGATGTGATCGAGTCTGCCGATCCCTATCAGCTCGGCTGGAGAGCATTGAAGGTCGGGCGCGCGCTGCGCGTACCCGTCGTCGGATTTTATCACTCGCATTTTCCAGAAGCGTACGTACGAAAGAGCGCAATGCTCCTTGGGAAAACGGCGACACATCGCGTGATGAAACTTTCCCGCGCATACGTTCGCAAACTCTACAATCAGCACGCCGCCACCGTCGTCGCATCAGACCTGCTGGGCCGCGTGCTGCGTGACTGGGGCGTACACAATGTGCGTGTGCTAAGCCTCGGTGTTAACACGGAAATTTTCCGCCCTGACGGATCCGGAACCGAAGCAATACGGCGCTCGCTTGGCGTTAGTTCCAGTCAAAACCTGCTCCTTTACGTAGGTCGGCTGGCGAAAGAGAAGAACACAGCGACTTTGCTTCGCGCTTTCAAGAGTTTGCAACGCCGCCGCCCGAATGAATTTCATTTGCTCGTGATCGGCGACGGGCCCGACCGAACGCAACTGCGGAAACTGCAATTGCGAACTGACAATGTTTCATGGATTCGCTATTGCGCCGATCCTTGCGAGCTCGCCGGGTATTATCGTGCGGCCGATCTTTTCGTTCATCCCGGTGTCCAGGAAACATTTGGCCTTGCAGCCCTGGAATGCCAGGCGTGCGGGACGCCGGTAGTGGGAATTCGCGGTAGCTACATGGACAACGTGATTTGTCATGATCAGGAATCGTGGGCGCTGGAAAACAGCGCCGATGCGCTGGTGAACGCGATCGAAGATTGCAGCGACAGGAAATTATCGGTTATGGGCAGGAATGCTGCACGCGTTGCCCGGAGTCTGTACAGCTGGCCGCGTGTGTTTGACGAACTGTTTTGCATTTATCGCGAGCTTCGATCAAAATATCGCCGATTTTAAATGCTGAACGATGACCACCAGCCGTTCCTCATCCGTGGCTATCGCATATCAGATCGCGAGAGGGTAAGAAAACTCTGCTGCGATACAGGCTTCCTCGGCGAGCCGATCGATCCGGTTTACGAGGACCGCGAATTGTTCGCAGATTTTCTCACGACTTACTACACCGATCACGAACCGGAATCCTGTTTTCTACTGGAGGTGGACGGCGAAATCTCCGGCTACCTGCTCGGCTCGCGCAAGCCCATCCAAAACCAGCTCTACGCGCTTTATCAAAATGTCTGGCTATTTTTCCGCGCGCTGACCCGTTATTTCCGGTATAACCAACGGTCGCGTCGTTTCATTCGCTGGCTACTCGTGTACGGCTGGCGCGAAGTCCCCGCCCGGCCGCGGCGCGTACCGCATTTTCATGTCAATCTGCTGCCGGAGGCGCGAAAAGTTTCGACGACGCGCGCGCTGATGAGCGCGTATCTGAGTTACCTTTACCGCTCCGGCGAGAAACGCGTCTGTGGCCAGATAATCACGTTCGAGAGCCGACGCGGCGAAAAAATGTTCGAACGTTACGGCTTCAAGGTTTTGAATCGGGCAGAGATCACCAAATACAAAGCGTTTTATCCCGAATCGGTCTACCTCAGCACCGTCATCAAAAACTTGGAGACCGCCGACCCGCTTTCCGCTTATTCACGCGCGCGCGAGTAACGCGAAATCGGCGGATTCCCCCTTCGTCAGCAAAAAAAGAGGGTCAGGGCAGACACAATTTTAAGTCGGTGGCGTCTCTAACATAGATGAGCATGCCACCCAAGCCACCGGAACGGCTCGCAGAAATCCTGCAGGAGATTTTAGCATTGTCTAGCTCAACGCCGACGAGCCAATCGGAATCCGACAGCGGCAGCGATCCAAGCGGATTATCCGACGCGCACTGCGTCAAGGAGCAGTCGCAACGGAGAGATGAAGAAAACAACAACCGCCAAACACCGTAGAGCTGTTCCGCTCGCGCGCGTGAGATTGTTCACGGCGGAAAGTGGTGTCTGCGATCTTGAAATCCTCTACTGCAAGTTTGATCCGCCGATTTATTGTATCGACTCATGGCTAAGGCGCTTCAGTCCGCGGCCTGGTAGAGTCGATGTCGGAATTGGCGATTGATCGCCACTGGCGCGGGGTTCTCATCTGCGACATCACAGTGCAAACGCTCCCCGAGCCGGGGCACCCGGGGGAATCCATCGTGTGAAAAGTTCCTTTTAGAAGATTTTTCAAAAGATCGTGTTGACGAACGGTCGCTAGATCCCTCAGAACATCAGTGAACCGCAAAAACAAGTGCTAAAATTTGGAACCCTCCCCGTACAAACCGATCCAGCGCAAAAATACGCAATCTCAATCCTCCTAATATGAAAAAACTACTTCTTCTACCGTTGCTCGTCGTCGTTTGTCTCGTGGGCGACACCAGTAACCGTGTGATCGCCACGACTGCGACTACCGTTACTGAATCGACGCTGACGAATATCAGCACGCGCGCCTTCGTCCAGACTGGCGACAACGTGGTGATCGGCGGCTTCGTTGTTGAAGAGCCAGCGGCAGGTGGAGCGCAGCCAAAGAGGGTCATTATTCGGGCGATTGGCCCAGAGCTTACTCAGTATGGCATTCCCAATGCATTGGCTAATCCGACATTGGAGCTGCATGACGGCACTGGAGCGTTGATTGCTTCTAATAACAACTGGGCGACGACGATCATCGGTGGGATTATCACCAATAATCAAGTCCACGAGATTCAAGCCAGCGGCTACGCTCCGAGCGACCCCTTTGAGTCAGCGATCATCGCGGATCTGCCAGCAGGCAACTACACTGCGATCGTCCGAGGTGTAAACGACCTTACTGGAGTTGCTCTCGTGGAAGTCTACGATCTTAGCCCGGAAGCTAGTTCAATTCTAGGCGACCTCAGTACTCGCGGTTATGTCCAGACTGGTGACAACGTGATGATTGGCGGTTTCACTATCCAAGGGACTAAACCAAAGGGGGTAATTCTGCGCGCCATTGGCCCTGAGCTCAGCAAATATGGTATTCCCAATACGCTGACGGATCCGAGGCTGGAACTGTATGACAGCACGGGAACTTTAGTTGCTTCCAATGATAACTGGCAGCATACGGCGATCGGCGGGATTATTGCCGCCGACCAGGTCCGCGGTATCCTCGACAGCGGGTTAGCGCCTGGGGATCGAAACGAGTCCGTGATTAATGCGACCCTGCTACCTGGTAACTACACCGCGATTGTACGCGGTGTAAACAATACCACAGGCGTTGCTCTCCTATCGGGTCATCGGACAAGTCCCACCTATACCTGGACAGGTGCCGTCGATATCCACTGGGAGAATCCCGCGAATTGGGAACCCAACGGTGTCCCTGAAAGGGGCGACTTTGCTGCCATTCCATCAGGCACTTCGAACTCACCGATAATTTCAGACCGGCACATCAAAGACGTACACATCGCGCTTGGGAGTCCCGACGGCGGCTCAGTTACTTTGGGCGCCGCGTCAGTTGACTTCATCGAAGGACGCCTAACCGTCACGGGCGGAGATCCGGGCTCATCTCCGGTTATCGCCACGCTGTCCTGCGAGGGGGACATATCCTTTGATGGGCGCATCACGGTTGAGGCGCTGGGCGGCTCTCTAACAATCGATGCAGGAGACGGTAAATTCGCTCTCACTGAGTCCCATGGGAAAACATTTGTCTTGGTCACCCAGGAAAGCTCTTTGTTCTTCAAGGGACGAAACATTGTTACAGCAGGAATCATTGAGATCGAAGGGACTGCTGACATAGCTGAAAACGTGACTCTTGGAGGAAAAGGTATTCTCACCCTCGATTCTGGTGGCCACCTCTTTATCAAAGGGGCCGTCCGGTCCGACCAGCAAATCGATTTCGCCGACGGCACGGGCCGAGTTTCGATCGGCAACCCCACGGCGTTTCTTGGAACACTTGGGTTTACCCCAGTGGCAGGTGCCCGAATGGATTTCCCAGGGATCCAAGCTCAATCCGTGGGCGTACACCCTTCGTCCATGGGTCGAGTACTCACGCTTTATGCGGGACCAAATCAGACGGGCGCTATCCTTGCTCAGCTTAAAGTTCAGACCATTGATGAGGAGAGCCTGTCCCCAACCCATCCGCCGACCGTTCCGCCCCTAATGGGAAGTGATTTTGCTCTGAGCAGCGACGGGAAAGGAGGCACGCTCGTCACCTACTTACCCCAGGGCAGAACTTACTTAGAGCAGTCGATGCCCGTGCCGGTGATCGCGTTCAGAGATAGCAAGGTGTCGCTGCAAACCATTTTTTCCCAGTCGTTCGGCACTTCGACTCCTGGGTTCTATCGCATCACGCTACTGCTTCCTAAACACCCCACAAACACACCAACGGACTGGAAATACTGGGGAGTGAACTCTAAATCGAGCTTGCAGGTGTCCCCTGCGTGGTTTGTAAACGGCAAGCCGATGACGACCAAGACGTATACCGTTAGAGATACGGACAAAGTTGAGCTGCTGGTCGGGAATAACATCTCTTCTCCCGCTCAATTCAACGCCCGCGTTACGCGAGCTAGCTCGGGTCCGGAGGCAGAAATCGTCACCTATAGCGTGTGGACTGTTGACCCGTCCGTAGCTAAAGCTGTGGGATCGACACTAGGGAGACCGACACCGGCTGATATCGTTGCCTCAGCCAACAGCTTAAATTCGATCTTTCCAAACGTTCCCAACACAAACCTGTGCAATTGGATAGCTGATAACGTGGCTGCCGCCGCGGGCGCGGCGATGCCCCTACCGGACGCTCAGCTCGATCCAACGAACAACGTGCAGGGAGGCTTCTGGCGAATCGCGTATACGGGCGTCGGGCCCAACCCCGTCAAGAACTGGTTTGGGTTAGTGATGCCCGGCGATATTGTTCGAATGCAATGGTATAGTGGCGGGGGTCATTCCACGAGTGTGTTGAGTAGTCTGAATTCTGACGGCACAATAACCGTGTACGACAACGGAGACGCGGGCTTCATTGGCATTCACAATGCGACTTACGAGAAGGGCACAAACCCCGCTGGCACCACGATTTATCGCCTTGACCCGAATCAGCAATATCTGATTCGGGGCAGTAGCCTGGGAGAGGTGATCCAGGGCAGCGTCTACAACAATCTTTTTACGCCTGGTGGTGGAGCCGATGTTATCATAGCCGGGCCAAACAATAATGAAATTAAAGATATAACTTCTAATCTGAACGGTATTACGGTTAGAAATTTTCACTCCGGCGATATATTGAACTTCACAAATCTAGATCCGAAGGGAACAACCGCGCAATATGATGCTACTACTGGGGTGCTAAGTGTCTCCAGATATGGCCACCAAGTAGCTACAATTACAATGCCGGGGCTAAATGCTAACGGCCAATTCTTGGTTACATCCAATCCTGGCGGCGGCTCGAACATTTCCTTTTAGGTTGATCCTGCCGGATCGCCGAGACAAGGTGTGATTTTCACCTAGCGTTCCGCCATTTCCCGGAATACCAGTCGTCCGTGAGCTCCGGCCGTGTCCAAAATGACGCTACAAGAGGCGTGAAACCTTGCCGTATAGAAAAGGCGTATAGAAAGAGACTCGCGGGAGCCGCATAGGAGAGTATTTTCCCTCGTAAAAGCCGGCATAGCTCAGTTGGTTAGAGCAGCTGATTTGTAATTCAAGCCTAACGAGTTGCGCAGCGTTTCACTGCTTTGCATATCGTTGCTGATGCTGGGTAGTTCGCAATTTCGCTTTCGCGGTGCGTTCCGCAGAGTTGCACAGTTTTGCATCAAAATCTGATTTGTAGAAAGCAAGAAAGACTGAGAAATTTCGGGTGAACCCTTTCGCAAAGGTCCTTCTCTGCACGACCTCCCTGTTGGCGGCCATCGTTGTGCTACCGTCTGCGATTTTCGCCTCGGTGGACCCCACCACAGTCTATGCGCGGGCATATGCTCTTCTGGCGGCAGAACCCTATGTAGAAAAAGGATTTCACGTGCGCGAGGATTACTGGGCAGGCGACCTCGCTTCGGGTGAAAGGAAAGCGCTGCGGCAACAATTGTTTAAAGGGAATGAATATTGGTTCTGGCTGGGAACAGAAGTCGATCATGCAAAGGTGTCCGTTCATATTTATAATTCGGACGGGGAACTCGCGGAACAACCAGACAGTTGGGCGAAAGGCCACTTTGCGGCTGCGCACATCATTCCGAAAACCACAGGCAGTTACTTTATCATCGTTCGCGTGGAGGAATCGCCAGCAGCCCGCACGCATTGGGCGCTGGCGTATGGTTTCCGATAAAGTTGACTTCCTAGCCGGTAACTGTATGGGCGCGATGCCCGATACTACGAATTGATCATGCTTGGAACTCGGGAAGCTGGTCGTGACGAACTCTTGATCAACTCGCTGAAACCGGCTTTCATATGGCAGCGCCGGCATAGCTCAGTTGGTTAGAGCAGCTGATTTGTAATCAGCAGGTCGTCGGTTCGAATCCGACTGCCGGCTCAGATAATTTTCGATTTTCGATCCGCCTTCGCTGAAGCTACGGCGGACAAGTTGCCGATTCCAGATCGGTTACGACTAATTGCGAACTGCCCGGGCGAAACGTTGGAGATAGATCCGTTGGAGATCTTCGGCACTTAATTTTGCCGGGCCGAGATCGAATTCTACTTTTTCGATCGTGCCCCTGAATTGTTTCGGGAGTACTTTCGCATATTCGAATTTTGGGACGACGGGAAGTCCGTTATCGGTGCCGATGTCCATGCCTTCGTACGAGGCGAATCGGAACGGCACGCTATGTTCCATTTTCGCTTCGGCTTGTTGTTTGCCATTGATGAAGAGGCGGCTTGTGCCGCCGGTGCCGAACTCGCCGGGTTTATCTGCGGTGAACTCGTAGCGCACATTGACTTTTCCGGCGGGCAACGAGTCGCGCGAACTGATGCTGTCCAGTTTTAAACCGAGCAAGCTATACGTGTGCTTTAGGTAACCGTTTTCCACATAAAGGGAAAAGCCGCCAAGAAAACTGGACTCCGCCACGATGACGCCAGCGATTCCCGGACGCAGTCCAAGGCCTGATCGACCAGGATTGTCGAGGTCTGCGCTGATGCTGTACGAACGATTGTAGATCGGCGGGATCATGCCGGAAGAAATATTTTCAGTTCCGTTTTCGTAAAAGAATTTCGTCTGTTCGGGTAAACCTTTGGGAAAACCCCACACCGCTGCCATCTCCCCGAGTAACGGCAGCACCTGATACTTCTCCGCCTCGGCCCAGAACAGTGCGGTCAGCTCGCGTACTTTGTCGGGATACTTATCTGCAACGTTGTCGGCCTGTGAGAAATCCTCGTCCAGATTGTACAACTCGCATTTGTCTTGATCGGGGTTCCATTTGCCAGGTGCGAATCGCGCGAGTGTTTCGGGATCGATCTTCCATGGGATTCGGTCCAATCGCCAACACGCGAGCCAGCCGTCCTTGTACATCGCGCGGTTTCCCAAAATCTCGAAATACTGTTGCGTATGCCGGGACGGTGCTTTGGCATCATCGAACGTGAACGCGAAACTCACGCCCTGCATCGGCATCTGAGGAACACCATTGACTTGTTTTGGCTCAGGCAAGCCGGCCGCTTCGAGGATGGTTGGAGCAACATCCGTGCAATGAGTGAACTGACTACGCACACCGCCCTTGTCCGTAATGCGTTTTGGCCAACGAATCACCATCGCGTCACGAATACCGCCCAGATGTGATGCGACTTGTTTGCCCCATTGAAACGGTGCGTTTCCAGCCCATGCCCATGCTGCCGCGTAATGCGGCGCCATGTCGGGGCCTCCCCATTTTTCGAGGCCGCCGTAAGCTTTGATCGCTTTCAACTGTTGATCGGCTGTGAGCGGGACGCCGTTGAGCGTGGTCATTTCATTGAACGTTCCCGTCTCGGTGCCTTCCATGCTCGCGCCGTTGTCGCCGAAGATGTAAAAGATCAGTGTGTTGTCAGCGAGGCCCATATCCTCGATCCCTTTCACAACGCGGCCGACAGCGTTGTCCGCGTTCTCCTGGTAGCCTGCATAAACTTCCATCTGGTGCGCATACAATTTCTTCACCTCGGGCGGGACGCTGTCCCACGCGGGGAACGCTGGGTCGCGCGGCGTGAGTTTCACGTTCGCGGGAATTACCCCGAGCTGCTTCTGACGCGCGAACGTTTGTTCGCGCAACTTGTCCCAGCCCTGATCGAACTTGCCCTTGTATTTATCGCTCCATTCTTTCGGCACCTGATGCGGCGCATGCGTCGCACCCGTTGAGAAATACAGGAAGAACGGTTTGTCAGGCGCCTGCGCTTTCTGACCCCGGATCCAATTGATCGAATGCTCGACCATTGCGTTATTAAAATAGAAATTCTTGTCCTTCGGCACGCCGATGATCGTGTTGTTCTCAGTCAGCACCGGATCGAACTGGCCGGTTTCGCCGCCGAGAAATCCCCAGAAATAATCGAAGCCGAGCGCGTTCGGCCAGCGATCGAAAGGCCCGGCTGGCCCCTGTTGATCGTCGGGTGTCAGGTGCCACTTGCCGATCGCAGCGGTGTTGTAGCCGTTGGCCTGAAGAATCTTCGCGATGGATGCCGCGCTGGTGGGCCAATTCGTGTTGTATCCGGGCCAACCGCCGGGCACTTCAGCAATCGATCCGAATCCCATCGCATGATGATTTCGTCCCGACAACAATGCTGCCCGCGTCGGGGAACAAAGTGCGGTGACGTGCAACCGATTGTAGCGGAGTCCCCCGGCCGCGAGTTTATCGAACGTCGGAGTAGCGACAGGTCCGCCGAAGGTGGACGGATTTCCGAAACCCGCATCATCGATCAAAACGAGCAGAATGTTTGGCGCATCTGCTGGGGCCTTAACCGGTTGTGTAAACGACGCTACAGATCCTTCGAGCGTCCGTTTCGTAACGCCTTCAAATGGCTGCGGCGGACGCGGCAGAACAGTTCGATCCCATTCGGTGTCTGAAGCGGCGACTGATATTGATTGAGCTGTGACCGCAAGCGCGATCGCACTGAAAAAAATGATCCATTTTCGCATCCTGATTCCCTCCCGAACCCCCGAGGCTATACGAGGCGTTTTGAAAACACACGCCAAAAACGCGAACCAATCACAAAGTTCTGGAGGATATCGCGGCTGTGCGCCGGGCGCGCCGAAGACGCCGCTCTATTCGTGCATCTGGACTACAGCGCCGGAGTCGTCCAACACGCGGATAATTGCCCGCTGCGAGCGAGAGTGGGAGCGATACTTCGCGTATGCGATTGCATAACGGACCGCATCAGGCCCTGCATACCAGATCGGGCCGTATCGAAACACATCGCTGATTAGATCAAAGCCATCTCTGTCCCTGCGGGGACGGACCTCGTAAACGTCGTGGGCCGCCGTCAACCCATGGCCGTTCTGTGCGATATGGTTGGCGTCCATAGCTCCTATTTTTCAACGATTTTGCAGGCGATAAAGGGACATTTTTGTTACTTTTTTGAGACGCGGTGCTCAGTCGGATTTGGTGCTTTTCGATAACAGCGCCTCCTTCCACGACCGTTTTCTTAGGCCGAAATGTCTGCGGCTTTGCCGGCGAAATGCAGATGTTCGAGAATCTCGCTGCGGAAGCGGAGAAACGAATCGCTAGTGCGATCACGTGGCCGCGCGAGGTCGATATCAATCTCGCGGTCGATTCGACCGGGCGCCTGGGTCATGATGCGGATGCGATCGCTCATGTAGATTGCTTCATCAATGTCGTGGGTGACGAGGAGCATCGTGGTGCGACGATTTTCCCACAGCCTCAATACTTCATCCTGCATGCGCATCCGGGTGAAAGCGTCGAGCGCGCCGAGCGGTTCATCGAGCAGGAGAACTTTGGGATGGTTGATAAGTGCGCGCGCAAGCGCAACACGCTGGGCCATGCCACCGGAAAGGTGATGCGGATACGCATTCGCAAACGCTTCGAGTGCAACCAACCGCATGAATTCGTCCACTTCATTCCGTTTTTCGCGCAACACGCCGCGCGCAACGAGGCCGGCCTCAATATTCCGGCGCACAGTCAGCCACGGGAACAGATTTGGATCTTGAAAAACGAGACCGCGCTCGGCGTTTGGTCCGACAATTTTTTCGTTGCCGACGAGCAGCTCACCCGAATCCGGAACATCCAAGCCGGCGATAAGTCGAAGCAGCGTCGACTTTCCACAACCACTCGGCCCGACTAACGAAACCAGCTCGCTTGCGGCGATGGAAAACGATATGCCGTCGAGGGCGAGTCGGCTTGTGCCCGGTGCGTCTGGCACTGGAAAACTTTTGCAGATTTTGTGAACGCGAACGTCTGACGCGGCCGCAATATTCGTCGTCACCACTTGATTATTCCCTTCTGCCAGACCAGAACTCGATCACGCAGCTTGAACAGCAAAGTCATCACTGTAGAGAAGAAGGCTGCCATGATAATGAGCGCGGCGAAAACTTTGCCGTATTCAGCCCAGCCTTGGGCCCAACTAAGATACCAACCGAGACCGGATTTAACTCCCACAGACTCCGCGACCACCAGAGTTAGAAACGAGGCGCCGAGTCCCATGAACAAGCCGATGAAAATATTTGGAACTGCCGCTGGTATCGCGACTCGAAAGATCAAATAGAGGCGTCCTGCGCCAAGGGTTCGAGCTACGTCAAGGTAGGATGCGCGTGTATTGGAAATCCCGGAGGCAGTCAACATCGTGACCGGGAACCACACCGCGAGCGCGACTAATCCCGCTGCGGACACGATCGACGAAGGAGCAACCACCATGGCCAGAGGGATCCATGCGGTAGCTGGAATCGGCCCCACAACTTTGAGCAGCGGCATCCCCCAATAGCGCACCGAACTCGACCAGCCGATGCATACACCGCTAACAAGTCCGACGATCACGCCGAGTGTGTAGCCACTCAGGAGCAGGACGAGCGAGTGCCACGTGCTATCAAGCAAAAGCGCGCGATCACTAATCAAACTGCGCAGGACCGCCGCAGGTCCGGGAAAGTACGGCAGCGGAAGCAAGCGCAAGCCTGCGGTGATCACGTCCCAGACGCCGAGTAACAGGATGGCAGCCGTAAAAATTGGCCACATGTGCCGCATCCATTTGCGCAGCGCTGGCCAAAACCTTTGCGCGATTGCGAGAACAATTGAGACGCCAACGATTTCCCAAAAAAGCAACATGTAGGAATGCATTTCGAGCGGCGGCGCTTTTTGTGCGATCAGCACGTGAGTTCCGAACGTAATTAGACTCGCGACCGGAACCGCTAGCTGCATCGGCCAGGGCAGTGTCGATGATTTGTCGGTAACCGTGGTGTCCGCGTTCATTAGTTATCCGATCGATGTCATTCTGAGCGAAGCGAAGAATCTCGGATCATTTCCGGAGACGTTCGCACAGAAATGGACTGAGATGTTTCGCTCCGCTCAACATGACAGCGCGATTATCAGTCGTTCCCCGCCTTTCGGCTTATTTGTGCGCAGCAATCGTGCTTTTCTGAAGACACGCTGCGTCAGGGTCGGCAAGATTCGGCGCATCCTGGTCGGGTTGATCGAACATTTTTCTTCGGCAGCACGAATCTCCGCTGTCTTTTTGGATCAACGCCGCGATCAGCCGGATATCTTCGTCGGGTGAAACTTGGGCGCCGGCAATTTTTTCGACCTCGATGGTCTTAATCCACTCGTCCGTCACGCCGGGAAGATGCATGAAAGCGCGTTTCGCTAATGCTTCGGTGTCGGTCTCCGGCGAAAGCATCTTCGCCACTTTCATTTCCCGGCCGGCAGATTGCACGGACTCCTCGGCTAGTTGAACGCTTGGTATATAGCGCAATCGCGCGAGGGCGACAGTGTTCAGTTCGGGCGTGGAAGCGAGATACTTTTTCTCCACGGCCATGATCGCCGCAGACCTCGGATTGATCTCGACCCACTTGGCGCCTTTTAACAACGCACGCGTTGCTCTAGCCGCCGTGTCGGGATTGGCATCCACCCATTTGCCGTTCGCGATAACTTCGCAGCAATACTCGTCCTTGTAAGGCGCATCCATTATCTGATCGGCAATGTTTCTTACTTTACCTTCCGCAATTAAGAGGCTTCCGATCGGTTCTGCGTTGGCGACGGCGTCCACTTCGCCTTTATCGATCGCCAGACCTAATTCACCCGCCGGATAAACTTTCCAGGTAATATCTTTTCCCGCGTTGATCCCGTGAACGCCGAAGACGCGATTTGCGAAAACGAACGGAGGTGTCCCCATGCCGGGTACACCAATTCGCTTTCCTTTCAGGTCCTCAATCGTGTGAATGTTCGTTTTTATGCCTGCTTGAACGCGCAAACATCCGCGGTGGATTCCAGCCAAAAATCTGACATCGAGGCCCTGCTCGATCGGCTTCAGAAAGTACATCACCAGATGATGAGTGATGTCGTAGCTGCCAAGCGCCAGTGAATCCTTATAAGTTGACCAGTTGCACTTCACCAGTTCGGGCTCGAGTCCCTCCTCCTTAAAGAACCCCTTTTCGTAAGCTGCGTAGATCGGAGCCTCGCAGGTTAAACCGATGTAACCGACACGGACTTTGTTTGAATTCTGAACGGTCGAACCGGACTTCTTGTTACAGCCTGCGATCAGCAAAACAGTCAACGAAACGGCGGCGATGAGTCGCTGTAGCCACGGCCCTGTGGGCCGTCTTCCACGAGCGTCATGCTTGCGAAAGACCGGCCGTAGGCCGGTGGCTACAAGATTTACGAGCTGGCTTCTCGAAGTCATTTTTGCTTCTTTCGAAGGTTTTGGAAATAGCGCGATAAGTTTTGCCTATGGAAGCAGAATTCGCGCTCGTAATCAACCCCGGACGCTTTCGGGGTCAAGCTCCTGATTGCATTTCGCAAGTCTCCCGAACAATATTCCTTCTCGCATGTCAGAGCCGTTGGACATTCGCCATCTCCGGTATTTTCTCGCGGTGGCCGAGGCAGGAAGCTTTAGCCGCGCGGCTGACCGGCTCGGAATTTCGCAACCGAGTGTTTCGCAGCAAATGCGGGATTTGGAAGCGGGTCTTCGGGTGCCGCTGTTCCAGCGCCGTGGGAAACGGATTTTGCTCACTCCACGAGGTTTGATTTTTCAGGAGCACGCCCGTGCGCTCCTGCATCAGGTGGAGAATCTTCTCCACGAACTGAACGGTGAACCCGGAGAACTACGCGGCGCATTGCGCCTTGGTGTGATTCCGGTGCTGAATGTGCCGCTAGTACCGCAACTTCTCGGCGCGTTTGTCGCCGATCATCCGGCAATCAGCATCACGGTCGAAGAAATCTCGTCCACTGAGATCGAGACGGCACTTGAAGAAGGCCGCATGGATGTTGGGTTGGGTTTTCTGACCCGCCATTCTCCAAATCTTCGTTACGAGCGTCTTTGCACGGATCAATTTGCGCTGATCGTGGCGCAGAACCACCCGTGGGCAAACCGGCGCGTGATCGATTTCCCAAAATTACATCAGCAACGCCTGCTTCAATTGCCCGACACCTTCGTGATGCGCAGAATGTCGGACGAAATCTGTCGAAAGCATCAGGTCCGCCCGCATGTGATTGCTGAGATCAACGCTATCGAAACGCTTCTTCGCTCGCTTGGTCCATCGCAAGCGGCCGCGTTGATGCCAAAGATCGCATTGCGCGGCCGCGAAAATCTGAAGTTAAGAGCCATCCGTTTGCGTGGCAAAAATCTCGGGTTGGATATCGGTCTGTTGCGGCTGAGCGACTCAGCAGCAAATACCGCGGTCGCCGCATTCACGAGCCTGGCAAAGGCGACCGTTCCGAAACTGGTTGGGCGCTAGAAGCGGTTCGCCCAAGAACTTTAGCCAGGGTAGGGCCGTGTCACTCGGTGCGCGCCGAACCACGCAGCGGGCAGAGGACTGCCCGCCCTACCAATTGGGCTAGCGCGAGTCGGGGCGGCGCAGGTAGAGCGCTTTGCCGCCCATGTCGATCACCGCGAAATTGGTCGCCAGATAATCCTGGCCCAACACGCCGGCATTGGATTCCGCCGCCGATTTCGAGAGCAGAATGTCGCCCGATACGTGCGCCACGGTTACTTCGGCATTTGCCAGTTTGAAATTTCCGATCGCCAGTTCCTTCACGCCCGTGCGATTTATTCCTTGCACCAAGTTGCCCGCGCCCCCCGCGCCGTAGCCGGCAAGCGCTGTCACGCCGGTTCCAGATTTCACAGCGACTTGCGTGTCGATCAGCGTATTTGCCGTGCCGGTATCCACGAGAAACCGGGTTGCGTGTCCGTTCAGCGCGCCTTCAACATCGAAGTGAGCATTCGAGTTGAGTCGCATGGGGACTCTCGTAAAACCGCGACCAGCCAGGAAACTCGCGAGATTCTGGCTCACCGCGGAGTTTGCGCCGTTCGGATTGATATAAAGCATCTGCCGGGTGCAATCGATGATCATCCCAAACTTGACCATCTCGCGCGCGCCGAGGACACCATTGAGGTGCGCCATGGCCTTGGAATCGGCGATGTGCGACCCGGTTGCGGCAGCGCTGCGCTCCGGATTCATGCCGGACAAATCGGCGATTGCCACAGGAACATTTGTCACCATGCAATTGCCCATGCTGATGCTTTTGACTTTGCTCGTCCCGAAACGTTCCCAGGCACGGCCAAACAAACCGCCGACACTTGAGTCAGTTTTTTCCACTGTAAGGCCGAACGTATTCACGCTGTTCCGATCGATGAGCGTATACGGCGATCCGGTATCGATCATCAGCGCGCCGCGCCGATTATTTATGGAAACCGGAACGAACAGATGATTGCCGTAGCGTCGCTCCAGCTTTGCGCCGGCAAGTCCCTGGCTGGCAAGCGTGGCAGTGAGTGTGCCACCGGACTGCTGTCCTTGTGCGCAAAAAGGCGTCACCATTGCGAGCAAAAGTATTGGGACCAATTTGTTCATGCGCCGGTTTTATAACAAAGCCGTCGCGTCGTCCAGTCCCACTCGAGGCCCTGCTTCAGCCCGGTGAGTCCGGGCGTAAGATCGGCATCAGTCTTGGCTTTCGGTCGCGTACTTTTCAGCGCCGAGGAAGTGCATCGAAACATACGGCTCATCGCCAATGACCCAGCTGTCGTGCGGCAGAGGCGGAACGTAAAACAGATCACCTGCGTGAAGCTCAATTACGCGACCATCATCGAACGCGATGGTCGCGGTTCCCGAGAGAACAAGCCCAACATGTTCGATGGGACAACGCGTCGCGCCAACACTCGGGCCGACGTGCTCGCTCCATTTCCATCCTGGCTCATACGTCGCACGACCAATTGTGATTCCGCCGAGGTGGACCAACTCAAATTTCCCTTTCTGCATCACGCGAACTTCATCCGGCGAGTCGAAGGACTTTAGAATGACCGCTATCTGCGCGCTGTTCATTCGCCACTCAACATCGAAAACTTGCTCGTAAAATCAAAAGCAACTTTTCGCATTTCATCCACGGTCGCTACGCGAAGCGCATCAATGGCACGAGCGATATCACCGCCAACACGATTCCGATCACCTCAAAATAATTCAGTGACTCGTGGAACAACACCACGCCGATCGCGGTAAGCAGCAGCACCAGGGAGACAGAGTAAAGGACGCTAATGGTAGCCAGCTTCAGGTGTTTCATTACGAACACCCAGCCGAAGGCGGTCGAGGCGTAGAGAGCGAAGCCAAGATAAAACCAACTCGTCCGTAGCGGCTGGTCGCGCGCGCTGGCAAGCTTGAGGAAGTAGTCACCCAATACACCAATCACGCTGAATGCAATCGTGATGAGCACGGCGAGCGTTCTTGTTCCCATTGTCGGTTTACTGGCTGTTAACTTAAACCTCGCGCAGGTATCCCCAGGTATGCAGCTTGTCGTGGTCCTCGAACCACCGCTCGCCGATGTCATCGCGGTAGTACATGTCCGGAATCATGATGTTTCGGATGCGCGAATAGGCCTGTGCTTGGGCCTGGCGCATCGTCTGCCCGACTCCGCAAACCACCAGCACAACACCCGAGGTACCGGCCACGTACCATTGTCCATTTACCTGCATCACATCCTCGATGTGCACCTCTTCGGGGATCCCTTTCTTGAAAAGGATCGCCGCATGCTTCGATACGGAGAGGAATGTGGCATCGTCGTCGAACGGGAACGGTGAAACGACCACGCGCACTCCGATCTGGAAGCCGCTCTTCACCTTCAGTTTCGGGTTCGCGCCTGCGGCGAGATCTGCGAGGAACTGCCCAATCGGCGTAGTCATGCCCTCCTGCTGGATGCTGATGGTCGGATAGCCGAAGCGCGCCGTGAACTCGAGCGGATAAATACCGTTGCCGTTCACGATGCAGTTGAGATCGATGTAACCGACATAACCTTCGGAGGCGAGCTTCGCTTCCATTTTTTTGAGCGTGGAATTGAACAACTTGTTAGGGCCGCTCCAAAACATGGCCGTGCCCATTTCACCCGTTGACGGACCGATGTTGCCGGGAAAGAGCTTCTTGTGCTCGAAATTTACGTTGAGCGGAAAGATGAACTCCTTTCCGTTGAAGAACGCGCCGACTGCGACCTCTACGCCGGTCACGCGCCGCTGCAGTTGGAATTGCCTGATCTCGTTCGGAAAAGATTTCTTGTACGCCTCGAGTACGCGGATCACGTCCTGCCCGTCATCCTCATCACCAACGAACAGGCGACGTTTCACGTTAGCGGCCGTCCCTGAAGGCTTGATGACGTACCGCTCCGGATTTTGCTTCACGTAAGCGATCGCGTCGTCGAAGTTATCGAAATCGCGGTAGGGCACGATGTTGATGCCCTCCTTCTTGAGCTCCTCCTGTCCGAAGGAGCGATCGTCCTCGAGCCGGTCCGTGTACGGGGTGCCTCCGATTACCACATTGCCTTTCGCGCGCAGCGCCTGGGCTTTCTCGCCCTGGCCGAGTGTGTCATCGAACACGATGACGTCGGCCCAATCCACTTCGCGCTGCCAGTCGCGCACCTTTGGCACGAAACCGTCGGCGATGTCGCGTTCCTTTTCGTCCTCAATGCAATAGCGCACTTCGTGGCCCTCTTTCGCCACCTGCCAGGCGATGTCACTGATGAGCCCGGTGATCGAAACGAAAAGAAACTTGCGCTTATCGCCGTTCATGAAGCCCACTGAATTACAGCGGGATTATGCATAACACGGCACAGTTGGCGAATCGTGTCCGCAGTCCGTCGCCTAAAAGAATCCGCGCAGGAATGCTGCCGCTTTATCCGAGATGCCAACGATTTTGTTCGTTGCCTGGCGATAGAATTTGAAATTGAGCTCGGTCTCGGGGCGATCGTCGTTCCAGTCGCAAAAACGTTTCAGCTCGCTGCGCCCGAGGCGCCGCTTGGCTAGCGTAGTGCGTTTAGTAGCGATGCTGACCCGCGGCGTTTGGCGGGCGACCCCGCGTTTCTTCGCGATCGCTTGGCCGAAGTGACGACGCCGGCCGCAATGAGACCTGGCCCGCCTTCGTTCTCACTCGCGAAGACAAAGATAATATCGCCCGTGGCGATGTGCTTCCCACCGTACATGGTCTTCTGAGTGGCGAACGCGAACGTTCTCGCCCGCGGATCGATAACCGCGGCTTTGATCGCGAACGTCATTTTTGTCTCCTCAGGCGATGAGCGTTAAGAGTTTTCTCATCGGTGCTCATCTCTGGACGCCATTAATGGGCACCCTGATCTCGACCACATCGCCATCTTGCAACCCGAAATGATCTCTCAGATTGACGTCAGCGACGATCTCGACGACCCAAGGATCTCGTCGATCCCTTGCTGCCGTCGTCGGCGTCCACAGGAACGCCCTTCGATGATCGAGATTCACCAGTTCGCAGGGAAGCAGCAGTATGTCGCGCTCGCCGCCGTACTCTTCTCGGCCGAACCAAATCCTGTGAGCTTCGTGACGCGCGTCAAACCAATCAAACACGTGATCGAGCGCGATGTTCAGCGAGCCGGGGAACACAGGCATCCCTAGCTTGTCGCTGTAGGCGGAATTAAAAAGCTTCAACCAGCGAGAGGCATCGCCGAAGCCAGCCTGAACCTTGCCTACGAGAAGTTCACCCATGCTGCCTAACGATCAGCGCTTCAGCCG
>WNFU01002988.1_pt1 | contig 22606 bp, 24 predicted proteins | sample 5400121 | NCBI WGS metagenome assembly WNFU01 (sample SAMN13153360, study PRJNA577476) | soil metagenome | isolation source: 100 cm soil or saprolite under grassland replicate 1 | place: USA:California | collected 2016-06-15
CGCCAGCTCGTGCCCGAGCACCGCGGCCACGTAGGCCCCTGTGCGCCGGGACTGCACCGCCTGGTCGTTCGGCGCATCGACCTTGGCGAGATCGGCGGCGTACCGGAGCAGCCCCACGTTCACCAGCACGAAGCCGCCGGGAAGCGACGCCGCGTTGACGGTCGTGTCGTCGATGATCGTGGCGTCGATCTCCAGGCCGGGAAACGCCGTCGCGCGACGCAGCCGCCCGACGACCTCGCCGATGAAGCGGTTCCAGTCCGGATCATCGATGCGGCCGTACGCCGCCACCATGGTATCCCGGAACGCCTGGCCGCAGGCGCGGGCGTCGGCGGCAGTCAGCTGCGCTTGGGGGCCTTGGGCGACGGCCGTCCGCAGGCCGAGGGCGAGGAGCAGCGGAATGAAACGGCCGGACTTGGGGATCATGGGCGACCTCGGTACTTCAGGCGTGAGTCCCTCAGATGGCTTGAGCTGTTGCAAGCGTCCGGCAAGGGGATAAACAAGATACCGCGGTGGGGGCCGACAGCAACGGAGTCGGCGGAAGAGGGGTTATCTTCCGCCGACGGGCCGAATTGCAGCTGGTGCCCGCACGGCGATGGAGTTCGCCTCGAACCGCTCGCTCACGCGGGCTGATGACTCCTACCCGAACCGTCCCGGGAGGAGTCTTTTTCATGCCAATGCTCGCTTACATCCTGCTCGGTGGCATCGCCGGCACCGTAGGACGCTACGCTCTTCAAGGCTGGATCCAGAACCGCGCCGGCACGGGCTTCCCCGTCGGTACGCTGGCGATCAACCTCGCGGGCTCGTTCGTGCTCGGCTTCATCGTCCGCTTCGCGACGGGCTCGGCGGTCGTGTCGCCGGAGGTGCGAGCCGGGCTCACGATCGGCTTCTGCGGCGCGTTCACCACCATGAGCACGTTCAGCTACGAAAGCGTTACGCTGCTCCAGGACGGAGAGTATCTGCGGGCGGGGATCTATATGGCGGGGACGGTGCTGGGATGCATGGGGTGTGTCGTCGCAGGGACGGTATTGGCGAATAAACTGCTATAGACGTCGGACATCAGACGTCAGACATCAGCATGACACCGACGTCTGAGGTCTGACGTCTGACGTCTGACGTCTGACGTCTGACGTCTGATTCCGGAGGTCACATGTCCCACCGCTTCAAGGGCGAGCGCACCCTGATGCGCATTTTCATCGGGGAGAGCGACAAGTATCAGGGCCGGCCGCTGTACGAGGTGCTGCTCGAGCGCCTGCGGGCGAAGGGGCTCGCCGGCGCCACCGTGCTGCGCGGCATCGCGGGATTCGGCGCCAGCAGTAAGGTGCACACCGAAAAGGTGCTGCGGCTGTCGCTCGACCTGCCGCTCATCATCGAAGTGGTCGAGACGGAAGAGACGATCCAGTCGGTGCTACCGGACCTGGATCAGATGATCGGCGGCGGGTTGATCACGCTGGAGCGGGCGCGGGTCATCATGTATCGCCCCGCGCAGGTGCGCCCCAGCCAGCAGGAGCTGCACCGCATCGAGGGGCTGGAGCCCGAACCGTGACGCACTAACGCCGCGATCCCCTCAATCTCCTCAGCCTCACCCGCGCGTCCGCCGTCAGCCCGGGATCGCTGCCAAGCGCGACGACGGCCTCGAGGTCCCGCCGCGCCCGGGCGGTGTCGCCCATCTCCAGGTACAGAATCCCGCGGTTGCTGAGCGCGCTGACGAGCTCGGGGTCCTGCTCCAGCGCCGCGGCGAAATTCGCCAGCGCCGAGTCGTACTGCTGGATGTGATAGAAGGCCAGCCCGGTGTTGTTGTACGCGATGCCGGTGTGGCTCCCCAGCCGGATCGCCCGCCGCCCGTGCACGATGGCGCTGTCGTACAGGCCCAGTCGGTCGAACGCCGTCGCCAGATTGACGTGCGGCTCGCGCAGCAGCGAATCGCGCTGCGCGGCGGCGCGGAATTGCACGATCGCCTGCCGCTCGTTGCCCTGGTCCAGGTACACCAACCCGCGGATGTTGTACGCCGGGGCGTAGGACGGCCGCACGTGATTGGCGCGATCCAAGTCGGCGAGCGCGCTGTCGGGCTCGCCCAGATTCAGCCGCGTGAGCGCGCGATTGGTGAGGACAATGTGATCGTCGGGCTCGAAGGCCAACGCCGAGTCGAAGTCGAGGAGCGCCTCGGCCTTGCGCCCGATCACGCGCTTGACGAGGCCGCGGTTGTTATACGCCGCCGCCATGTGGTGATTCAGCTGAATCGCCGAGTCGAGATCGACGAGCGCCTCGGCGTACCGGCCGAGCTGGTAGCGGGCCAGGCCGCGGTCGCTCCACGCGGCGACCAGCGACGGGTTCAAGGCGATGGCGCGCGTCAGCGACCGCACCGCCGCCTCGAACTCGCCGCTCTCCAGCTGCGAACGGCCCTGCGCGTAAAAGAACGCGGCGCCCGCGCGGGTCGGGCTGCACCCGGCGATGGCCACCAGGAGCGCGACGCCCAGCGTTCGCCCCCTCATGCCTTCTCCGCCCTTCTCCGTCCTTCTCCGACCTTCTCCGTCCCGTACGCCCCCGCCACCACCCCCGCCGCCACCGCCACCACCTTCCAGTCCGCGACCGCCGTGCCCACGAACAGCGCCGCATACACCAGGAGGAACAGCGCCGGGACGAGCGGATATAGCGGCACCCGGAATGGGGCGAGCGGCGTGCGGGCGCGCAATCGCAGCAGCGCCGCAACCGTCCAGCTGTCGATGATCAGCACCAGCGTGATCGCGAGGCCGAGCAGCCGCACGAAGCTGCCGGTCACGGCAAGGGAGGTGCTCAAGGCGCCGATCAGCAGCATCGCCGCCCACGGCGTGCCGCCAGCGTTGACCCGCGCCAGCGCCGGGGGCCCGAGTCCCTCGCGCGCCAAACCGAAGATCACGCGCGGTGTCACGAAGATGTTGCCGTTGAGCGACGCCAGCACCACCAGCAGCGCCATTCCAGCGACCAGCGTCCCGCCGCCCGCGCCGAACAGGGCGACGACGACGTCGCCCGGGACGAGGTTCGAGGCGGCAATGCGGTCGATCGGCAGCACCTGCAGGAACGCGGCGTTGAGCAGCAAGTACAGGCCCGCCGCGACGCCGATCCCGCCCAAAAAGACTTTGGGCAACGTGCGGGAGGGCTCGACCACTTCCTCCGCGATCTTCCCGGCGTCGAGGTAGCCGTAGTAGGTCCAGATGACCGATTGAAACGCGACGGCGAGCGCGCCCCACGTGGCGGCGCCGGCGGGCGCGGTGGGGAGCGCGCTGTGCCAGCCGCTGCCGTCGCCGCGCGCGAGCGCGATGACCACGACGCCGGCGAGCGCCGTCACCTTCGCCGCGGTCGCGAGGTTCTGGAAAATGCGCCCGGAGGCGACGCCGAGGAGATTGATTCCCGTGAACACCACCACCATCGCGCCGGCGATCCAGCGCGTGTCGCTCGTGGCGCCGACGAGGCGGCCCGCGTACTCCCCGGCCACGACGCCGATCGCGGCGATCGCCACAGCGTAGATCAGCGCCTCGATCCACCCCACCACGAACCCGGCCCGCGCCCCGAACGCCTCGCGCGCGTACACGTACTTGCCGCCGGCCTTGGGGTGGCGCGTGGCGAGCTCGGCGAAAATCAGCGCGCCCAGGAACGCGATCGCGCCGCCGGTGGCCCAGGCGACGAACGTGAGCCACGGGCGGCCGAGCTGCTGGGCGACGAGCCCGGGAGTGCGGAAGATCCCTGTCCCCACCATGATGCCGACCACCATGGCAAGGCCGTCCCAAAAGCCGAGCGACCGTTTGAGCTCCGGCATCGGCTCAAACGGTCGCGTAGAAAGCCGGCGTGCGCTAGATGCGACTCAGCGGTGCCGGCCCCCTCCACCACTGCGGCCGCCCCCTCCACCACCTCTCGTCATTGAACGCATGAACCCGCCCCCGCCCGAACTGGACCGCGGCGAAAAACTCGGCCTCGACTCCGACATCGACCGCGACGGCGAGCTGAAGGAGCGCTGCGGGAAGAAGTCCATGTGGTTCTTGGTGTCGGTGCGCGGCCGCGCCTGGCCACCGTTCGAGCGCCCCCGTGCCCCTGCGTCCCGGGGCGGCGCGGCCCGATCGGGCCCGCGGCGCTCGGAGGGACGGTCGGCAGGTCGCGCCTCCTTGTTGGGTGCGCGGCGCTCCGGGGGACGATCCGCCGACCTCACGTCCCGCGGCCGCTCCTCGACCGGCGGGCGTGTGATGATGGCCGGGACGGGCCGCCGCGTCACCGGATTGCTCGGCAGCACGAACGGAGGACCCGACGCCCGCCTCTCGCGGAACCGCGCTAGGAAGCCCTGGCGAGACGACGGCCGGAAGACATTGGGAGAGTAAGCGTAAACGCGCGGCCCGCACCACCAGCAGTATCCGTAGCGGAGCCCGCCGTAATAGAACGGGTCGTACCCGTAGCCGTAGAAGAACGGGTCGCAGAAGGAGTCGAAGAAAGGATCGCAGTAGTAGAACGGGCTCCCGAAGCCGAGGCCGAAGCCGTAGCGGCCGTAGCCGTAACCGCCGTATCCGAACGCGCCGTACCCGAACCCATAGGGCCGGTAGCCGTAGGGCCGCAGCGCCACGTCCATCACCGTGTACGTCGCGACGTCGTAGTCGAAGTGCTCGTCGCCGGCCATGCGGCGCACGATGTCGAGCAGCGCGGCTTCCGGATCGTCGCGCGCCTGATCCGAGGCGAGCACGCGGTAGTCCCAATGATCCCCGCGCACGAACTCGTCGAACTTGAACGGCGACTTCGCAGCCGCCGCCAGCACCGTGCCGCCGCCCTCGCGCTCGTCGATGAAGAACGCCTCACGGTTGCTGCGACCCCGCACCTCCTGCCGCTCGCCGCCGCGCACGAAGTCGTCGTCGCCGGGATCGAGCGGGAACAGCGCCCGCACCCTGCCCTCGCCGTCCACCCGCAGCACCACGACGTACGCATCCTCAGCGGCGCGCACGCGCACCCGCACCCGATCGCCGCGCACGAGCGCATGGTCGGGATCGATCCATACCTGTATCGGAGGGTCATCCGCGCGAACGGTCGAGGGCGCGGCCAGGGAGAGAGCAACGACGAGTGGGATCAACATAGAGTGCTCCAATCTACTTCTCACGGTTCTACCATACGCCTTCTACTATACGTCTTCTGCCTTACGCCTTCTACTTAGTGTAACCCCGCGGGGCCCTGCCAGGGTTCACCAGCGGTCAGGCTTGCCGGCGTCGGGCACGAACAGACTCTGCCCAAACCGCGATCGGCCGAATGCGCCGATCAGGGCCTGAGCCTGCGGCGACACGAAGAAGTCGGCCAAAGCCCGGCCACCCGCGGTGTTGACCCGTGGGGCGTTCTTAGGGTTGACTTCCATCACGTGGTAAACGTTAAAAAGGAAGGAATCGCCCTCGACCAGGGGCACCAGCTGCAGCTTGTCCCGCCACGCCAGATAGGTCGCCCGGTCGGTGAGGGTATACGCCCGCTTCTGGTCCGCCATCTGCAGGGTGGCGGCCATTCCCTGCCCCGACTCCACGTACCAGGCGCCCGCCGGGACGAGGCCGGCCCGGCGCCACAGCGCCAGCTCTTTCAGGTGCGTTCCCGACTGGTCCCCGCGCGACACGAACCCCCCCCCCACGTGCCGCTCGCCGATGCGGCGCATCGCCGCCACGGCGTCCGAGAGCCCACGCAACGCGGCGGGGTCCTCCGCCGGGCCCACGAACAGGAAGTCGTTGTGCATCACGAGGCGGCGGTTGAGCACGTAACCGCTGTCGGCGAGCGGCCGCTCGGCTTCCGGCGCGTGCGCCAGCACCACGTCCGCGTCGCCACGGCGTCCCATCGCCAGCGCCTGCCCGCTGCCGACGGCGATCACGGTCACCCGATAGCCACTCTGGCGCTCGAAGATGGGCAACAGGGAGTCGAGCAGACCGGCGTCGCGGGTCGAGGTGGTGGTGGCCAGGAGCACGACTGAGGACTGGGCGGTAAGGCGGGCGGGCGGTAGGGCGGTAAGAGTCAGCAGGGCCAGTATTAGCCTACCGCCATACCGCCTTACCGCCTTACCGCGCATCAGAACCTCACCTGCATCTGCACCACGCCGCGATTGTTCTCCAGCTGCACTGCCTCCTCCCGGAAGACTTCGTAATCGGCGAGCACCTTGAGGTTGTCTCCGCGCATGAAGTACTGCACGCCGGCCAGATACCCAGTCGAACGATCCGTTGCCGCTTTCTCGCTCGGATCGTACTGCTCGACGCGGCCGATCACCTGCACCTGCCGCACGACTAGGTCGTACGCCGCGAGCAGGTACCATCCGGTGGTGTGGAAGTCCGCCGCTTTATGATGCGCGCGGATGTATTCGGCCCGCGCCGTCCACCGCCCCAGGCGGTACTGCACCTGCGCGTCGCCGATCGTGCTGTCGCTGTAACCGGCGAAGGCGCCGCCCACGTCCAGCCCATGGACGGGCGTGGCGACGGCTCGGGCGAGATAGGCCATGCGGTTGTCCGGATTGGTCGCGCGGTTTGGTCCTTCGCCATTGACCATCGCGGCCTGCAGCGTCAGCGCGGGGATGTGCCAGTCCGCCTGGATGCCGATGTCGCGCCGCGCCACGTTGACGATGCGCGAGCGCTCGGTCGTCTCGAGGGTCGTCGAGCTGAGCAATGCTTCCAGAGCAAATGGCACGCGGAACTGGCCCACGGTGCCGCCCCAGCGCCCGTGACTCAACCGGATCCACAGGTCCGTCGCCGACAGCGTGAGGGGAGAGGTGGGGGGCGTCGCCGGCGCACCGATGGTGCGCATCTCGACCTGGGCCCGGAACGCCGCCCATGGCGTGATCTGACCTTCGACCGCGAAGCGCGCGCGGCGCAGAAAGAAGGAAGCGGTATCGCCGAGAGCTTGGAAGCGCGGCTGGAGGTAGCCGGAGACTTTCACCCCGCCCTGCCCCTGCCCCTGGCCGGACAGTCGGACGGCCGGACAGACGGACAACAACGCAGTCAACGCATAACCGACCGACCGTCCGACAGTCCGACCGTCCGACCAGGCACCGTTGCTCATTCTCTCCCCGCTGGCCATGATTCGAGGTCCCAAACCTAACCGCGACTCGGCCGCATGAGCCAACTCCTCGACGCCCTGAGCGGCGTGGTCAACGCCGCCGAACCGGTGCCCGGTCTCGTGACGGGCGGCCAACCGACCCTGGAGCACCTGCGGGCGTTCAAGCGCGCCGGCGGCCAGGCGGTGCTCGACATCCGCGATCCCATGGAGTCGCAGCCGTTCCGCACGCCGGACGACGTGACCGCCGCGGGGCTCGAGTACGCCCGCGTCCCCGTGAGTGTGGCGACGCGCACCGACGACACGCTCGCCGCCGTCCGCGCCGCGGTGCAGGGCGCCGTGGGCAAGAAGGCGCTGCTCTTCTACTGCAATAGCGGCAACCGGGTGGGCGCGACGCTGATTCCCTACCTGATGCTCGACCAGGGCATGGACGAAACGGCGGCGGTGGAGCTGGCGATGCAGTGCGGACTGCGGAGCTCGGAGCAGCTGGAGTGGGCGCTGGACTACGTGCACCGGGTGCGGCCCTGAGCGTCTACGCCACTATGCCTCTACGCCTCTAAGGCTTTGCCTCTTCTCTCCCCCCCGCGTACCGATGCCAGTACATCCGCATTTCGCTGATTTTCCCGTCCCGCGTCTCGCAGAACACCGCCCCGCGCGCGTCCACCCACTCCCCGGTGCGACGGCGCCGGAAGGTGCAGCGGAACTCGGTGGCGAACCACGGCCCGGCCTCGAACACCTCGCCGGAGCGGAACGACACCTCGGCCTGCGTGAGCGGCAGGTCGTTCCAGTAGTCGCGGATCGCCGCGATCCCCGTCTCCTTGCGGCTGAACGGAGTCTCCACGAACACGGCATCGGGCGCGAACACGGAGCAGATTTGATCCACGTCCGAGCGCTCCCAGCCCTTGCCGAACGTGTCGATCAACTGACGGTAGGTTTCATCCATCGCGCCCAATATAGTCCAATCCGGAACCGGCGCTCCCGGCGTAGGTAGGACACCACTCACACCGGAGGAGCAGAATATGTTGAAGCGCATCCTCGCCTCGACCGCCACACTGGCGCTCTTCGCCCTGCCGCTGTCCGCGCAGGCGATGCAGCGTCCCGCGGGCGACGAGGTCACGATCACCGGCCAGGTGATCGACACGTACTGCAACACCGTCATGGGCGCGGCGGGGCCCGGCCACAAGGCGTGCGCCGAAGCGTGCGCCAAGTCCGGCGAGGCGCTCGCGATCCTCTCGAGCGACGGGACGATCTACCTGCCCGTCAGCGCCAAGCCCGGCGACCCGCAGAACCCGCGCCTCCTGCCCTTCGCGGAAGGGAGGGTGAAGGTGACGGGGACGCATCGGGAGAATCACGGTCTGCACACGATCGAGATCAAGACGATCGCCGCCGCGACCTGAGATGCGTCGCACACTGGGCGCCGTCCTGCTCGCCGGCCTGGTGGCGGCGTGCAGGGCGACGCCCAGTGGGTTCACTCTCCTGTTCCTGGGCCGCTTTCCGACGGCCACCGTCCACGGCCTCTCGTGGGCGCCCGATCCCGACAACAGCCGGCTCGTTGCCTTCGACGGCACGCTGACGCCGCTGCGCGCAATCACCGGGCCCGACGTCGCCGCGCCCATGGCCGTCGCCCCGCTGGGCGACGGGCTGCTCGTCACGGAGCGGACCGGCGAGGGCGTGGTCCTCGATACCGCCGGCCACCTCGTGCGCGAGTGGCCAAGCCCGTTCGTCGCCGCGGTGTACGCCGCCTCCGGCGGAACCGTCGTCGCCGCCCGCTCGCCGTACTACATCCCCCAGTTCCGCGCCGAGCCCGACACCGCCCCGTTGATCGACGTGCTCGACACGCTGGGCCGGCCCGTCGCGGGGCTCGCGACCATCCACGTGCCGGCGACCGCTCCGCTCACCCATCTCGCCAACGCGGGCGCTGTAGCAGTGGGGCCGGACGGCGCCGTCTATTTCGCCCCGCTCATCAGGGACGAGATCCGCAAGTACGGCCCCGGCGGCGACCTGCGCTGGACCGCGAGGCGCGGCCTGCTCGCCGCGGAGACCGACCCCGTGTACCTGCCGCCGCGCGGCGGCCGGATCCGCGTGAAGAACGCGCTCGTCAACATCGCTCTCGCCGTGGGCCCGGACGGCCGCCTGTACGCGCTCGGTGCGGCGGACTCCGCGGCCACGGGGCTGCGGCTCGACGTGGTGGACACGGCGACGGGCAGGATTGTCGCGACACGGCAGCTGGGAACGGTCCCCACGGCCGTCGCGGTGGACGCGCGCGGCCAGGTGCGCACCGAGCCGGTGGCGCCGCTGCTCGCGCGCATCGGCGAGCGCCCGCGTGAGTCGTTCGAGCCGCCGTTCGCGCTCCTCGACCTCGCCGGCGACACCATCACCACGGCGCGGCTCGCCGGCACCGTGACGCTCGTCAACTTCTGGGCCTCGTGGTGCGATCCCTGCCGCGAGGAGTTCCCGCACATGGACGCGCTGTACCGCGAGTTCGATCGCAAGAACTTCGCGATCGTCGCGATCTCCGACGACGTGAACCAGGCGAAGATGCGGGAGTTCGTGCGGGAGTTCCGGCCGCCGTTCCCGATTCTCGTGGGCGGCGGCCGCATGCGGGCGCAGTATCGCTACCGCGGCCTGCCGTACTCGGTGCTCCTCGACCGCCGCGGCCGCGTCATCGAGCGCCTCTTCGGCTTCGGCGGACCGCGCGAGTTCGCCGCGCTGCGCGCCACCATTGCAAAGGAGATAGCCGCCCCGTAGCCTTTTAGCCGTGACCGCATCCACTCATCCCCCATCCCTCATCCCTCTTCCCGTCGTCATCGATTCCGACCCCGGCATCGACGACTGCCTGGCGCTGCTGCTGGCCCTCAAGTCGCCGGAGCTCGACGTGCGGGGGATCTCCATCTCCTACGGCAACACGGTCGTCGAGCACGCCTGGCGCAACGCCGTCGAGATCCTGCGCCGCGCGGGGCAGCGCCGGCCGCTCGCCGTCGGCGCCCGCCGGCCGCTGAAGCGCCCCCTCGTCACCGCGCGCGAAACCCACGGCGACTCAGGGTTGGGCTACGCGGCGCTGCCGCGCGCCGGCAGCGTCCTCGACTTCGCCAAGACTCTGGAGCAGCTGCTCGCCGCCCAGCCCGAGCCGGTGACCCTGGTGACGCTGGGGCCGGTGACGAGTCTCGCGCTGGCGCTCCGTCGCGAGCCCGACGTGGTGCGCGCCAAAGTCGCCCGTCACGTCGCGATGGCGGGGTGTTTCCGCGTCAAGGGCAACACCACCCCGCACTCCGAATTCAACGCGTGGTGCGACCCCGAGGCGCTCGACGTGGTTGTCCGCGCCGGCCTAGGAGGAGGTGGCAGCGAGCTGGTGCCGCTCGACGTGACGCGCCAGATCGTCGTCACGGGCGAGGAGGTGGCGCGCCTCGCGCAATCACCCGACGACGGCGAGCGCTGGCTGCACGACGCGCTGCGCTTCTACGTCGAGTTCCACCGCCGCCGCGAGCGCCTCGACGGCTGTGTCGTCAACGACATCCTGCCGATCGCCGCGCTGATCCGTCCCGAGGTGATGACGCTGCGCGCCTCCCACGTGGCGGTGATCCTCGACGACGGCGACGACCGCGGCCGCACCCGCGGCGACAAGGAGGGCGCCCCGATCGCCGTCGCCGAGCAGGTGCGCCCCGACGTCGCGCGGCAGCTGCTGTTCGAGCGCGTGCTCCCCTCGCTCGCCGGCGCCGAGGCGCATTCATGACGTCGGCGCTGCCCCGGAAAGTCGCCGTCGTCGGCGCGGGGGAGATCGGCTGCGGCTTCGCGGCGCTGTGCGCGTCGGCGGGCTGGCCGGTGACGGTGTACGACACCAACGCCCGCGCCATCGAGCGCGCGTTCCAGGAAGTGCCCCGCCGCGCCCGCGCGCTCGTCGCCCTGGAGCGCGCCACGCCCGGCATCGTCGAGCGCGGGCTGCTCGAGTTCCAGCAGGGCCGCAGCCTGCTCCACGCCGTCCGCGACGCCGACTGGGTGATCGAAGCGGTCACCGAGGACCTGATCGCCAAGCAGAAGGTGGCCGAAGCGATCGACGACGTCCTCGCCGCCGACGCCCTGCTCTCCAGCACCTCGAGCGGCATCCCGCCGACTGACGTATTCGCGCGCTGCCGGAATCAGGGGCGCTGCCTGGTGACGCACCCGCTCAATCCGCCGGAGCTGATCCCGCTCGTCGAGATCGTCCCGGGCGTTCGCACGTCCCCGCAGGCGATCACCCGCGCCCACGACTACCTGCGCGCCCTGGGCCGCATGCCAATCCAGCTCCGGAAGCCGGTGCCCGGATACGTGGTCGGCCGCATCGCCGCGGCGGTCTGGCGCGAGTGCATCGACCTGGTGCTAACCGGCGCCATCGACGTGAGCGACCTGGACCGCGCCGTTTCGCTCGGTCCCGCGCTGGGGTGGGCGGCGGCCGGCCCGCACCTCACCTATCACCTGGCGGCGGGTGAGGGCGGCGTCGTGCAGTTCATGCAGCGGTTGCTGCGGACCTTCGAATCGTGGTGGACGAACCTCGCCAGCTGGGACAAGCTCGAGCCCGAGCAGCAGCGGGCGTTGATGCAGGCGATCGAGAGAGCCTACGGCGGGAAAGTGCCGATGCTGCGCGAGGCTCGGGATCGGCGCCTGTCCGCGATCTTACGGACCTTGGAGCAAGCCCGGACGGGCTAAGGCTTATCCGCCCTGACCATGAGCACCGGGATCCTCGTCAGGTGTCGTAACGCTGTCGCGGTGCTGCCTCTAACGACATCGCCCAGCAACCGGTGGCCGTGGGTGGCCAGCGCGATCAAATCGCAGCCTTCGCGCTCGGCGGCGGCGCCGATCTCCTTCGCCGGGTCGCCGGCCGCGAGCACGGCATCGGCTTTCACGCCGCTGACGCGCAGCCCCTCTACCACGCGCTCCAGGTAGGCCCGGTCCTCTTTCATCTCCTCCGATTCGCGCAGGTTGAGCTGCTCGATGTTGCGCGCCACCCAGCCGTCGGCCACGTGGATCACCACCACTTCCGCCCGGCACAGCTTGGCGAGGCGGGTCACGTGCTCGAGGATCGCCGCGTCGGCGGGGCCGTTCTCGACGGGGACGAGGATGCGTCGGTACATCAGCTCAGCCAGCCGCCCACGGTCCGCACCAGCAGCCAGGCGTTGAGCCCGGCGATGATCACCGCCACGAAGTAGGCGAGGACGATGAGCCACCGCGGATTGACGAACTCCCCCATCTTCACCCGGTCGGAAGTGAAGAGCACCAGCGGGAACACGGCGAAGGACAGCTGCAGGCTGAGGATCACCTGGCTGAGGATGAGGAGCTGAGCGGTGCCGCTCTCGCCGAAGAAGATAGCCGTCAGCACTGCAGGCACAATCGCGATGAGCCGGGTGATGAGCCGCCGCAGCCACGGCCGGATGCGGATGTTGAGGAAGCCCTCCATCACGATCTGCCCCGCCAGTGTTCCCGTGAGCGTCGAGTTCTGCCCCGAGGCGAGCAGCGCAAACGCGAACACCGCGCTCGCGCCCGTCACGCCGAGCAGCGGCGTGAGCAGCCGGTAGGCGTCCTGGATTTCGGCCACGCCGGTGTGCCCGCTGGTGTGGAACGTCGCGGCGGCCACGATCAGGATCGCCGCGTTGATGAACAGGGCGAACGTCAGCGCGATCGTCGAATCGATGAACGCGTACTTCACCGCCACCCGCTTGCCGGCCGCCGTCTCCTCGTAGCGGCGCGTCTGCACGATCGACGAGTGCAGGTACAGGTTGTGCGGCATCACCGTCGCGCCCAGGATGCCGATCGCGAGGTACAGCTTCTCGCGGTCGGTGAGGATCGACGTCCCCGGCACGAACCCCGCCGCGATGCCCCTCGCATCGGGGCGCGAGATCAGGATCTCGAACAGGAAGCAGCCGGCGATCGTCGCGATCAGCGCGATCACCAGCGCCTCGAGCAACCGGAACCCCTTGTGCTGGAGGTAGAGCACCAGCAGCACGTCGAGTGCCGTGATCACGATCCCGTACGTGAGCGGGATGCCGAACAGCAGGTTCAGCGCGATCGCCGAGCCGATCACCTCGGCGAGATCGCACGCCGCGATCGCGATCTCGCACAGCACCCACAGAAACAGTGATACCGGGCGCGAGTAGTGGTCGCGACACGCTTGCGCCAGGTCCCTCCCGGTCGCGATGCCGAGTTTGGCCGCCAGCCCTTGCAGCAGGATTGCCATCAGGTTGGACAGCAGGATCACGCTGAGCAGGCTGTAGCCGAACCGCGACCCGCCGCCCAGATCCGTCGCCCAGTTGCCGGGATCCATGTAGCCGACGGCGACGAGGTAGCCCGGCCCCGCGAACGCCAGCGCTTTGCGCCACCAGCTGCCTTCCGCGACGGGGACGGTGCGATAGACCTCGGCGAGGCTCGGCGCGAACCGCGGCCGGCGCCACCCCGGCTCCGGTGTTCCCGGAAGCTCAGGCGCTCGCGTCGCCATCGCCTGCCTCCCCCCCCGGACGGCACAGCAGCAGCCGCGCCAGCTCCTGCCCCACGACGCGGGGCTGGTTCGAGCGCCCCAGCAGCACCGTCGTCGGTCCGTTGAACGGCTGGCGGTCGGTCACCACGAGGCGCGCACCGGGCACCAGTTGCTGCTCCGCGAAGAAGCGCAGCCGCGCCGGGTCCTGGGTCGCCACTTCCCGGAGCTCCAGCATCTGCCCCACGGCCGCTTCCGACAGGCGCACCAGCTCCACTTCCTCGATGTCCCCCGCGGCGGTGGGAATCGGCTCGCCGTGCGGATCGTAGCGCGGGTTGCCGAGGGCGCCCGCCATGCGCTCGATCAAGTCGTCCGAGACGGCGTGCTCCATGCGCTCCGCCTCGGAGTGCACGCCGTCCCAGTCGTACCCGAGATGCTGGGTGAGATACGCTTCGAGGATGCGGTGCCGGCGGATCATCCGCAGCGCGGCGCGCCGTCCCTGCGCCGTGAGCTGCACGCCGCGATATGGCACGTGCTCGATCAGGCCGGCTTCGGAGAGACGTTTTACCATGCCGCTCACCGAGGGCGGCGCGAGATCGAGCATCGCGGCGATCTCGCTCGTGGCCGCGAAGCCGCCTTGGTTGGAGAGATGGTAGATGACCTTGAGGTAGTCCTCGACCGACCGGGTGAGCGGGGGGGGCGCCTCATGCGCGAGCGCGTGCATGCACAGATCTCCGGGCGAAATGGCGGAGTGGGCAGTCACGGCCCAACGATTTGTGGATAAATGGGTTGACCTAGCCGTGACCTACCGGCTTAGGATAGACTAATATTTGACTGTTGTCAAGAAAACTTGTGGATTTCCGGGAGCTAAAGGCATAGCGGCCTAGCGGCGTAGAGGCATAGTGCCGCCCTAACCCCTATGCCTCTATGCCCCTATGCCTCTGGAGTCAGCAGCTCCACAAACGGCGTCAGAATCCGCTCCGTCATCCCCCAGATCACATCCGAGCCAAGGTCGTAAGCGGGAAACGTTCGCTGTCCGCCCCGCAGCGTGAGAGTCACCTCCCGGCGCACTCCCGGCTCGCCCAGCCTGCGAAAGGGGATCCAAAACACCCGTTGTACTTCGTCGCTCGTGGCGAGCGTGGGGCGCGTCGGCACCGCGAACACGTACGGACGCACGACGACGGGCGGCAACGTGGGGGTGCGGGGCTGGAGATCGTCGAGGGCGCCAAGCAGCGTCGCCCCGCGCAGGTCGACCCCCACTTCCTCGCGCGCTTCGCGGATCGCCGTGGCGAGCAGGTCGGCGTCGGCCGGGTCGCGGCGCCCGCCCGGGAACGCCACCTGGCCCGACCACGGGTCGCCGGTGCGCACGGCGCGCTTGATGAACACCGCGGCGAGGCCGTCGCTCCCCTCATGGAGAATGATCGCGACCGCCGCCGGCTGGGCGTCCGGCTCGGGCGCTGCCTCCACCGGCCGCCGCCCCGCCAGCAGCCGCTGCACGCGCTCGATGGCAGTCACCGGTCTAGAAGAAAACCGTTGCCGCGAAGGATAGCGACGGTCCCGCGAGCCCCAGGCTCCATCCTTTCGTCTTCGGGCCGAAATTCGGTCTGGTCGTGGTCCGGATGTACGTCGCTGTGGCCGCAACCGTCACACCGATCCCGAGGTGGGGAGTGAGCAGGTATCGCCCTCCCAGGTCCCCGAAGAACCCCGTCGACCAGCCGTTCGTCTCCGAAGCGCCGAAGGAGCTGGAGCTCGTGGCATTGTGCGTGAAGCCGGCGAGGATCCCGAGCGAGTGAAACGCCGCGATCTTCGCTCCCGCCGCCGTAAACGTGCGGCGGCCGACGCGCAGCGTTAGCCCGGCCTGCGATTGGACCTCCACGTCGCTGACCGGAGCGCCTGTGATGGTTTCGGCATGGCCGGCACCGATGTTGACGTTGAGCAACCAGGCGCTCGTGGGCGTCCGGAACTTGAGCGCGCCGAGACTCGCGAGACTCAAGCCCCCGCCGAATTCCGCCGCCCACTGGCCGCGCCGGAACGGCAACGAATCGGACCCCTCTTGAGCGAACAGCGTCGGTGGGACGACGAGCAGAGACAAACCAAGGATGGTAGCGCGCATGATGACCTCCTGGGTGCAAGGACGCAGAAGGTCGCCAGTATTTCACATATCTACAGGGGATGCCAGACCGTCGTCTCTACAGCCCGATGACCATGTGGCCGACCAGCAACATGCCGACCGCCACGCTGGCCACTGCCGACCCCACATGCATCACCGTGGCCCACTGCTCACCGCGACGCGACGCGATCCGGATCACCGTCACGAGCGTGAGCGAGACCAGGAGCATCCCCAGGATGGTCCCCGCCCCGAACGCCGCCACGTAGGCGAGCTTGAGCCCGGCCGTCGGCACCGTGGCGACGAGCAGCGCGACGATCGCGCCGCTCCCGGCCAGGCCGTGCAGCAGCCCGAACCCCAGCGCGCGGCGCTGGTCCCAGCGCACGTGCGGATGCACGTGCGAGCCGCCGAGGAGGTGGCTGTGGAGATGGAGGTGCGGCGCACCGTCGTGGGCGTGGCGGTGGATGTGCCAGCGCCCGCGCGCGTAGCGCCACAGCACCGACGCGCCCAGCACGACGAGCAGCAGCCCCACGACGGCATCCGCCGCGGGCCACAGCCGCGCCGGCAGCGTCAGCCCCCCGGCGATCATGAGCAGCGCCACCACGCCGACGCTCGCCGTATGACCCAAGCCCCACGAGAGTCCCAGCCACGCGGCCTGGAGGCCCTTGCCGCGCCGGGTCGCCAGCGTCGAAACGGCGGCCAGATGGTCCGGCTCGAACGCATGCCGGACCCCGAGGGCGAGACTGACGGCGACGATGGCGGGAAGTGACGGGCTCATAGCGCCCTGCAATCTAGGCGGCAGATTGTGGTGGCGCGATGAGACGCGCCCGGAGGAACTCCTTGTTCGACCGCCAGCAGCAGGAGCTCGACGCCATTCACGCCCGCTACGCCCCCGTGGACCAGCGGGTGCACGACATCCTGGCCAACATCCGCCGCGACTGCACCGAGCTCAACGCCCGCAAGCGCAACGCCGGCAATGAGGCGCAGGTGGAGGCGTTCGTCGCGTCGCTCACCGGCCACTTCGGCGGGCGCACCTACGAGGTGACGCGGGATGGGCGCCGCGCCCCGGTCGCGCCCGCGGATGCGGCGGTGTGGAAGACCGCCCGCGCCCGCACGGACGCGCCGTGCGTCGTCATCGAGCGCCAGCGGCTCTCCGCCTGGGCCGTGCGCACCACGCGCTGGAATTACCTGTTCACCGTCCCCGGAGACAGTGCCGAGTGCGTCGTGCTCGTCGCCCACTACGACACCTGGCGCGGGCCCGGCGCCGACGACAACACCACGGGCGAAGAGATCTTGAAGCAGTACTTGCTCGCCGACCTGGGCGCGCCGCGCCGCCCCGCGCTCACCCACGTCTATTTCTTCGCCGGCTCCGAGGAGTGCGGGTTGGTCGGTCTCTTCTCCCAGGTGCTCCTCTCCCTGGGCATGCTGGCGGGCAACTTCGCGCTGACCTACCGGGACTGGGGGATGCTGGCGATCGCGATCGCACTCTTGCCCGTCGCCAGCTACCGCTTCGGCGTGTCCGGCTCGCGCGAATACGTCCGCACCCTGAGCGAGGACGAGCTGCGGCGCATCCGCGCCGTGGTGTCGATCGATTCGGTCGGCGAAGGTCGGCTCTACATCCCGCGGGGGACCATGGGAGCGGACTTCCTCCGCGTCCTCATCCCCTTCGGCGACTATGACTCGCTCAACGACCTGCTCGAGGAGGCGGCGCACCTCCACGGCATCAAGTACAACAACTTTCTCGCCGGCGGCACCACCGACCACGTGTCGTTCCTCGAGGTGCACAACGGGCTGTGGGCGCGGCTCCGCGCCGCTGTCAGCCGGAGCGACGCCCCGTTCCTCATCCCCGCCTCGGCGCTCGTCGCCATGCGCCCCGGGAAGGCATCGCCCATCGTCTTCGGCGGCAAGATCCACACCCCCAACGACACGCCGGACCGTGTCTATGCCGAGCCGCTGCGCGAAACGCTGCTCGTGCTCGACTACTTCCTTTACCGCATCGACGGCGGGACGCGCGTCGGCGCGCCGCGCTGGCTCGACGACTTCCACTACGCCCGGCTGTTCCGCGTGGACGCCGGGCACGTGCTCGCGCTGAAGGACGCCGTCGAGCCCAACCGCCGCAACGTGAACGGCGTCTACGGCGCGACCGCCACGATCGAGGGGAACCGCGCGCACGTCCGCCTCGGGGGCCTGCTCGGCTGGGGGGTGGAAACCCGGCTCCGCGACGAGGTGGTCCAGGCGTGCGGTGGGCGCCCCCGGCCGGTCCCGCTCGAGGAGCTCGAGGTGACCGGTAACGGGGTTCGGCTGCGCTTCGCGCGCATCACGACGCCGTGGAGCCGGTGGCGCCGCCTCTGGCACAACACCGTGCTGCTGGCGCAGGGCATCGTGCGGCGGTTTCTATTCATCACGTTCTTCGCCGCGGCCTACGCGCTGGCGCAGCTGTTCGGCTGGGGCTTCGATTGGGCGTTCGAGACGTGGCCGCGATTCGGCCTGTGGGTGGCGGACCACGTGGGGCTCACCATCACCGTCACGATCGTGGTCGAGATGGCGATCCTGCTGCAGCTGATGACGCGGCGCGTTCCGGCGTGGATCGACAACGGCTACAAGCACCAGAACAAGGCCGACAATCTGGGCAGTCTGAAGAGGGTCAAGGCGTAGCGCCTACAACCTTTATCCTCATCCCTCTATCCAATCGGGTGCATGACCCCCGGGGTGGCGACACTGCGCAAGGATCCAGCATCGGCGGCGGCCGAGTCGGAAGCAGCGGACGTCGCCCTCGCGGCGAGCGGCGACGCGCGTGCGTTCGAGCGGCTGTACCGAACGCATCTGGCCCGGATCCACAGTCTGTGCCGGCGCATGATGGACGCGGATCAGGCGGACGACCTGACGCAGGACGTCTTCGTCCGCGCGTGGCAGAAGCTGGGGACGTTCCGCGGTGAGGCGGCGTTCGGCACGTGGCTGCACCGGCTCGCCGTGAACCTGGTCCTCGGCCGCCGCAAGGCGCTGGCCCTGGAGCGCGGACGACAGGAGAGCGACCCGGACGCGCTCGACGAGCTCTCCGGACCGATGGAGACGCCGGGAATGGCCTTGGACTTCGAGCAGGCGATCGGCCGCCTCCCCGACGGCGCCAAGCAGGTGTTCCTGCTGCACGACGTCGCGGGGTACCGGCACGAAGAGATCGCGACGCTGCTGGGCATCGTCGTGGGAACGTCGAAATCGCAATTGCACCACGCGCGCATGGCGCTGCGGAAGCACCTGGATTGAAGGAGGAAGGAGTGGCACGATGAGCGACAACTGGACTGCCCGTCTGTCGGAGTACCTGGACGAGACGCTGGCCCCCGCCGAGCGCCAGGCGCTCGCCGCGCACCTGTCGGATTGCGCCGAGTGCCGCGCGACCTTGACCGAGCTGCGCCAGGTCGTCGTCCGCGCCCGCGCGCTCGAACACCGGCCCCCGCGGGCCGACCTCTGGCCCGCCATCGCCGGGCGGATCGGCGTCGTCTCCATCGAGTCGCGCCGGCGCCGGTTCTCGTTCACCGTGCCGCAGCTCCTCGCCGCGGGGATCGCGCTGGCCGTGTTCTCGGCGGGCGGCGCGTGGCTGGCCCTGCGGGGTCGCGCCCCGACTGGCGGCGGCCAGCTCATCGCGGAAACCAGGGCCGGCGGAGTGCGGTGGGTGAGCGCGGTCGATCCGACGTACGACCGCACCGTCGCCGAGCTGCAGGGGGCGCTGGACGAGGGCAAGCGCACCGGACGGCTCGACAGCCTGACCGTCCGCATCCTCGAGAACAGTCTTGCGACGATCGATACGGCCATCGCGCAGGCGGGCCGGGCGCTGGCCCAGGATCCCGGCAACGCGTACCTGAATCACCATCTCGCCGAAACGATGCGGCGCAAAATCGAGCTGCTGCGCCAGGCGAGCGGCATCACGCAGCGGATCTAGGAGGAGAGAGATGTTCGTCCCGACCCTGGCCCTCGCGGCCCTGGCCGCCCTGCAGCAGACCGACACGACCTTCGCCGTTCGGCCGGGCAGCCGGCTCGAGATCAACAACTTCGGCGGGGAGATCGCCGTGCGGGCCTGGGACCGGAGCGAGGTGCGGCTGCACGCCGAGCACTCGAGCCGGGATCGCATCGAGGTGTCCGCCGACGGTCAGGTGGTCACCGTGAAGGCGTCCAACCGCCGCGGCCCGCCGCAGTCGGTGGACTACGACATCACCGTCCCCAAGGGCATGGCGCTCACGCTTTCCGGGCTCTACACCGACATCAAAGTGACGGGCGTGGACGCGGAGATCAGCGCGGAGACCGTCCAGGGCGAGATCACGGTGTCGGGCGGGAGCGGCTACGTCTCCCTCAAGTCCGTCCAAGGCGCGGTGACACTGGAGGGCTGCCGCGGCCGTATCGAAGTCAGCTCGGTGAACGAGGGCGTCACAGTGCGTGGGTGTAACGGCGACATCAACGCCGAGACGGTGAACGGCGACATCGAGCTCACGGGGATCGAGTCCTCCGCCGTGGACGCCAGCACCGTGAACGGCGACATCACCTACGAGGGCGCGCTGCGGGACGCCGGCCGCTACCGGCTGTCCACCCACGACGGCGACATAAACGTCACGATCCCCGCCCGCTCCAATGCCAGCGTGACGGTTGCGACCCTCAATGGAGACTTCGAGGCCTGCTTCCCGGTGCAGCTCACCGGCATGACGCCGAGGCACCGCTTCACCATCACACTCGGCACCGGCAGCGCCAAAGTCGAGCTGGAATCGTTCAACGGGGACATCAAGCTGCGACAGCCCAGCCAGACGGAGTGTCGCGGCGTCACCAAACACAAGGATCACGACCGTGACAACGACAACCAGGAGTAGCTTCGCCCTCGCCGCGGCCCTCGCGGCCCTCGTAGCCCCCGCTGCGGGACAGGATTTCCGCTGGACCGGCCGCCTCGCGGCCGGGAAGCGGCTCGAGATCAAAGGAGTAAACGGCGACATCCACGCCGTTGCCGCGACCGGCGACCAGATCGAAGTCACCGCCGTGAAGCAGGCGCGCCGCAGCGACCCCACGGAGGTGGAAATCAAAGTCGTCCCCTCGGACGCGGGGGTGACGATCTGCGCCGTCTACCCGACCGGCCGCCACGCCCGGCGCGAGAACACGTGCGAGACGGGGGAGCACTGGAGCTCGAGCACCGAGGACAACGACGTGTCGGTGGACTTCACCGTCCACTTGCCGGCGGGCCTCGAGCTGTACGCCAACACCGTCAACGGCGACGTGGAGGCCGAGGGCCTCGGCGGCACCGTGAAGGCCTACACGGTGAACGGCAGCATCCGCCTGAGCACGAAGGGCTTTGCCGAAGCGACGACGGTGAACGGCTCGATCTACGCCTCGCTGGGGCGCGCCGACTGGACCGAGGGTGTCGATTTCCGCACGGTGAACGGCGGGATCACGCTCGAGCTGCCCGCGACGTTCAGCGCGGAGATCCGCGCCGAGACCGTCAATGGCGACATCGAGACGGAGTTCCCGGTCACGGTGACCGGCCGGTTCGGCCCGCGGCACATGCGCGGCACGGTCGGCAACGGCGGCCGCCAGCTGGATCTGGGGACGGTGAACGGCAGCATCAGACTAAGAAAGGCGAGTTAGAGGCCGGTAAGCCGCGCGTTTTCGGTAGGGCTCGCAACACTCCGGTACCAGTAATCTGATCTTCCGGCAGCACCTTGGGCCCCTCGACAGTCGAGGGGTTCCGGGTGCTGCGGTCGCTTCTCGCCCGCACCGAGCAGATTGACGATCTCCGCGAGGTGATCCGCGTGCTCGGCTACGACGCGGCGTGGGAACCCGTGCCGCCCGGGCCCTGGCTGGGGCCGGCCGCGACCACGGCGGGCGTGCGCCAGGCCGCGCTGATCGGCCGCCGTGGCGCCTTCAGGATCTTCGCGCTCCACAGCGACGAGCCTCTGCGCGCGGCGCGCGCGGCCGCGGCACGGCTCGCGGCGGGCGCCGAACGGGGACTGGTGCTGGCCTTGGGCGGCGCCCCCCGTCGCCTCGTGCTCGCGGCGTGGCGCGCGGGCGGCCGCGGGCCCGCGATCCGCTGTGCGACGCTCGCCCCTGCAGACCCCACCGGCGCCGATCTCGCGCTCCTGGAACGGCTCGCCCCCCAGCCCGACGAATCGGCGCTGGCGTTGAGCCTGCGGATCGGCGAGGCGCTCGGCACCGAGGGCGTCACGCCCCGCTTCTTCCGCGCCTTCCGCACCGTGCTCGAGCGCTTCACCGATCGTCTCAACGGCCCGCGCAGCCGCGCCGACCGGCACACCCTCGCGCTGACCGCCCTGACGCGCGTGCTCTTCCTCTATTTCGTGCAGGAGAAGGGCTGGCTCGACGGCGACCGTCGCTACCTGCCGCGCCTGCTGGACGGCGCCCTGGCCGCGCGCCGCCACTTTCACCGCGCCGCCCTCCACCCGCTGTGCTTCGGCGTCCTGAACCGCCCCGCCGCCGAGCGATCCGCGGCCGCCCGCGCGCTGGGGCGGCTGCCGTTCCTGAACGGCGGCCTGTTCGAGCCGACGCCCCTCGAGCGCCGCCACGGACCCGCCCTCTGGCCGAATCCGGATTGGCGCGACGCGTTCGACGACCTGTTCGAGCGCTTCCGCTTCTCCGCCCGCGAAACCGCGGCCGGCGACCTGGTCGCCCCCGACATGCTGGGGCGCGTGTTCGAGGGCGTGATGGACGGCGGCGAGCGCCGGGCCAGCGGGACCTACTACACCCCCGCTCCGATCGTGCGGGACCTGGTCCGCGCGGCGCTCGAAGCCGCGCTCGTGCACCGCCTGCACCTGGCACCAGAGGCCGCCGCCCGCTGGGTGCACGACCGCGCCGCGCCGCGGCATCCGCCCGACCTCCGCGCCCTCACGATCCTGGACCCCGCCGCGGGGTCAGGGGCGTTCCTGCTCGGGGCGCTCGGCGAGCTCGTCGCCTTGCGCGCCGCGACGGGCGAGCCAGTCACCGCCGCCCTGCGGCGCGACGTCGTGGCCCGCTCCCTCTACGGCGTGGACCTGAACCCGGCGGCGGTGCGCTTGACC
>WNFU01003102.1_pt1 | contig 22603 bp, 26 predicted proteins | sample 5400121 | NCBI WGS metagenome assembly WNFU01 (sample SAMN13153360, study PRJNA577476) | soil metagenome | isolation source: 100 cm soil or saprolite under grassland replicate 1 | place: USA:California | collected 2016-06-15
TGGACCGCGTCGCCGGCAGCCAGACCGGCGGCAGCGAGCGCGCCTTCGACCTCTCGATGAAATGCCGCTACCTGGACCGGCAGCATCCCGGTCACGGGGTCACCTTCGCCACCGGCACGCCCATCAGCAACACCATGGTGGAGCTGTACACCCTCCAGCGCTATCTTGATGCCCGCGGCCTGGCTGGCAGCGGAATCGAGCATTTCGACGCCTGGGCGGCGACCTTCGGGGAAGTCGTCGACGCCATGGAGATCTCCCCCGATGGCCGGACCCTGCGCCCCCGCTCCCGCTTCGCCAAGTTTGTGAACCTTCCCGAGCTGCAGCAGATGTTCCGCACGTTCGCCGACGTCAAGACGGCGGAGATGCTCCAGCTTCCCAAGCCGGCCCTCAAAGGCGGCAAACCCTGCGTCATCGCCTGCCCCATGTCCGAGGAGCAGCGGGCCATCCAGGATGGGCTGGTCCAGCGCTACGAAGCCATCCGCGCCGGCAAGGTCAAGCCCTGGGACGACAACGCCCTGGCCGTCACCACGGACGGCCGCAAGCTGGCCCTCGACGCCCGGCTGCTCTCCAGCCTGGCGCACGACTGCCCGGGGTCCAAGATCAACGCTCTGGTGGACAACGTCCTGGCCATCTGGCGGCGCACCGCGCCCACGCGCGGCACGCAGTTGATCTTCTCGGATATGGGCGTCAACCCCACGCCCTGGGGCTACTCGGTCTACCACGAAGTGACTGACAAGCTGGTGAAGGCTGGCATCCCCCGCGAGCAGATCGCTGCCATCGGTGACGCCGACACCGACGCCAAGAAGCAGGTCCTGTTCGATAAGGTCCGCTCAGGGCACGTCCGGATATTGATCGGCAGCACCCAGAAAATGGGCACCGGCACCAACGTTCAGCAGCGGCTCGTCGCCTTGCACCACCTGGACGCCCCCTGGAAGCCCGCCGAGGTGGAACAGCGCGACGGCCGCATCCTGCGCCAGGGCAACGGCAACCCGGAGGTGGAGATTTACCGCTACGTCACCGAAGGCTCGTTCGACGCCTATATGTGGCAGACCCTGGAGACCAAAGCGAAATTCATCAACCAGGTGATGACCGGCGACCTGACCGTGCGCCAGGCCGAGGACATCGGCGGGCAGGAGCTGTCCTACGCCGAGGTCAAGGCCATCGCCTCCGGCAATCCCGCCGTGCTGACCCTGGCCGAGGCCGACGCCGAGATCAAACGGCTGCAGGTCCTGAAGAGGCACCACGCCGACGAGCAATACCTGGCCCGGAAGCGCCTGAAGGAACTGCCGGGCGCCATCGCTCGCCTGGAACAGCGCCGCGACGCGCTGGCCGCCGACATCGTCACGATCCGCGCGCATGCGCTTGACCCCATCACCATCGGCGCGCGCCCCTACGCCCGCGAGGAGGCGCAGGAAGCCCTCGGCGAGCGGCTGAACGCCATCCCCGCTGCGGTCTTCGAGGCCAGGAGCTTCCCGCTGGGCATCTATCACGGGCTCGCCTTCAGCCTCGACCTGCACCCGCACGCCGCGCCTGCCGTCCGCGTCCAGGGCGAAGCCACCCGGTTTGCCGACCTGTCCCGCGAACATCGCGGCCCGCGCGCCGTCCTGAACGCGGTGGAGAAGCTGATCGGCAGCTACGACGCCGAACGGGAACGGACCCTGCGCGATCTCGGGCTCGCCCAGGGACAGCTCCGTGACTATCAGGCCCGCCTCGGCGTCAGCTTCGCGCCAGGCGAATACCTGGAGGCGTTGACCGTTCTCCGCCGCCAGCTCGAAGCGGCGCTGTCCGAGACGCCCAACCCTGACTTGCCGTCCACGGACGAACTGGTCGCCCGGTTCAAGGCGCTGCGCCAGGCCCACACGGCGGAGGCCGCGCCGGAGCGGACCAGCGAGCGCCGGGCCGCGAGCCTGGAAGAAGCGGTGACGACGCGGATCTTGCGAGGCAGGGAGAGGCAGGCACCACCCTACCCCGACGGTGATAGTGGGGTGGCAGGCGCCACGCCGCTTGAGCCGCCACTGACCCCGGCCACGACAGCTGACGTGGGGGTGGTCAATGCGCCAATGCCGCGGCCGGGAAGGTCCACTCCCTCCCACCGCCGCCGCGCGGCGGCGGATGAGCGGCAGCTATGCTTGTGGTAGCGGAGAGCGGGTCCGATGGTAGGCGTCAGCATGCAGGAGGTCCCCGACGCTGTCGTCGCGCACGGCATCGGGGGTATGGCAGGTTTGGTCCACGAAGGAGTGATCATCCATGTCCATCGACATCTCTACCATCTCCACCCCAGACCCCACGGCCGCCCGGCGCCAGGCCCGTATGGAGGCCCTCAAGCAGCAGGTCAGCTGTGAGGCGGTCATGGCGGTGCTGCCACAACTCGTGCTCGACACCATGTGCGAGCGCACCAATGCCCTGACGCGGGCGGTGCATGATCTGATGGCGCAACCGCCGGAGGATCGCTGGGAGCTCGACGCCCAGGTGAAATATCACCCCTACCGCTACCTGGTCGAGGTCGGCCGCGCCTTTGTCCGGCTGGCGGGTGAAGCCTGGCTCACGGTCGCGGACACGCATGTCCAGCCGTGTTGACCCGAGGGAGGACCTGACCATGCCACAGGTAGGCATCATCTGGTGACAGGCGCGGGCGTCAGTCGTGGCGCGGCAGTATCGCGCCGCGGTGGTCCGCGTGGCGGAGACCGCGGGCGAGGTCATTGGGAAGGTGACCGTTGAGGAAACCGATGTCCGCCGCGTCGAGCGGGCGGCGGACATGCGGGCGGCCTATGAGCGGTTTGCGGAGCTCCGGGACCTCATCAAGGTGCACGGGACGGATGACCATGACGACCGCGCACGTTGATCCGCCCCTGGCCTCCACCCGCCAGGTGCAGGACGCCCTTTTCCGCTGGTCGCATGCCTAGACCGAGCCCGGCATGCGCGTCGAGAGCACCATCATGGGGACCTGGGATGTCCTCTGGAACCCCGAGCGCTTGACGGGTCCCGAGAAAGAGGGCGAGCGATGCGCTTCCTCCGGTCTCTGAGATACACGCCTCGATCTGCATGAAAGGACGTGACGCCATGCCCGAGTCCTCACCCACACCCTCGACCTCCACGCCCGTGCGCCGGTCACGCCTCGCGAAAGCCGACCGCCCGCTCTATGACGCCCTCCACCGCCAGCCAGGTGCCGACATCCGCTGGCAGCTCCGCCGCGATCACGGCCTCAGCGATGCCGAGCTCCGCGCCGCCATGGCTGAAGAAGGCCCCTACGATGGTCTGATCTCCGACACCACCCTCGCCCGCGTGCGCCGCGTGCTGAAAATCCCCTGTGCTCCCGGGACCTCAGCGCCACCCGCACCACCCGCATCGCCGCCGGCACCATCTGCAGCCTTGTCAACCCCTCCCCCTCGCCCGCCGAGAGCAGGCCACCGGACGACCCGAACGACCACCCCCGCCACCCATCCGCCCCCCGTCCTGGAGATCCACCGGCAGGTCTTCACGCCCCCGACGCAACTCGGCGCCGAGCTCTGGGGCGTCTTCTGCGTCGACCGCGACCATCCCGATGAGGCCCACCGCCAGCCCCTTGCCATCCGCTGGGAGCGCACTGAGGCCCGGGCGAAGGGCAGCATCGAGTTCTCCCAACGCGTTGACCGGCCCTGCCAGGCCTGCCATCGCCCCCTGAACATCCACCGCTGCGACAGGTGGTAAGGCGACCCCCATGCTCACAGGGTGGCCTCTCGACCACGAGGAGGACGTGTGCACCTCCATCTGCAGGGAGGGATGGCTGTGGCCATGCCGGCTTCGGCTTGGCTCGGATGGCAAGGTCTGGCCCACGGCTATCATCTGGCACCACGGTGGAACGGCCTGCCATGGAGGCGGTGCGGCTGGAGCGAGCCATGCGTCGCGCACTGGTGGCTGAGGCCATCAAGGCGTTGTTGGAGGATGTGGAGCATGATGACACCCCATTCTCACACTCCCGCCGAAGATTACGAGGCGTTCCTGGATGCCACAGTGGGCCTCGAGTCGGCGCTGATCGAGGCCGAGCCCCGCCAGGCGCCGGCCGACCGCTTCGTGGTGGACGATGATCACAAAGCCGATTGGGCGCTCAGAAAGCTCGCGCAGCTCGATGCCCACAAGCGCGAGCGTGGCGCCTTTGCGGCGGCGGAGATCGAGCGCCTGCCAGGCCTGGAGGCGCTCGAAGACCGCCAGACCGAGCGTTTCGCCGAATACCTCACCACCCTCCTGCGGCCATACTACGACCAGCTCAAGGCAGAGGGCAAGGTCAGCGCCCGCCACAAGGGCTATCGGCTGCCACATGGCACGCTGACCGCGCGTCAGGCGCCGATTGAATGGGAGGTGGATGAGACGAAGCTCCTGGCGTGGGCCGAGGCCACGGACCCAGAGACACTGGTGCGGGTCAAGAAAGCGCCAGCCTGGCACGTCATCAAGCCGAAGCTCATCCCGGCGAGTGACGATCCGCTGGCCGAGGCGACGATGGAGGTGATCGACACGCGAACGGGGGAGGTCCGGGTGGTCCCCGTGCCTGGGGTGCGGGTGAAGGCAGGCCCGCGCGAGGTGTTCACCCCGAAGCCGGCGCTGGCCCCATGACATCACCCTGATCGCCATCGAGGTGCGTGTTCGGCTCGTATCTGAAGCGAGCCGGGGCACCCACCCCGGCAAGACCGGACCGCCGGTGATCGAGACCACCACGGGGGACGTGCTGGCGTGGATCCGCGTTGACCGCCTCCCCTACGACATCATGACCATCGAGGCCCTCGACGAGGGGCTGACAGGAGGTGACCCATGACGACGAGCATCAACCCGCGCCCGGCCAAGCGCATGCAGCGTAAAGTCCGCATCCTCCTGTGGGGGAAACCAGGATCAGGGAAAACGTTGACAGCCTTGAAGCTCGCCCGCGACCTGGCCGGCCCGGGGGGCACCATCTGCGTCATCGATACGGACTTCGAGGCCTCGACGCTGTATGCCGACGCGCACCGCTTCGACATCCAGCCCCTGGACCCGCCCTTCGAGCCCGATCGCTTCACCGAGGTCCTCAGGCAGCTGAGCCCGCACTACGACGTCGTAGTGCTCGATACCGGCACGCACGAGTGGACCGGCGAGGGCGGCTGCCTGGAGATCCGGGACCGCGAGGCCCTCCGGCTCAAGGACAATAGCTGGGCGGCCTGGGCCAAGGTGACCCCGGCCCACCAGCGCTTTCTCGAGGCCCTCATGCGCTGCCCGGCGCATCTCATCGTCACGCTCAGGGCGAGGACCGTGACGGAGCCGGTCAAGAACGAGAAGACGGGCAAGATGGAGATCGTCGACCTGGGGCTCTTCCCGCAGCAGCGCTATGATGGCGAAGAGTTTGTCTATGGCTTGGACATCAGCGGCCGCCTCGATCCCGAGGGCGACGGCGTACGCCTCACGATCACCAACACGCGTTATGGGCACTGGCAGGGGGCGAGCTTCCTCAACCCGGACGAGGCCCTGGGCGTGGAGCTGGCGACCTGGCTCAACCAGGGCGTGGCACCCACCGCGCCAGGGTTCCCAGCGGGACGCGAGATCCCGCTGGGAACCCGGCCGCCGCCATCGGTCGAGCCCCACGAGTCGCCTGGGGTCATCGATGACCAGGAGCGGACCGGCGTCGATGCGCGTCTGTTCCTGCCCACGAGACAACCTCCAGGGGCACCCCCAGGCGAGCGGCCACGGCGAGCGCCCCAGCGCGAGGACCCGCCCCCGGACCCTGGTCGCCGGACGCCCCCTCAGACCCGTGGTGAGGTGCTCGGCGCCATCACCACCGAGCTCTTTCGCCTGGTGCCCGGGCGTGGCGACGACGGGCGTCAGCAACGCATAGCGCTCCTGGAGGAGTGCTTCGGCAAGCCGACCATGCGCGAGGTGGCCACGCTCGCCGACGATGTCTTGGAGGCGGGGCTCCAGCGACTGCTGGCCAAGGGGGAGGGCCGTCCCATGACCACCCGGCGCCGGCGGGAGCGTGAACCGGGGGAGGAGGGGTGAAACCATGCCGCTGGTGACCCTCGGCGGTGAGGTCGGCGCTCGCGATGTCGGCTGCGCGGGGCTCGACGACCCCCTGCTGGCCCATGGGGTCTGGGACCTGGAGGAGGCTCCCGTCGACTGGCCGCCAGAGGCCTGGCTGGTAGAGCAGGCCCGTCGGCACATCCGCCGCTCCCGCGTCGCCCTCCTGGCCGTGGAGGTGTTCCACTGGCGGCCCGCATCCGGGCCCGTGAGCGGATGTGGCCCCCATGCTCGGCCGGGTCGATCAGGGCGGCAGCGAGCCCGCCCCCCTGTGCCACGGCCACGGGCGTGGGGACGGCTCGCGTGATCCAGGGGCCGTTCCGTCACGCGGCCTCGTCGAGGAGGACACTATGCCACGCCGATTGCGGCACACCATTCGCCACACTGAGCAGATCTGTCGCGGCTGCTGGGAGGTCCGGACGCAGACGGAGGACGGGCATCGGTTCACCGCCTTCGGCGTCACGCGCCAGCAGGCCATCTTCCGTGTCCACCACAAAGCCAAGGCGTACGGTCGGTATGCCTACCCGACCGCCGCCGCACGCGAGGGGAGAGACGACGTGGCCCACCGCATCGTGACGTTCGTCCAGGATGGCTCGCGCGCCTATCACCAGCCCTGTGCGGCGTCTATGGCGCTGAGCCGCGAGGCGATGTATTGCGACGTCTGGAGCGGCGAATCCCTCCCGCCGGACCTCCGCTGCGCGGCGTGCGGCCGCGCCATCGCCCCGCCTCTGCCGGCGTCCTCGGACAAGGCTGAGCCGCCCAGCGGGGCGTGAAGGCACGCCGCAGAGCCCCATGTCGATCGCCATGAGGTGACGGCGCCGTGGTTCCTGGAATGCCGCACGGGCTGACAGCGGTGGCGGCCGGCACCGACCACCCCGGCGGGTGCTCCTGGCCGGCCGCGATGGGCGCCGCCGACGCCGCTCCGCGACCGAGAGCCCCTCCGCGGCGTTCGCGGCATCATCCCCCCTGCCGTGGTCCTCCGCACCGCTCCGGAACGCCTCCCAGGGGCTCCACGGCGTGGCCTCACGACCTCCCAATGCCGGACGAAGTGGGGTTCCAGGAGCAACCGCCGTCATGTTGTGCTCGACATGACGGCGGTTGCTCCCGGAACCCCACCCTGGTGCAGCGTTCATGTCGCGGGGGTGGCAGGTCTCATCCACCTGCGACCCCCTTTGTTGTGTGTCACCACCATGGACGGTGGCGTCTAGGGGGCTCAATGGCGCTGATCCCCTTCGCTTCACGCTGGAGAGGTCCGCCCCGGATCACACAGGGCCGGCAGAGGCGCCGACCGTCGAGCCATATCCACTTTTCCTTCGAGCCACAATCCGGGCAGGGGTCGCCCAGCTCCTCAGGGGGATCACGGTCGGCCACAGACTGTTCAGGGTGGTCGCGGAGGCGATCGCGGTCTTCCATCCTGATGGCTCGTGATGTGCCAAACCGCTCCGCGCTCGGGCTCTTGCCGGGCTGCGCGCTGGCGTCGTGCCTCCAGAGGAACACGCGCGTGACGCCTCACCGGGTCAGGCGAGGCATTGCGATGTCGCGCCTACCCGACCAGCGATGGGGGAATGGTCGCGCAATCAGGCGCTTCGCGCGGCTCAAACGCGTCGCCCACCGTCCACGGCTTCCCCTGGCGCTTCTCGACAAAGAAGCTCAGCCCTGACACCTTCGGGAGCATCGCTTGCCAGGCCGTCCAGGTGGCGGGTCGCGACCTCCCCACGCTGGAGCCAGACGTGAATTGCCGCTTCGCGGATGCCTTGACCGTCAGCCATCCCTGCCATTCAAGACCATTCCGGGTGTCGGCCGTGGTGAGGGGTTGAGGCGTGAGGGCCGTGGTGAACTCATGATCCTGTTCGATCACGTAGGCGTGTGGTTGGTCCGGGATGATGCGCCTTGAAACATAGTCAAACATCGTGCGCTTCGAAAAATCGTCGGTGCCACAGCGGGTAAAGGCCGCGTGTCAGAATTTCAGCACGGCGGCCTCGGCTTCTTGATCGAGCGATGCGGCGCCGGCACGCACGGAGGCCGTGAGGATCGTCGTTTCGAGCCACACCGCGGCGAGACAGAAGATCTGCGTCATTCGCATCAGCTGTCCTGCGGTATGTCCTGACCGTGCTTGGCTGCCCCAAGGCGATGACGTGGGCCTCGGCGGCGGGCCTGCGCGTCGAGCCGGCGCACCACATCCTGGCGGATCGTGATCGTCGGCGAGTCTATGCCGACTCTCATGCCCTACGGCTTCGGTGGCGTGGCCTCAGGTGTCCCCTCTGGCGGCTGCCCGGCGCCGGCCTTGGCTTTGTCCTTCGCCGCCGCCGAGGTGGCCGAATAGACGCCAAACCCCCCATACGCCGCAGGGAGCAAGATGCACCCCCCACAATTCAGGCCGACCGCCAGCACGAGTACGACGACTCCTAGCGCTTTCCACATGGTTATTCTCCCATGGCCTGTAGGGTCAACGGTTTCGTGAGCAGCACGGTACAGAGGCTGCCACTCGCGACCTCAATCGTCGGTCGCGTATCCATCGCTCGCCCCGCCCGCTGTTGCGCCACCTGGTTCGCAATCCCGGCGATCCCACTGCCCACCTGTCCGGCCGGCCCCAGGCCTGCGGCCCCCGTCTGCACGGCCTGGACGCCGCCACGTAAGGCCCCCCCGATGAACACCGCGCCGAACAACCGCCACCAGTGTTGATTGACCTTCCCCGTGAGCCCCGCCACACCCTGTTGATCCGTGATGAGCGCTTGCCCGAGGTCGACGGAGCGGCCATCGGGCAGCGCCAGGGTGAGTGAGATGGTCGGCAACCGTTCGTTGCCGTAGAGCAGGGCGCTACTCTGATCGTGGCCAAGGATCGTGCTGTTCTGCGGGATCAAGAGATGATGCCCGGTGGCGGTGTCATAGATATTCGTGCGCACCTTCGCGGTCAAATAGCCTTCGACATCCGAATTGATCGCCGTTTCCACCACACACGGAATTTTCGTCGCGCCTGGCGCGAGTGTATACGTATGGGCCGCGGGATGCTCCTCCGGCTTCACCTCATGACTGATGAACAGCATGTCGCCATGCTTTGGCTTGGGGGCTGGCGCGACGGTCGGCTTCGTGGTTCCCGGTGGTGGCGTTTGCGGGCGATTCTTCAGGGCTGCGATCTCTGCGCGTTGCTGTGCCAGTTCAGCTTGGACCAGAGCCCAGCGTTCGGCATTGAGATCGCGCACGGGGGGCAGTGATTTGTGATCTTGTTCCTCGACGGGATAGCGGATCTGCTGCTTCAGCCACGGCGGGCCGGTCAGGCTGTCCCGGTCAACAAACGATTGCACGCGCTGAAACCCGCCCTGTTTCACGAAGATGTAAGCCCCTGCGGTCAGACCGGCGAGGAGGAGCAGGAGCATCCAGATCAACCCCAGTCGAATGCGGGTGACCCGCGGGTAGGGCACGTCATCGAGCTGCGGGCCGCGCATCGCTCACTCCTTTCCGGCCATCGTCCCAGCGGTCGGAGGCCATACGGGACACGCCTCGCTGCCCGGACAATCAATGGTGATGGGGCTTCTCCGCGTAATGCGGACGACCTCCGCTGATTTCCCAATGCCCATCCGCAATTCAGCGACGGAGAAGATCCGGTCGACGACCAGGACATTCTTATACTGCCGACTGTTGGTCAGCTCTGGGCCATTCGCCCCCATGAGCCGTAGCATAGGCGCATCGGCATACTGGCTTTGGACCGGTAAGAGGATATACACTTTGCGTCCGTCGTCGACCACCTGGCGCGGCTTCCAGACGGGCCCCCCCTCCTGAGGATCGATCTGATAGCCCACGTGATACCGCTGCGGTTGCGAGGCGTCAGGCAGGATCATGGGCTTGGTGGCGAGTTTCGCTGGCTTCGGTTCGGCCGGGTAGGTGAAGCGCACGGCGCGGATGGGGGTGCTCTGCACACTCTGACAGGTGAGGTAGTAGGTACGCTTCGTCGTGGTGACCACGAGCCCCATCATGAGGCCTGGCTGTGTGGCGGTGAGAAACACATGCGGCCTCGCCTGGGCGTCACTTCCAGAGCCTCCCTCTTTGACTTCCCAGCCTGGCCCCTCTTGCCCTTCCACGGGCGCGCGATCCCCACCAACCACATTGCGCACCACCTCGCCCACCCCGAGGACGACATCCGCAGGCACACCCATGGGCACCAGGACCTTATAGGCCACCCCCTCTGTATAGGCGTAGACTTTCTCCGCTGGAGACGCGGGACGGTCGCCCGTCGGCGCGAGGTCTGTCGACTCATCGGGCGTCGGGGATTCAGCCACGGGTGTCGGGGCGGACCACGTGGTGAGATCGTCAGGCAGTGGAGGGTTGGCCCCCTGTGGGGGGGTCACCTCCGCACAGCCGGCGAGCAGGCATAGGATCACGAGAGCGAGCATCCATCGGGACATAACCGCTCCTTACGGCTGCATGGTAATGTCGAAGGCGTTGATGCAGAGCCCGAGGCGGTTCTCCAGCAACGCCGCCTGCGTGGCAGGTGTGGTGCGTTGCACCGTGAATGTCCCCGTCCACAGCTGTGCTTTTTGGGGCTGTGCGGGCTCGGTGGTGGTCTCGCTCCACAGCACCTGGAAACTCAGGGGTGACGGGGTCTTCGTGAGACTTTTAATGTCCACGGCGACGAGCTTCTTTGATCCGGGGGCAAACGGCTTCTCATGGTCCTCATAGCCCTGCAACGCGTGGCGGGCGAGCCCGCAGGTATGGGCATACGCCCAGCGCCACTCCGCTTTCGCCAACACCGGATCAGTGCCCCGCCAGCGCACCTTGCGCACCCATTCCGCGAGCATGTCCATCCAGTGGCCCTCCTGGGGCTCATAGCTCATCAGGTCTTGGGGCAACCCCAGATTCACCACCTTGCCGTCCTCGTTGACCTGCACCACCTGCACGAAGGCCCGCACCTGCGTGCGCTGGTACGCGAACCAGAGCAGGCCCCCGAGCAAGAGGATGATCAGGCCGATGAGCGCCCAGGCCAGGCACTGCCAGTGCCAGGCGCGGCGCTCGGCGGTGCCATCGCGTTGCTGAATAATCTCATAGGCGGCCTGGATCTGCGCGAACTCCGAGGCCGGCCCGTCGGGAGCTGTGGTCATGGTCCTTCCCCTCCTTACGTGATTGACTTCTGGGCCTCGCGGGTCGCGACGCGCTCGGCCCGATAGGCTTGCACCATGTTCACGGCCGAACGGCCCGCGCCGTACAGCTCTCGCGCGGCGGCCGTCCCCGCCCAGCGCCAGCGCCATCCCACGCCCGCCAATCGTGGCCGCCCGCTTGGGAATTTCCCAGGCCAGGATGGCGAAGATGATGGCGACGATGACCATCATGATCGAGGAGTACTGCGTGGGATCCCCGCCAGGTGTGGTATTCGGCGTGAAGATGCCAAAGAGCGGCACGCCGATGCCGACGACCGCCGTGGTGAGCATCACTCGGACCAGGCTCGCCGTGATCCACGCGATGGACAGCTCGGAGATGAAGGCGACATGGGTGAGCACGCCCCAGGGCAGGAGCACGGCTGAGGCCATGACGGCCAGCTTGAATTCGATGAGGGTCAGGATCATCGCCACGGCCACGAAGGCAAAGGCGAGCACCACGAGCCAATAGACGGCGAGATAGGTGTCCACGGTCCAGAAGTGAATCCCGCGATTGAGGGCGCCGCTGATCCCACTGCCATAGGCCGCGATGAATTGTTGGATGGGATAGGCGGCGGCGAACCCGGCATCGATGATCGTGGAGGGGTGGAGCATGTCCGCCACGGTGAGCGTCTGCCCCCCGGTGCCCGCCAGCCCCCACTGAATGAACGTCAGGAACGCCGCGAACGTTAAGCCGTAGAGATTATAGACGAGCCAGTAAAACACGCTGATGCGCAGGACCGCCCAGAGGAAGGACGCCAGGGTATCGCCAACCTGGGCCCCTCCCATGACGACGGCAGGCATGTGGGTGTAGAAGTAGATGATGCCGAACACGCTCAGCAGCGCGAGCGATGAGGCGGCGAGGGCGACAAATCCGCCATCAATGGCGGCAGCGAAGGTGGCGACGATCTGATCTAAGACGGCAGAATTCATCGCACCCCTCTCCGTTCCCCGCAGCGAGCGACCAGCGCCGTGGCCAACGAGACGAGCGGCCAGACGAAGAAGACATGCGCGAGGGCCACGGCCAGCGCGATCATGGTCATGACCAGCGCGAACGCCGCTGATGATGGCCTCATCGCGCCTTGGAGGCGAGCGACGATCATAGGCCAGAGCAGATACGACCACGCGACCGCGAGCTCAACGGCATCGCAGACCAGGGATTTCCTGCTCAACATCGCTCACATCTCCTTGGACGTGTCCTCATTGCGGTTGTGGGTGGTCGGCGAGAATCTCCTGGTCGATGTTCTCCAGACTTTGCTCGATGAGGGGACCACTGATGCCCTCAATCGAACGGGCCCGGTCAAACGTGGCGTTCTGCGCCTGCAGATTGGCGAGGACCTGGGCGATCTTCGCCTGCGCTTGCCCGGCCGCCTGCGCCCCCTGCAGATTCCCCACCAGGTTCTGGATCGTGCCATAGATGCCGACGATATGGTCGACGGTATGGGCCACCGTCGTCAGGAGCGTTTGCGTGCGCAACGCGTCGGCATGCGCCTGCCAGACATACCTCCGAATGGTCTGGATGGTGACGACGAGGTCGGTGCTATTATGAGGGGCGCTGTCGAGTGAGAAGAGGGTCGTGATCTGCCCCTCGAGGCTTTCCAGATCCCAGGCCAAACCCTGCGCGTTGCTGGCGAGCCCCTGCAGCGTGGCCAGGTCATCCATAAAGGTGCCATCATCCAGGACAAAGGCATCGACCGCCAGGAGATCGAGGAGCTGGTTGGCCACGATGAGGATCGACTGCACCGCCGAAATCGTATTCTGGGTCAGATTGGCGGCGTCGATGACCGGCAGCTGGGCCTGCGCAGCCGTCGCCACCGCCAGGCTAATCAGCCACGTCAATATCAGCCGTTTCATCCACATGCGAAGCCCCCTCTTCGATCTGTGCTGCTGCCTCAGGGAAGCCTTGCGCCCGAAGCCACGCGGCGGCGAAGCCTTCCCATCCTTCGCGCTGCAAGATCTCGTCCATGCGCTGATGATCCTCCGCCCGATTCCGCCCGATCATGGCGAGGGTGAGCGGGGAGAGATGCAGGCTCAACAGGCGCTTGCCGATCTGTTCCACGGTGTAGTAACACTCCCGTTGTGGCCGCGCGGTGGAGATGAGCTGGAGTTCCTCCGCATTGAGCCCCATACGGTGATAGATCTCCGCCAGCTGCGGCGTGCGGGCGGCCGGATTCGGCAGAATGAAGCGCGTCGGGCAACTCTCAAGCAGGAGTGACCCTAGTTTGATGCTAAACACCTGCACCAGCGAATGCGTGAAGAAGCCCATGGAGACGCCCTTCTTGGCCTTCGTGACGATCCACTCCTTGCCCTTCTCCTCATAGTCCGGCAACGCCCAGGTCACGGCGGCATCATCCATCAAGAGGAGGGTCGGATGACTGGTGTCAAAGCGTTCCTCCAGGCGATGAAAGACATAGCTCATGACGGGCGTCACCGCCGCCGGCATGGTGAGCAAGGTTTCCTGCTCAAAGGTCTGGATCGGTCCGTCCTGGATGTTGTCATGATCGGCATCGAGGAGGTGGCCGAATTTCCCCCCCGCCGTAAAGGGCTCAAGCGCCTGCAGCACTTGCAGATGGAGTGCCAGGATGTGCTCTTGCCATTCCGGACGTTTGGTGGGGGCGACGTTGACGCGATTGCTTTGCGCCTTCAGCGCATACCAAAGCTGCGTCATGGTCCGCTGCGAGGCCGGCAGGGCGGCCAGCTTGTCGAGCCCGGTGTCGAGATAGGCCGTCACGCCGGGATGCTTCTCCACCCCGGCCGGCGTCAGGATCGTGGTCGTGAGCCACTCCGCCCGCCAGCTCCGCTTGATCGGAACCTCGATATCACGCAGGGGTTGGAGCCCGACGCGGGCGGAGCCGAGGTCATACCAGTGCCCGCCCAAACAGAGTGTCAGGCAGCGGTCAGTCTTCCCGACATCCAGGCAGAAGGCTTGCTTCCGTGGACTCTTCAGCCACTGCACCTGCTGCACGCCCAACAAGGTACTCTTGCCGGAGCGCGTGGGTCCGAGAACCATAAAGTGGCCATTATCCAGGACGTGGTTCACCACCCGCACCAGCGTCGAGCCCTCGGTATGGGCGAGAAACCACGGACCTTCCTGGAGATACTCATCGCGCGCCGGGCCAGGCCAGGCGGCATTCAGCCCTGGACAGAGATGCGCCAGGGTGAGGCTATGCTGCGGCGTGCGGCGCACGCTATCGATGCGATTGCCGGGATGGCTGGAGAGCCAGGCCGCGGTGGCGTGCTGCCGTTCGGGCGTGGTCACAAAGCCCTGCCCATCCAGCACCTGCATCACGTCCCGGAGCTTGGCATCGGCCATCTGGGGATCCGTGTCCCACACGGTCACCGTGGCGGTGAACTCGCCGAAGGCGACGATGTCGGCGCCGATCTCCTGCCGCGCCGCGTCCGCTTCAGCGGCCTTGTTCGTCGCGTCGGTATTCAACACCCGGGTCGGTTCCTTGGAGATCGTTTCGGCGATGCGTGCAAAGAGCGAGCGCTCCTGGCCCACCCACGCGCCCTGCGTCTTGCGCAAGAGCCCCGCCTGGATATGTTTGTCGAGCGCGATCCAGCGGGTACACCACCGGAAATCAAGATCTTTGTGCTCCAGCGCCCGCACCACCCCCGCAAACGACATCGGCGGGTAGGCCATGACGGAGCAGGTGCGCAGATGCCAGTCGCCGAGCTGCGGATACCAGCCCCCGAGAAAGGGCGTGTCACACAGCCGGACATCGAGATCGATGGGCAGCCACGGGCACCTGACTGGATGCCAGCGATCGGAGACGCAGTTGTGGAGGTAGGTCAGCATCTCCTCCGTGGTGAGTGGCCGCGCCATGGCCAGCATGCCCTTCAGGAGGTCCACCAGGTAATCTGACTGGTGGAGAAAGGTGAGGACAGCGGCTTCCTGCCTGGCATCGTCTGGCGCCTCGGCCGCAGCCCCGGATCGCTTCAATCCGGGGCTGCTGACCACCAGGCGTTGCAAGCGCTGTGAGCTCGAGGAGGGGGGCTGCCAGGTCAACGTCAAAAAGTAGTGGGTTTCCCGCGCGCCAGGGTCCTCGAGGATGGCGTGTCGGCGGTCTTGATCGATGAGCGCCGCGGCCGGATGCGGCCACCGCGTCTCGGGGTACGTCGTCACCCGCACGCGTTGCGCCTCGCTGTGAATCGTCCACGAGCCCCCAAGCCGCTTGAACACATTGTTGGCCTGGAGCATACGGGCGCCCTGGACCTCTTTGGTTTCACCGGCCAGATCTGGCCCACGAATGGCGTAGGTCCGCTGCAGGGCATTCGTCTGCTTGTGGAGCATGACGCCGGGGGCGGCAAGGACCCGCCAGGGGATCTTGTCCGACAGATGGGCTGCCCGCCAGCGCAGGCGTCGGCTGAATTCTTCATAGACGCTCATGGCTTACCCCGCATCGTAGAACGAGCGATATTTCACCGAGGCCAGCAAGACATCGTCAAATTGCACGTCCCACATCGTGAGCCACACCATGATCCCCTGCCCGACGGGCCACAGCCCCAGGGGCGCCAGCGCCCACCGGGCCGAAAAGGCCGTGAGCAGCACCAAGGCCGCATACAGGCAGACCACCACCCATAGCGCCGACCAGAGCCGTGGGGCGCCCCAGGTGAGAATGCGTTCCCAGAGCGCTCGATGGATCGGCGATTCATACCCCTCGATCAGCTCTCTGCCGGCGGTCATCGGCCCTCTCCTCTCCTATGGCAGCAAGCCTCCCCCAACGAGACCGAGGGCCCCCAGCATGGTTACGCCCCCGCCCAGGAGCCCCGCCTTGACGAAGAACGAGACGCTCCCGGCCAGGATGTGGCTGAAGGGGTTATCGAACAAGGAGCCGACATAGCCCGCCAGGCCCACGAGGCCGATGATCAGCCCGAGCCCCACTACAAAGGTCTGAAAGGTCGCGAGGAAGCCATCAAGGGGAATTCCTAAGCCACCAGCATGGGCCTTTGGCACCATCACGAGGCTCATCACCGCCACCATTCCGAGGATACGAAGCATGGACTTCATCGCTTATGCCCTCCGATCTCGTATGTGAGCTGCACCATGCCCGTGATGAGCCCAAGCACGAGCAGCACCGCCATCACCACCTCGCCGACAACCATCAGCACGTAGCCCAGGATGCGTAGCCCCACCCTGGCGACGCGCCTGAGTCGCGTACGTCGCCTTGCCGTCATGGCACCACCCTCGCGTCATGCCTCCGACGCACCCATGGCGCGCAAGAGCATGGCAGCGCCCAAGATCCAGCCGACGCTAGAGCCCCCGAAGATCACCCAGATCCAGACCTCGTCGGGACGCCACCAGTCCAGCAGACACCCGAGACCCATCGCTCCCAGGAGCCCGATCAGCAGGGGGAACTCCAAAGCCTATCTCCCTATGACACGGGCAACAGCCGTGCGGCAAAATTCCGGTCGGTGCGATAGTCGCATTTCTGGGCGAGAATCGGCTTGATCCCCCCAATCCGCACGATCTCTTGATCCGCTGGCAGGTCCATCAGCTCATCCGTGGTCATGAGCGGCCGTCCATGATGCTGCAGGGACACTGACCGCCGCGTCGCCAGGATGGGTGAGCGCTGCTCCACGGGATTCTCGACGGTCCCGCTGCCCATCAGGTTCTCTGAGATGCGCTTCGCCGTGAGATCGTTGTCCGGGGTATGGAACACCTTCACGTGGCAATTCCCCCAGATCGCCGTGTGGGCGCCGTACACCTCCCACAACGACTCCAGGTCCTGCACCACGAGCAGATCCTTCTGCCCATCCCCCGCCTGCACGGCGATGCCCTTATCCACCGCCCGGGTGTAGCCGTACCAGGGCAGCTCGTCGAAACAATTGAGGAGCCGGTACTTCCAGGTCCGGACCTTGTGCTCCATCAGCCGCGTCATCGCCACATCGAGGATCACGCGATACAAGGGATGTAATCGCTCAAGCTCGAGCGGCGAGGGCGCAATCAGGTACAGCGACACCGGCCGCTCCCCATATTGAAGGTCATCGATGGCCATGTCTGACGCATCCGTACTGGCCGCCACCAAGGGATCACTATAGAGCACGAGCGGGCGTATCGTCGTCGTCCACACGCTGCTCAGCTCACGGTCCCCCGTGATGTTTTGAATCGCCCGAGTCATCGAGGTAATCGCCTGATGGATGCCTTGCGACCGGTGCGCGGTCGATGCCATCGCCTTGAGACACTCCCCGAGGCTTTTATGCTGTCGTGTCAGGAAGTCCCACACACCCGCCAGGGATTTCCGTATCGAGGTATAGAGCACATGGAGGATCGCGGTGGCCCGCAGCAGGTTTGCCAGTTCGCGAAAGTGCAAGGATGTTGAGTTCTCCCGCGCCATCTTCTCCGGGGCTCCAAGGCTCTCGCTAATGAGTTGCACATCTCCAAACTCCATCGGGGTGCCGAGGCGCACGGCATCGAGCACATTCATCCGCGTCGAGGGTTGACGTCGTGGCGTAAACCGATGCACGTCGCTAAACTGTGCGCGCCAGCCTGCCGTCACGTCGTAATTCTCCCCATCCTTCGGGTCCAGGACCAACGCACTTTCCCGCCAGGTGAGCAAGGTGGGGATGATGGTCGAGACGCCCTTCCCTGACCGTGTCGGGCCGATCAGGAGCACATGCTCAGGGCCATCATGCTGCAGATAGTGGTGGCCGTATTGGCCCAAGATCACGCCACGGCGCTCGAAGAGGCCCGCGCGCTTGATCTCGCGAGACGTGGCCCAGCGCGCACTGCCGTAGGTCGTCGGAGAGGACTGCCGCCGTCGCCCGGCGAGCAGCCTCACGGTGCCCAGGAGCGTCGGAATGCCGCCCATCACGCCCATCACCTGCCACGGATGCGCTTGCGCCCAGCCGCCCAGCCGCATGACGCCGTCGAACAGGGGCTGTCCTACCACCAGCTCCACCTCCATCGTCGGGCTTTCGCGGGTGACCGATGGGGCTGCCCGTCGTGCTGCGGGAACGTCGCATCCCGCGCTTCCTGCTCGCGCCGCAGCTGCGCGCCCATCTCGTCCGCGGTGCCGTACATCTGCTCGTAGGTGGCGATCGGGAGCGGTGGCGCGGGCTCTGCCACCGCAGGTGTCTGCTGCTGGACCACGGTTTCCAGCAGCCCCACCAGCTGGGTGATCGCCTCACGCATCGCCGCGATCTGGCCGTTGAGCTGTGTCACCCTCGCATCGATCCGCGCTTCCCAGTGCTCGCGGTCCTGTTTGGCTTGGGTGATGTACCCGACAATCACCTCTGAGAGGGTGAGCCTGTCTCTCTCGGCTTCTTGGGAGAGCTCGGCGGCCAGCATTTTGGGCAACGTGATCGGCTTGCGAACGTTCTCAGGCGCGATCGCCATCAGGGCTCCTGTGGGCGCTGCCATCCCCGGCGGCAGGTGTGGCTGTCCGGCTGGGAGGGCTCACCCCCTGCTCCGTGCCACCCAGACACAGGGGTGGGGCAGCGGTCGGTGTCTCACGATGCAGGATCGCGTGACGCACCTCACGGACACCAGGACCAGCCAACCTGTTGATCATGCACGCGGTTGTTGCTGTACACCCGGGACACACCGGCCTGAGATGTCCCAGGCAGGTGTTACATGGCCGCAGTCGGTGAGAGCGCCTGTGGAGCGTGTGGGCAGCCACGCGTTGAGACCCTCGGCCGGTCGGCATCTGGTGGTCATGGGAGCGGGCTATGCACACATCCATCAGGTCCTCACGTCACGGAGCGGGATGCCCCAGCGATCCCTCGGAGTCGTCTCGCCGTTGTCCACAGGGTTACAGCGCCATCCCATGGTCCTGCTCCTGGGTCTTCTCCCGCGACATCTGCGCCGCCTTCTCCTTGAGCGCGGCGATGCGTTCGGATAACGTGAGGGGGGCAAGCGTCTCGACGTGGATGATGCGGTTCCGGTCCTCAGCGGGCGCCGCGGCCTCATCCCGGAGGGCCTCCTCATACTCTACCGGCGAGAGCGTGCGTTGCGTACCATCGGCAAAGGTCACCTGGTCGCGCGTGCGAGGATCGTCCGGTCGTTCGAGCCGATCAGGGTCTTCCATCCCATCCTCCTTCTTGGCCTCACGCGCATGCACGTTGACGACATGCGCCACCTCATGCGTGCGCTGCCGGTCCTGCTGCCGTTCTGCGGGTGGAAGAGGTCCAAGCGTATCAGTCGCCAAGGTACGGGCCCGCGCGCGCATCCCTTGCCGCAAATACCGGGGGTGGATGTAGAGATCGTTGCCGGCCGGATCGCGACCGCGGATGATCAGATGGGTGTGCACATGGCTGGTATCGCGGTGCGTCGCCCCGATCCAGTCGACCGGCCCCAGCAGATCCCGCTCCACTTGGCGCATGAGCCGCTGGGTGTAGGCTGTCAAGTCCATCCGATCGCCATCGACCAGGCTGATGATGAGGCGGTACTGGTGGGGATCGTCGGCGGCGTCGCGGGCAAAGGTGCGGCGATCGACGGAGACGCCCTCACGGGTGAACAGGTCGGCCTCCTGACCGTCGAGGCCTTTGCCGTGTTGGAGATAGCGCAGGTGTGCCCCCGTGGTTGATGGCTTCGCCAGCCAGGACTTGATGACCGCCCCGCGACTGCCGGCCGGCGGCAACGGCACGACCACCCCACGAGCGCCAAGCTGCCGAACATTGCCAGGAAGCCGGGGACGCATGCCCTGGGCTCGCCGCATGAACCATGTGCGGAGGTCTGGATGGAGGTCATCGTCTCGATCCACAAATCGTCCCATCACGCACGCCCTCCCCGCAGGAGCTCTGGCGGTCGATGCCATGATGCTGGGCACAGCATCCCCAACCGCGTACCATCACAGGTGACCTTTGCGTGCGGATAGGGCCGCTGGAAGACCTCATCGGCGTCTCGCGCCAACACATCGGCAAACAAGGTGCCGACGTGGCGGCGTGGGCCATCGTCGACCGTCACGGTGTCATCGCCATGGACAACCAAGAGGAGGAGCCAAACGCTCATGGCCATCATGCAGGTGCCGGCGATGGTCAAACCCAGCAGATCGAGTCCAGACCGGGGCGGCGACTGATCCTCCGATCGTGACGGCCACGCGGGTGGTGGCAAGGGCTGAGACCTCATCATCGCTCCTCTATTCTCGCCAGATGAGCCATGGCGTCGCCATAGCCGAGAGGTCCGCGGTCGGCACGGGCCCAAAGTACCGCGAATCGAGCGAGCGGGGCGCTGCACTGGCGAGCACCACCTCCGACGGCCCCACGGTGAAGCAGCCACGCAGCCTGGGCAATGCGCGACCGTTCGACTCGCTCAGCACGGGGCCATACCAGTGTGCATTGATCCAGAGCCCATCATCCGTGATGCAGACGGCATCGCCAGGGAGCCCTGCGACGGGTTTCAACAGGGGCAGCCAGCGCCACTGCCAGGCGCGGACCGACGCCGGCACCGGGAGCACCACCACCATGCCTCGCTCAAGCGACGCCGGCACCCGATGCAGGCGATAGAGGCCGAGCGGCACGCTGGCGCTCACATTCAGCCGCAGCCAACCCAGACTCAGGACCATGAGCAGCAGCACGCCCACGTGGCTCACCCTCCGGGGCCATGGGCGCCAGGGCGGTGATCCATGGGGGCGGGGCGTCCCGACGTGGACCGGCCATTGACGCGGGCCGCACCCTCCCGCCTCGCCTGCGATCGTGGCCAGGCGGCGCTTCCAGGCCCTCATCGCTCGCCTCCATCGGGGTGGCCGCGGGGGGCCACGCGCGGTCGCGCCCGAGGCCCCGGTCCCTGAGACGGGCCATGGATCGTGCACCCCTCATCCGCGACGCCAGCCCCGGCCCCGGCCAGCGTCCCCCAGATCGTCTCGCCACCCTCGAGGCGTCACCGGAAACACGTCACGCGCCCTGCATCTCCCGGCACGCTGGCCACTGGCTTCAAGAACGGCGTCCCTGCCCGTGCATGCCCCAGCGCATCACACGCGGGCGGCACCGGCACCACCACGAGCCTGCCACGAGCGACGTGACGCTCCGGCCACCGGAGGGACAGCCTACCAGGGACGCTGGCGGATGGATTGAAGAGCAGGACGTGGCTCATCACGAGCCGACGCCGGGGCACGCTCAGGACGTGCTGACCTCCAGCAGCGGCGTCGGACGCTCGGCGTGCAGCCGCACGACAACGTCCCGCAACGACTTGACCTGGGCCGCCAGACAGTGCGCGACCGTGGGATCATACTAGGCCGCGTCGATGAGCTGGACCTGGATCGCATCGTTCACCATGGGCCTCCTTCATCGCCACGCCGCTCGTGGCACCAGCGTGACCGACCGCGGCTCCGGCTGCAAGATGATGGGCGCACCGGTTGCCCGCCCATGTGGGGCGCGACGGTGTCCAGCCGATCCATGATCCGGTGCGTCCAGTGGGGCATGAGACGCTCCCTTTGCCTCGCCACGCGCCGTCACCCGCTCCGCAGCCGCCACCGCTGACGCCTCACCGCAGGGCTCGGCATCGCCGCCAGGACCGCGATGCCGAGAGCGAACGTGCTGCCGATGACGAGGACACCGGCCAGCAGCCGCCAAAGGAACCGCCACAGGAGCATGCTGGTGCTGTGGAGAGCAGGCATGCCACCGCCATCGCCCGCCGCCGAAAGACCATGACTCCGGGTCAGACGTCCCACGAGCCCCACCGGCGGCGAAATCCGCACCCCTTCCCATTCAAGCGAATGTAGTTCATATGCACTACAATTGTCAAGAAACAATTGCTCGTGGCACGCCGACGCGCTACACTGGCGCCATGCCGCCACCACCGACGCCGCCGCTGCGAAGGCATCCAACGTCGTTTCGCTTGAGTGAGGAAGCCTTGTCCCTCCTGGACCTCCTCGTGCGGCAGCTCGGGATCAAGCGGGCGGCCGTCCTCGAGCTCATCATTCGGGAAAAAGCCACCGCGCTCGGGTTGCGGCCCTCTCCTCCAGCCCCACCCCGCGAATCCGACTCTGACCAGGTCTGACCGACCTCTACCCGAAGCCATGCGGAAGGTATCGCCGAGCCCCTCGGCGGGATGCGTGGTGCCGCCGACGCCGCCCTAGAGGCACCCTCAGCGCTCGTTCGCGCGAGGGACCCTCTGGGAGCCCCGCTCCCAGCGCCCGTAGACTGCGGCAGGGTGCGGGGGGGTCGTTTCCCTTACACACACTGGTCATACTGTATCAGTGCGCAAAAAAAAAGACCTCAGCCGAGCACCCGGTACTCGTAGTGCTCGCGCCCGGCCGGCGAGCGGCGGGTCTCGCGGCGAATCACCCCGCCCGCCTCGCACCTGGCAAATAGCGCCAAAAGTTCCGCACGATGGCCCAGGCATTGGCCGTCGCTCGAGCACTGATACCCGCACGTAGGGTTTGCATGCTGAACAGCTTTCGGTCCAGCCACTTGAAGAGCTGATCCAGGGCGGTCGTGGTCGTGGGCAGTGGCTTCGTCGTCCAGGCCGTCAACCGCTGCTTCTTGCGCTGCAGCGACGCAGAGCGCTTCCGGAGCCCAGGATC
>WNFU01003859.1_pt1 | contig 22599 bp, 20 predicted proteins | sample 5400121 | NCBI WGS metagenome assembly WNFU01 (sample SAMN13153360, study PRJNA577476) | soil metagenome | isolation source: 100 cm soil or saprolite under grassland replicate 1 | place: USA:California | collected 2016-06-15
AAGCGCCGGGCGGGGCGGGGGGCCCCTCCGCGGAACACGCTGAGTCGCAACCCGCTCCCGGCACTCGTAAGGAGCCACGAGAGTGAGGCTTTCGCCTCCGGCAACGCGCAGAAGCCACGGTTCCGCGGAGGGGCCCCCCACCCCGCCCGGCGCCCGCGAGTCAACGGATTTCTGGGACACTACACTAGCGGGGCTTATTGGCCCTCGGGGGCTCCGACCCGGGCTGCGGTTTGACCCCTCCCTACCGATCTGGCATGATCGGCAGCGTGGCAAGCCCATCCACGCTGGGGCGAGGGGTGCCGGGAGCGGGGCCAGCTCGCCCGAGTCGGCCCAGCCTGCGCATGCACTGCCTTTAATCTCTGAGGCACCCACTGCCTCGCCGGGGCCTGAGTCCGAGGCCGGCTCGGCCCTGAGCTCGCGGCCCATCGCCTGGTGGAAGCGGCTGAGCGTCAGGTTCTCGGCGCTCATCGCCGTTGTGACCCTGACCGTCCTCGGGACGTTCGTGCTGGCGGCGGTCCGCGTGCAGCGCGACCACCTCACGCACGAGGTCGTCCGCAGCGCCGCGCTATTCAGCGACACCATCAAGAGCAGCACCTATCACTTCATGCTGGAGAACCGGCGCGCCGAGGCCTACCGGATCATGGAGACCATCGGACGCCAGGAAGGCGTGGAGAGGGTCCGCATCTTCAACAAGGACGGGCAGATCACGTTCTCGACGGACCGGGCGGAGACCGGGAGGCTCGTCGACAAGCGGGCCGAGTCGTGCTACGCGTGTCACGCGAGCGATCAGCCCATCGTACGCCTCGCGCTCTCCTCCCGCAGCCGGATCTACCCGCACGACGGTGACCGCACCCTCGGGATGGTCACGCCGATCTACAACGAGCGCTCCTGCTCGAACGCCTCCTGCCACGCGCATCCGGAGAGCCAGCGGGTGCTGGGGGTGGTGGACATCGGTCTGTCGCTGGCCGAGGTCGACGCGGGCATGGCGCGCCTGGAGCGCAGGACGCTGCTGCTGTCGTTGCTCGCGCTGCTCGGCGTGGCCGGTCTGGTGGGCCTGGTGGCGCGGCGCTTCGTGGTGAAGCCGGTGTCCCAGCTCTTGGAGGGCACGCGCGAGATGGCGGGCGGCGAGCTCGAGCACGAGATCCCCGTGAGATCCGGCGACGAGATCGGCGTCCTCGCCACCTCGTTCAACCACATGACCCGCTCCCTCCGGCAGGCGCGGGAGGAGATTCGCCGCCTGATGGAAGGGCTCGAGCGCCAGGTGTCCTGCTCGATCTGAAGATGCCCGGCATGGACGGTATCCAGGTGCTGGAGCAGGCCCGTCAGCTCCGGCCCGAGGCCGTCATGATCATCATGACGGCCTATGCCACCGTGGACACCGCGGTGGCCGCCATGAAGCTGGGGGCCTATGACTACCTCGTGAAGCCGTTCGATCCCGAGGAGCTGAGTCTCCTGATCGGCAAGATCGTGGCCCAGCAGGCGCTCGTCCGAGAGAACGCGCTCCTGCGCCAGGCCCTGCGCCGCGAGTACCGCTTCCGCGATCTGCTGAGCAAATCGGCCGTGATGCAGGCCGTCTTCGACCTGGCCCGGGTAGCCGCGCGCAGCCATTCCACCATCCTCATCCACGGCGAGAGCGGGACCGGGAAGGAGCTGCTGGCCCGGGCCATCCACGCCGAGAGCCCGCGCAGCGAAGGGCCCTTCGTGGCCATCTCGTGCGCGGCCCTCGCCGAGACCCTGCTCGAGTCCGAGCTGTTCGGCCACGAGAAGGGCGCCTTCACGGGCGCCGTCGCTCGACGGAAGGGGAAGTTCGAGGCAGCCGACGGTGGCACGCTCTTCCTCGACGAGATCGGCGACATCAGCGCCAAGCTCCAGCTCGATCTGCTGCGAGTACTGGAGGACCGCGGCTTCTACCGGCTGGGTGGCACCGACGCGGTCCAGGTCGACATCCGCATCGTCGCAGCCACCAACCGCGATCTCCGGAAGGCAGTCGCCGAGGAGCGCTTCCGCGAGGACCTCTACTACCGCCTCAACGTGATCCCGATCACGCTCCCGCCCCTACGCCAGCGGCGCGAGGACCTGCCGCTCCTGGTTGAGCACTTTCTCGATCAGCTGAGCGTCGAGATGAATCGCCGGATCGAGGGAATCTCGGTCGAAGGGATGCGGCTCCTGATGGCCCACGACTGGCCCGGGAATGTGCGGGAACTCCGCAACGTCCTGGAGCGGGCAGCAGGCGTCGCCAGCGGCAGCATCCTGGAGCCACGTGACCTCGGGCTGGTGGTGCCGGCCCCCGGGGGCGACACCGCGCCCGGCTCGCTCGAAGCGGTCGAGCGCCGGCACATCGCCGACGTCTTGCGCCGGACATCCGGCAACGTGAGCCAAGCTGCGCGCATCCTCGAGATCGACCGGGCCACCCTCTATCACAAGATGAAGAAGTACCAGTTCCGCAGGACCGACGAGGGCGTCGACCCGGCTTGTTGAGAATCTCGACAGGCCTGCCGAGCAACTCGACAGTGCGGTAAGCCTCGATGGCTGCGGGCCGATTCCACTTCGGCGGCGCGCGAGGTGGTGAATTTCGCAACACTCCCCGACCGGCGCCGAACGGCCGGCTCCTGACCGAGAAGTAGTCACCGCCAGAAATCTCCTTTCCTGAGGCCGTGTTGCGCGGCGGCCTCGCTCGTGCCCCGGTCTTGGCGCGGACCTTGCCCTCTCATCCGGTGAAGGATCCGAAAAGGAGGGCGGGCCATGAGTTGCCCCTATCTCGAGGAAGTCGTGATGGTCTTCTGCCGGGCGTACCCGGTCAAGAAGCTCATTCCGCGCAGCCGGAGCCTGACCGCGAGCCCCTGCCTGGACGGCGGCTTCAAGCAATGTCCGTTCTTCCAGGAGGTGACGGTGCCGACGGAGTCGGGCAGGCCGGACGTGGCTGTCTCGCCGGCGCCCACGGCGTCCGCTGGACGCCGCGGGCTTACTACGCGCCCGGCCACACGTGGGCCCGGCGAGTCGCTCCCGGCCGCGTGCGCGTCGGGCTCGACGACTTGGCCCAGCGGCTGTTTGTCGGCCCTCGGACGATCGATCTTCCGAAGCCGGGAACAATGGTGCGTGCCGGACAGGTCGCCGGCACCATCAGCTGCGGCGACAAGCGCGCGGAGATCCCTTCTCCCGTCGGCGGGATGATCACGGCCGTCAACGACGCCCTGATGGCGAACCCGTCGCTCATCAACCGGGCGCCGTACGGGCGCGGGTGGTTGTTCACCGTGGCGCCCAGCGACTCCGCTCTCGAGCGGCTCACGCATGGGGAGCCGGCCCGCGCCTGGCTCGTGGCGGAGGGCGGGCGTCTCGCCCGGTTCCCCGAGCGAGACCTGGGGGTGGCAGCCGCCGACGGCGGAGAGACCGTCGCCCCGACGCCCGCGCTCCTGAGCCAAGAGCAGTGGGCGGCGCTCACCCGGAACTTCCTGGTCACCGGCTAGTGTCCTGTCCCAGAGGCTTGTGGACAAAGCGCCGGGCGGGGCGGGGGCCCCGCCGCGGAACACGCTGAGTCGCAACCCGCACCGGGCACTCGTACGGAGCCACGAGAGTGAGGCTACGGCCTGCGGCAACGCGCAGAAGCCACGGTTCCGCGGCGGGGCCCCCGCCCCGCCCGGCGCCCGCGAGTCAACGGATTTCTCTGGACACCACGCTAGGAAACTCGAAGGGGGGCGGAGCCCCCCTTTCGAAGCCTCCCCCCAAGGAATCGGTTGCACCGGCCAAGCCGGTGCTCGAACGGCGATCACGTCGCTTTTCTCCGCCAGGCTTAACAGTTGAGACGGCGCGATTCGACTGCTTGACCCTTCCCCGCCGATCTGGCATGATCCCGGAACAATCGCATCCGCGCTGTGGCGGGGCAGGACCGCTGGGGTGGACACTCGCCGTTCGGCGTTGACGCGCGCTCGACCGTGGGGGAGTAGTTCAGATCGGGGGAACGTTCGAAGCGGTGAATTCCGCGAGGAGGGCCTCCAATGATCATGAGAAGGGCGAACTCTCTTGTTCTTCTGTGGGGCGTGTTCTGTGTGATCCTGCTTGCCGGGCTCTTCAGTCCGGCTCGAGCATCCCTGCTCTTTGAAGCAACGCTGACCGGCGCTTTCGAAGTCCCACCGACCGGCAGCCCGGCCACGGGGTTCGTGAGCGTCCTGCTGAACGACGCCCAGGACGCGGTCACGATCAGTCTGAGCTTCTCGGGGCTGTTGGCCGCCCAGACAGCAGACCACATCCACTGCTGCGCCCCCCCGGGCGTGAACGCGCCCGTGAGGGTCGAGCCTCCCACGCTGCCTCTGGGCCAGTTCGCGAACCTCGATTTTGCGATTCCGGATCCGTTGCCGGGCATTCCTGACCTGACGAGGGCGGATTTTGTCCAAGCAATGAAAGATGGGTTGTCGTATTTCAACGTCCACTCGACTGAGTTTCCCGGCGGGGAGATCCGAGGGCAGTTGCAGCCTGTGCCGGAGCCGGCCACCCTGCTGCTCCTCGGCTCCGCCCTCGCCGGGATGGGTGCGGTAGCGTCGAGGCGCGGCCGGCGCAAGTAAGCGAGCGGAAGGCCCCCCGCGCGCGGGCAGTCCCGCGACGCCTGGCATCGATGAGCGGCTGGAGTAGGGCGTACTGGAACTGGTAGACGCGAAAGCTCGCGCGTGAGGCCGTCGATCTGACCGCCATCGTCGCCTGGGAGAACGCTTCGGCACGTCAACCGCGCCGCGTGCCCTCGCAGAAGCTCTGGAAGCGGTGACGTGGTGGCCGACGTCGCGCTGGTGACCGGCTTCGAGCCCTACGGGCGCCGCGGGATCAACCCCGCCTCCGAGGTGGCGAAGCGCGTCGCCGGCCTCGAGATCGAGGGCGCGCGGGTCGTCGCGCGGGTCCTGCCGGTGTCCTTCGTTGCACTCCGTCCGCGCGCGCGCGAGCTGATGCGCGAGCTGAATCCCCGCGTGGTGGTGAGCCTGGGACTCTGGCCGGGCGAGCCGACGATCCGGCTCGAGCGGGTCGCCGTCAACGTCGCCGATTTCGAGATCCCGGACAACGAGGGTTCCCTGGTGCGGGACGATGTGGTGGAAGTCGCGGCGCCAACCGGTGTCTCGTGCACCCTGCCGCTTCGAGCGATCGAATCCGCCCTGCTGTCCGCCGGCATCCCGACCCGTCTGTCGGCGTCGGCCGGCACTTTTCTGTGCAATGCGACGATGTACACGTTCCTCCGCACCGAGCAGGCGCTGGCCGGCGCGCGCTGCGGCTTCGTCCACCTTCCGTACCTGCCGCGGCAGGTCGCTGCGCTGCTCGACGACCTGCGCAAGGAGCAGCAACTCGAGCTGCACCAGCGGGCCGACCTCGCCTCGATGAGCCTCGACGCCATGGTGGAGGCGGTCCGCATCGTTCTCGCCGTCTCCCTGACGAGCCCGGCGTAACGCTCGCGCCATCGTGGCCGAGCCGATCCTCGAGCTCACGCAGATCACCAGGCGCTTCGAGCACACCCTGGCCGCCGACCATCTGTCCCTCACCGTGTACCGCGGCGAGTTCTTCACCTTCCTCGGGCCGAGCGGCTCGGGGAAGTCGACGATCCTTCGCATGGTCGCGGGCCTCGAGCGGCCGGACACCGGACGCATCCGGATCGCGGGCCGGGACGTTGACGACATGCCACCCTGGCGCCGGAACCTCGGCATGGTCTTCCAGCAGTATGCGATCTTCCCCCACATGACCGTCGCCCAGAACGTCACCTACGGCCTCCGCGTTCGCCGCCGGCCGCGCGGCGAGATCAGCGAGAAGGTGACCGCCTCGCTCCGGCTCGTGGGCCTCCAGGGCATGGCCGACAAGGACGTCACGCGGCTCTCCGGCGGCGAGCAGCAGCGCGTGGCGCTGGCCCGGGCCCTCGTGCTCGAGCCCTCCCTCCTGCTCCTCGACGAGCCCCTCTCCGCGCTCGACGAGAAGATCCGGCGGGAGATGCAGGCCGAGCTGAAGCACATCCAGCGGAAGACGGGTACGACGTTCCTCTACGTCACCCACGACCAGGAGGAAGCGCTGACGATGAGCGACCGCATCGCGGTGCTCGACCGTGGCGCGTGCGTGCAGTGTGACGCCCCCGAGCGCCTCTTCCGGCGTCCGCGCACACGCTTCGTGGCGGGCTTCTTCCGGGGCTGCAACATCGTCGCCGCCGACGTGCTCGATCGCGACGCCGGCCGCGCCCGGCTCGGCATCGGCGGCCAGCCCGTGATCGTGGCGCTGGAGGGGGTGGCCCTGCCCCACAAACCGCGCGTGGACGTCGCGATCCGGGCCGAGCACCTGCGGGTCGGCGCGAGCGCGGACGCGTGCGAGACGCGGATCCAGGCGACCGTTGTCGAGATGATCTATCGCGGGACCAGCGTGGACCACGTGCTTGCGCTCCCCGACGGTCAGCGGGTCGTGGCGACGTCCACTCGCCGCGATGCGGACGCCGACGGTGGTCAGGTGACCTGCGGCTTCGATCGCGCCGACGTCATCCCCCTCGAGGACTGACCGCGCCCCGCGCGCCCACCGCCAGCAGCGCCGCCACCAGCCCCAGCGTCAGTATGATCAGCAGGCTCATCAGCGCGTACAGGGTCGGTGACAGCCCCACCTGCAGGAACGTGGACCAGATGTAGGTCTGGACCGTGTTGAGCGGGCCCTGCACGAGCGCCGTCCGGATCGTCTCGTTGAACGACAGAATCACCGAGAAGATGCCGGCGCCGAGGATGCCGTGGCGGATCAGAGGCAGCTCGACATCCACGAACGCCCGCCACCGCCCCGCGCCGTGCAGGTACGCCGCTTCGAGGTACACGGGATCGAACGTGGCCATCACCGCCAGGATGACCAGGAACGCGAACGGCAGCGCCCACAGCACGTGGACGGCCGTGATCGTCCACATCGAGGGCGTGACCCCGAGCTGGCGGAAGAAGAACGCGGTGGCCAACCCCATGCTCACGCCGGGGATGAAGAGCGGCATCAGAACGGTGAGCACGATGAGCCGCTTGAGGCGCAGCTCGCGTACGGCCATGGCGGCGAGGAGCGCGAGCGGGGGCGTCAGGACACCAACGAGCCCGCCGATCAGGAGCGAGTTCTGGATGCCGTCGGCCAGGAGCGGGTTGTCCCACAGCTCCCTGTACCAGCGCAAGGTGAGGCCGCCGTCCCCACCGTCTGCCGGGGCCAGCGAGAACGCGAGCGGCGGGACGAGGGGCACGTACAGGAAGAGCAGCACGAGGGCGATGTAGGCCCAGGCAACCCCGGCGCCGACTCGTTCGCGACGCATCAGAACCGCCAGCGCACGATCTTGCCCAGCACGGCGTGCAAGTCGAACGCGAGGTACCAGCCGGTCAAGAGCAGCAGCATGACGCCGACCACGACGCTCGACATCGCCGCGGCCAGCGGGTAGTTGAGCACGTCGAGGGCGCTGGTGATGGTGTTGCCCATGAGCTGGTAGCCGACGCCGCCAAGGATGACCGGCACCGCGCTCTCCCCGAAGGAGCCCACGAAGCCGAAGATCACGGCGGCGAACACGCCCGGCATCGAGAGCGGCAACGTCACGCGCAGGAACGTCAGGCGAGGACCCGCACCCAGGAGCCAACTCGCTTCCACCAGGCGGTGGTCGATCCCGTCGAGCGCGGCCCACAGCGGGTAGATCATGAACGGCATGTAGGAGCTGATCAGCCCGACGAAGACCGAGAAGTCGCTGAACAGCAGCCAGTCGACCGCCCGGTCGGTGAGCCCGATGCCCTGCAGCGCCCGGTTCACCGGTCCCGTGCGCGAGAGCAGGTATACCCACGAGAACGTCCGGATGATGTAGTTGACGAGGAACGGCACCGTGAAGAGCAGCAGGATGGTCCGGCTCAGGTCGCGCCGCACGCGCATGGCCAGGACGTAGGCGATCGGATAGGCGAGCACAAGTCCCAGGACGGTGACGGCAGCGGCCACGACGAGGCTCCGGTCCAGGACGGAGAGCCGAACGCCCGAGAAGAACTCCGCGTACGACGCGAGGGTAAACGCGGGCCGGACCCAGAATCCGGCCCGCTCCCAGAAGCTCCACACGAACATCAGCCCGAGCGGGACGAAGAGGAGCCCGCCGACGACCGCGAGTGGCAGCAGGAGGAGGGCCAACCGTCCGAGCGCCCCCACCGACCGCCGGCGCCGACGGGTCAGGCGGCCTTGAACCTCGCCCATTCGGACTCGTACACCTCGACGTGGGTCGGCCAGCGGTTCTGCCACGTACCGCCGGCCCGGAACTTCTTCCTCACGTTGCTCTCGATCGCCGCGACCTCCTCGGCCTCCTTGGCCGAGAAGTCCTTCTGGTTGGCCTTGGCGTAGGGACCGGCCTGCGGGTTGGTCATGTAGCCGCGCAGCAAGGTGATCTTGGCGCCGTACCACCCGCCGAGCATGAAATCGAGCAGCGCATACGCCGCCGCGGTCTGCTCGGGGGAGCGCTTGGGGTTCCGCACGACGTAGGCCGCCATGGCCCAGAGCAGGTAGCCTTCCTTGGGCGCCGCGTACACGGCGTTCACGCTCTTCTTCTTGGCCGCGAACACCATCGGCTCCCAGCAGTCGATCACGTACACCTCCTGGCTCGTCAGGAGGTTCACGGCCTGCTCGAAGCTCGACCAGATCACGCGGAACTGTCCCGCCTTCTTCTTCTCTACCAGAAAGTCGATGACGGTCTTGATCTCGCTCGGCGTCATGTTGGCCGGGTCCTGGATCGAGGCGAGCTTCGCCTTCTGCAGATAGAGCGCCGTCTTCTGGCCGGTCGTCGTGAAGTTGTCCTCCAGGGCCACGAAGCCCTTCCACTTCGGGTCGAACATTGCGGCGTAGGACTCGAGGGGACCGGTCTTCTCGGGCAGGAAGGCGAATGAATCGCCCTGGAGCACGGTGGGCACGCCATACACCTTGCCCTGGTACCCGATGAAGTCGAAGCCGGGCTTGCCGGGTGCGAGAAAGTCGCGGATGTACGCGTCCTTGCCCCAGTTTGGGAGGCGGGCCGTGTCGAGCGGCTCGATCAGTTTGTTCTCGACGAGCGGCTTTTGCATGCCGCCGACGATGTTCACGATGTCATAGACCTGGGCGCCCCCGCCGGCGATCAACACGTTGAGGACCGCCGACGGCGCGTTGCCCATCGCCACCAACTTCACGTTCCAGTCGGTCGCCGCGGTGAACCTCGACCAGTCGCCGCCCGGGTCGCCCACGCCGACGTCGGCCAGGGTGACCGCCCCCTTGGCCGCCACGGCCAGCGACCATGGCGCCATGGCCAGCGCCGCGCCGGCGCCGCCGACCGCCACGCGCTTCACGAAGTCCCGCCGAGTCACGCCCGTCCGGTCATGGTCCATGGAAGCCTCCTCCTGCGCTACGGGGGTTCGAGGGCAGGCGCCGCGTTCCTCGCCAACCGGCATTATATTACTCTCCGCCGCTCATCAACACCGTCCCCGGCGCCACCGCCATCCAGGAGGTGATCGAGAACACCGAGTGGGTCTCGCAGGCTGGCAACCCCGTCGCATACGCGCCGCATATCCGAAAGAGCCCGCTGGACGGCATGCAAGCCAAGCCGGTCATCATCCAGTTCGCAAAGGGTGACAAGACGGTGCCCAACCCGACGGCCAGCGCGCTGATCCGCGCCGGGGATCTGGCCGACCGCGCGAGCTACTTCCGCAATGACCTCTTCATCAGCGCATTGGCCCTCGATCAGCGCATTGGCCCTCGATCCCACCGTCACGTCGGCGGAGCTCGCCGCGCTCAAGAACCCGCACACGTTCCTGACAAATCTCCAGTCTGCGCCCGTCGCGATCGCCGCCCAGCTAGATCGGTATCTTCCTTGCGTCAGACGGGGCGATCATCGTGGATCCCGACGGTGCTTCACCGCTCTTCGAAGTTCGCGATCCCCTTGAAGGGACCTCGCGTCCTCGAAGAGGCGTGGGAGCGACACCGGGCCGTTGCGTGCAGCAACGTCGCGGCCGATCCTTCTTCACGCGACTGGCCCGTGACTGACATCGAGGGGGCTGGGAGCGGTCAGGCCTCCAGCGAGCGCAATGGGCCCGAGGGGCACCTATTGCCCCGGGTTAGGAGGTCGGGCCCATGATTCATGGCGTCCTCCGCTCCCGGGCCTGCCGATGCAGCGCGCCGGCCGGCGGCGTCAGCCGCGCGGTGGCGCTCGTCTCGAAGGAGTAGAGGAAGTCCGTGAAGCCGAGATCGTAGTCGGCGATGCCGTTCTGCCCGGTGAGCCGCATGCGCGTATCGTAGAGGCGACGCATCGCGGCCTCCAGCCGCCGCGCGACGCGACCCGACAACGGCCGCAGCTCGAGGAGCGGCTTCCGCAGCTCGGGACGGAGCCCGGCCCACGCCACGAGCCGGCTGAACACCGCCGCGTCGTCGCCCGACAGCACACGCAGGTTGCGGTGCAGCCGCTCGAAGAGCGCGGACTGCATCAACACGGGATCCCCGGACGCGATGAGCGCGAGGTACGCGAGCGCCTGCGCGTGCAGTTCCTTCCAGTAGCCCTTCCGGTGGCTGAACTCGTGCGCGATGATGTGCGGCTCGAAGGGCCCGGTGTCCTTGAAGATCGCGACGTCGCCGGAGAGAACGTCGCAGGCACCGAGCGCGAACGGCAACGCGAGCCCCACCAGGGCGAAGCTGCGCACCTCGGCGCTCGTCCGCACGTGCTGCCCGGTGATGCTCGCGATGTAGTTGGTCAGATGCCGGTCCGCCTCGACTGCCAGCTCGCGGCGCGGGATGCGCTGGGGGGTGAACTCATCATTGAGGCGCTCCGTGAGGGCTTTCACCTCCGCCTCACGGACCTCGCGCGGCATCGACACGAGGTGGCACGTGTCGGCGCCAAACTCCCGGCGGAAGTCGATGCGCCGGATCCCCTGGCGGTCGCGCCAATCGCGGATGGCGCTCCCGAGGTATACACCGAGCGCCGCGCCCTGCACGACGCGCCCCATCGGCGTGGCGCCCAGCAGGAGACGAGCAATGAGCGGCGCCCCGACCACGAGGTCGATCGGCGCGACGGGCCAGTACGTCGCTCTGTTCGAGATTCGAATCTCTTCCTGCATGGCAGGCGATCTCTGCACCTCTTCGGCCACGGCGCCTGGCGACTCTTCGATCATCCGCTCGTCCGGTACGAAGTACGCGTTCGTAACACAAATATACGCCGGGCCGATGCAGGAACATGGTGTAAAATCGTCGCCCGCCCGCGCGTACGCCAAGAGCATCATGCCGGGAGAATGTGCGGGACTTCATCGCGTGGACGGCCCGGGGCGACGACCTCCGCGGGATTGATCCGGCGTTCTTAGCCACCGACAAGCCCTCACGCGGCGGTCGCGGCGCAGGAACTACATCCCTGCCGGGCAAGAACTACCCTCGCCTCCCCGCTCCGGAGCTGGACCCATCGCGAGACTGCAGAAAACAGGTTGATTTTGTGTCCAAGGTCGGTCCCAAACACCCCGGCATGCCCGTTGCACGTCCACCCCGGCATGGGCTGTCCGCCAACTGGCGGAAATCCGCTCGGCCCCGAGCCACCCACGCTGAATTGAGGAGGAAGGCCATGAATGACAGCATCCGAGACGTCATGACCCCAAACCCCTGCGCCATGCCCGCGAGCGAATCGGTCATGTATGCCGCCAAGGCCATGCGCGAAAACGATATCGGCGACGTCATCGTCCTGCACGCCGGTCGCCTCTTCGGTATCCTGACGGACCGCGACATCGTCGTGCGGGTGCTCGCCGAGGGGAAAGACCCGGCGAGCACGACCGTGGGCGACATCTGCAGCCGGGAGATCACGATGGTCGTGCCCACGGATAGCGTCGGTCAGGCCGTGCGACTCATGCGCGAGAAGGCCCTCCGCCGCCTTCCGGTTGTTGAGGAGACCGGTCAGGTGGTCGGAATCGTATCTCTCGGCGATGTGGCGCTGGAGCGGGACCGCCGGTCTGCCCTGGCAGACATCAGTGCGGCGCCGCCGAACGTCTAGGTCGGAGGTCAGAGACAACCATGAATGGAAGCGGTGGCGAGGAGACGGGGATGATGCGCTCACGGCCGAGCGTGGTGGGCATTGCGCTGCTCCTCGCCCTTGCCACCGCCTGCGCGCGGGTCCAGCCGCACCTCGAACTCCCTGCCCTGCAAATCGGACAGCCGGGGTTCATCACGACTGCCGTCGCCTACACCGGAGCCGCGGTCGTCGGCCCCAACCGCGTTGACATACTCCTGAACGGTGACAAAATCTTTCCGGCCAAGCTGGCGGCGATTCGTGGCGCCAGAAAAACGATCAATTACGCCGAGTACGTCTTCGAGGACGGTCAGCCCGCGGCAGATATCGCGCGAGCGCTGGCAGACCGCTGCCGGGCGGGCGTGAAGGTCAACGTGCTGCTGGATGCCGTCGGAGCTCTGGCCATGCCCGGCGAGTATTGGGCGCGAATGGTGGACGCCGGCTGCCACGTCGCCAGCTACCGGCCCTTACGCCCGTTCACCATCGACCGCGCCAACTATCGAAACCATCGCCGAATCCTGGTCGTCGACGGCCAACTGGGAATCACCGGCGGCTCCGGCACGAGCGGCAAGTGGAGCGGCAACGGACGGATCGCCGGCCAATGGCGGGACACCGATGTCCGCGTCGAGGGCCCGGTCGTCGAGGAACTGCAGGGAGCTTTCGCCGAGAACTGGCTCGAGGCGACGGGGATCGCGCTCGGCGGCGAGGACTACTTCCCCCGGCCCCTCCCGCGGGGCTCGGTCGACGCCCAGGCGGTGCGTAGTTCGCCCGCCGGCGGCAGTGCCGCCATGTATACGATGTTCCTGCTCGCCATGGCCTCTGCCCGCCGCTCCATCTACATCACCAACCCTTATTTCGTTCCCGACGACAAGATGATCGAGACCCTGATCCAGGCCGCGCGGAGGGGAGTTCGCGTCGTCCTGCTCCTCCCCGGCGCCATCGACCATAACATCGTCCGACAGGCCAGTCGGTCGGAACTCGGTCGCCTGCTCAAAGCCGGGATCGAGATCTACGAGTATCGCGCCGCGCTGCTCCACGCCAAGACGATGGTCATCGACGGCGTCTGGGCCACGGTCGGCAGCACCAACCTGGACCGACGCTCCTTCGCCCTCAACGAGGAGCTCAATCTCGTCGTCTACAACGACGCCGTTGCCCGGCACCTCGAGCGGATCTTCGATCAGGATCTCGCGAACTCCACGAGGATGACACACGCGGACTGGCGGCGCCGCGGGGTCTTCAGTCGACTCTTCGAACTCCTGGCCACTCCGCTGCGCGACCAGCTCTAGCAGGATGCGGAAAAACTTGCAGGCTGCTCAAAAAGGTCCAGATGCAAGGCGGCGCCCGAGGGCCGCACGCGAGGCGTACTCTCTGTACGTTGAGCGTGCGGCCGAGGGCGCCAACGCCGCAGATGGGCCTTTTTCAGCAGCCTGCTAGGCGGAGCGCCGTCGCCCATCCGTCTCAAGGATCTGCCGCCGACCGACGGCGTCGTGGTCTAGCACCACCTGGGCGACACGGATGGCCGAGGTATTTTGACCGTCACCACCGGACAGTCTCGCCCGGCTTCAGGATCCACACAGCCTTCGCGTCGAGCCCGCGCGCCTCGACCTCTTGCGCGAGGCGGCGGGGCGGCTCATCATAGGGTTCTCCGCCCAGCGAGAACGTGCCCCAGTGAATACCGAGAAAGCGCGCCGCGTTCAGATCTGACCAGGCCCGCAACGCTTCCTCCGGCGACATGTGCACCGGGCGCGCAATCACGGGAGGCGTGTAGGAGCCGATGGGCAACGCGGCAAGATCGAAGGGCCCCAGCTCCTGCCCGATAAGCTTGAAATGCACCGCATATCCGGAATCGCCCCCGAAATAAAAGCGCTGCGAGCCTATCACCGCCCAGGACGCCCACAATCGGTGGCCCTGATCCAGGAGCGTCCGACCTGAGCCGTGCTGGGCCGGTGTACACACAATCCCCACATCCCTGATGATGACCGACTGTCCCCAATTCAGCTCGTCCACATTCGTAATCCCACGCTCAGCCAGCCAGGCCTTGATCCCCAGCGGCACCACGAACCTCGGATTGAATCGGGCAGCTAGCTGGCGGACCGTCGGCTCGTCGAGATGATCGTAGTGGTCGTGCGAGATGAGCACGACATCGATCGGCGGCAACTCGTCGAGCCGGAGGCCCGCGGGCGTGTACCGGCCAACGCCGATGCGACCCGAGAGCGGCCCGGTGCGGGAATTCCAGTTGGGATCGGTGAGGATGTTCACACCGTCGAGCTGAACGAGCACGGTCGAGTGCCCCACCCACGTCACGGTCGGATCGTGACGATTCCGCCACAGCTCCTCTGGATCGACGACGCCCGCGGGCAGCGGCTCGAACCGCCGCCCCTCGCTCAGAATCGAGCCCAATCCGAGCAGGGCAAACCGCGCCCGCGTCCAGTTCGACGCGCGCCGGAAGTTCGGGTCCAGATTCCGGAACCTCGCGGCATCGTGGGGCGCCGGCGCCAGGTGGGTGCTCATCGCCGGGATGCGCCGGCTCTCCAGCGCCGGCGCGTCGATCACCACCGCCATGGCGCAGAGCCAGACCCCCAGCGCCAATCCCGCTGTGCCGCGTCGTCCCAAGTTCACAAAAGTCGTGCTTTCGATGGTGTCCAGAGACCGTCACCTTCGGCCTGCAGTGGGCAGGCCGCCTCGATACTGTGATCGGGATCTTGCGGGGGCAACAGTGCGACGCATTCCCACTCGGCGACGGACTTCAGGTTCGTGAAATAAATATACCGCGGCGCCGACGAGATTGCGAGCAGTACGCCCACCGCGTCGCCCGCGTGTCGAAGCTCTGATGATGATGAGACTCAACGGTACACCCAAGAGCGGGAGCCAAATCAGCGCCACGAGCGTGCCTTCCTGTCAGGCTACTGAATCGGAGAGTGATGAGCCACGCCCGGAGGCTGGTGTCCACCAGTTCTCCAGACGAGGATGGTTCGGGCGACTAGCGGCCGGGACAAGTTCGCTGGTGACCCCGGCGGGATTCGAACCCGCGATCTCGACCTTGAAAGGGTCGCGTCCTTGGCCAGGCTAGACGACGGGGTCAGACGCGAAGCGACGCAATCGGCAAACGCACAGCGATGATAGCAGAGCGCGCGGCCGATCACAAACCGGGGGGAGCCGGCGCGCTCAGGACCGAGTGTAGGCGCAGGAGAACGAGTCTAGCCCCGTTTCCGGCACGGCGGCGCTATCCTGAGGGAGATCCCCGCAGGGTCTTGCGGGTTCCGGAAATTCTGATACCCCCTTTCCGGAACCTCCGGGGGTTGAGGCGTAATAGCCAGGGGCGCTTGACGAGGAGGGGCTTGGATGCCGACCTACAGCGAGAGACAGAAGTCCGTTCAGCGTCGCCACGGCTTCGTCCCGAAGACCGCCCGGATCGCTCGTGTCAAGATTCTCGGGCTATTTACTTGACACACACCGGCCCGAAGATCTTCGCGCGAGCAGTTCGGCCCGGGATGGCGAGGCTGTGACGCAAGCCCGCTGGTTCGGCTTCGAACGCCGTCGCGAACCGCTCGCTCCCCGGGAGGTATTCCGCAGCCGCCTGATCCGAAGCTCGCTCGTCGCGTTCGCGATCATCGGCGTCTCGCTCGTCTTAGGCATAGTCGGCTATCGCGTATTCGGCGGGCTCGACAGCTGGGTGGACTGCCTCTACAACGCCTCGATGATTCTCGGCGGCATGGGGCCGGTCGCGGAGCTACACACGAATGCCGGCAAGGTGTTCGCGTCGCTGTACGCGCTCTACTGCGGTGTCACACTGCTCACCAGCGTGGGCGTGCTGATCGCGCCGGCGGTGCACCGCATGCTACATCGCTTCCACATCGAGACCGAAGAGGACGAGACCCGGTGAGGCGCGGAGCGTGCTCACGCGCATGGCGCGAGAGCAAGGAGCACCCCATCATGATCTGGACTCACTGCACCCGCGTGGCGTAGCGGCTGCGGGTCCTGTCGTCGTGTGCGACGCCACCCGCAGCCGCCAGGGAATCGTCAGCACTCCGGATCGTGGGGTGCTATTTGGTGCGGTCCGACTGCAGCCCGGCCTGCACCCGGCGGTCGTTTCTTTGCTTGTTCACGTCCTCTCATCCACGCGTACCGCCGGTTTCCGGGTGCAGGGGCCTCGGCGTTTGGACACGCCGAAAGTCTACGACGGCGAGGTGTGCCTGTCGATCGCGGCGGACGATGCGAGCAGGACGACCGCGAGGACCGCCGGGCTCACGGCGGCGTTTGTACGGTCTGCAAGTAGGTGAAGATGCGCCAGAGCACGTCGTCGCTCAGCACACCCTTCCATACGGGCATTCCCTTGTCCAGGCGCCCGTGGCTCACGGCCTCGTAATACACGTTGGGCGCTTCCTGCCCGTACCGAAGCTTGAGTCGGCGCAGGTCTCGCGGCCGCTCTCCCTGGATCGCGTTGGGCCCATGGCAATGGCCGCAATACTGGTTGAACAGGCCCCGGCCGTCCTCGACCAGGTCCGAGCGCCCTTCAAGCGGGTTGGTGACCGGTGCCGTGGTGACTTCCCTCGTCCTCGCTTCGATCCAGGAAAGGCACAGGACGGTTGCGACCGCGGCACCGCACCAAGGCGTGACCCAGTGCTTACCCACCACCTCTCTCCCGCGCTCTGCCCTTCGACGCAAGAAAGGCGGGGCCTGCCCCATCGGGGCCTGCCCCGCCGTCTCATGTCATGCGGCACCGTCGACTGGTCGGCGAGGCGGTCAGCTGCCCAGTTCGAACACCACGAGAATGCCACCCTCCGGGCTCGCGTCGATGACCTTCTGACCGATCTTGCCCAGGAACGACGGCGGACCCTTTATGCGGCCCGCCACGACCGCCAAGTACTGCTTGCCGTCGAGCAGGTACGTTATCGGGCTCTGCAGGATGCCGGTGCCGAGATTGAACTTCCACAGCACGCCACCGGTCTTTGCGTCGACTGCCTTGAGCTCACCGTGAGTGTTGCCGTAGAACACCAAGCCGCCGGCAGTGGACATCGCGCCGCCGAGAAAGGGCAGGTCTTCCTTGATGCCCCACACGGCGGTCTGCTTCACCGGATCCCAGGCCTTGAGCTCGGAAAGGTGCCCGCCCGTGTCGGCCTTGTCCAGATCGAACTCGGACGCCAGGTAGAACTTGCCCGGCGTGTAGGCCTCCGTCTTGCCGGCGATATCCATGCAGAGGTTGAAGGAAGGAATGTACACCAAGCCGGTCTGCTGGCTATAGGACATCGGCTCCCAGTTCTTTCCACCGAACAGGTTCGGGCACACGTTCCTGGCCCATCGGCTGAGCTGTGGCCGCTTCTCCGGGTCCTCGACCGGGCGGCCGGTGGTCTTGTCGATGCTCTTGGCCCAGTTCACGTGCACGAAGGGCTCGGCGGAAATCAGCTTGCCCGTCGCGCGGTTGAGCACGTAGAAGAAGCCGTTACGATCAGCCTTCATCAGCGCTGGCACGCTCTGGCCGCCCACCGTGAGATCGGCGAGAACTGCCTCGTTGACCGCATCGTAGTCCCACACGTCCGCCGGGGTCATTTGGTAGGCCCAGACGATCTTGCCGGTATCGGCGTCGAATGCGAGCTGTGAAGAGGTGTGGAGGTTCGTGTACTGGCCGTACTCGCTGGTATCGGTGCTGCGCGTGTGACCACCCCACGGTCCCGCGTTGCTCGTACCCCAATAGACCAGGTTGAGCTTGGGATCGTAAGAGCCGACGTACCACGTGGAGCCGCCGCCCGTCTTCCAGGAATCACCCTTCCAGCTGTCGTTGCCTGGCTCGCCGGGTCCGGGGATCGTGTACGTCTTCCACACGAGCTCGCCGGTGTCCTGCTTGTATGCTTGGACGGCGCCGCGCACCCCATACTCGCCGCCGGCGTAGCCGGTCACCACGAGATTTTTGTAGACGATCGGCGGTGACGTGATGGCGTGGCCCACCTTGTAGTCCACGACCGTGACGGCCCACAGCTCTTTACCGGTGTTGGCGTCGAGGGCGACCAGCTTGGCGTCCAGCCGGGTGACGAAGACCTTACCGTTCGCGTAAGCGACACCGCGGCTATCAAGACCGCAGCAAACCGTCGCGGCGACATCTTGCGGCAGCTCGGGTTCGTGCTTCCATTTCAGGCTGCCATCCTGGGCGTTCAACGCGAGGACGTACCTCGGACCCGTCGAGGTGCTGACATAGATCGTGTTGCCGACGAGGATCGGCGTGGCTTCCTGCGACTCGACACTGCCGAGCGAGCGGATCCACGCGACGCGGAGCTTACTCACATTCTGGGTCGTGATCTGATCCAGAGTACTGTAGCGCGTGTTCGCATGGTCTCCGCCGTACATGACCCACTCGTTCCCCGATTGAGCCCATGCCGACGCGGCGGCGAGAACCACGACCACGCTGAAGAGGCCTGCCCTCAAGGAATGCCCCACGTAACTCATCTGTGTCGCCCTCCTTTGGTACGGCTGCACGTTGGTACGGCTGCACGTTAGCGGCGTCTTCGGTGCCGGCTCCGGCGCCAGCGGCGCGGCCGGCATCGGGAGCTGCCGAAGAGGCGATGTCGGAGAATGCCCGGATGTCGGCGCGTCCGAGGTGTCGCATCTTGGCGCGAATGCTCACGAGGAACTGGTGAGCAACCCTGCTCATGCTACCCGCGCCTTCGCCCGCGCCTCCCTCGAGTGTCCAGCCACCGCGGTCCCCGTCGGACCGGGCCCCTTTGATAGACCAAGGCGTGGCGACGTGTCAAGGGGAAACCTCGACGGCCTCAGCGCGGCCCAGGACTCCTCCGCCTGGGTGTCGTCGCGCCGTCTTCCGGATAGCCGCTCGACAGCTCGGCGTTGAGCGCGCCGATGAGGGCCCGCGCCACAGGGGAAAGGATGTCGGCGCGCTCGACGACGAGGTCGGCTGCGACCACGCCCGGCCTCACCGCGCTCCCGCCCCGACGAAGGCGAAGCGGTGGCGCGGGCCCCACGTGTCGTCGAACCCCTCGAGACCCAGCTCGCGGCGGCCGGCATTGCTCCAGAGACACAGCACGTCGCGCCGCCCGAAGAAGCCGACCCACGGATCGTGCAGAAACACCACGGAATGCTCTTCCTGCACGTCCGGATGCTCGACGCCGAAGTAGAGCGCGTCCTCGTACGACGGCCGCTCGAGACCCAGACGCGCCGCCTCGGCCAGAGCCTGGGCGGCGTCGACCTCGTGGTCGAAGGCGAGCAGGACGATCTCGCCCTCGCGCGGAGCCGCCGTGCCCGCCCGCACCGGGAAGTTCTCGGACGTCACGCACGAGTGCACGTAGCCGTACCGGCCCGCCTCGACGAGCTGCTCGGTGGAACGGGCGCCGCCCCTCGTGATGCGGTAGCGACACTTCATCCCGGCCACGCTAGTGTCCTGTCCCAGAAGGTTGTGGACAAAGCGCCGGGCGGGGCGGGGGGCCCCTCCGCGGAACACGCTGAGTCGCAACCCGCTCCCGGCACTCGTAAGGAGCCACGAGAGTGAGGCTTTCGCCTCCGGCAACGCGAGATCATGCATGAGTGATCCATGGCTCCGTCACCCGCGACGCCCCACGATGAACTGAGTGGTGTTCCGAAAGTGGCGAGGAGCATCGCCTTGCGGATACATCGCGGCCATGACCGCTGCCTTGGCTTCCTGCTGACGCTCGGGTGGGAGATGGGCGGTCGTCACGCCGGCCAGGGCGTTCCACGCCGCCCCAAAGCTCTGGAAGTCGAAGCCAAGCGTCTCACGCTCCACCCGCGCCGCGATCCCCGCGTCCCCCAGCTGTCGCAGAAAGGGAGTGGGGTCCGCCAGCGCCCCTGGTCCGACGCCCGGGACGGGGGGAGGGCCCCCGAAACGCCCCGCCGTCTGCTGAAACAGCACGATGTCACACGCCTCGGGTTCCGCCCAGACGGCTGCTATCAAGCGCCCCCGTGGCCGCAGGACTCGCGCCAGCTCGCGTGCCGCTGCGGCCCGGTCGATCACGTACATGAGACTCAACGATGCCAGCACCACGTCAAAGGCCTCGTTCTCCGCCGGCATCGCCTCGGCGCGTCCCTCGCGGAGATCGACCTTCGTGAGTCCTCGGGCGGCCATCCGTTGGTGGGCCACCTGCAGCATGTCCGAGCTGATATCGACCCCCACGACCAGGCCCTCTGGGCCCACGAGCTGTGCGGCGCGCTCGGCGACCGCTCCGGTGCCTGTCCCGAGGTCGAGGACGCGTTCCCCGGATGTCAAATGAGCGCGCGCGATCACCTGCTCCACCACCGGCCCGAACCGCCGGTCGATCTCGCGCAGGTAGACATCGGACATTCGATTCCACACGCCGATCTGCCAGGCGACTCCTGCTTGCTCTTGGTCGCTCTCCATCGTCCCTTTCCTTCTCTACTGCGCGGTGTATCCCCCGTCAACGGGCAGACACGCACCCGTGATGAACGAGGCGTCGTCCGACGCCAGGAACAGCGCCGCGGCTGCGATCTCGGCGGGTTGGCCGAGCCGACCCATCGGATGCTTCTCCACCAGGACCTTCAGGCTCTCGGGGTCGTCCGTCAGTCGCTTCGTGAGGCTGGTGTACACGAACCCGGGGCACAGGGCGTTGACCCGCACGCCGTCCCTGGCGAAGTGCACGGCCATGTCCCGGGTGAGCTGGGCCACGCCACCCTTGCTGTGCACGTACGGGTCGAGCCCGGTCCCGAGCTCCCGCGGCCTGCCCACGAGGCCGTAGATCGACGACAGGTTCACGATCGACCCGCCGCCCTGCTTCACCATCTGGTCCGCGACGGCTCTGCACATGAGGAGTGTGCCCTTCATGTTGACGGCCATCACGAAGTCCCAGACCCGTTCCCAATCCCAGTCGGGCGGCGCGTTCCGGGGGGCTACCCCGGCGCTGTTGACGAGCACCTCGACCCGTCCAAATCGCTTCAGCGTCTCATCGACGAGCCGCTCGGTGTCGGCCCTTCTCGTCACGTCGACCGCCATCGCCAGCGCCTCGCCGCCGGCGCTCTTGACCTGGGCCGCAACGGGCTCCAGGCCTTCCCGCTCCAGGTCGGCGAGCGCCAACGCCGCGCCTTCCTGCGCAAACAGCGCGGCCGTCGCCGCGCCGATGCCCGATCCCGCGCCCGTGATCAGCGCCACCTTGCCCCGAAGTCGGCCTGCCATCTGGACACCTCCGTGAACACCGCTGCCCCGACCTCACCGACGCCGTCGCTCGAATCCCGACGAATCACGCGGTCACTCCTCGCGTGATGCGGTCGTGATCCCCGTGGGCCCGGGAAGCGACGCGGACTATCGGACGTCCCCGCCGCCGTCCGCCAGCCACTTCACCTTACCTCTTGCACAGCTCGGCGCCAAACCGCGGCCGAGACCGGCGCATCGACGTCGGCATCACTGCATTCCCACGCGCGCGCAGCACGTCGGTCCGCGCCGCCTCACCGCGTCCCTGGTGCGCGGCCACGACTGGTACGGGCACTTCGACCCAGAGCGCGGCCCGCGGGGAGGCCTGCGCGTGCCTCATCGGCAGCCACGGCTCCATCCGCAGCGAGGTCGCCGGCTCGTAGCAGCGCGACCGCAGCGGACGCCGCCGGCGCCTGCGCCCTCGAACGCGCCCGCGCCGCAGTTTGATCACACTGTCACACTGATCGGCTCCTTGACCACGAGCCCGCGGCGGCGCAGGATAGCTCGGGCGACGAGCGAATCCCGATGCCGGCCCTCACCTTCGCCCTCCAACCAAACCGTTCCGCCGTCGCCGTTTGCGCGGACGGCCCGGACAGGCGGGCCGAGCGGAGGTGACGCTGCTCGATCCGCCCTGTGCGCCCGTACGGCCAGGCCTTGCATGGCGGGGTAGCCGCACGGCGCGGCGTGGTCAAGCGGCGTGGTCAAGCAATGGGGACAGGGCGAAGTCGGACTTTCTTGAACACCTCACAGGGAGGGAAGGTGGACATGTACCAGACCGATCAGTACGAAGGCATGATCGCCGAGACGGTGGCCATGAGGGGGCACAACGCGGATTTCATCAACGCGTACCTTGCCCGACCGCTCGGCGCCGGCCCCTTTCCCGGCATGGTGCTCATCCACCACGCGCCGGGCTGGGACGAGTGGTATCGCGAGTGCACTCGCCGCTTCGCTCACCACGGCTACGTGTCGATCTCACCGAACCTGTACTTCCGCGACGGCCACGGCTCTCCCGAGGATGTCGGGGCCAAGGTGCGCGCGGCGGGGGGAGCCCCGGATACTCGGGTGCTGGGCGATCTCGATGGCGCGAACACCCACCTTCGCTCGCTGCCCTATGTCAGCGGCAAGATCGGCGTGTTCGGCACATGTTCCGGGGGCCGGCACGGGTTCCTCGCCGCGTGCCGGTTGAAGGGCTTCGACGCTCTGATCGACTGCTGGGGCGGACGCGTGGTCCAGTCCAAGGAAGAGCTCACGCCGACCCAGCCGGTGGCCCCCATCGACTACACGAAGGATCTCTCGTGCCCGATGCTCGGGCTCTTCGGCAACGAGGACAAGTCACCCACGCCCGAACAGGTCAACGCGCACGAGGCGGAGCTCAAGAAGCACGGAAAGCGGTACGAGTTCCACCGCTACGATGGCGCCGGTCACGGGTTCTTCTACTATGACCGCCCGGCGTACC
>WNFU01009411.1_pt1 | contig 22599 bp, 17 predicted proteins | sample 5400121 | NCBI WGS metagenome assembly WNFU01 (sample SAMN13153360, study PRJNA577476) | soil metagenome | isolation source: 100 cm soil or saprolite under grassland replicate 1 | place: USA:California | collected 2016-06-15
TATCCCGGCCGCCGGGAGTCCTGGAACCCGAGGAGAAGTCGAACAGGAACGTGAATCCGTCCTGGTCGACCTCGAGGAGGTCGGCGGGTTCCCCGAGTTCGGACCGATAGGCGTCAGCGAACTCGTCGGACAGCATGGACCCGAGCGCCGCCAGGTCCTGTGGGGCACCGAAAACTCGGATCATCACGCCGCATCGACGTAGTACTCGTGGATGAGGCCACCGACGACGCGCCGGCGGATGTCGGGCGGACGGGGTGATCGGGGCGGGACTGGCTGACTAGCCGGTGGGGCGAGCTCGAGCGCCCGGTGCGGCCGCTCGCGGTTGTAGTGCCCGAGCGAGGTGTCGTCGAGACGCGATGAGCGTGAGGTCCAGGCATTCCGTCCTTACGGTCTCGACCCAGCGCTCGGCCACGGCGTTGGCCCTCGGTGCTCGCACCGGCGTGCGGATCACCCGGACACCCTCCGTTCGGGAAGACCTCGTCGAACGGGCCCGAGAACTTGGCGTCCCGGTCCCTGAGGAGGAACCGGACGCTCTCCAGGCGTCCCTCGACGGCGAGGTTCCTGGCCTGCTGGGTGACCCACGCCGAGTCGGGATGGGCGGTGACGCCGGCCAGGTGGACCCGGCGGGAGCCGAGCTCGATGAAGAACAGGACGTACATGGTCCTGAGCCAGGCGGTCTCCACGGTGAAGAAGTCGCAGGCCCAGATCCCCTCGGCCTGGGACCTGAGGAATTCGGTCCAGGTCGGCCCGTCGCGCCGGGGTGCCGGACCGATCCCGGCTCGGCGAAGGATGGTGCGGATGGTGGTGGCGCCGAGGCGGCCACCCAGCAGGCCCGGAACTACGCCATCGCTGACGCACTCGACAACGTCAGGTACCTCGTCCGTGACCGGGACGCGAAGTTCACCAGGTCCTTCGACGACGTCTGGAGGACCGAAGACGTCAGCGTGATCCGCACTCCCGTCCGGGCCCCCCGGGCCAACGCCGTGGCGGAGCGATGGGTGAGAACCGTGCGGGCTGAGTGCACGGATCGGATGCTCATCCTCACCAGGCGGCATCTCAACCGGGTGCTCCGTCGGTATGTCGACCACTACAACGACGAGCGGCCGCATCGTGGGCTCCAGTTGGAGACTCCGGTCATGAAGCGCCGGCCGACAGCAGCAGCATCCTCCGAGCGGATCCGTCGTCGCGACGTGTTGGGCGGCCTGATCCATGAGTACTGGGCGGGAGCGGCCTGATGATCAGGGTTTTCGCGCCCTACAGGGCAGGTTACGCTTCCGAAACGCCTGGTCAGAGGCCGAATCGGAGTTTCCGCGCCCTACAGGGAACAGCGACGCAATCGCCCTGCTCACCGAATGTTTCGGCTTCGACGAGCTCGACCTGAGACTCCTAGGCATTCCAGGAGAAGCACAGAATCGCGTGCGTCAAGGCTTGGCGCGGCTTCTTGAGTCGGGCGGCGCAGATCCCGACTTCTACGAATCACTCGCTGATGAGCTCCAAGCGAGGCAACGGCGTAGGCAGGATGTCGAACGGTGCCGCCGGATGGGACTGGCTGTTCAGGACGCCATCAAGGAAGCCTTGGAGGGGCACGGCCTCACGGTCACACTCGTTGATCGCGGCTACGACTACGAGGTCGCCTTGCCGAGTACCGGGGAAACTCTTGAGGACGTCGGGGTGCGATTCGAGGTTGGTCCATACTTCGTGGAGGTCAAGGCGACCGCCTCTGGACCCGTGAGACTTACACCGACTCAGGCGGAAACAGCCGCTGATCGGGCTGACGAGGTACGTGCTGTGCGTAGTCGACCTGCGAGGCGTGTCTGAGGACCGACTGGATGAGGATTGGAGGGGCGAAAGATGTCGAGCCACTCGCCTTGATGCTCAGCGACATCGGTCAGCGCGTCTACGACACATGTGTGCTAGTGCGTCAGGCGCGGGAGAATGCCGTCGGCATCAGAAACGATTCCGCTCTTCGATACGAGGTCCCAGTCGAGACCTGGCAGGCGGGGAAACCAATCGCGGAATGGGTCGCCTTAAGTTCGGCCGACCCGGAAGTCGCCACGCCATCCAAGAAGTGGTCCGCTTGCGATCCAAGCTACTGCGAAGGCAGGGAAACCGAGCCGTGGAGTCCCACTCCCGGTGTTCAGCACACGTCGATGAACGCCAACACAACTGACACCCCGATCGACAAGTGGTTCTTCCTCAGGACGCCCACCGGCAACCGGCGCCATGCCCGCCTACTACTACGGGTGTCTCCAGATCCATACCCAATCCTTGAACTCCGCCTTGTGGAGAGCTCCAGGATTGTCAGGCCCCGGATACAGGCTAATGATTTCGGCCTGGAGGCGAGCCGTCGTGTCAAGACCCCAGTCTGGGGGTCGGGGGATTTGGGAAAAGGCGCTGGGGTAGTGCAGGCCATCAAGGACCATGGCGGTAGTCCTATGGACGGGATCCAGCTTCAATGTTACGCGATGCCAAGACGTGTTGGGGGCGAGCTCTCCCACCTTCTGCCACTGGCCGCCGCCCCAATCGGTCCATGTCCGTATGTCCCCAAACTCTTCCATCCAGGGATTTAGGATCCACTCGAAGGCCGCCCCGTAGTCAAGTCGCGTCCCGCTTCCGTCCCAGACGAAGACCCCCCCTTCCACTGTTTGCGCGTTTAGGTCGAAATTGCCCACCGCAGGCAGGAAAGGGACTCGGAACGAGTACGCCACTGTGTGCAGAAAGGTTAGGGCGTTATCGTCCGTGACGCTCTTGTACGTGATGTTGTGCGCCATCACCCGCCGCCGGTTGATGTTCGCTTGGAGTTCGCTGTGATCGGAGAAGTTGATTGTGCGGATGTCTGCTTCGGTCACCGGATCCTCTCCAGGTGCCGCGTATATCCCGTCCCCAAGAATCGTCTTCCAGCCCGAGAGGTTGGCCGAGCCATACCTGCGGCCTCTCGTAGCAGCGTGAACGCCACTCGGCGCTGAGGCCATGAGGGAGATGCCAGCGAGGGATGCGCTCGCCTTCAAAAGGCGCCTTCGAGTCGGTCGCCACATACCCTCTCCCAAGCTGCGGAGTCCCGTCCTTAAGGCAATAGTGTTTGCTTGGCCTTGCCCGTTGTCAACGTGCCTAGTTGCCGCAGGAGAGGTGCTTCGCGGTCCTGCAGGACGTCGACCAGCGCCTGCCCTTCCCCCTACTCGGGCGGACCTTTCTCGGGCTGAACGCCGTGGAGTCCCGACGGACCATTGGAGTTGGCCAACAGTGCGGCAGCGGGTTCTCCGCGAGGGCGTGGAACTGGAAGTCTGTCAGGCAGGAACCGGTCCAGTCCTGCTCGGGCGGCTTCTCCGGGAACCGCTTCACCTTCACGTTTTAGGAAGCGCCGCGTCGCCAAGCTCTCAGGCGAACCTCAGCTAGGGCGCCGTTCTGTGTCGCCGGTTTCGGAACGACCACTCTCTCGGGATCGGGTCATCGCGTTACCTCCACGATCTCTGGGATCGAGGCTCGTCGCCTCGAGCAAGTTCCGTACCGTTTGTCCGAATTGTCGGTTCGAAAGCCATCCAATCAGGCCCACCAAAGGGGACTCGAACCCAGAGTGGCCAGCGAAGGCTGTTCAGGCGTCTCCGTGGGGATTATTTCCCCTCGAAGCCGACACTCGGGGCCCGATCCGCGTACCTGGGCCCCTTTCTGGATGTCTCTCGACCCAAGCCTGGATCTTCGCCCTTGCCCAGACGCGTCCCACCGAGAGCGACACCTCGGGCTTTGGGAAGTCCGGGTAGCGCCGAGCGATTTGATCTACGCGCTGCCGGGACACCTTGAGCATCTCTGCAACCTCGGCGGCGCCCATCAGATGGCTAGTCACAGGGCGTAAAGTACTCCTACCTCTTGACGTTCATCAATATCGGCCTCTAAGATATTGCTGAGCGCAAAGAGGTGCCCCGGCGGTGCAGCAACACCCCGGGGCGTGGCCGGAACCTACAAGGAGGTCCCGACATCGCGAGCATAGCCGCGGGGTCCGACAACCGGGCGTCGACAACGTCCACCGATTTGGGCGCCTGCGTCGAGCTTGCCCTGCAGCACGCCGTCGACCAGGACCTCCTCTCCCATCAGAGCACCAGCCGCGTCCGGAGAACGGTTCGTCGCTTCGCCTCCTTCGCTGAGGAGGCCAGCCGCACCCCTGGACTCGATGAGGTGACCCCGGGAGACGCCGACGCCTTCATCCGGGCCCGCACTTCAACCGGGCAGGTACCGACCACCGCCACGATGCACCATCGACGGTCCTCACTGCGCCTGTTGTTCCGGATGGCCCGGCTCCTGGGTTTGGCGGAGAGTGACCCGACCCTCGACATCCACCTCCCGCCCAGATCCGCCCTCTCCTGCCGACCTCTGACCAACGACGAGGTCGCCCTCTGTCGGAGCTGGGCGGTGCACACGCTCAGGGACACCCGACAGCCGGCGGCGTGGGCTCTGGCCGAGACCGGGGCGCGGACCTCGGAGCTCCCGCACGTCCGGGTGTCGGATGTGGATCTCGATTCCGGTTCGGTGCGGGTCCACGGCTCGCCCCGGCTCGAACCCCGCTCGGGCCGAATGTCGGAGTGGGGTTCCAAGCAGATCGCGCGTCGGATGGTCGAGCTGAAAGGTGATCCTGGGGCCCCCCTCGTATATAGCGGTGCCGGGGGTGAGGCGGGTCAGGCATCCGCATGCATCGCGATCTCTGACACCCTGCGTCGGGCCGGCCTCGGCAGGGAGCGTGACGTGCGTCCTCTGTCGGTGGCCGCCTGGGTCGGGGCCACCATGCTGGCCCATGGAGGTTCCATCGACCAGGTGGCCCGGGCACTGGGGATGCGGAGCCTCGACCGCGCGGCACGACTGGTCGGTTGGGACTGGCGTGCCGACCCCGATGAGGCTTCTGCGTGAGCCACTCCCCCGGCGTGTCATCCTTGGAGCGGATCGAGGCCATCCTCCGAAACGAGGCCGTCTACGAGTTGGCGGAGCTGATCCCCCTTCCCCCAAAGGAACATGGCGGTCGCCAGCGTGACTACCCGGACTTCATGCTGCTGGTGTTCGACGCCCTCCTCGGCGTGTACCGGAGCGGTCGCCAGGTCGAGGCCGAGCTCTCTCACCCAGTGACGTAGCGGTTCATGCGCCGGGTGGTGCGGCGCCGTTTCCCAGACGAGTCGTCCAGGCACCTACCGAGCCGACCGATGCGGCGCCACCACTTCCTGTACGGACGCAACCGGTACCTCTCCTGTCCCGAGGTCCTCGAGGGCATCGGGCGCCTTCACCGGGAGCTCGCTACCCAGCAGGCGCGGGAGATCGGCCTGCTCGACCCCGCGGGGCCGGGATCATGGACCCATCCCCATCTGTCCCGGATGCTGTACGCGGACGGCAAGGTCGTGGCGCCCCTGTACAGAGCCAGGCCCGGTCAGACCCGTGTCGACCGATCCACAGGGGAGATCCGGACCGTCCGTCACGAGCCCGACGCCCGGTTGCACTTCGAGGGCGATGGCGAGGCCGCCTGGGGCACGAAGTTCGTCATGGTGGCCGTGCGTGCTGAGGACACCCACGCCCGGATGATCCTGGACGTCGAGCGGGTCCCGGAGCCCGGCGGGGAGGCCGCGGTGGCCATGGAGTGCTTCCGCCGCCTCGCGCCCCTCGTTCCGGGTGCCCAGGGGGTCATCTACGACACCGCCCTTCGTGGGGTGCACCACCAGACGCTGCTCCGACAGCTTGGACTCATCCCGGTGAACCGGGTGACGGCCGCCCAGAAGGGAGCCAAGACTCCCCGTCGAGGCGAGGGACGCAGGGTGGAGAAGAGCGTGCATCTCGAGGACAAGGAAGTCGTGTCCCCCGACGGGCGCCGTGCGACGGTGCAACTGTTCGCCCAGGGCGGCGCAGTGGGCCTTCTTCGGCTCACCGAGACGGGCGAGCCTCTGTTCGAGCAACTCGAGCGGGTGAGGACCCACCGCAACCGGGACCTCTCCGGGACCTACCGCTGGTACAACGAGTACCGGCTCCCGCCGGAGGAGGGCGGAGGGACGGTGACCGTGCGCCTGCACGGGACCGAGGAGGACCGGGGGCGCCGGCTGAACCGGCCCGAGAACGTCCGGGTCATCCCCCCGTCCGATCCCGACTTCGCCAAGCTGTATGCGCGGCGGAACGACGCCGAGTCCATCAACCGGGCGCTCGACGACTCGCTGTACCTGGGTCGGGCCCACTCCAAGGGCCAACTCCGCCAGCAGGCTGAGGTGCTCGGGTACGCGCTCCTCGTGAACTCCCTCGCGCTCGACCGGCACCGTCGCCGGCGGCGCGAGGTTCCCGCCGCGTAGCCGGCGTTCGCATCCAACCCACCGAACCCGGGATGGACTCTTGCCTCGTCCAGGCCCTATGACTCCGGGCAGGCCGAGAGTGTCTCAATCTGGGCCCTCGGCTCGATAGACTGAGCGCTCGGAAGGCTGTCGATGCAGGTCAGGAGGGTTTCCTCCCACCTTTTCTGCATCCCCGGCCCCCGTAGCTCAGGGGATAGAGCACTGGTTTCCTAAACCAGGTGTCGGAGGTTCGAGTCCTCCCGGGGGCACCGTGTGATGCCGTGTTCCGGGTGATGCTTGACATTCCGGCGTCACCTGATGCTTGACGGAGTTCCGGGTGATCCTTGACACCAGCTCCGCCTGATCGTTGACGGTGACTCCGGCTGAATGCCCGGCGACGTTCGGCAACAACGACATCCGCCTCGGGAAGGTCGCGCACTATCCGGAGCTCCCGCGAGGTTTCGACACCGCAAGGGCGCCGATCAGCGAGTGCGCGCCGCCTGGGAGCGATAGAGGCGCTCCAGGAAGTCGAACAGGACCAGCTCCTGCATGTCGTGGTCGTCTCGGAGCATGCGGTTGATGTGGAGGTGCGCGTAGCTGCCGGCCAGGTCCTGTAAGGATCTGGTGAGGCGGCCCGCTCGCTCCGCCTCGAGCAACGCTCCGACAATCGGCGCCAGACGAGTGGACCGCGTGGAAAACGCCTCGACCGTCCGGGGCTCGAACTCCTTCGGCATCGCCGGCGCGACGACGAGCTCCTCGAGGCCTCGGCGGAGCTCGCGGAACCGGGACCCGATGTCGCTCCCCGCCGCGGCATCCAGGTTCAGGCGGGCGGCCAGAGCCCTACGGGGCACTTGTGCCAGGGCCAGCTTCGCCGGGAGATCCAGGCCCAGGGCTTCGAGGAGGCGGTCGATCCCGGAGAGGGTCAGCCGCCAGCGAACGTCCAGGCCCTCGTCGCCGCTCAGCTGTTCCAGCACCTCCACCGCGGCCTCGCTGTCCACGAAGAACACGTCCTCCGAGAGCCGCATCCCCACCATACCGCCGTAGCGCTCCACCTCGGGCTGGTACGTGTCGAGCTGGACTCGCCACAGCCTGCCACCGTCGAGGAAGGGGGCCGCGGCCTCCCTCAGCAACCCCGTGGCCCGGTCCTTCAGCCCCTCCGGCGACCCGTGCAGGCGGACCCGGAGGTGCCAGTGCGGATCGGCGTATCTGATGAAGAACCACCGGTCGGCGATTCCCTCTTCCAGGCACCTGGCGACCACCGGCCTCACGACGTCCTGGAGCAACCTGTCGGTCCCGGCCGATCCCGAATACAGCTTGGCGTACAGCCACTCAGAACCCGGAGGGAATCGCCGGACAGCCGAGGTGTCCGTGGACCAATGTTCGCCGTGAGAGCGGCCCGGGCGAGCGGCGGCCGCGGCGCCATCGTCCCGGGGCACGACACGCACGAACGGCACCACGATCTGGCTGACGAATCTCCCTTCCGGTGAGGACACGGCCAACCGATCCGGCGGAGGGAACAGCTCGATCAGGGCCGCAGAGGGCTCCCGCAATCTCGAGGCCAGCACCTCCACGAGCAGAGGGTTCTCCAGGTCGATGGGCAGCTCGTTGTCGCCATCGGGAAGGACCACCCACCTCGGGATTCTCCACCGCTCCCGCCACTCCTGAACGAGCCGGAACCGTTCCGGCCCCGAGCGCTCCCTCAGCTCCCGAACGTGCGGAGGCCGAAGGTTCCACTGCGCCCGGGACAGGACCAGCCGTCCGGAACACACGCGGGGCAGGAACGGCAGGGCCTCCAGCGCTCCCCACGTCCACCCGAAGTCCGCCGTCACCCCCTGGTGCTGCAATGCGCACAGGAACCGGTACAGCGGGAGGTTCCCCTCCCAACCGAAGTAGTGGGCGGTAGTCAGGCGCGGCACGACCTCCCGAGAGAGTCGCTTCGAGTGCACGACGACCCGATCGTCCTCCACCGACACCAGCAGGTCCGAGATCGGGAGCTGCCGGTCGGGCGGCGCCCCGGTCTGGCCGAGATACGGGATCTCGTACTGGCGCAGCACGGGCCGGCACACCACGTTGCCGAGGCGCTCCTGGGGGAGGTGCACGATCTCGGCGAATACCGCCTCGGGGTGCAGCCGCTCCTCGTCGGCCAGGTGGCGGCGCACTTCCTGCTCGATTCCCGGATCAGCGTGGCAGAACCGGCCCACTAACCGAGCGCCGGGAGGGCCGTCCACTCCCAGAAGCAGCAGCGCGAAGTCGCCTCGGTCGATCGCGGTTGCGGACGTCGATGCGATCACGGCACCCACCTCGAACGCATCGGCCAGGGGCAGAGGGGGAGGCGGGACGGCGGAGTCGAGCTCTTCCTCATCGAGCTCGATCTCGGCGGATCCGCTCCCAAGGGCCTCGGCGAGCTTCACCACCAAGAACTCGTCTCGCCGGTCCCAGCGTCGGCTCGGCTGCTCGCCCCGGGCAAACTCGATGCCCTGGAGCAAGGGAGACGCTCCCGCCGTGGTCCGGTCGAATCCGACCCCGGCTTCCTCGTCGAGCGCGACGGCCAGGGGAACCTGCTCTCCCTCGTAGCGCTCCACGAAGGCCTCCCGGAACTCGCGCAGCGGATCGGTCCGAGGACCGGGAAAGGACCGGTGGAGGATCGCCGCGCCGCGCAGGATCTCCTGCGCGACGTGTGGTGCGATGGCCACGGAGCCGGGCCGGACGGCGTCGACCTGGAACAGCCGAGACAGATCGGGTTCGGCCGGAAGGGCCTGGAGAATCTCCCAGATCTTCCGGTACTCGGCGGGCGATCTGCCCACCCCCTGTTGGTCCAGCGCGTGGAGCGCCGTCCGGGCCTCCTCGAGTGGCTCGGCCACGGAGTGACCGCCCCCCAGACCCCAGAGCTTCGCCGTCATCGCTTGGAGTGGTTCCTCCCCGGTCACGTTCGACTGGAGATCCCCCAGGAGGACCTGGGCGTCGACGAGCTCTTCCAGGAACTCGCCGGCTTCCTGGAGCGTGACGTCGTCGTCGGCCAGCTCGGCGGCGAGCTGGGAAAGCGTCGCACCCTGGGCAGCCCGATCGAGGACCCTCCTCAGATGGGGCGGGCACTCGATCGACACGAGCCGATAGGCGCGTCCCGACCGTTCGTTATCGGACTCCACCAGCCGCAGCCCGTCGCCCCACGCGTAGAGCGACGAGTTCGGCCGGTACACCAGGTCCGCCCGGATCGCCGGCACGCTTCGTAGCGAGGCCGCAAGGACGCCGAGGTAGTCCGCATCCAGGCGGGAGTGCCGCCGCACCTCGTCGACGGGGTCGAGCTGGAGCGAGGTGGGCGAGGCCACGGTTCCGAGCGTCACGGTGGCGAACAGGCCGAACGGCGTGGGTCGCCCCGCCATCCGGGCGACGTACGCGGCGAGCGAGAGCACGGGCCGCCCCGCATCCGCCATCTCCTGCTCGCCGAGCCGATCCAACACCTCGAGCAGCGACGGCGACGCCAGGAACACCGCCTCCCTGATCTCCTGCCGCTCGAACAGCTCGCGCAACTCGGCGACGGCCGTCTGGCGCATCTGTTCCCACGTGCCCGCGTCGATCGAGGCGTTGGGTGCCGAGACGGTCGCAGGCCCGCGACCCCATCGGTCGATCTCATCGAACGGGAGGAGCGGGGCTCGCAGCACCACGAACCCGGCCGCGCGGTACTCGGTCGCCGGCCCGGGTGGCCGGCCCGTCACCGGCTCCCCCGCTCGAGCGGACTGGACACGGCGAGCACGGCGTCCCAGGCGGGTTCGACCTCGGTGCACGCGGCCAGCAGGACCAGTCCCGGGCCGGTCAACCCCTCCAGGAACCAGGGGCGGTCCATCTCCTCGACCAGCGACAGGGTCGCGCGCAGCCAGCGTCGGGCCGCCTCTTCGAACGCGGGCTCGCCCGTGGTCTGGTACATGCGGTTGAACAGGTGGGCCAGGCCTGCGGCCCCATGGCACAGGCTGGCGTCATCGACGCCACTCTCCCATGGTGGCCTGCCGGCGGCTGCCCGGGCGGCGGCGAGCGCCGCGTCGGCCCAGGACGGCTCCTCCAACAGCCGTGCTGCGAGCTGGAGCGTCGAGCTCACTCCGGGGTCGCCGTAGCACCACGCGGTCCGCGACGAGCGGGCCTCGACGCCCGGAAAGACGAACCCGGGGAAGACCCCGGCCAAGGGGTCGGGGAGGCGGTGGTCGAGGAGCCAACCGGCGGAACGGCGGGCACCCGCTCCGGCCTCGGCCACGCCCGCGGCGGTCGCCTGGGCCAGCAGCGACACCACGCCCGCCAGCCCGTGCGCCACCCCAAGGTTGTAGTACCCCTCGGGGAATCTGGCGCGAACGTCCTCCATCAGGATCCACTCCGGGGAGGTGTGCCAGGCCGCACCTCCGGTCCGGGGATCGGCGCGCTCGAGGAGGCGCTTCACCGCCAGCTCGACGGTGCGGCTCCCCCGGCCCCCCGACATGCGCTCCAGCGCGTACACGCCGATCCCCACCAGACCCGAGACCAGGTCGAAGTGCCCCTCCCAGGCCCCGTCCTCGAGCGCACCCACCAGCTGGCCCTCCAGGTCGGCATTCGGATCCTCGTCCCCCAGGTCCAGGAGGTCGGCGGCCAGGTGCTCCAGGGTCCAACCCAGGCCGATCAGGCCGGTGAACAGGGATGGATCATCCCCCAGCGTCTCCACTCCCTCCAGGGAGCGCTCCAGGAGCGTGGCCGCCGCGCCGACGGCTTGGGGGTCGTCGACGGCGAGCGCCCAGTAGGCCTGGCGGAGCTCCTGGACCGCGGAGATGGCCTCGTCCCGTTCACGGCCGGACAGCAGCGGGGCCCACGTAGTGGGCCCCGCTGACTTCGAACCGAACTGGCTCACACCGGCCGCCGGCGCAGGCCATCGCCCCACAGGCCAAGCGAGGCCCCTAGGCGCCCCGCGTACAGGTGAAGCAGTTCGTGGTCCGGTTGTGACAGCTCACCGTGACAGGGCCGAGCTTGCCCGCCTCGTTCCTGAAGCCCGGCTTGGTGAGCGAGCGAAGCGTCTCCTTACGCAGAGAGAGCTTGCTCGATCGACGCGTCATCGCCCGCCTCCTTCCGCATCGGCGCCGCGATTCTCACGCCACCGTTCCTCGGCGTCAAACCGGCCCGGATCGGTCGGTGCGAAGGGCTGTTCCCGTTTCCAACGGTGCCGAGATGGGTTCGGAGGCGGCCGCCACTGGCAGCTCGCGCATGCGCCGCAACGGCGAAGCCGCTGTCACCACGAACGACAGGGGCAGGACCGCCGCCGCCACCCACAGCGTGGGTCGTACGCCAACAACCTCGGCGAGCGCACCTCCGACCAGCGCCCCCAGGGCCGTGGACACCGCCATGGCGAGCTGGGAGATGGCGGAGACTCTTCCCAGCATCCGCTCCGGGGTGAGGAGTTGGCGAACGGTCAGGAAGTGGACGTTCGCCAGGAAGAACCCGCCCCACCCGCACAGCGCGAAGCCCAGCAGCAGGGGCCATTCCGCCGCGGATCCGCGCCCTGCCAGGGCGAGGAGCGCTGGGTCGGCAGATAGGAGGACCGCCGCCACGAGCAGGGTCCCGCCCACTCCGATCCGGGCTCGAAGCCGCGGTGCCAGATACGCGGCCGCGATCAGCGACAGGCCACCGAATGCGGTCAGCAGTCCGATGAGAGCCGCCGACAGGCCGAGGTAGCGCCTCAGGTACAGGANNNNGATCCCGTACCCGGCGAACCCCCAGATCCCGGAGCTGATCGTGACGGCCCGCAGGGTCCCGTTCCCCCACAGGAAGCGAATGCCCGAGGAGAGGTCGGCCCGGAGGCGGCGGTCTCCTCGATTCCTCGGGTGCTCCGCGACCGAGAGGCGCCGAACCAGGACGGCCGACGCGAGGGAGGAGGCCGCGTCGAAGGCCATCACGAACGGGGCGGTGAGCACCTGGATGAGGACGCCGGCCACCGGCGGCACGGCCGCGGTGAGGACGCCCCCGGTGGCATGGAAGACCTGGTTGGCGTCCGCAAGCCGCTCCCTGCGAACGGCCGCCGGATAGAACGACGACCAGGTCGGGGCGAGGAACGCCGACAGCAGACCTGACAGAAAGGCGACCACGTAGAACTGCCCCAGACTCAGCAGCCCGAGAGCCGCGGCTACCGGAATCGAGCCCACCAGTCCCGCAGCCGCGACATCCCCCCACACCAGCAGGGGCTTGCGCCGGGCCCGGTCGGCCCACACCCCGCCGACCAGCACCAGGGCGACGCGGGGTACGGACTCAAGCGCGTACAGCAGCCCCATCTGGGCTGCGGTGGCGTGAAGGGCCACGACCGCGGCGAAGGGCAACGCCAACTCGGTGATCAGCGATCCCGACTGAGAGACCACGAGCGAGAGCCACAGGATGCGGAAACCCCGCTCCGCCCAGACACCATGCGGTCGCCGGGAGAAGACCCGCATGTTCACCGCGCGCAGCGTATAGCGGTCGGGTGTAGGGAGTCACCAGCGGCCGCCCGCCCGGCCGCGGCGGCTGGACGGGAAAGGCCCTTCTGTTGCTTGACGGTCGGTTCGCCGACTCAATGGCGTCGCGCGCAACAGGCAATGACGCAAGGAATTCGTTTCCGAGAAGCGAGCCCCGGGAGCCCGGCGTCAGCCTCTCCGGTCATGTCGGATGGCGCCATCTAGAGGAGGGAGACGCATGCGGATACATCGGACGAGCCGGGACTGCTAGTCAGGCTCCTCGATTCCGAGCAACTGACGCACCGTTTGCCCGAATTGTCGGTTTGAAAGCCGTGCGATCAGGGGCGCTTTTCAGGGGCGCTTTTCGGTGTCGTGTTCCGGGTGATGCTTGACGTTCCGGCGTCACCTGATCTTTGACGGAGTTCCGGCTGATCCTTGACACCGGCTTCGGGTGATCCGTGACGGTGGCTCCGGCTGATCCTTGACAGTCCGCCGTCTATTTGACGACGCGGTACTTCACGTGGGCGACGCCGGGCGCCTCGATTGCCCGCACCTGCTCGAGGTTGAGGTTGAGGTTGCCGACGTTCTCGAGCAGCCGCTCTCCGTCACCGAGCAGGACCGGGACGATGTGGAGCTCGAACCCATCGACTAGCCCGGCAGCGAGGTACTGCTGTATGACGTTGGCACCTCCGCCCAGCAGCACATCCTGGCCGTCCGCGGCCTGCCTCGCCTGCTCGAGCGCGGACTCGATTCCATCCGTCACGAAGATGAAGGTGGTCCCTCCCTCCATCTCCAGGGGCTCCCGGGGATGGTGGGTGAGCACGAAGACCGGCGTGTGGTAGGGAGGATCGTCGCCCCACCAGCCGTTCCAGGGGGGATCCTCGCTCCATGGGCCGGGCCCGCCCCCGAACATGTTCCGGCCCATCACGGTCGCGCCGACGTTCGACTGCATCTCCTCCACCACGGGCGTGCTGGCGTTGACCTCGCCGCCCTCCTCGCCGTGTTGCCGGTGCCAGGCCTCCAGATCGAAGAGCCACTCGTGCAGACGCATGCCGCCGACGCCGAGCGGGTTCTCCTCGCTCTGGTCGGGGCCGGCGACGTATCCGTCCACCGAAATGGCCACGTGGAACCTGAGCTTGGTCATCGAACCTCATCGGCTGATCGAAGCGCCGCGCCGAGAAAATCCTCGAGCCGATGATCCTCGCACGGCGGAAAGGACGGCAAGCCGCTCAGCGCGCAGTCCGTCCGGCGTGTCTTTACGCGCCGGGTTGACGATACCCAACCGTTTCGACTCGCCGGAGTGCCTCCAGAGTCTCCTCAACGGTCAGCAAGACCGTAGTCTCGAACTTCGACAGCGCCCCTCCGCCGCTGATGGCGATCGATACGGCTGCCATCGCCACGTTGTCCGGAGCCTCCCACAGGGTGTACCCGTCGTGGTCCCCGAACGCGTACCAGAAACCATGAAGCTTGCCCCCAACGGACTCAACGTAGGATCGCGCGGCGTCGCGTCGATCCTCGGGGTTCTTGGCCAACCGCGCCCACGTCTCGGGGGTGTAGCTGAAGCGGGTGAGGTACAGGGCCATGGCTCGACTCCTCCCTTCGGTCAGGGACTCCGGGTCGGGATGATACGGCGGTCAGGCAATCGCGACCTCCCCTCGCTGGGAGCAAGCTCCGCGGCTCGCCGGCGCCGCGCCAGCCGGGCGTGATCAGGAGAGCATCCTGTCCCACGCCGCGAGGTCGGTGGGATGGAACCAGCGCTCCTGCTGCCGGCCGTTCCGGTAGTGGAAGACGCTGATCACCGGGACCGTGATGGCGATCCCGTCCCTGACGGCGCCCATCAGGCTGAGCGCCACCACGTGCTCGTCATTGCCGACCACGTCGTGCTCCTGGAGGGTGAACGTCCCATCCGTGACCTCTCGGAGCCGCCGGAACCAGTCGAACAGGGCGTCCCGGCCGCGCACCTCACCGGCCAGTGGGCCGGTCCCGGGCACGTGCCACACCACATCATCCATGAGGTCCCCAAGGGCCTCCACGTCCTGGGCCCTGAACGCATCCGCGGTCCGGCGGTACGCCCTCGCGTTCGGATGCTCCTCCACGCGCGGATGCAACCCCGGTGGCGGGTCGTCGCCCAGGTGCTCCGCCGCGACGCGTTTGGGGACGACCATGCGCCACGCGTCGATGACGATCTCGCGCATCTCGACGTCATCTATGGCGCCCAGACGGACGACCGCCCAGTTGTACCGGAGGTCCGAGAGCTCGGGCATGATGAACTTGTCGGGCTCGGAGGCCACGAGCGCCTCGCGCTCCTCCTTGGGGAACGCGAATCCCATCAGGGCCTCGTCACGCGAGAAGGCCAGGTAGACGATCTGGCCGACGCGGAACTTCACCCGGTCCCGGACCAGCGCCTCGTGCGTCCGCGGCAGGCTCAGGGCCACCCCCCGCACGCCTTCGATCGTCGCCATGGGGCTTCGAGCCGCCGCGACCTACCCGGCCGAGCGAGCGCTCTCGCTCGGGTCGATCGCCCAGGCGAGGGCGTGGTCGGCGACCTCCTCCCAGCCGTCCTCGGCGACGGTCCAGTGCGAGCGGTCGGGGTATTCCCGGAGCGCGGTGATCGCCTTGGACTTGCTCTGGAGCTTGAAGTTGCTCCTGGTGGTCGACACAGGGACCGTGTGGTCCTTGCCGCCGGCGATCAGCAACAGCGGCGCCCGGTCGTCGTTGTGGACGTTGACCTTGGTGGCGGCACGGGGATTGAAGTTCGCGAACGCGGCCTGGAACAGCGGGCGCCCGGGCCCCGGCACGGCGTAGCGCTCGTACAACGGCTGCGACTGCTCCGCGGTCAGGTTGTTGGTGAACGCGTAGTGGAACTGCTTCGGGCTGAGCGCGACCGCCCTGTGGCGGTTGGCGGGGTTCTTCACGGCGACGGAAGCGACCCGCAGCGACGAGTAGGGCAGGCCGAGGATCCCCTTGATCGGCGCCGAGTCGATCGCCACGCCGGCGGCGCCGAGTCCGCGGTCGAGCAGGATCTGCGTGACCAGGCCACCGAACGAGTGGCCCATGATGATCGGCGGGCTGTCGAGCTTCCGGATGATGGCCTCGTAGTGGTCTGCGATCTCGGACACCCCCAGGCGCGCGAACGCCGACGTGTCCCGCCGCAGCTCCTCCACGGGCCCATCCATCCCGGGCCAGGCCGGAGCGATCACCCGATGCCCGCGGCCGGTGAAGCGATCGACCCAGTGCTCCCAGCTCAGCGGCGTCATCCACAGCCCGTGGACCAGGACGATCGTGTCGCGGGTGGGTGTGTCGGGCGTGGTGTCCATGTCGTTCTCCCTCCTCGTGGCGGGCATCGAGTGCGGTCAGTCGTCCTCGGCCTCGGCCATGGATCTGGGTGGCGGACGGCCTCGAACCCATCGGGGCCAACCCTAGCGGCCCGGGACCGAACGCAGGAAGCGAGGGGGTAGAGTCGGCTCGATGGACGACGGCGTCTCTCGTGCTGTCCTCATCACCGGGTGCTCGTCCGGCATCGGACGGGCCACCGCGGAACGCCTGGCCACCCGAGGCTGGACGGTGTACGCGACGGCACGCAACGTCGACGCGATCAGGGATCTCGAGGCCGCGGGGTGCACCCTCCTCCCGCTCGACGTGACGTCAGAGCCGTCGATGCGGGACGCCGTCGGCGCCGTCGAGTCGGTCCGGGGAGCCGTCGGCGTCCTGGTGAACAACGCGGGCTTCGGCCTGCAGGGAGCCGCCGAGGAGGCCGACCTGGACGAGGTCCGGCGGCAGTTCGAGACGAACGTCTTCGGGCTGGCACGGCTCACGCAGCTCGCACTGCCGGGGATGCGGCGCCAGGGGTGGGGCAAGATCGTGAACGTCAGCTCGATGGGAGGGAGGATCACCTTCCCGGGCGGCGCCTTCTACCACGCGACGAAGCACGCCGTGGAGGCCTTCAGCGACGTGCTCCGCTTCGAGGTCCGGCCGTTCGGGATCGACGTGGCCATCATCGAGCCGGGGATCGTCCGGACGCGGTTCGACGAGACAGCCCTCGACACGATCCCGGGCCCGGGCCCGGACGACGCGCCGCCCGGCCCCTACGACGACTTCAACGCGAGCCTGGCGGCCACGGTGCATCGCGCGTACCGGGGGCGGATGTCGCGCTTCTCGGTCGGCCCCGAGCGCGTGGCCCGAACCATCGAGCGCGCGATCTCGGCGAAGCGCAGCCGGACCCGCTACGTCATTCCCGCAGCGGTGCGGGGCATGCTCGTGGTCCGCGCCATGCTGCCCGGGAGGGGCTGGGACGCGGTGGTCCGGACGAACTACCGCCCGCCCTCTCCGGGGCCGCCGCGCTCTGAGGCCTCAGGCTCCGGTCCCGCCTGAGCCCTACGCGATGGCGGGCTGCCCGAAGGCGCTCAAGAGGTCGTTGACCTCGTTCCTGCCGAGCCTCCGGGGGATGATGGCCTTCGCCCCGCCGGACTCGATGGTGATCTCCGCCGGCAGGATGAACAGGCTGATGATCCGGGCGAGCAGGTTCGACGTCACCCACGCCTCCAGGTGGACCTGGTCGCCGGCCCGGGCGACCTGGACGCGACGGGCGCCGGCCCAGAACCCGGACCCCTTCTGATACGTCCGGGTGCCATCGGCCTGCTCGACGGGGCGGTAGCCCTGCCGTCCCGCCCAGGCTTCCACGACCGGCCACGGGTCCCCGCCCACGGTGAAGTCTCGAACGGCGCGCTTCGCGGCCATGGCGGCTCCCTCCCCTCGATCCCCGGCGGCGAGTATATGCCGCGCCCGGCCCGCTACTTCGTCAAGACCAGGGTCTGGGGGACGATCTGGAGGTCGAGTGCTGACGGATCTACGAACGAACGGCGGTGGGAGTTTTCCCACCGCCGTCCGGTTCAAGCAGCCTGGAGACGGCTTCACTCCTCAGGCGTGAAGACCTCGAACCACAGGAACAGGTTGGTGTCGATGTCCTGCGACGCGTGGCCCGCGTGCTGGACGGCCCGCAGCGTGGCCAGGTCCTTGCCCTCCACGATGCGGTTCCAGGCGTTCTGGGTGTTCACGAACACGACGATCGCCGGCCACCACACGGAGTTCAGCTCCTCGTCGTCGTCGATGAGGAGGCTGTGGGGCGGGAACTTCGCGTTCTGTCCCGCGCCGTTCATCACCCTGGACAGGTCGATGGTGTCGGGATGGTCGATGCACATCCCCGCCACCTGGCAGTGCAGGGTGTCCGCAGCCGGTGTGAACCCCCTCGGGATCAGCACCCACACGGGCGCGCCGACCTCTCCGGACGGGGGCTCGACCTGGGCGGATGCCCCCGCCTCGCAGTTCGAGGTGGCACGCGAGCTGGGCGGCTCCTCGCAGAAGAAGTCGTGCGAGAACTGGAACTCGACGTTGCTGCCCTGGAACCACCCGCCGGTGATCCCGATGTCGATGCACTCCGGGCCGCCGAGCGTGCACTCCTCGTCCTGGGCCGGCGCGTGAGAGCCGCCCACGGCGAGCGCCGTCCCCAGCGACATCGCGACCAGCGCGAGCGTCGCCAGCAGCGCGAAGCCGACGGTCCGATACCTGTGTGATCCTCGATCCATGGTCCCTCCTTCGAGTGGGCGCCTTCGCTGGGGGTGCCCGCGAGGGGGAGGACCCCGCGGGGGGCGATGGACTCGATCGTGGGCCGGTTCGACCATGTGCCGTCCCGACCGGGACCATCCGGCCCGGCCAGCGATTCGGGGGCAGCCTCTGGTACTACGGCCCGGCCGGGGGGAGGGATGTTCCCGTGCTCGTACGCCTCCGGGCCGAGGCGGACGTTCCGACTCCCTACGGCGAGCGGACGGGCCTCGTCCCCGGCTGGGGGGTGGGCAGGGGAAGCCCAAAGAGGCGCGAAATCCCTCGGTGGGGGATGCGCCGGGGATGCCGAGTCTTCCGATATGCAAACCGTGCGCCCCTCCTCCCTCAGCCGTCGGGACTTCCTGGTGTCCGTGCCGGGCGCGCTGGTCGCCGCCCGGGCGGCGGCGGCCGGGCTGTCCGGGCGAGGCCCCGGCCGGCTTCCACCCGCGACACGGCCCCGGGGGCCGGGGGACGAGACCACCGCGCTTCCCGGCGTGAAGCTCGTGATCTACGACTGGGCGCTGCCGCTGCTGATGGACGACGCCGTCACGTGCCAGGCCATCGTGGACAGGCCCGAGACCACCATCCTGTCGACCACCTACGGCGCCGCCCATCCGGAGAAGGGGCCGACGAACATCCCCCTCGGCTGGAAGGCGACCCGGGGGATGCAGTTCGCCTCGTACCAGCAGTTCGCCTCCATGGCCGCGGCGAAGCAGATCCCGTCGAATGTCGGCGTCGTCGTCTACAACCCCGAGGCGCAGTGGACGTTCACACCCGACGACGAGAAGAAGCACCCGAAGCTGTGGGGCAGGGCGTTCGCCACGCTCGCCGTGTCGAAGGGGCTGGAGCCGTGGGCCGCGCCGTCGTGCACGCTCATGCACTCGATCGGCAAGGCGCCGGCCAAGCCCACGAAGAGCTGCCTCCACGGCATCGTGCTCCCGTTCGCCCGGTGGAGCGAGGTGCTCGACATCCAGATCCAGCGCGCGGAGACCGACCCGGCCGCCTACGCCGAGCTGGCGAAGGGGGCGTACGACGCGGTGCGGGCCGTCCCGCTCGACACGCAGCTGTACCTCCAGCTGTCGACCGACCCGGTCATCGGCGTGACCGTGGAGCAGCTGCTCGCCTGCATGGAGGTCACCCGGGAACTCTGCGACGGCTACTGGATGGCGCTCGACGCCGACGGGAACTTCAAGCTCACCATGGCCTTCGCGAAGGAGCTGGCGAACGTCGTGGCCCAGCCGGCCCCGGCCTGAGCCCCCGGCTCAGTCGTCGGGACGGTCGCTCACCCGCCGGACCGAGAGGCCGTCCGTGGCCGGCCACGCGTCACGGGTTGCGTAGTTCGCTGCGACATTCGCCGGTGGGGTTGCGTGGCACGCCTGCGACCCCGAGTCGGTGAAGGTGGAACCGGCGACCGGGATGAACGACCAGTCGTACCCGGCGGGGTGCAGGGTCAGCTCCAGGACTCCGAACGCGGTGATGTTGCGGATGTCGCTGTTCGGCTGGACCGACGCGATGCTGCTGTGGCTGCGGCCTCCCGTCCCCACGATGAACTCCCGAATGCCGTAGGTGGCGTCGGCCACCGCGCCGGGGGTCTGCGGCGCGAACCGCTCGTAGATGTGGTCGTGCCCGTTCAGGACGACGTCGGCGCCAGCCGCATACAGGTCCTTCCAGAAGGCGTCGAACGCGGTGTGGTTCCCGCTCCATCCGGAGGTGAACCGGGCCTCGTGCCAGAAGGCGAGCGTGCAGGTGGTGGGGTGCGCGGCCAGGTCCGCCCGGAGCCAGACCTCCTGCGGGGAGCCCGTCCCGCACCCCCCCACGAAGATGCACTCGCCGTTCAGGGCCACGATGTGCCAGGCCCCGACGTCGACGCTGTAGTAGCCCTTGGAGGGATCGCCCGCCGCCGCCCCGAAGTAGGAGAAGTACCCCGCCGCGCTGCCGCTGCCGCTCCCGTACTCGTGGTTGCCGACGCCCGGGTAGGTGATCGACTTGAACGCCCCCCAGGTCGGGCCGTAGGACTGCGACCACTTCGAGAACGCCCCGTCCTCGTACTGGTCGTCGCCCAGGGTGAGCACGGCCGCCAGGGGGCTCGAGGCGAGAAGGGCGGCGGTGGCCTTCTCGGCGCAAGCGGACACGGTCCCGTCCCCGCTGTTGAAGCTGGCGTTGGCCGGGTCGCAGGCGATGTCGCCGGCCGCCCCGATGATGGGGTCGCCCGTGGCGGCGGGCGTCGTCGCGGAGGCCACCGTGGACTGTGCGGAATGGTTCCCGGCCGCGTCGTACGCGTCGACGGTGTAGGAGTACGTCCCGCCGGCGGCGAGCCCGCCGTCGGCGTAGCTGGTCCCCGTCGCCGTGCCCACCGCGGCTCCGTTCCGGTACACCGTGTAGCCGGCCACGCCGACGTCATCGGTCGACGCTCCCCATGCCAGATCGACCTCCCCGGAGTTCGCCGCGACCGCCGTCAGCCCGCCGGGCGTGGAGGGCGCCATGGTGTCGGTCGGAGGCGCCGTCGTGACCACGAGCTGGGGGGCGTTCCCGCCGGTCTCGCGGGTGGCCACTCGAAACGTGCCGCCGGTCGTGGTGAGGACGCCGATGCTGACGAGGCCGTTCCCCGTCACGAGCGGGGTGACATCCACCGACGTCCACCCCTTCTTCACGCTCCCGGAGGAGCCGATGACGGTGGAGGACATTGGCGGGGCGTTGTTGTAGGTGATCGTCGTCTCGCCCCATGTGGTGTTGGAGACGGATCGGACATTGTAGCCGCTGCCATAGTCGTTGTTGGCGTACAGGCGCAGGGACACGGCGGTGACGGTTCCGGCCAGGCCCTCGACGTTGAACCGGAGGTATGCCGATCGTGTGTCCTTGCTGACCTGGAGCTCCCAGGACGTCCCGTAGTTGGAGCTCTTGTGCTTCGAGTCGACCCAGGAGTCGGCGACGGCGGTGAATGTCGTCTGGGTGCCGGCCGCGGCCGCGCTGGTGGCTGTGATGACCGAGGCCAGCGTCATCACTGCGGATGCGATGGCCGACGCCGTGACGACCCGCCCCCTCCCGGGGACGGCCGAATTCCGGGACCACCGCATCGCCGCGAGCAACCTCCTGAGTTTCCGTTCTGCGGGCCGATACGAGGGTGCCATGGGCGTGGGCGATGCCACAACGGGCGAACGACGTAGGCCCTTCGGCGCCGGCGGCGGGACGGGTACCACTCCTCCGCCGTGCCGGATCCCGGGGGCCGCTCAGGGTGCGCCTGCCCGCCGCCGATGCATCGGACATGCGCGCACTGATCGTCTCCGAGGGGCGGAGCCGGGCCGCCCTGGCCGCCGTCCGCGCCCTGGGGCGCTCGGGCTGGGACGTCGGCGTCGGATCCCCGGACCGGCGCGATCTCGCGGCCGCGTCGCGATGGGCCCGTCGGTGGCACCTCATCCCGGCACCCCAGATCGACCAGGAAGCGTTCCTCGACGCGGTCGCCTCGACGTCGCGGGGCTACGAGGTCGTGTTCGGAACCGGTGACGCGGAGATCCTGGCGCTATCGGCCGGCCGGGAGCGGCTCGACGCGGCGGTGGGGTACGGCCCGCACGAGTCCCTGGTCCGGGCCCTGGACAAGCTGGAGCTGAGCCGGGCGGGGGAGCGAGCGGGGCTGGCCATCCCCCGCACCGCCCCGGCCACCCCGGACGGCCTCGGGTCGTTCTCGTTCCACGGCCCGGCCGTGGTGAAGGCCCGCCTGCACTGGTCACTGGGCTCGAAGGGCGCTCCCGCCCGGCAGGCCGCGGTGGTCGTGGCGGACCGGGAGGAGGCCGAGCTGCGGATCGCCGAGATGCGGGCCCGGGGAGGCGAACCCGTCGTGCAGGAGATCGTCGGGGGCACGCTGCTCTCCCTCACCGTGCTCCCCGGTCCCGGTGACGACATCGTGGCGGAGGTCCAGCAGGTGGCCGATCGGCTGTGGCCGTACCCGGCCGGCGGCAGCGCCAGGGCCCGGACGGTCGCGGTGGACCCGGACCTCTCCGCGGGCGTCCGGGCCCTGCTGGCGGAGCTGCGGTGGGCCGGCCTGGCCCACGTGCAGTTCCTGGTCCCGGACGGCGGCGTCCCGCATCTCATCGACCTGAACGGACGGTTCTACGGATCCATGGGCCTGGCGGTGGCGGCCGGCCCCAACTTCCCCGACCTGTGGGCCCGCCTGGCCACGGGACGCCCCCTCCCGCCCGTGCCGGCGGCGGCGGCGGGGGTCCGGTTCCAGTGGCTCGAGGGGGACCTACGGCGGGCCCGCGTGGAGCGCCGCGGGGGGCTGGTCCGAGACG
>WNFU01003743.1_pt1 | contig 22594 bp, 17 predicted proteins | sample 5400121 | NCBI WGS metagenome assembly WNFU01 (sample SAMN13153360, study PRJNA577476) | soil metagenome | isolation source: 100 cm soil or saprolite under grassland replicate 1 | place: USA:California | collected 2016-06-15
CGTCCCGCACGTCGATGGTGAGCTTGCCGGTCGACACGCTGTAGTGCACGTCGCCGAACGCGTACGTGTCGATCTGGGCGCACTTCGCCTGGAGCCCGCCGGAGGCCCGGGGCGTGTTGAGGAAGATCTGCAGGGCCAGGGCGGCCAGGGGTGACCCCGTGGACGCGATCGCCTCCTTGGCCAGCGTGTTCGTCGCGATGGGACCGACGATGGCCTCGTCCATCCCGGTGTCGGTCCCGATGTAGGAGTTCGTGTAGATGTCGTTCTCGATGTTCGCGTGGGTGTCCGTGGTCAGCCACGTCACGCCCGAGATCGCGTTCGAGGTGATGTAGTTCAGGATCGCCAGGCGCTCCGCGCCGTAGCCCTCCCACCGGTCGTACGGGAACGCGAAGATCTCCTGGATCGGGTCCTCGCTGAACACCAGCTTGAACTTGGCCGTGCTGGCCGCCAGGTCGGACTCGAACTGCGTGAGCTGGGGCGCGCCCAGCATGGTCCGGCTCGGGTCGTACAGCGCGGCGATGCAGCTCGCCGGGACCGGGTTGGCGAGCTGCGGGATGACCACCGAGAACTGGTCCCGCACGGGCTGCGGCAGGGTCGGCGCGACGTCCGGGTTCCCGCTGCCCACGGGGTTGTCGCACGGGCTTGTGTCCGTGGGGTTGGCCTTCGGGAAGTGGGCGACCTCGGGGCTCCGGAACGACCGCTCGTCCAGGATGAAGAACTGGAGGTTCTGGCCCCACGAGAACGTGCGGTAGTAGCCGAGCACGGGGTTCCAGTGCGGCGTCGGGTTGTACTCCTCGTACGCCTGCATGCCCCGGAAGAACAGGTTCCCGACCTCCGACCGGTCGAAGTCGTTGCGGACCTCGTGGTCGTCCCACTCGGTGTAGACGGGGAGGGCGGCCTCCATGTCCCGGAGCGCGTCGTAGGTCCGGTTCTGCTTGTAGTTGGCCCGGTACTCCTTCACCGTGTCGGCCGGGCCGAACGGGCTGTAGCTCGAGTCCGAGTAGATGAGGTCACCCAGGTACATCATGAAATCGGCCTGGGAGTACCTGATCTGGTCGAGCGTCTGGAACGAGTTGAAGGCCGGCTTGTTCGTGGCCGGGTTGTACCAGCCGTCGGAGTCCCCGGTGTAGGCGAAGTGGACGTCCACGTCGGACCCGGCCGAGGGCGGCGTGACGAACGTCCCCACCCGGCTGAACCTGGCGGCCACCGGGTCGTAGTAGCGGAACCAGTAGTGGGTGGCTGCGGAGAGCGAGCTCACCGGGGTGGTGACCGTGTGGTTGTGTCCCAGCGGGACGTCGATCCACTGCGAGGCCACTCCGGAGGAGAAGTCGGCGGTGGTGGACAGGTCGAGCCGGACCGGGCTGTGCTTGGACCACGTCCACAGCAGCGCGGAATTCGGCGTGACCTCTCCGCTCGCCACCCCGTACCGGAACACGCCCGGTTCGAGCGACGTCCCGGCTGCGGCCGGACCCACCATCTGGAACACCAAACCGAGCACGACCCCGGCAAACGCCAGTCGCCGAACCATCGGGACCTCCCCCCAATCCGACCTTCGCGGATCATCACCGCGGGGCACACCCCGCGAACATCCGTATCCTGGCTGCTCGCACGCCGGGAGTAAAGCCCCGGGTGACGGAACGGTCGGGACTCCCCGGCCCCTACGGCCCCGTGATCTGCCCGGCGAACACCTGCGCGATGAGCTGGTAGCCGGCGGCGTTCGCGTGGATGTTCGGCCCGACGGGGGGGTCCGCGCACATCCAGGTGTACGTGCAGATGTTCGCCACGTTCACCGGGATCGTGCCGTACGGGGGGTAGTCCACGGTGTCCGTCGTGTCGTTGGTCTGGAACGCGAACGACACGTTCGCCACCTTCCATCCGAGGGCCTGGTAGGCGGACTGCAGGATGAAGTTGAACAGGTTCGTGAGCTGCAGCGAGAGGGCGGCCAGGGCCTGGCCGTCGGGTCCATCAAGGTAGAAGGCCAGGTACGGGTCGTAGTACCGCATCCCCACCATCTGGCTCGTTCCGTGCGACCCGAGGGCGGCGTTCAGGGCGGCGACGATCACCGGCACGTCGGCCTGGACGGCGTCCAGCCCGTCCGAGATGCACTGCTGGTCGACCTGTCCGTCGTGCAGGCACCCGTCGACGTTGTTCGCCCCGATGTCGAGCGTGACGAACACGGTGTTCTTCCGGTGATGGCGGAGGAAGTGGACCGCCTGGGCGAGCTGTGAGCCCTGGGCATACGAGCAGATCCCCCCGTGCATCATGGTCTCCGTGGACTCGCCCGGGCACCCCATCTTCACGAGGTGCAGGCGCGGGAAGCTCGACCGCTCCATCTGGAACAGGCCGTCCGCGTAGCCCTGGTCGGTCTCGACGCTGTGGCCCTCGGCGTCCGGCTGGACGCCCTGGGACAGCGAGTCGCCGAGCGACAGGTAGAAGTGCGGCGGCCTGAGGAACGAATCCGTGGCGGCGTGGGCCCCACCCGTGCCGGCGAACACAACGCCCAGCACGAGCGCCACTACACCGAGGCGGGTGGTCATGGATCGCGTGGGTGGTCTCCTCCCCCTGGAATGGATCCCCTCCCTGAGATCCGCATGTGCCGCGGGCGCAAGCCCGTGCTGGCGATGACTCTACCGCGGCCCCTCCCTTGGGGGAACCCTCAAGTCTCGCGCCGAGCGCCCGCATTTGGGGCTTGGACCCGGGGGGCCGGATGGGCTACGGTTCCGCTGTCTGCTGACGGTTCGGGGGGAGGCCTCTGATGAGACGCGCTGTGCTGGTCGGAACGGTTTCGCTCGTGGTGGGTGCGGTGTGTGCCGGTGTGGCGGGGATGGCTTCGGCCGCCGCGCCGAGCTCGTGCGCGAACCGCATCCTGTTCGGTTCGAATCGCGACGGCGACTTCGAGATCTACTCGATGGCCCCGAACGGCTCCGACGTCCAGCAGGTCACGTCCAACAGCGCGAGCGACGTCGATCCGGTGTGCTCCCCGGACGGCTCGCAGATCGCGTTCACGTCCGACCGAGACGGGAACCTGGAGATCTACACGATGGCGGCCGACGGTTCGGGTCAAACCGACCGGACGAACAACGCCGCGGACGACAAGAACGCCACCTGGTCGCCGAACGGGTCCCAGATCGGCTTCACGTCCAACCGCGACGGCAACGACGAGCTGTACCGGATGCAGGCCAACGGCGCCTCCCCGGTCCGCATCACGAACAACCCCGCGTCCGACCAGTCCCCGTCCTGGTCGCCCGACGGGCTGAAGATGGTGTTCGCCTCGAACCGGGACGGGTCGTTCGACGTGTGGGTCATCACCCTCTCCTCGGGCGGCACGAAGAAGCTGTTCGGGAGCGCGCTGGCGGACTCGGGTCCCGCCTACTCGCCGGACGGGTACCACGTGGCCTTCCAGTCGAACCGCGACGGCGACGCCGAGGTCTATGTGCTGGACTCGAGCGGGAAGAACCTCCGCAAGCTCACCGACGACCCCGGCGCCGACGCGTTCCCGGCGTTCTCCGCCGACGGCGCGTGGGTGGTCTTCAACTCCAACCGGTCCGGGAATTTCGACGTCTGGAAGGTCCGGATCGACGGCGCCGGGCTAACCGACCTCACGTCCGATCCCTCGTTCGACGGCGTCTCCGACTGGGGCCGGTCGCTGTGCACGATCGTCGGCACGAACGCGGCGGAGACGCTGACCGGGACGGCCAACGACGACGTGATCTGCGCCCTGGGGGGGTCCGACACGATCGACGGGGCCGGGGGCAACGACCTCATCTGGGCCGGGTACGGCGACGACACCGCCACCGGCGGCCTGGGGAACGACGTGATCCACGGCGGCCCGGGCCACGACACGCTGTCAGGAAACGAGGGCGACGACATCCTGTTCGGCGAGAGAGCCGGCGACACCCTCTCGGGCGACGCGGGCGACGACTACCTCGAGGGCGGGGGCGGCACCGACACCTGCAGCCAGGGGACGGGAACCGGCACGATCGTGACCTGCGAGGCGTAGCCTCCGCTTGTTCCGATTTGCGCGGCGGCGTGCCCGCCGGGCAGTATCTACCATGTGGTAGAGAACGAGTCGGTGATCCGGGCCGGGCTGGCGGGCAAGCGCCTGCTGCTCACCGGCGTCACCGGGTTTCTGGGGCAGGCCCTGTTCGAGCGGCTGCTCTCGGACTTCCCCGACACTCGCCTCCTCCTGCTGGTGCGGTCCCAGCCCGGGTCGACCGCCCGGGCCCGGGCCGAGGAGCTTCTGACGCGGCCGGCGTTCAACTCCGCCCGGTCGCGGACGGGCGCGGACGCCCTGCGGGCCGCGTTCGAGGAGCGGGTGGAGGTCGTGGAGGGCGACGTGGTCGAGGGGCTGCCGGAGCTCCCGGCCGACCTCGACGCGGTGCTCCACTGCGCGGCGTCGGTGGCGTTCGACCCGCCCATCGACGACGGGTTCCGTTCGAACGTGGTGGGGGCCACCGCGATGTACGAGGCCGTGGCCGCCAGTGGCAGCCGCGCGCACCTGGTGCACGTCTCCACCGCGTACGTGGCCGGGACCAGGAAGGGCGTGATCCCGGAGGCCCCGCTGGCCCACGGCATCGACTGGCGGGCCGAACTGGACTATGCGCTGGCGGCCCGGCAGCGAGTCGAGGAGGCCAGCCGGCGGCCTGAGATGCTCGACTCGTTCGTCCGCAGGGCCCGGGCCGAGCACGGCCGGGCCGGGCCCCAGGAGGTCGCCGAGCACGCGGAGTCCCGCCGCCGGGACTGGGTCACCAAGCGCCTGGTGCAGTACGGGCGGGCCCGGGCCCAGGCCCTGGGGTGGCCGGACATCTACACGCTGACCAAGGCCCTGGGCGAACGGGCCGTGGAGGAGATCGCCGCTGAGGCCGGCCTGGCCCTGTCGATCGTGCGGCCGTCGATCATCGAGAGCGCGTACGCCCATCCGCACCCCGGGTGGATCGAGGGGTTCAAGATGGCCGAGCCCATCATCCTGGCCTACGGTCGCGGCGCGTTCCCGGAGTTCCCAGGCATCCCCGAGGGCATCCTCGACATCATCCCGGTGGACCACGTGGTGAACGCGATCCTCGCGGTGGCGGCCCTGCCCGTGGAGCCGGGCGGGCGTTCGTACCACCACGTGTGCAGCGGCTCGCGCAACCCCCTGTACTACCGGGTGGTCTACGACCACGTCCGCGAGTACTTCGGCCGGGAGCCGCTGCCCGAGCGGGGCCGGGGGTTCGTCCGGCCGCCGGAGTGGACGTTCCCCGGCCAGCGCCGCGTGGAGCGGCGGCTCCGCACCGGGGAGAAGGTGATCGACCTGGCCGACCGCGTGGTGAAGCGGATGCCCCGCTCGCCGAGGACCCGGAAGCTGGTCGAACGGCTGGACCGGACGCGGGGCCGGGTGGAGTTCCTCCGGCGCTATGCCGACCTGTACGGCGCGTACGTCGAGGCCGAGGTCATCTACACCGACGACCGGACCCTCGAGATGTTCCGGTCGCTCCCCGAAGCCGACCGGCGCGACTTCCCGTTCGACGCCGCCTCGGTGGACTGGCGGTACTACATGCAGGACGTGCACTGCCCGGCCATCACGGTGGCCATGCGGTACCCCGCTCCACGCCGCCCCGACCCCGAGGTCCGGGTCCGCTCCCGGGAGGAGCCGGTCCTGGCCGCGTTCGACATGGAGGGCACGATCCTGTCGTCGAACGTGATCGAGAGCTACCTGTGGCTGCGCATGGCCGACCTCCCGGCCGAGGACTGGCCCGGCGAGATCGCCAGCGTGGCCCGGGGCCTCCCCCGGTACCTGTCGGCCGAGCGCCGCGACCGGGGGGAGTTCCTGCGCGCGTTCTACCGCCGGTACGCCGGCGCCTCCGTGGAGGAGCTCCGGCGCCTGTCGAACGAACAGATCGCCGACATCGTCCTCCAGCGGATCTCCCCGCCCGCGATCCGCCGGATCCGCGAGCACCGCCGGGCCGGGCATCGAACGGTGCTGATCACCGGCGCTCTGGACGTGTTCGTCGAACCCCTGAAACCCCTGTTCGACGAGATCGTGGCGGCCCGCCTGGCCGTGGAGGACGGCCGGTACACGGGGTTCCTGGAGGCCCCGCCGCTGGTCGGCGAGGCCCGCGCGGCGTGGCTCCGCCAGTACGCCGTCGTCCACGGCGCCAACCTCGCCCAGTCCTACGCCTACGCCGACAGCCACACCGACCTCCCGCTCCTGCGAGCCGTCGGAAACCCGGTGGCCGTGAACCCGGACGTGGCCCTGTTCCGGGTCGCAAAGAAGCACCGCTGGCCCGTCGAGGAGTGGCACGCTTCGAAGGGGACACCGCGCGTGATGCTTCCGGAGCCGGTCCGATGAAGGTGGTTGGGGTCGTGCCTCGGCTCCTCCAAGTTCGTACTGCGCGGCTCGCGCGTGACCGGCGCGGCTTGCTACGGTCGGCTCCGGGCGGCGCTCCCCCCTCGGGGCCGCCGATGTCGGTCGGCTCCGTCCGTGGTCGGCGGGCGGCCCCTCGAGTAGGGCCACCCTCCGCCTCCCCGCCGCGCCGCGCCGGCTCATCCGTTGACCCCCGGAGGGCAAGTGGCCGCGGCACCCGGGCGACCCTCGCAGCGACCAGGGCGAGGGGCCGGGGCACGGGAGCCCAACCCCGATGACGCTGGCGCTCGAGTTGTTCCGGTCGGTGCCTCGGTATGTCGCGGCTCGGGCGGTGGGGGAGCGGTTGCCGGGGTTGTTGGCGGGGCCGCTGGCGCCGATTCGGTTGGTGAACCGGGAGGAGCCGGCGCTGCCGGCGGAGGGGTGGGGGCGGGTACGGCCCAGGCTGGCGGGGATCTGCGGGTCGGACCTGGCGACGATCTCGGGGCGCTCGTCGTTCTACTTCTCGCCGCTCGTGAGCATGCCGTTCGTGCCGGGGCATGAGGTGGTGGGCGAGCTCATGGACGACGTGGAGGATCTGGCGGTGGGGACCAGGGTGGTGATCGATCCAGTGCTGGCCTGCGCGGCGCGGGGGCTGGCCCCGTGCCCGTCGTGCGCGGAGGGGGCCACCGGGCGGTGCGACCGGGTCACGGTGGGGCACGTGTCGCCGGGGCTCCAGACAGGGTACTGCGCGGACACCGGCGGAGGGTGGAGCGGGATGCTGGTGGCGCACCGCTCGCAGCTGCACCGGGTGCCCGAGCGGATGACCGACACGCGGGCGGTGCTGGTGGAGCCGCTGGCCTGCGCGATCCACGCTGCGCTGCGGGCCCGGCCGGATCCGGAGGCGACGGTGCTGCTGGTGGGGGCGGGGACGCTCGGCCTCCTCACGCTGCTGGCGCTCCGGGAGTTCACCGATGCCGGGCGCGTCACCGTGGTGGCGAAACACGCGAAGCAGCGGGAGCTGGCCATCGCGTTCGGGGCCACGGACGTGGTGGAGCCGAAGGTCGCGGTGGCCGCGCTGCGGCGGTTCAGCCGGGCCATGAAGCTCAGCCCGGAGCGCGGGATGCCGTTCCTGCTGGGCGGGGTCGACGTGGCCGTCGACTGCGTCGGGTCGCGGTCCTCCCTGGACCTGGCGCTCCGCACCACGCGCGCGGGCGGCCGGGTGGTGCTGGCCGGGCTCCCCACCGCAGGCGCGGACCTCACCCCGGTGTGGTTCCGCGAGCTGGAGCTCGTGGGGGCCTACACCAGCGGCGCCGAATGGCTCCGCGACGGATCCACCCAGCACACGTTCGACCTGGCGCTGGACCTCGCGGCGGACGCGCCGCTGGAGGGCGTGGTGGGCGCCGTGTACCCCCTGCGGAGGTGGCGGGAGGCGCTGGACCACGCGCTGGACGCCGGCCGCCTGGGAACGATGAAGGTGGCGTTCGACCCGCGCGCCGAGGGATGACGTGAGCACATCGAGCAGGCCGAGCGAGAGGACGATCTGAGATGCCGAGACCGGGGTTCGTGCTGGAGGTGGACGAGCGGACGCCGCCGCTGCTCGTGCACCAGGGCGAGGGGTTCCGCCTGCAGAAGTTCCCGCTGGGGAGCAGGGTGGTGTACCCGCCGGACTCCCTCCCCGGGTTGCCGGATCCCAACGCGGCGGTCCGCAACGCGCTGCTGAACCCCCAGGGCACCGAACCCCTCCCCGAGCTCCTCCGGCCCGGGATGAAGCTCACGATCGCGGTGGACGACATCTCGCTGCCGCTCCCCCCGATGAAGGCCCCCGACATCCGCCAGCGGGTCCTGGAGAACGTGCTGGAGATGGCGGCCCGCCGGGGCGTCGACGACGTCCGGATCGTCATGGCGAACTCGCTGCACCGCCGGATGACCCCCGCCGAGATCAAGCACGCCGTGGGCGAGCGGGTGTACCGCTCGTTCTGGCCCGAGGCCCTGGCGAACCACGACGCCGAGGACCCCCAGGGAATGGTCACCGTCGGCGAGACCGATCGGGGCGAGGTGGTCGAGATCAACCGCCGGGCCGCCGAGTCGGACCTGCTGGTCTACGTGAACATCAACCTGGTGGCGATGGACGGCGGCCACAAGTCGGTGCCCGTGGGCCTGGCCGGGTACCGCTCGCTCAAGCATCACCACAACGTCCGCACGATGCTCCATTCGAACAGCTACATGGACCCACCCCGGAGCGCCCTGCACTCCTCCACCGAGCGCATGGGCCGGCTGCTGGCCGAGCACCTCAAGATCTTCACGATCGAGTCCACGCTGAACAACGACACGTTCCCGTCGCAGCTGGGGTTCCTGAACAAGCGCGAGTGGGAGTGGTCGGCCAGGGACCAGGCCATGTGCCTGGGGGCCAAGCAGGCCAACGAACGGGCCCCTGCGCGCATCCGGCGCGAGTTCTACCGGCGGATCGAGGCTCCGTACAGCGTGACCGGCGTCCACGCCGGCGAGACGGAGGCCGTCCACAAGGAGACCCTGGCCACCCTCCACCGCCAGCAGCTCACGGAGGTCCAGGGACAGTCGGACGTCATGGTGGTGGGGCTGCCGTACATCTGCCCCTACAACGTGAACTCGATCATGAATCCGATCCTGGCCCAGTGCCTGGGGCTCGGCTATTTCTTCAACATGTACCTGGGCAAGCCGGTGGTCCGGCCCGGCGGCGTGATGATCCTGTTCCACCCGGTGCCCTGGGAGTTCCACCAGGTCCACCACCCGAGCTACGTGGACTTCTTCGAGGAGGTCCTGGCCGAGACCACCGACCCGGCGCAGATCGAGGCCAAGTTCGAGGAGCAGTACGCCACCGACCCCTGGTACATCCACCTGTACCGGAACAGCTACGCGTACCACGGCGTGCACCCGTTCTACATGTGGTACTGGGGCGCGCACGCCATGGACTACCTGGGCGACGTGATCTTCGTGGGGGCCGATCGCAAGGCCGTGAGCAGGATGGGGTTCCGCACGGCCACGACGTTCGCCGACGCCCTGGAGATGGCCGGCGAGACCGTGGGCTCGTCGCCCTCGATCACGTACCTGCACGCGCCGCCGCTGACCCTGGCGGAGGTGCGCTAGACATGGCGACCTCGCTGCGCGACGATCTGGAGCTGTTCGCCAAGGGGTGGCGGTGGGGGAAGCGCCCCCTGGCGCCGCACAGCGCGCGGCCGTTCCAGCCGTCGCTGGAGCCGAAGGAGTTCCCCACGGCGTGGGCCCGGACCCGGCCGGCGAAGGCCGCGCGGGCGTTCTTCCAGAGCGCGGTGCTGAAGCCGGTGGTGTGGAACGAGACCGACGTGCGGGTCCACGGGCTCGACGTGCTGGAGGGCCTGAGGCCGCCGGTGCTGTTCGTCAGCAACCACTCCAGCCACCTCGACGCGCCGCTCGTGCTGTGCTCGCTGCCCCCGGCGTGGCGGGAGCGAACGGCCGTCGGGGCCGCCGCCGACTACTTCTTCGACGTGTGGTGGCGGGCGGCGTCGACCGCGCTGGTGTTCAACGCGTTCCCCATCGAACGGCAGGGCTCGCGCCGGGGGACCAGCACGGCGAAGAGGCTCATCGATGACGGCTGGAACCTGGTGGTGTTCCCCGAGGGGACCCGGTCACGCGACGGATGGGTCCAGCGGTTCCGCCACGGCACGGCCCGGCTGTCCGAGGAGACCGGCGTGCCGATCGTGCCGGTGGCCATCCGGGGCGCGTACGCCGCGATGCCCCGGGGCAGGGCGTGGCCGCGGAAGGGCCGGTTTCCGGTGTCGGTTCGCTACGGCGAGCCCATCCACCCGGAGCCGGAGGAGGACTTCCGGAGCGTGGCCGGCCGGGTCATGCAGGCCGTGGCCCGGCTGTGGGACGAGGACGCCACCGACTGGTACCGGTCGCTCCGGCGCGAGTCCGAAGGCCTGACCCCGCCGCCGTCCGGGCCCCAGGCCGCCCGGTGGCGCCGGATCTGGGAGGCCTCGCGGCCGCTCCCGAACCGGTTCCAGCCGCGGGCCTGGTCCTCGAAGAGCTCCCGGACCGGGGCATAGGGCGTCGCGATGGGCGGGTCCCGCGGCCGGGCCACCGGGGGGCTCCCGTGACCAGGTCCGGGGGGGAGGCCACCCGGCGGCGGCTGGTGGAGGAGGCCGTGCGGCGGTTCGGCAAGGCGGGCTACGACGGGGCCAGCCTGGATGCCGTGGCCACGGCGGCGGGCGTTCGCAAGCAGACCCTCCTGTACTACTTCCCCACGAAGGAGGCCCTGCTGGAGGCGTGCGTCGGTGAGGTCAGCGCCCGGGTGGGAACCGCGCTGGCCGAGGCCCTCGCCGCCCAGGAGAGCGAGTCGGAGAAGGCCCAGACCGTGATCCGGGCGGTGTTCGGCATGGCGGAGGACTGGCCGGAGTTCCCGCAGTTCATCCGGGAGGCCGCCCGCATGTCCCCCGCGATCATCACGAAGTTCGCGGCCGGCCTGGAGCCGCTGCGCCAGCGCGCCCTGTCGTTCCTGGACCGGGGGATGACGGACGGGACCATCCGCCGCCAGGATCCGGCGCTGCTGCTGTTCACGCTGTACACCGCCGTGGTCGGCTCGATCACCGAGGCCGGAGTGCTGCGGGCCGTGGTGGGCGAGGACTCCTCGCGGACGGCGTTGCGGCGTCGCGAGCAGGAGGTCCTGGCATTCGTGCGCAGCGCCATGGCACCATCGGAGCCGGCGGCCGAACCGGAGCACGCCGCGACCTGACAGCGGGGAGGAACATTCGATGCAAAGGAGCAGGATCCGTTCACGCCGGGCGCGGGTGGCCGCGGCGGTCGCCGCCGTGGCGACCACGCTGATCATCATGCCCGCCGGCCCCGCCCACGCGGCGTTCCCCGGCTCGAACGGGCGGATCGCGTTCGAGAGCGGCCGCACCGACGAGCTGGACATCTACACGGCGAAGCCGGACGGCTCGGACCTCCAGCAGCTGACGGCCGGACTCCCGTCTGATCACCGGCCCCGGTGGGCCCCCGACGGCAGCCAGATCGTGTTCTGGCGCGGGACCGGCGACGCCGGCCCAGGCAACATCTGGATCATGGACTTCGACGGTTCGAACAAGCACCGACTCACGTCGGGGCCCGCCGACGACGAGGATCCGGCGATCGGGCCGGACGGCGAACACGTCGTGTTCTGGCGGGCGAAGCCCAGCGACGACGCCGACCTGTGGATCATGACGACCGACGGGACGGACAAGCACCGGCTCACGTCCTCCCCCTCCGCCGACGTCGCGCCCTCGTGGTCTGTCACGAACGTCATCGCGTTCACCAGCTTCCGCAGCGGGAACGGGGACGTGTACACGATCCACCCGAATGGCACGGGCCTGAAGCGGGTGACCACGAAGCCGACCCCCGACCTCTACCCCGACTGGTCGCCGGACGCCGCCCGCCTGGTGTTCTTCACCGAGGGGGGCGGGAGCACCACGTCGCGCGAGGTGTGGCGGATCAAGGCCGACGGGACCAAGCTCACCCGGCTCACGAACAACCACGTGGACGACTCGTACCCGTCGTGGTCGCCGAACGGCCGGCGCATCACCCTCCAGCGCGACGTCCGGGAGGGCGACCTGGACTTCTACGACGTGTGGACCATGCGGACGAACGGCACCGACCTCCGCCGGGTGACGCACGACGCGTTCGTCGACGGGGTGCCGAACTGGCAGCCCGCGTGAGGGGCATCCGGGAAGGCGAGGGGCCCCGCCACGTCGGGGCCCCTCGCCCTGTCCGGAGCCGTCCGGAGCTACTTCCCGCTGGCGAAGTAGCTCACGCAGCTGCCCTGGTTCCTGAAGGCCGGCGGGAGCGATCCCTTGGCCTTCTTGCAGTCGGCCTTGGTCGACGGGTGGTTCGCGCCGTACTGGAAGTCCGTGAACGTCGCCGTCGTGCCGCTCGATCCCCGCAGTCGCAGGTACACGTCGTTGAAGTTCATGTGCCCGACGTTGTCCTTGATCAGCGTCGACGAGTACCACGTGCCGTCGAAGTTGTAGTCGATGGTGCCGTCGGCCCGCTCTCCGGCGTAGATCGTGTGCGGCGTGCCCGCCGTGCGAGTCCCCGTGCACGCGGTTCCGTCGTTCGGCACCGCGAACACGACCTCCTCGGTGGTCGCGGGCGCGCTGTACCTGGCGTACCCGATCCCGTCACAGGAGAACAACGACCCGGCCTGGAGACGGGGGTTCTTCGCGGTGACCTCGTCGTCCACGAAGAAGTCGACCCCGCGGAACGCCCCGTTGTCCAGGTAGGACACCTGGATCCACGGGGTGCCGTGTTCGTTCACGAACGACTCCCCGCCGACCAGCGGCAGGAGCCGGTTCACGTGGACGTACGCGTCGTTCGTTCCTGTGTCACGGGTGACCGTCAGGTGGTCGTCGCCGTCGACGGTGGCCGTCGCGTTCGCCGACACGTCCCAGGTCTGGCCCTTCCAGGCAATGGTGCCGCCGCTGGCCAGCGCGGAACCGGCCAGTGCCATCACAGCCAGCACCGCGAATGCGAGTGATGCCACCCCTCGTCTGAACATGATTCCCCCCTTCTTCACGTACTGATCTGGTCGGGACGACAGAGATCTACGCGTGCGCTGTACCCCCCTCCTTCGGACCCGCCTCGCCGTCGCGGTCAGATCGCGAGCACGGGCACCCCCATCGGGCGACACGGAGGATACCGGTCCGATCGGGCCCGGCGCAAGGGGCAGATGGCCCGAATTCGGCCCCGACGTTACCCAACGGGGATGCTCTGGGCGAAGTGGAAGAAGTTGGCGGGGTCGTACTTCTTCTTGATCTGGGTGAGGCGGGTGAAGTTGGAGCCGTAGTATGCGTGCTGCCACGTGGCGAGCGTGGGGTCGATGTAGTTCTGGTACGCGAACCCGCTGGCGTAGGGCTTCATCGCCGCGTGGAACGCGTCGAGCCAGGCCACGTTCGCGTCGATGACGTCCTGCGAGGCGCCCGGCGCCCAGTGGGTCGTGTACTGGGCCAGGAACTTCGAGTTCCGGTGGACGAATGCGGTGGCGTCGGCCGCCACGGCGTTGATGGCGCCGCCGAACGCGTCGAGGCCGACCCCGCCCCCTCCGCCGTCCAGCTTGGGGTCGTCCCCCCGGCTCTCGACGGAGTGCAGGAGCGCCTGGATCCCGGCCGGCGGGATCTTCGCGTTGAAGAAGTCGGACCGGGCCACCTGGGAGTCCCGGCTCAGCTTGCCCTCGGGGTCATCGGTGGGGAGGTGGCATTCGTCCACGGACAGGCCGGAGCAGCCGGCCTCCAGGAGCATGAGGTCCAGGTAGGTCTCGGTGGAGACGTCGTTCACGGACGGCGCCGAGCCCACGGCCGTCTTCAGCTTCGCCAGCTCCGTGGTGAGCGCCGACTGCGAGCCGACGTACACCCCGGACACGGAGATCGACGGCGAGCCTGCCGAGTACCGGAGGTGGCAGTTCGACCACAGCTCGCTTGGTGCGGTGGGTGCCCATCCCTGCCACCCGGCCACCACGTGCGCGGCCTGCGACCACGGCCACGTGAAGAAGAACCGGGCCAGGTGGGTCAGGGGGTGGACCTCGAACGTGAACCGGGTGACCACGCCGAAGTTCCCGCCGCCGCCGCCGCGGCAGGCCCAGAACAGATCCTGATGCTGGTTCGGGCTCGCGGTGATCAGGGCGCCGTCGGCCGTGACGATCCGCAGCGAGACCAGGTTGTCGCAGGTCAGCCCGAACCTCCGCCCCATGACGCCCTGCCCGCCGCCCAGCGTCACGCCCGCGATGCCCACCGTCGCGCACGAGCCGGCGGCGAAGGCCATGCTCTTCGCCGCGGCGGCCGCGTAGACGTCGATGGTCCGGGCGCCGGCCCCCACGATGGCGGTCTTCGCGGTGGCGTTCACCGAGACGTGCGACAGCCCGGTCACGTCGCACACCAGCCCGTGGGAGGTGGAGTAGCCGGCGTAGCTGTGGCCGCCCGAGCGGGTCGTGAAGCCCATCACGTGCTGCCGGGCGAAGTTCACCGCGCGCTGGACGTCCGCCTCCGATGCGGCCCGGACCACGCCCTGGGGGTGGATCCCGTCGAATTGCGGATCGAACAGCTGATGCGCGGCCGGATACCCGGGATCGCCGGGCCGGAACAGCCGCCCGTCCAGGCTCCCTTCGAGTGCCGTCCATGCCGCCTGGGTGGCGGCGCCCGGGTTGAACGGCGGCCCGGCGGCGGAAGGGCCGTTCGGCGGGGCGACCTTGCGGCCCCCGGAGGTGCAGGCGGCGGCGAGCGCCGACAACCCGGCGGTGCCGAGGGTGGCGCGACCGGCCCATTTCAGGAACTCCCGCCTGTCCACGGCCGGGCGATCCTACGCCGAAGCAAGCCCGACCAGTAGGGAACCCGTTGTCCGGGCCTTCGCCCGGATCCGGGGTGTCTTGACCCGCCGGCCGTGGGTGGGCAGAGTGTCGCGACATGCGCCACCGCTCCCTGTTCGCGTTCGCCGCCGCGGGTTCGCTCGTCGTGCTGGGCCTCGGTTCGCCGGCGCGGGCGGCGTTCCCAGGATCGAACGGGCGGATCGCGTTCGGCCACGAGGAGCCGGCCGGCGACCACACCCAGGTCGACGTGTACACGGTGAAGCCCGACGGCACCGGCGTGCTCCAACTCACCGCCACGCCGGGGAGCAACGAGTTCTCCCCGCAGTGGAACGCCGCCGGGACGCGGATCGCATTCTGGCGGACCAGGGCGCCGTTCGGGCCGGGGAACGTGTGGGTCATGGATGCGGACGGGTCGAACGCCCGCCGGCTCACGGCGAACGTCGACGCCCGCGACCCGACGTGGAATCCGGCCGGCACGCGCCTGGTCTACACGCGAAGGATCGACGACCTGTTCAGCCTGCGGGTCTCCGACGGCGACGACCGCCGGCAGCTGACCTCGGGGCCGGCCCACGACTTCGAGCCCGCATGGTCGCCCGGCGGCCGCCAGATCGCGTTCACCCGAGGCTTCGACGAGGGCGACGTCGGCGACATCTACGTCCTCGACCTCGATTCCCACCAGGTCACGCAGGTCACCGACAGCAAGGACTACGACCACCAGGTGGCCTGGGCCCCCGACGGCTCGAAGCTCCTGTTCGAACGGGACTTCGACAACACGGCCGGGATCTTCGTGGTGAACCCGGACGGGACGGGGCTGCAACGCCTCACCAAGGGCCCCCACTTCGATACGGGCCCCGCCTCTTCGCCCACCGGCAAGAAGATCGTCTTCAGCACCGACCGCCAGAGCGACTTCTTCCCCCACCTCTGGGTCATGAAGGCCGACGGCACCGACCTCCACCTCCTCTACGGCACCCAGTTCGCCGAGAGCGCCCCCGACTGGCAGCCGGTCTGATCGTTCACCCCGTGCCGACGGCCACGTGTGATCGCGCTGGCGTGATCAGGGGCCGCCACACGGCGGCTGAGCTCGAATGCGGAGGATCGTTCCCCACCCGGCGGCGAAGACGTACCTGCCCCCGCGGGCCATGTTGGAGACCACGTTGGCAGGGACGGGGACGCTTGCGAGCACGTGTTTCGTGGCCGGATCGACGCATGTGAGCGGGGAAACGATGTGCGTCAGCCAGACGGCGTCGTCCAGCGGGAGGACTGCGCTTGCCTGCTCTGTTTCGAGGCCCCATTTCCCAACCGGCTTCAGGTCGGAGGCTTGGAGGAACACGGCCGCACCGAAGTTGCCCGTGGCGGACTGGGCCCACACCCCGCGGTCGGTCGCGACCAGGATCCACTCGTAGCCGAACGACATGGTCGACCGAGCGACGAGTGTCCCGGTGGCGGCGTCTCGCTCTTCGATGGCCAGGCTGTTCACCTCGCCAGTGGGGCGATGCGTGGCCACGTACACGCGGTCCCCGGACGGATCGACCGTACGGCCGGCGGATGGTACCGATGGCCTGGTCAAGGCGCGGAAGGGGGTTCTGGCACCCTTCAGGCACGCCACAAGCTCTCGACCCCGAGGCCCACTGCGCGCGGCCACAGGTGAGAGTGTCAGACGACAAAGGAGCCAATCTCCAGCGACAGGAACCCGACTTGCCACGGCCCCGTCTGTCACGGCGATGAACAGGAAATCGGGGACCGAGCTACACCTTCCGTCCTCGAATCGCTCCTTGCCGAGTGTGCAGCGGAACATGCTGGTGAGACCGGGCACCGATCGGGACCTGGAGAGGCTCTACCGCGAGCACGGCGACCGATTGTGGAGAGCACTGGTCGCCTACACGGGCGATCCCGAGGTGGCGAGCGACGCGATGGCCGAGGCATTCGCGCAGGGCCTCAGCCGCGGGAGCGCCCTTCGGGAGCCGCTCCGCTGGATCTGGCGGGTGGCGTTTCGCGTCGCGGCAGGAGAGCTGAAGGACCGCCGCCGGCGCCTGGGGGGCGCTCGGGAGCCCGTGGCCAACATGGAAGAACCAGCCGGCGAGCTGGTCGCCGCCCTCCTGCAGCTCTCGCCGAACCAGCGGGCCTCGCTGGTCCTTCACTACTACGCGGGGTACCCGACGAAGGAGATCGCCGGGATCATCGGCGCAAGCGCCGCGACTGTCCGCGTGCACCTGAGCAAGGGGCGAAAGCGCCTCCGCCGGATCCTGGAGGAGCCAGATGAGTGACCTGAAGGAACGATTCGACGTCCTGGATCGCCTGGAGCCGCCGGACATCTGGCCCGAGGCCGAACGCCGCCACCCCGGAACGACCCGCATCCCCCGCCGACCCGGCCGCGGCCTCGCAGCCATGCTCGCCTTCGCAGTCGCGGCCGCCGGCATCGCCGTGGCCGTCCGCGCCTTCACCGGGACCACGCCCCGGCCGCCGAGTCCACCGCTGTCCACCACGACGAAGTCGAACGGGTCGATCTACTTCCGGGCTGGCGGGGCCGACGGGCCGGGCTCGATCCGGGCGGTGGAGCCGGACGGCACAGGCGAGCGCATCGTCTTCCCGGCGGATTCCTCGGAGCGCTTCCACAGGATCTCGTTCTCCCCGGACGGAACTCGGATCGCGTTCGACAACGACCTCTCCGGCGAGGACGGGATCGAGACCGCGAACCCCGACGGCACTGACGTCGTGCGACTCACGAGCGGCGTGAACGACTCCTGGCCCTCATGGTCGCCGGACGCCTCGGCCATCCTGTTCTCGAGCACCCGGTACGACCCGAACATCGACCGGTGCGCGCACGAGAAGGATTTCACCTGTCCGACAGACCTCTACGTGATGGATATCGACGGGTCCAACGTGCAGCGCCTCACGACCCATGATGCCCCCGAGTACGAACCCGTATGGTCACCAGACGGGACGCGGATCGCGTTCGTCCGGGCGTTCTCCGGATCCCAGACGGCGATCTTCTCGATGAAGCCCGACGGCAGCGACATCAGAAGGGTGTCCACTGCGGACGGGGGCAGCGACTTCTCGCCGAGCTGGTCCCCGGAAGGATCACGACTCGCGTTCGCCGCGATCCGCAGAGAGGACTGGGGCATCTGGGTCGTGGACGCCGACGGGACCGGGGAGCACCTGATCCTGGGCATGGGCACGGGCTACAAGAACGACCCGGTCTGGTCTCCGGACGGGACGCGGATCGCGTTCATCGGCAACCTCACCGAGGCCAATGGCAACTCCTTGTACGTGATGCGACCGGACGGCTCAGGCGTCAGTCAGCTCACAGACCTCCAGTCGTACGGCGTGGAAGCCGAGATCGCCTGGCAACCGATTCCAGGTGGTCCCTCGTCGCCTTCTCCGGCCCAAGCCGCCGCTCGCGTCACGGCGACGATCCCGATCTCCGCGTTCCCGAACTCGATCCTGGTCGGGGAGGGAAGCGTCTGGGTGAGCGGCCAGACCGAGGAAGGAGGAACGGGCGACCTCGTCCGACTGGATCCGGCGACCGGGGATGTCCTGGCCAGGATTCCGATGCGGGGAATCCCCACGTGGGAGGTGGGGGGAGGCGGAATGGCGGTGGGGCTCGGCAGCATCTGGGTGGTGAGCCTCGACGAGGAGGGCACGATCCTGCAGCGCATCGACCCCGCCTCGAACCGCTTGGCCGACGTGATCCCGGTGCTGCCCGGCACGAGCGGCGCCGACGTGTGGGTGGATGAAACCGGGATCTGGGTCCTGGTGTTTGGTGCAGCGGACACAGGCATGGAGGTCGTGCGGATCGACCCTGAGACCTTCAGCGTCGGCGACCCGATCACGCTCGAGACGCGGTGGGCCCACTGGCTGTTCCGGGCGGGACGGTCGGTGTGGGTCCTGGGCGACGCGCCGGAGCCGGGGCGCGGAGTCGTCGTCGACACGCTGTACCGGATCGATCCCTCGACCGGACGTGTCACGACCATCACCCTGCCAGACTCCTCTTGGACCCCGGCCGTCTCGGGCGACTCGGTGTGGCTGTCTCTCGGAGACAACCGCATCGTCGAGCTCGACGCGTCGACGGCGACGGTAGGCCCGCCCATCCAAGTTCCTGTCGCATGCTGCTATGACGCGTTCGCGGGTGACGGCTCCGGAGGTGTCTGGGTGGCGAACACGCGTGTTGGCGCCACGTTCTCGCACGTCTCCTCCGACGGCGTGGTGGATGCTGCGGGAACAATTGCGCCGGACGAGTACCGCGACTGGGCCGGCGTCGCCTGGGCGTTCGATCCGTCGACGAACTCGATCTGGGTCGTGCACTACCGCGACTCCGTGTCGCGGATAGAGATCTCAGGGCCGAGCACGGGCACGCGGTCGTCCCGCTGACTGGTCGCGGTTGGGCTACGAGGCCCCCCCGCTTGCCGGTCGGGACCGGGCGCCGTGTCGTCCCGACCCTGAAGGGTGCCAAGACACCGATTGATCAGGCCGCAACCTCGTACTCGTGGATGAGTCCGCCGAGCAGATCCCGTCGACGTATCGCCGAAGCCTGCCGGGAGACGACCTCGGTGGAGCGAGCCCGTCGGGCGGCTCGAGGTGCAGTCCTTGCTACGCCCTGATGACCTTCGCGCACGCTGGGGTGTGAGGCTGGCTCATCACTCGGCTCGTCTTGCAGGTCGATAGTCCTTCTGTGCGATCGCCTCGGAGCGGCCTGGTGATTGCGGGGATCGTTGTCGCTGGACTCGTCGGCGCAGTGGCCCTAGCGGCGATGGGACCGAGCACGACAGTCGTCTGTGGCCGGGAAAACCTCCTGGATCGACTTGCGCGGCGAATCATGCAGCCGCTCGGGAGGTCACATTGACGGCGCGACCGCCAGCTACTGCGTCGTCCCTTCCACGACGGCGTGGCTGGAAGCTTTGGGGGTGCTCGTGGTGTCCGTGCTCATCGCGATCATGGTCTCGCGCCGTCGGATTCGAACGCCTACGGAGACGGCTCTGCTCAAGTTCGGCCGACGCTGACCGACGACATCCCGCAGGTTTCGAGTGTTTCGCGAACACTGGCGTGTGCGATGTCGTGGTCGCGGATCGTTGGAAGGGGTGATCCTGCTTCTACGAGCAGGCCTGCGGCGGGGTGATTCGGACGAGGCCGGCGAATCCGCCGACGAAGACGAAGCGGCCCGCGCCCACGACATTCGTCAGGAAACCACCGCAGTCCCTCGCCCCCCTCCGGCGCCGTCACTGTGGCCTGGATCCTGCCGCTCGCGGGATCCAGGCATCGCAGGGTTTCGCCGTCGTTCTGGACCCACAGGTGATCGGCTGCGACGCTCGCCTTGACCCCCTGATTCGCCTCGACGAGCGGGCCGCGTTGCAGATTCCCGTTCCGCAGGAGGATCGCGGCGCCGAAGTTCCCGGTGGCGGTCGATACCCACACGCCCTCACGCGTGGGGGAGAGCCAGTTGGCCGGGTAGCCGAACAGCTCTCGCGCGGACTGCAAGAGGGCCCCGGATCGCGCGTCCCGCTCGTTGACGAATCCATTGGCCTCATTCCACGCCGCGACGTAGAGGAACCGGCCGGTGGGATCGACGGCGAGTTCGTTCACGTCGCCTCGTACCGGGATGACCTTCCGAACGCCTCCGGTTCCGGAATCGAGCAGGTACAGGCGCCGGCGCGCTCCGACCCACAGACCCGCGGAAGCGAAGGCCATGGGCCCCGGTGCGTCCGGCAGCTTGATGCGGGCCTCGATGGCGAGCGTTCGGGGATCGAGGCGGTACAGGAAGGACCGGGCGAGCCGGCGGAGGCTGCCGCTGCACACGGGCGTCCCGCTGACCCAGAGGGACTCTTCGTTCGCGGCGAGATCGAAACCGCCGTACAGGACGCGGCTCCTCACCACCCCTCCGGTCCGGACGTCGAACCTGGCGATCCTGGTGGAGCAAGCGGCCGGGCCGGACCCAGATTTCGTGAACGCGGCGTACACGGCGTCGGCCGTGCTGGCGAGTCGGGGAGGCTCGTGGCCCGGGATCACGACTCGCACTCCATGCGAGCCCTCGTTCCCGATCGACGGTGTTGCTGTCGGAGGCGAACTCGGGGAGGGCGGAGAGCTCGGCGAGACCGTCCCAGTCGAGCCGGGAGTGCGGGACTCAGCCGGTGTGGGGCGCCCGCCGGATCCCGTGCACGCCGTCACGGCCAGGGTGACCATGACGGTCAGCGCGACGGTGCGCTTCATCGGGCGATCGTGCCACGATGGATGTCGTACCGCCGGACGGGAGAGATCCAGGATGCGTCGCCTACGGGCTATTCCGAAGGGCCCTCGAGGACGACTCGGTAGCCGTTCGGAGAGACCAACTCGAGGGTGTGATATCTCCATCCCTCGGCAGGCTCGTGCGTCCGGCGTTCGAACTGGAGCCCGGCCCGTGTGCACAGTCCCTCGGCCTCGTCGATGTCGGAGACGCCGATCTGCCAGACGAGGGCCTTGGCGGCCGCTTCGGCATCGAAGTCGTCGCGGAGCTCGAGCCCGAACTCGAGCGCGCCGGCTCCGATCGCGATGAAGTCCGGGTACTCGGGTCCCTCGTAGGTCACGCGCATCCCGAGCGCCTCGTAGAAGCGCCGCTCGGCCGTCAGGTCCCCCACGTGCAGGATCGGGACGAGCCGCGTGAACAGCGAGCCCTCGTCATGGCCACCCATGTCGCCAACGATACTCACGTCTCCGGACCAGCCCTCGGCAAAGCCTCGACCACAGGCGTATGCATCCCGCGGGGTCCTTCCTCCATCGGGACCTTCGACCCTGGACAGAGGACGCTGGGAGGCGACTCCCCGGCGGAAAGGGGGCTGCCATGCCCTCCGGTCGCACCTGCCGCATCCTGGCTCTGGCGGCGCTCGTCGTCGCCCTGGGCCTCTCTCAGGCTCCCGCCAGAGCGGCTACGAACGGCTTCTCGGTGCTGCACGACTTCGCCGGCACCGGTGGACACAGCCCGAACGGCGCGCTGGTCTGGGGCCCGGGCGGGGACCTGTACGGGACGCTGTCGGGCAATCTCGACGGAGTCGACCACGGAGCTATCTTCCGAATGACCACCTCTGGCGCTTCTCCGGGCCCGATGGCGATCATCCTGTCGGCCTCGTGGCCGGAGCCGACGGCTTCCTCTACGGCGTGACCGCGCGCGGCGGGACACCCACGAACATCGATTGCGCGTTCGTCGGCGGGTGCGGGACGTTCTTCCGGATGACCGCGACTGGTGTCGTCACGGTCCTGCACAGCTTCAACAGCGGCCAGAACGACGGGAGCTGGCCCAACGCCGGGATCGTCCTGGGGTCCGACGGCGCGTTCTACGGGACGACGCTCCAGGGGGGCGGGTATGGCAGCGCCTATCGCATCAGCGCGACCGGCAGCTTCACCCTCCTGCACCGGTTCGCCGTCGCCGACGGCATCAACCCCGAGGGCGGGCTGATCCAGGCCAGCGACGGCAACTTCTACGGTGTCACGAACCAGTACGGGCCGAACGGCGGCGGGACCGTCTTCCGTCTCGATCGCGCAGGGAATCTCACGGTCGTCCACGGATTCGCGTTCGGAGACGGCTATCAGCCCAAGGCCCGGCTCCTGCAGGCTGCCGACGGCTTCCTCTACGGAACGACGGAGGGGGGCGGCCCCGTGGGGAACGGCGTCGTGTTCCGGGTGGCGCTCGGCGGCACGGGCTTTTCGATCATGCACGCGTTCGACCAGTGGGGAAGCGACGGCTCCCGCCCGGCAACGGGACTGATCCAGGGTGCGGACGGGAACTTCTACGGGGAATCTCAAGACGGGGGCCTGGGCGTGTACGACAACCGCTACGGCGATGTGTACCGGATGCGCCCCGACGGCACCGTCTCGGTCCTCCACACGTTCTCCGGTCCCGACGGCCGGACTCCGTCGGGGCTGGTGAACGGTCCCGACGGCCTGCTGTACGGTGCGGCGCTCGG
>WNFU01002991.1_pt1 | contig 22590 bp, 23 predicted proteins | sample 5400121 | NCBI WGS metagenome assembly WNFU01 (sample SAMN13153360, study PRJNA577476) | soil metagenome | isolation source: 100 cm soil or saprolite under grassland replicate 1 | place: USA:California | collected 2016-06-15
ACGCGCCGGCGTCGAGGTCGTATATATTGACCCACGGTACACTTCCCGAACCTGTTCGCGTTGTATGCATATCGGTGTTCGTCAGAACCAATCGAATTTCTATTGCCGCGATTGCGGCTATCAGATCAACGCCGATCTGAATGGAGCGAAATCTATTGCCTTAAGGCATGACCTAGAGGCGATGGGCCGTCTCTTCTGCGAATACCCGCCGAAGAAAGTCAACCGGCCCGAAGCGGTCCGTTCCTGGCGGCTTTCCGCCGGGCGTAGGTACGAAACTTGGAACCGCAAGCTCCATCTACAGCCGAAGGCTTAGATGGAGTCAGTTGACCAATGGTTTTGGCCTGCGGAAGTGCATAAATGGCTTTGTTTTGGCAGGCTTTGGATCTTTTCCCCTTGCTTTGGCGTCAGGTTGAGAAGTGTCCGTAGCCGATAACTGCAGTAATGTCCGCCCCTTGCATCGGGAATGTACTGCCCCTTGTGGAGTAGCGTTGCCATTTGCGAAGCCGTTTACTTTAAGCCAAACAATTTTGTATGCCCTTCGAATCACCTTTACTCATGGCATTCGAGAGTCATACGGCCTGAGTACCACCTTCGACCCAAACCCACCTTTTGTATCTCGGCTCAGCCCGCCAAAAAACCGCGAGTTGAATCGACTTGCTCGATTCAACTCAACGCGCCTACCGCCTTCAGGCTGGTTGCCGTGTCCATGATCGTCTCTTCGATGGGGCGGGATGACCAGCCAAGCTCCTTTTCCGCCTTGGCGCTTGACAGTCGCCGCACCTTGCCGAGTTCGAACAGTTGGCCGCGGACTTCGCTATCAAAGAGCCCGACGATCCGGACGAGCCAGTCGGGCAGTTTGCGGGTGGGCACTTTCTTCGCCTGATCGCCCAAACGCTCCTTCAGAAAATGCGCGATCTCGCTCATCGACATGAAGGGTCCGGAGCCAATGTATCGTTGGCCTGCCGCTTGCGGCGCCGTCATGGCCCGCACCTCCAAATCCGCGAGGTCTCGGACATCCACAACCGCATAGCCAAGACGGGGCAGGCCTGGAATTTCGCCCTTCAGAAGTTTGGCGACGATCTGAACCGAAGCGCTTGAGTCCTTGTCCAACACAGGCCCCAGCACCAGACCAGGGTTAATGGCCACCCATTGCAAGGGCCGGGGCAGCTTCGGCAGTTCGGCCCACGCGGCCCGCTCGGCGATGGTCTTGCTGCGGGTATAGGGCACGTTATCCTGGTGATCGGGATCGGTCCAATCAGCCTCGGTGAACAGGTGCGAGTTGGGATCGTCGCGGCCGTAGAGGATGGCGGTCGAGGAGGAAGTCTGGACGACGCGCTCGACCGAGGCGCGCGAAGCGGCCCGCATCACATTCAGCGTCCCCTCACGAGCGGGCACGATCAGATCGTCCGGGTGTTTCGGCAGGCTCGACGGAAGCGGCGAGGCCATGTGCAGTACGTATCGCACACCTTCCATGGCGACGTCCCAGCCCTCCGGAGCGGTCAGCTCCGCCTCGACAAATGACAAGGCGTCGAGAGGATCGCTACCCCCTCGCGCTTTGGTCAACCATTGCCTGACCTCGCCGGCTCGCTCGAGAGAGCGCAACGTGCCGCGCACCTTGTAGCCGTCAGTAAGCAGCCGCAAGATGCAATGGCCCGCGACATACCCGGAGGCGCCTGTGACCAGTACCAAATCTGAACCCATCGTTGTTCGGTCTCTCATAATATAGCCTCTATATTCACTATAAAGTGTACAGCGTACATCTTCAAGATTCACACTGTACATCTTGCTGGTAATGGCGTCAAGCGGTATAGTTGCGCCATGCCGTATCCATCGAAGACAAGCGCAGCAGAAGTCATGAAGACTGCCGCCGACATTCTCGAGCGAGAGGGGGAAACCGGTCTTTCAATCAGGGGATTGGCCGCTGAGCTGGGACTGGCGCCAAACGCGCTTTACCGGTACGTCAAAGACCGCGACGCTTTGCTGGCGGGAGTCGCCGAGATCGGCAGTCGTGAATTACTGGCAAAGCTTAAAAAAGCGGCCGCTGGACAGGAGCCTGCGGAAGCTCTGCGCCGAGTCGGACGTGCGTACCTCGATTTCGCGCGCAAACGTCCCGCGCTCTACGCTGTGATGATCCGTAAATACCCATCACCAGAAGGCAGTCGCGCGGCACACGACGACCTCTGGGATTTCACACTTGATCTGACTGCGGGTTTGGTCGGGCGCAAAGAAGCGCCCTCAGCGGCGGTCGCGCTTTGGGCCTTCCTCCATGGAATAGCAGCCTTAAGTCAGGCGCAAATGTTTGATGAAAGGAAGCCGAAAACAGGTATGGAGTATGGAATTGAAGCTCTTCTAGCGGGTCTGAAGATCAATAGATAAGCCCTTTCAGCCCGCTCACCTCGATAGTGACGAAGTTAGCGGCAAGCGATTGATGGCTGCGGCAATTCACGCGAGCAACAAAATTGTTTGGCTTAAAGCAAACCGTTTCCTATATGTCAACGCAATGCCCTTGTAGATCCCATGAGATGTCCCGCCGGCGGCGCTAAGGCTGACTGGCGCGCCGCTCCTTCTGTTGTATCAATTTCGGCAGTATTCTGTTAGCAGTCGCAATCGCCTGGTCAAGACTCTCTGCCCGAAACGCGTTGCGTTCACAATCGCCGCGACTGTCGAAAAGTTTGCCGTCATGTGGCAGGATCAGGAACCACTTTGGAGCATTACCGTACTTCGGCCGACCGCGACTGCGAAATAGGTGGGCGCCGGTTTCGACGTCAACGGCGTACCAGTCTCGCAGAATGGCGGCCGTGATCATTTCGCAGTCTGAAAGCGGTGATTCGGTGATTTTCACTAGCATTATTACTTCTCGGGCCCTGGTGGATGAGATGCTGCGGCTGTCGCATCTGTGGGGGCTAGTTCATTTCTGTATACAGACAATGTTTTCACTGATGCAGTCTGGGCATACTAGAAAGTTGCGGACGCGCTTTGGATACATCTCTCTGCCGCAGTCATGGCAACCGTGAACTTTGTCCAAGTTGAGAATACTATCCTCGACGACGATTCCTGCGAGCGAGAAGGCTTTGTCACCCGCATCTTTCAGTTTCTTCCACTGTTCCAATGTTGCGCCGGTAGGGAAGACAATCCGCAGTTGAAGGCGACCCGCGACATCGGGGGCGCAATCTTTATCCTTAGAAATCACCACGCTCCCATTTGAGCCGATCTGCTCCTCTGTGGCCGCGAACGGGTATATTTCGATAACGTTATCTTTGTTTATAATGTACATTAGCCTCTTTCATAATAACGCCGAATATCTGTAGATGCGTATATAACTGATGGAGAATTATATTACTTTTTCTCCGCTGTTCCCATCACTTTCGCCATTTTTATCACGTCTGGTTTCGACAGTCTTTTCCGCCTTAGTGTGTAACTCCCGTCTACTCCCTCGCGCCACACATCATAGGTTCCGGCGTCTTCGGTTGGACGTGGACTTCGCCAAACCAGGTCGAATCCTGCTGTTCCTGCGTCCACAGCTCGTAGGCAATACAGGCGCAGGAATGCGACTGCTTCGGCGAATGTTTCCCGTGGTATTGGGGTAACTGTAATGATCAGCGCCTCTGCCCTAATGTTCTTCATATGAACCCTTCTTTTTCCCTGTTATCAGCGCGATTCGTATGGGACAGGGGTTGAGTGACGGCGCGGAACTTCGCCTTGTAGGTATGGGGTCGGCCCATGCAAAATTTAACATCAGTTCGTGCATTGTTGAATTACCGCTTACCGCGTCTTTTTTTTCGGGCGCTAGCGGATAACCCTGTGATAGCCGCCGGCGGGGGAGATCAATCAATCCGGAAGTGGGGAGAAGTCCGTAGGATATATCGATCGAAACGCTGTTACGTGTGGTCACGATGACCTGTTATATCCTCATCGCGCTACATTATCGATAGTTAAGGGTTGAGGATCGCAAATCAACGCCTTCGCTGGGCGCGGCGATTCGCGATCCGCAATGGGACGCTCCTCGTATGATCGGACAAATAGTTTCTCGGTTCCGTATTATCGGCAATCTCGGCTCGGGCGGGATGGGCGACGTTTATCTGGCTGAAGACGAACTGCTGGGGCGCAAGCTCGCCCTCAAAATTCTTCCTGAGCGGTTCACGTCGGATCCCGAGCGGGCTCGACGCTTTGAACAGGAGGCCCGCGCGGCGTCCGCCCTGAATCACCCGAACATCATAACGATCCATGATATCGGCCGCGCCCGAACGTCGGACGGCGACCTTTATTTCATCGCCGCCGAATTCGTCGAGGGGGAAACCCTCCGCTCGCGACTGAATGGGACCGCGCCGGGCCATCGGATCGAGATGACTGAGGCGATCGAAATAGCCCTTCAGTGCTGCGGCGCTTTGCAGGCCGCGCACGGGGCGGGGATCATCCACCGCGACATCAAGCCCGAAAACATAATGCTAAGGCCCGACGGCTACGTCAAAATCCTCGACTTCGGTCTGGCCAAACTAATCGAGCGGGATGAGACAGAGGGTGGCGGCGACCCGATGGCCAGGACGAAATCGATGTTCTCGACCGAGCCCGGCATGGTGGTGGGGACGGCCGCCTACATGTCCCCAGAACAGGCGCGCGGGCAGCGTGTCGACGGACGCACCGACATCTTCAGCCTCGGCGCGACGCTCTACGAGATGCTTACGGGACACCGGCCGTTCGGCGGACCGACGATCAGCGACATGATCGCCGCAGTCCTCCTCACCAACCCGCAGCGCCTGTCGTGTAGACTTCCGAACGTCCCCGTCGAGTTGGAGAGTCTCGTCGCTCGCATGCTCGCGAAGGTACTTGACTCACGTTATCAATCGGCGGAGGACGCTCTGCGCGATCTGAAACGCGCAAAGGCTCGTTGTGAATCGCCCGGCGCCGGAGCGATGGACCACAGCGCATGCTACGAAATCATAGAGCCGTCGGAACTGAAGCCCCTTATACAGGGGGGTGGGGAACTGGAGCGCCATTCACAGGATCTCTTCGCAACGAACATAATCCCGATCACAGACCAGCCCGCCGGGCGGCCCGAGCGAAACACGCGGCGCCAGGGCGGGCTGACGTCGAGGGGCGCACAAACTACGCCACGGACGTCGGGGAAGCGGAGGTTTTTCGCGCCGGCGCTCATCAGCCTCGCCGTCCTGATCGCCTCGGCACTCGGTTGGGCGCATTTCGCCAATCGCGCGTCAAAGATCAACTCGGTGGCGGTAATGCCTTTCACGGTAACCGGACCGGATGCCGACTACCTGAGCGATGGCATGGCTGAAACCATTACCAAAACGCTGTCGCGACTCCCCGAACTAAACGTTACTTCGAGCAACTCTGTCCGCGGGTACAAGGGGCGGGAGGTCGACGCCCGCGAGCTCGGGCGTGATCTTGAAGTCGACGCCGCGCTGCTCGGAAAGATCCGCCGGGCCGGAAAAGACCTCACAATCAACGTCGAATTGGTGGACACCCGCAACGGCCGTCAGATCTGGGGGGAGAATTTCAGTCTAAAGACGTCAGACCTGCTCACGGTTCAGGACAGGATCAGTCGCGGAGTGGTCTCCATGCTGCGGCCGCCGTCAGGCGAAGACGCGCGGTCGTTCCTCACCGGCGCGGGAACGACGGACTCCGAGGCCTTCGACCTCTACCTGAGAGGTCGCAGCCTCTGGAATCAGGGCACGCCCGAAGCGCTGGCTAAGGCCGACGAGTTTTTCGAGAAAGCGGCGGCGAAGGACCCGTCATACGCGCTGGCGATCGGCGGATGCGCCGCCTGCCACGCGGCCGGTTCCGATGGCAGGAGACCCGGAGATAGCATGGAGAAGGCCAGGAAGGTCGCAGGCATAGCGCTCAAAACGGAGGATAGACTCCTTGACGCGCGACTGACGCTGGCCCGGGTCAATTTCCGTTACGATTGGGACTTCGACTCGGCCGAACGCGAATTCAAGCGAGCCCTCCAACTTGACCCGAAGAGCGCCGACGCGCGGCGCCAATTCGCCGAGTTCCTGGCGCTGACGGGGCGTTACGAGGAAGCGTCGCGCGAACTGAACCGGGCGATAAGGCTCGACCCGCGCTCGCTGCCGGTCAAGGTGACATTTGGGGCGCTGGCCTACTACTCGCGCGATTACGGAGAGGCCATTCGTAGGCTTAAAAATGCGCTGGAGTTTGACGACGCCTACGCGCCGGCGCACACGAGGCTCGGTCTCGTCTATGAGCAGCAGGGCGACACCCAAGACGCTGTCCTATCGTTCCTGCGCGCGGGGGGCCTCTCGCCAGTCGGCCCGGAGAGGACCTCGGCGTTGAGGAGCGCCTACAACTCCCAGGGACGGGACGCCTTCTGGCGTGAACACCTCTTACAACTGACGCGTGAATCCAGGGCGCGTTACGTCCCAAAAACGGCCGTCGCCGCCGCACAGCTCCGTCTTGGCAGGTATGACCAGGCGCTCGACACATTGGCGAAAGGGGTCGAGGAGAAAGACCCGGGGCTGATCGAGTTGAAGGTGGAGCCGGTCTTCGATCCATTGCGGTCGAACCCGAAATTCGGCGCGTTGCTGAGGCGCGTAGGCTTGGCCCCGTGATGGAAGTTTAGCTGGCCACGGCGCAAGAAACCGGATTTCCAGTCTTCATCTTCACGAATACTTTTTACTGCGATGATCAATAAACTTGTATTCTGATCGGATCGTCTGGCAGGCGGATTGGCTCGGGGAAGTCTTCCGCCGAATGCAGATATAGAATTTTCGGCCAAGCAATCAAACCCATGAAATACTTTTCTATTTGTAGCATCAGTTATTAGAGAGGGAGTTTAAGTATTGCCAGGGCTCGGTCTCAGGGTTTGATGACTCACTCGATACTTACCTGCTCTGCACTCTCCCTGTGGCTATTATGGTGCAACTAGCTATTGACACAGCCGAAGCGAGCGAGCGTGACCAGGATTTGATCTTACTGGTCGAGCGCATCGCTACCGGCGATCAATCGGCGCTGGCCGCGTTATACGATGCGACGAGCCGATTGGTTTACAGCCTTGTTCTGCGTGTACTTGGTGATATGAGTTCCGCTGAAGAAGTGCTGATTGATATCTATACTCAGGTCTGGCGTCAGGCGGCTAGCTATGACGCCAATCGCGGCGCGCCTCTGGCCTGGATGGCGACCATCGCGCGTAGCCGCGCCATTGACCGCCTGCGCTCGATCTGGCAGGACAAGCATCGAAAGGAACCGCTCGACGTCCTCGGCGAAGCCCCGGCGAACGCGCCCAGCCCCGAAGAGTCGGCCGTCGCTTCCGAACGCCAAAAGATTGTTCGGGATGCATTGAATCTGTTGGCGCCTGAGCAGCGCCAGGTTATCGAGCTGGCCTACTACTCGGGCCTCAGTCACAGTGAGATTGCTGAGAAATTGAACCAGCCCCTTGGTACTGTCAAAACACGCACCCGGCTCGGTATGAAGAAATTGCGCGAGGCCCTCGCGCCATTGCTCGGCGAGATTTGAATGCCTGACGACCGTAGTTGGAGATTCCTATACTGAACCGGTGTCGGATTCATAGCGAATCATAGCGCAGGCGCTAGACCCCTGAATACGTATGAGAGAGAATCTCCCTGTCTCTCTGTCTTCCCGTCTCCCTGCTTTCCCACGTGATTACTAACATTGCCTCTATCTTGTTGACCTGCAGTTCAGTGTTGTTTTTTGGCGACATCCATTGGTGTGCATGACCGCGTAATCTTAATCCGAGAACGAATACTATCTCCGTAGAGCCAGATTGAATGGAGATGTCTCAGATCGCGGGCAATGTATAACACCTTCAGGCTTTGGCGGTTGGTGGTGGAAAAAAGTCAATACGAGTTATGAACTGGGAAATGGTAGAAAAGATGGCGCCGCTGTACGTAATCGGGGCGCTCGACGTGAAGGAGACGCACGACCTCGAAGCGTCTTTGCACAGCGCCACTCCCGAGCAACGGCGTGTTATCATCCAATGGCTCGATGTGGTAGCTTTGTTGCCTCAGGCTCTGCCACTTCAAAAGCCGCCGGATTACCTTAGAGAGCGGTTGCTCAATCGCATCGTCGAAGAAACTCAGCGAACTCCGATCGAGGTTGCCGTAGAAGAATCGACTTCGAAAGAGATGGCCGAGCGGGACGAGAGGGACGTCTTGCTTTTCGTTCAGCCTCGTCGCGCCGAATCGAGGACCGCGCGCTGGCTGTTGATCGCCGCCACGGCCGTGCTTGCCTTTACCGCCGGCTACCTGTTCAAAAGGAATGCCGACCTTGCCGGCGGGCGCGTTGACGATATCGTCACTCCCAGGATCAGGATCATATCGATGGTGGGAGATGAAGCTCCGCAGGCCAACGCCAAGGTCGTTTGGGACACGGAGGCGCAGCAGTGGGCCATTTACATCTTCGATCTGCCGGCGCCGCCTTCCGACAAGGACTATCAACTCTGGTATGTGACGGGGAATGCAAAGATTAGCGCCGCCGTCTTTCGCACCGACGAGCAGGGGCGGACCGTTTTGAAATTGACTCCGCCGCCAGAAGCCTTAGTTGGTCTGGCCGCTGCTGCTGTGACTCTCGAACCGAGAGGAGGCTCTCCTCAGCCCACAGGCAAGCTCTATCTCAAGGCTAGCGTCTAATTTCATCTTCATTGCGTTCGATCAATTGATCGAAGCCGCTCAGGTCGAGGGCTGTGCGCGCGAATCTCCGCCATCAACTCCTCGTACTCGGTGGTGATGGAGTCTATCTCTTTGGAGGCGGCTTCGGCCTGGGCGGGAGTGTGCTTGCGATTTAAGAGGACGAATTGCGCCGCCGCCTTCGCCCACATGCGGCGCGGAGATCGACTTTACGTTGACCCTCAACGCCTCGAACAGCAACGAGGGTCCGCGGACGACCACTTTCAGTGTTCAGACGGGACAGCCGAGCACAACGATCGTCAGTTACACCGGGCAGCCAGTGCCGATTGACTCCAATATCCCCAATACCGTCACCGTCTTTGAAGACCTGAGCGGGATTCGGGAGAACGGCAATGCGAGATGCGTCCACGAGTGGAGTTTCGCCCAACTGCAGTGGATGGTCGGCTACAAAGCCGCACGCGCCGGCGTCGAGGTCGTATATATTGACCCACGGTACGCTTCCCGAACCTGTTCGCGTTGTTTGCATATCGGTGTTCGTCAGAACCAATCGAATTTCTATTGCCGCAATTGCGGCTATCAGATCAACGCCGATCTGAATGGAGCGAAATCTATTGCCTTAAGGCATGACCAAGAGGCGATGGGCCGCCTCTTCTGCAAATACCTGCCGAAGAAAGTCAACCGGCCCGAAGCGGTCCGTTCCTGGCGGCTTTCCGCCGGGCGTAGGTACGAAACTTGGAACCGCAAGCTCCATCTACAGCCGAAGGCTTAGATGGAGTTAGTTGACCCGTTAGTTCTGGGACTGGGCCGAAACGGTAGCGTTGAACTATTGGACATGTCAGCTTCTACTTCAAACCAAAATTCCGCCCACCGCAGCCGGACTCGTGAAGATCCCCTCCACGGGCAGCCACCCAAGAGAATTTTGCAGAATTGATCTATCAACATGCCTAGAGAATCCGGACGGGTTTTCAATCGTCATCGCGCTCCTTCCAGACCGCATAGCGCATGCAGGCTGATAGCGTCAATAGTTTCGCGAGCCGTCGCGAAATCCGGCGCGGTGTAATTCTCGCGGCGGAGTATTCTGACTTAATCCGACGCGCGGCAGCCCATAGCGATCGCTTTTCGAACCACGCCCCGGCAAAATTACGCTCCTTGCTTTGAGGTTACCTGGGGTTGGGCAGAATGCCCTAGGTGAAGGGAAGCGCAGGACCTGGCGTCGGCTACACCGAAAATCGCTCACAGGTTGTCTCAAACTCTGTTATTATCGCGCGCCCTATGACGACGCATCGCGTTTGCGCCATCGGGGAGATTAATTTATGGAATCGATTCTCGCTCAACTCGCTAGTATCGAAGGAAAAGCGTCGGATGTTCGTCTGACCCGCGCTCCCATAATTATAAATAGCAGATTCGGCGCGCTTTGGGGCAATTATTGGGGGAGCTCATATGAATGTGTGTTCCGTCTTTCGAATGTGCCGGTCGCGCTTCGGGTGAGCGGCCCTGTCTTTATCAAGGATGGCGAGGACGTTAGAGTTGTCGGATGGTGCAATTTGAATGGGGTCTTTGATGCGGTGGCCTACTATAATCGGAATTCCGGAGTTTCGGGCAAGTCAGAGTGGGTTTGGTCTCGGCACCATCGCGCCATGTTTAACGCTGTGGCGGGCCTACTACTCGTGTTCTTCGTCGTGTCCTTCGTCGTGTTGTCTAGAGTACTAAATATACGGTCTGCCCCCGACGACGCGCTGTTTGTGAACATTGGGGTTGGACTGTTTGGTGGCCTGGGATTGGTCCTCATGCTTTATGGATTGACATTGTTCGTACGATATCGGAGAGAGATATATATGATTGAAAGGCTACTTAATGGCGCTTAGCCACTTTCTGGTAACGCCGTCAAATGCTGTCGCGTATTGCCGCCAGATTCGATCTAGGGAGATGTCCTTCCTCTTTGAACTAGTAGAGTGTATTAAATCCTCAGTTCACATTTCCGTGAAATACTTTTCCGACCTATACATTAATTAGTGGAGGGTGGATTTGAGAAGGGATGGAACGCCCGGTCTCAAAGCCAGCCAACGCTTACTTTGACCGCGGACCTACGCCTCGAACGCGACCCTTGAGCATAACATCGAGCTCGAAGTCGTCAAACTCCCTGAGGCGAAGAAAGGTATTGCTATCTTACCGCATCGATGGTGTGGCGGGCGAAGTTTCGGCTGGATGTCATGCTTTTGTTGCCTGTCACGGGATTATGAGTGATTGCCTGAAATCCTGTCTGGGCTGCGCTATCCGGTCTTCGTCAGACTGCTGCTAAGGAACTTAGGCGAGCGCATGTCAGTTTCTATGGTGGGAACGAGTGTTGTCTCACTGGCGTTCAGCTAGCGCCGGCGGCCTGCTACGGAAAAATTAAGGCTTGCCGTTAGTCCTAAATACGGCTACACTAACTCTCATAATGCGCCATGCTTGAAGAATCGACTAAGCAACTCACGGCGGCCCGCGGGCAATTGGCCTGATCAAGGCAGCCGGGGCAGGAGTGACTGAGCTTGACTCCAGCAGGCACTAAAGCGAGCGCTCGAACCAATTACACCAAAAGATGTGCGGAGGCCCTCACTTTAACAAGTTGATAACAGGCTCTAGGGGCGAAACTGAAGTGGCGATGATGAGCGCAACTAGTGCTACCACACACAAACGTTGCTGTACCTGCCGCAGGCAATGTTCACTCTCTCGGTTCTCGCGTGATCGTAACTCACCAGATGGCCATGGCAGGCGTTGCAAGGATTGCATCGCCGAAGATTATCAGCGAAATATCGTGCAAAGGAGGCAGTCCAGCAAGGATAGGTACAGAGCCAATCGGGAGGCGGAACTCGAGCGCTTACGGCAGTGGCGGGCAGAGCACCCTGATCGCAACCGGGAGATCGTCCGTCGGTCCCGCGCAGGCATTCGCGCTCGCCGCCGCGCAGCGGGATTGTGTACGGAATGCGGGGCCGAGCTGAAGCTCGGTGACTTGTACTGCCCGAGATGTAGGGAGCGAGACGCTCAAAGGAAACTCTCGAAAAGGTTGGGCGCGCTTCTTTAATAGCCTCTTCAATCACCGGAAAGGCGAGCGCATGTCAGTTTCTATGGTGGTAACGAGTGTTGTCTCACTGGCGTTCAGCTAGCGCCGGCGGCCGGCTAGAAAAAAAATAATGTTTGCCTATAGTCCTAAATACGACTACACTCGCCATTATACACGCCATGCTTGAAGAACTGCCTCAGTAACCCATGGCGGACTGCGGGCGATGGGCCTGATCAAGGCAGCCAGGGCAGGGTGACTAAGCCTGACTCCGGTAGGCATTAAAGCTAGAGATAGAACAAGTTACGCCAGAAGACATTCGGGGTCGGTTTAAGAATTGTGACTACACCGCCTACTCGATTGAAAGTGGAGAAATAACGATTTCTCCTGACCACTGATTTCGAAAACCGCTATAGGAGGAAAACCATGAAAAAGATTGTCAAACTCAGATTTCTTGCTTTAGCCCTTACGTTGGCATTGACCAGCCTAGGCGCGGGCGTTGCAGTTAGCGCGGCATGCTCCAACCTGATAATTTATAGATTGGGGGGGGGCTCTTTCCTGGTTTGTGAGTTTGCGGGCGGTAGTACCTCTCCTGATGGGTACTCCGTCTGTTCATACGTATGCAACGAACGATAGGCAGCGCTCCATTCACTCTATCATGGGTGGGGGCGACAATGATGATTGAGGGCGCATTAGACACCCAGTAACCGGGCGCGCAATGAGCCTGACTCTGGCTAGCATTTAAAAAGCCGATCGAAGAAGTTGCGCCAGAAGACATTCGGGGTCGGTTTAAGCATTGTGACTACATGCGCCTACTCGATTGAAAGTGGAGAAACAACAATTTCTCCTGACCACTCATTTGAAAACCGCTATAGGAGGAAAACCATGAGAAAGTTTCTGAAACACAGATTACTTGCTTTGTCTCTTGTTCTGGGATTGGCCAGCCTCGTTGCCGGCGTTTCGGTTAGCGCATGCTCCCGCCTGATAATTTATAGAACGGCGCCTGGCCGTTACCTGGTTTGTGAGCTTACGGGCGGCACTATATATCGTGATGGGAGCGAGGTCTGTTCATACATATGCAACGCGCGATAGGCAGCGCTCCATTGTGAGATTTGTTGATGGCGCGGCGTAGTTGATGATTCGCCCCTCCGGGGCTGCTCATCAACGAAAAACCATCAACGAGACTCAGTTATTGTTGTTTGAGAACTACGTTATCCGGGTCATGACACCCACGAATGCGTTGCCAGTTCGTGGCTCTGTCGATGGCCATTAAACAGAACGGACCGCGACAACGGACAGTATGGCAAGCCCGACGAGGGCCTTCGTCGCAAAAAGCCCGGATAACATTGTCGAGGCGAGCATTACTCTCTTTCGCAAGAGAGCTGCCCCTAACAGATCAATTAACAACTCAGGAGCGTGGCGGCCGGAGAAAACGCCGCGCCTGATATTTTACAAAACAGCCAAAGAAAGCCCTTGGCTTCCAGCGGGGGGATGAATTTGGCACGGCGCGAAACAAAGTGAAGCAACGCTAAAGAACATATTCAGTTGAACTCTTCCCTGGTACTTTCCTGTCGATAACCAAGCTGGAAACAATCAGGGTATCAACTTTATATCTTCGCCGTGGGGCACACGGGAAGTAAAACGCTTGTGGACCTGGTGTAAGACCTGCGACAGCAGGCGACCTCGGATGAAGCAAGAATCCCGCCGCTTCTAGCGGTGGGAGTGTCAAAAGGGTCTCGGTCGCCCCACTACGCTGCCGTGACCGGAGGGTCATTCACCGCCCCGCCAGGGGCAGGCTCATTCCAAGGATTACTACTATGGAGCAGTATAAATCAGGTAAATTAAGGTGGGTTGTCGTTGCGCTTTGTTGTTGCATTGCATTGTTCAGCCTTAGCTTTGCGGCATCTCAGTATTTTTACTTTCCGAAGAGACAGCAACGAGGCGTTCATAATACATACAACGAGCGTATTATTGGCCAGCCGCTTCCTGTAGCCAATCTAATTGACTTCAATGGGCATGCTCTTGGCGATGGTGAGTTACGGCGTGGGAAAGTAGTTCTGGTCTTGTTGAGCCCGGACTGCGAACCTTGTAATATGGAGGGCAAATTTCTCGAACCTCTTGTCAACAGGTATAGCGACCTGCGGTTCTATGGAGCGCTGCTATTTTGGTCAGATCAGAGTCGTAAGGGCGTCGAAGGCAAGTTTCCTGTGAAGCTATTTGTTGACAAGGACATGCTCCTGCAACAGGCGCTCGAAGTGAAAGTCACACCGCTAAAGATATTATTAGAGAACGGTGTAGTAAAAAAGGTGTGGGTTGGAACGTCAACCACTTCTGGAGCTCGGGACGCCTTCTGTAGAGACTTAGAGGAGGCGACTAAATCAGCCGCTACATCTAACCGCTAACGCGTCGTAGATGAAGCTTGCAGTTTCAAATGTCGAGGGGGCAAGATGAAAGTAAGAACATTCCTTCGGTCGATTCTCGCATTTTCAACAGCCTTTTTATTTTTGCCGCTCACTTACGCTTTGAATAACCGGGCGGTTCAGAAATCTGGCGAGAAGGAGCGGGCTCAGACAATACTCGCTCAGATGAAAAAGGCGGTCTTTGGTGGAATTAAGCCGGATAGCGTCACGGGATTGTCGTTAACCTGGGACGTGAGTCGCAGTAGGGCGAACGGTGATCAGGACACAGGGCAGTTTGCTTGCGATTTGTTATTGCCGAATAAATATTTCACAAGGGATACGCAGGTCGTTTCAGGCAGTCAAGGGCAATTTACGATCTACAAGTTGCTTAATGGAGAGCAAAGCTGGTCTGATGTCACAACGTCAGGGGGCGAGATTCAGGTATTGACGGCGGGCGGCGCTCCCACGGCTGATGATCAGATCAAGCAGCTTCAGACTATACGAAGGGAGCAGGCTCTACAGTTGATACGACTGTCGCTCCCGCCCTCGCCAGATTTCCCTCTCACTTTCTCGTATGCCGGCGAGGCCCAGGCCAGTGACGGCAGAGCAGACATGATAGATGTCAGGGGGCCAAATGATTTCTCGGCGCGACTTTTTGTTGATAAAGGCTCCTCACGTTTGATATTGATGACCTATCCAGAGCCGGGAGCCATGCTCATCTCAGGTTCTTCAGGCGCGGCGCCGGTGGGACAGGCGACTTCGCCCAAGGACGTCACTCGAGCGGAAGCGAAGTATCGGTTTTCTGAATACAAGGAGGTGGGTGGCGTCATGATACCTCATTTGATGACTTATGAGAGTGGGGGGAAAATTAGAGCGGAGTACAAGCTTAAGAGGTTTGAGCTCAATCCTAATTTTGCGCCCGATCATTTCAACCCGAGTAAGAAGAGGAAGTAACTGGAAGCGGAATGCAAGCCCGCCGTTCATATATCAGAGCATTCTATTTGGGGCTTATGTTAGCTCTCGCCTCAACCTTGGGCTTTGCGCAACAACAGCCCGGGGAAGTCGTCTTGACAGTTACAGTAGTTGACTCCAACAGGGCTATCCTTCCCTCCGTACAAGTGACTCTCCAAGGCTCTGAAAACTTTCGGCAAACGCTTCTGACAAATCAACGGGGCGAGGCGATCTTTGTCAAACTCCTTTCGGGGAATTATCAGCTGCGAGTGGAGGCTGAACATTTCGGGCCGCAAGAACGGGAAATCACACTCAAGGCCGGAAGCCGGCGCATCGCCATCAGCCTGGAGGTCGCTCGAATCGAAGAAGAGATCGTCGTCAGCCCGAGTGAGCGCCAGAAGCGTACTGACCCGCGCTCTGACACCTTTGCGACCGTACTTACCGAGGAACAGATCGCCAATTTGCCTGATGATCCGGATGAGATGAAGAAAGAGTTGGAGCGCATGGCCGGTCCTGGCGCGATCTTTCTGGTGGATGGTTTCGGAGGTGGAAGACTCCCGCCAAAATCGCAGATCCGCCGGATAAGGATCCGGCGTAACGCGATCGCGCCGGAATATCACCAGGCCGGCGCGGCGTATGTGGAAATAATGACTAAACCCGGCGCTGGCGCATGGCATGGCTCTCTAGGTTATGGTTTCCGCAATCAGGCGTTGGATGCGCGGAACGGTTTCGCCCCCTTCCGCGCGCCGGAAGGTTTGCAGCGGTTTGAAGCCACTTTCGATGTTCCGCTCAAACCCGGTCGCACTTCGCTTTTCCTGGCCGCTGACGGCAGACAGGATTTCGGCTCGAAAACCATAGTCGCGGCGCTGCCGGCAGGCGACTTCAACGACGTTGTGCGCCAGCCTTCCCGGAACCTATATCTATCAGCGCGGGTCAATCACACTCTGAGCAAGTCACACGACTTGAGGGCCAACTTCCTCCGCGTCGGGTCACGCAGCGATAACCTGGGAGTCGGCGAGTTCAGCTTGCCCGAGAGCGCTTTTTCCTCCTCCTCCGCAGACCACAGATTGCAGATGGCCGAATCAGGCGCGGTTGGGAGCAAGGTCTTCCACGAGTTCCGCCTGCAATTGCACTGGCAAGACCTCAGCTTGCGTCCGGTGAGCGACTCGCGGGGATTGATCGTGCTCGGGGCTTTCAGCCGCGGAGGAGCGCAGGTGCGACCCGAAAATGAGTTCACCGAGCTGGAGGCGCGTGAGGATGTGGACTTTGCATCGAAACAGCATGCGATGCGCGCCGGGATAGTGCTTGAGGTCGGAAGCTATCGCAACCTCAATCTCAGCAATCAGAATGGGGTGTTTACATTCCCCAGCCTGGCTGATTTCATCGCCGGACGACCGGCCACCTTCATTCAGCGTGTGGGCCTCAGGCCGGTGGAATATACTCATCGACAGATAGGCGCATATTGGCAGGATGATTGGAGGGTCGTCCCCAGCCTGACACTAAGTTATGGGGTGCGCTACGAATGGCAAAACAACTTGCGTGACGGGAACAACTACGCGCCGCGTTTCGGGTTCGGATGGTCGCCCTTCAAAAACGGGCGCACGACCATCCGCGGCGGAGTGGGCATATTCTATGAATGGCTTAGTGCGATGACTGTTGGGGACCTGCTCAGCGATGACGGACAACGGGGGACGAGCCTTGTCATCATGGATCCCGGGTTTCCTGACCCTTTCAGCGGCGGCTCGCAACTCGTTCTCCCGCCCGGCCGGTCACGACGCGCTGAAGACTTGCGAAATCCTTACATCGCGCAAGCCACACTGGATATACAAAGGCAACTCACCCTGGGGATGTCGCTGTTGGCGAGCTATTCTTACGAGCAGGGTTTCCACCAATTCCGTGGGCGTAACATAAACGCTCCTATTCCTGGCCTAGGAAGACCGGATCCTGATGGCGGAAACTTAACGCAACTTGAATCAACCGCGAGATCTTTCAGTCACACGCTTGATCTAACCTTAAATAGTAATGGTAACAGACGTCTGTCCTGGATGATCAGCTATGATCTCTCGAAGAGGATCAATGAGACCGACGGCCCTCTCAGTCTGCCCGCTGATAATTTCGATCTGCGCGCCGAGCGCGGGCCTGCGGGTGATGATAGGCGTCATCGCTTCATCATTACGACCGGTATCGGACTGCCTAAAGGATGGAGGGTGACTCCAACCTTCTTCTACGCCTCGCCGCTTCCTTATAACATTGTGACCGGGCGTGATGATGATGGTGATACTGCGTTCAATGACCGTCCGCCAGGCATGACTCGTAACAGCGCCCGTGGCGAGGCTTCCTGGAACGTCAATATGAGATTGAGCTGGCTGTTCGGTTTTGGAAAGTCCGATGAAGTCAGTAGGACAGGAAGCACCCAGATTACGGTGCAGGCTGGTGATTATGGAGCCATACGGGATCAGTTCGGCGCCTTGCAGAAAAAGTTGAGGTTCAATTTCTATCTTCAGGCTACAAACCTTTTCAATCACCTCAATCCAACCAATTTTGTCGGTACCGTGACATCTCCCTTTTTCGGACGCCCGACAGCGTCTGCGCCTGCCAGGCAAATCGAGACCGGCATCAGGTTCAGCTTTTAAGGTTGCTGCGAGAGGAAGCTCCCAGTAGTGAGGCGGCTGTTTCTAAACGCCTGCCATGCGGCAGCGCCGTCCCTTCTAAGGGCGGCTTCTCTGTGTGCCTTCTGGAAGCAGACTTACTACACCAAATCAAAAATCAAGCCCGCTCCCAAAAGGCACGCGATCAAAACCTAAATGACCAGTTGAAATCGGATATAACTCGAACTCTTTGGCCGCATTTTGGAAACCCGTGTTCATTTCAGCAGATGATCCGCTGAACAGTCACCTACTGGCGTAGGTGGTTCCTGGCCTCTTCCGCAGTCGCCGGCGGCCTGTCCCTACAGCATTTTCCGGCGTCGGAGACGGTGCGGTTGAGGCCCGCTCATATTCAAACTTAATTTGAGCGAATCTGAGCTTGCCGAGCATTCCATCGGATTTGAGGGGCAGTAAGTTGGTCTCAAACAATTCCTTCTGATATTTCGGTAATCTCCCGTGAAAATAAGCCATCAGGAGATCATCTTCCGCAGTGTCAAGTTGGTCTAATTGACGTCCCTCATGGAGGAGTGTTTCTTCGAATTCGTCGGCTTCATCCGGGCTCATCTGGCCTAACAGATACCGGTGGAATGGGGAATTTAAATCAGGACAGGCGGCCCCACTCGTTTCAGTCCAGGCCCTGGCAAACGCTAGCTTACGCCTCCGGTGGTCGGTAGTTAAAAAAACCATCTGGAACTTAGACCGGTCTTGCCCACGCAGAGTCCCGACGACATAGGCGGCGATCAACTCCTCCTCGGCGGTCTCGAGTTCTCGCCTGAGGCTATAGTCGAAGGGCATGGCTTCTTCGATCCGCTGTAATTTATTCGGCGTCAGGTCGCCTAATAAGTATTGGGCCATTGGTGAACTCATGGACAGTAAAGGAGGTATCTCCCCCACTTAGACAGATACAAAGGACTTAGCTCGACTTTGGCCATTTAGGCCGCATAACTAACAGCGTCCGTTAAGCGTTCCAACAAAGAGCGCGAGACTTTTAAAACATCACGACTTTGACTCGACGTTGAAAAATGACAACTGCTCCACAAACAACGCCTTACCAGCGCAATCGCATCGGCGAAGGCCGGCAGTTCTTTCTTGTACCAAGCAGCCGTGCGAACCGGCATCTTTTGAATTTTGGTCGACTGGTTTGCCATCAAGGTCACGATCGAGAAGAGTCCAAACAGCGCCGGAGTTGCTCTGGCAATCGCCAAGTCACTCCATTGTCTTTGCGTTTCTATCCGCAGATGCGCGCGGGCCTCTTCGAATGTCACTTCCATTCGCCAACGTCTCACAAACCAGGTCAGGATTTGCAGCGGCGTGTGGCCAGGATTGGTACTGGCAAAGGCTTGCGGATCAAACTCGCCTTGCGGGTCACGTACCAACACCCAGCGAATCAAGACCGGCTCGTGGCCCGATTTGTACCAAACGCAGGTCTCAGTGTAGATCTCAACCCTTCGTTTGCCACCGCCATACCAATGCTCGACCTCCAGTTTCGTCCACTGCGTCTTGGGATCATCCAGCCGTTGTTGCGGAGAAGGACGGCGCGCCCCTTTCACTCGTGGCCGCCCATTTTGTCCGGGTTTCCGTTCCGGAGCCGGATCCCACAACTCGGCGTCCATTCGCAGTCGTGTAATCAAGCTGGTATCCGGCATGCTGCTGACACAACTAAGCAGATCCAGCACGGCAAAACCGCCATCACCGACAAAGACCAGCTTTCGATCGGGCAGCCAACGTCTGACCAACTGAATGATTTGCCAAGCCCTCTCGATCAGGCTCTGATGCCTTCGCCCTCGTTGAGTATGGTAGCGTTCCGACGGGCACAAAGCCGTCAGGAAGGGCAACCCCCAGATAGATTCGGCCCACGAGATCTTGACCAACAACATGCAACAGAGCCAACGCAAGCCGCTGGCCTTGACAAAGTGCGAATGGGAAGATCGCACCGGGTCGCGGTAGATACCTTTGGCTTTGATCTGATCGCCGCGCCGCCGCTCAATCGTATCGTCGAGGCCCAGGACCAATTCGCCTCTCGGGGCGAAGGTCGCAACCAACAATCGCAACAAGATTCGGCTGGCTTCCAAGGCCGACCATCGCGCACGGTTCAAGACTCGATGGTAGTTGGTGAAGCATCGTTCCTGGCTCAACCCCATGACATGCAAGCAGGCGGTCACAGTTCGTTTGCCAGGCGCCAAGATCGCTCCGACCAACAGGACTTTGGCGTGCTCCCAAACGGGCTTGGAGAACAGCGGCTCAAACTCTACAATCAGGGGCAACAGTTCGGCAGGCAGTGTCAGCAATTGAAGACCTCTCGTGGAAAAAGTGGTCTTCAGCTTACGCGGCCTGCCGTTACTTTTTCAAAGATCAAAAATGGCCAAAGTCGAGCTTAGCGCCCGTTTTAAAAGCTCCTTGAAACCCTTATAAGGCGCATAATAGTACCCACAGGAAGAGCGCAGAGTAGGTAAGTATCGAGTGAGTCATCAAGCCCTGAGACTGGAAGCCCTAGCCATACTTAAAATGCCTCTCCATTAATAGATGCCACTATTGGAAAAGTATTTCGTGGAGATGCGGGGCTGGCTGCCCGCACGGCGGCCTGCGCGTGCGGGCGCGCGCGTTCGAATAGCTCATCGAAGAGTTCCTGATCCTGTTTGCTGAGCGATCGCCTGAACTGACCCAACCTTTTTTGCCGGTCGGCCAAAACCATGCCGAACGGCAGGACCGTTTTTCCCATAACGACCTCCCGATCTCGGCGCGGAGACACCTCGGATCACCGGGGCATAGATGTTAAAGAGTCGCTGTCAGATGTGAGCTGAGGACGGAATGGTAAAATCTGTTCTCGCCGAGTCACTATCTCCTGATACTCAAGTAGTAATAATCTTTGGTCTTTTCGAGCGTCCCGTCCGACGCATACCCATTGAGTTTCAATTGATAATCGCCTGGCGCCAGAGTCCTGGTCGGCAGCCATAACTCAATGGATCGGCCTGAGCCTGTTCGTTGGGCCTGCAACATATCCTGGCCCCATATTTTAACGCCTTCGACCGTCGACAGAGTAACCTGATATGACTTGTACTCTGCTTTCTCTTTAAGTTTGAGTAGTAGCTTTAACAGACGGACGCCCTGCGGGAGGTAAAGGTTCTTCATATCAGGCGCCTGATCCCTAACAATCGAAGGCGCGAGGACAAGAGAAATCACGGAAGGGAGTCTCTCTCCCAGCCCCCCGGATTGCGCCTGCATTTTGCTCAACTCCTGCCGCATCATTGCATTTTCATCTATCTCGCGTTTCAGCTTGAGGTTCGACTCGTCGGCGCGGGCGCGCTCCTGTTGGGCTTGCTGGCGCAGTTGATCGTTTTGAACCGCCATCTGCGCCCCGAGCTGATTAAATTCGTTTCGCAGCCTGAGCATTCCGATGACGAGCCAGATTAAGACGAGCGACGCTATCGCCAAAGCCGCCAGTGATACCCTCATTGCCGCGCCCTGAGCGGCGAAATATGACTTCAGAGACAGCCAAAAGGGTTGCTGCTCTCGATCGGCTATATCCTTCTCATCCGTCCCGACCAGCGCGGTTTCAGATATCTCGTTCGCCACATCTGAATACAAGATTGCTCTTTTCCGGTTATGCTCGGAAGAGAGAAACCGTTTTTCAAACTGTTCACGCTCGCCGGGCGAAAGTTTATTTTGCGTGTAGTCGTAAAACAGCTCGTCCTCTAACGCCAGAATCTGATCATAGCGCTGATCGTTGCTGAGAAACTGTTCTTCAACTTGCCGCTGCTCTTCCTCGGGTAAGTTTCCCAGCAGATACCAGGTCAGCAGTTGTTCGTTGGCGGCTTCGTCTTCCATAATCACTGTATCTTCACTGTTTATTTACAGAGGCCGACTCATCATTCTCAGCCCCATACGTAAATACGTTCCTACTAATATATGGCTGAATCCCGGAATATATTTCACCCCTCCGGTCCACGCTCAAGGCAATTGTTGACACATTCTACGATCGCGGCTCTGATGCGGTAAGCGCGAATCCTCAACGCATTGAGCGGTATCCCCAGCGCTCGAGCCAGTTCCTTCCGGCGCGCTTTATCCGGCGCTTCTTCTCCATGGTGATACGTAGTGATGAGATAGCGGCTTTCGGGCGGGAGTTTTAGCAGGCATCGCTTGAGACATTCAAGCTGGCGTTCTCTTTCTCTTTGCTCCTTTTCTCGCGACAGTAAATCTTCGGGGTCTACCGAGAACTCTTGAATCCGCGCCACCGCTTCAAGCGTTTTTGCCGTATGCTCTGCTCTTCGCTGATATTCTCTCAAGACGTTGAGTGCGACGCCGTGGAAGTATGAATAAGGATCGTTGGTCCAGATCGAGGTTCCTTCACAAATCCTGTGGGCCACCCGGTTGATTGTTTCATCCGCGCATTCATCGGCCTCGGGGCACCCACGCCACTCGAACAATTTCACCAGTTTCCGCCGAATTTTCACGTACAGCTCGTCGGCCCGCTCGCGATCAGGATGTAGCGCTGCCAGCATCCTTTCAAACGCTTCTCGGGTGACGACCCATCCCTTCTTTTGAGAAATCGGCGCGTTCATCGCTATTTCCACTCGCCCTGCAGGACGAAGGCCGCCCAATAATATGGCTCTCGCCACTGCTTCTGTTTCCAGATCGACAACTGTGCTTGACGTAAAGCACCGGCCGGGCTCAGCCTCTCCGGCCCGAGCATTCCTTGATAAAATCGTTCCATAAACTCGCTCGTCGCTTGATCGTCCACCTTCCACAGGCTCGCGAGGGTGCGCGGCGCGCCGGCGTACATAAACCCGCGCGCCAGCCCTATCAGCCCCTCGCCTTTGATCTCCTTTCCCAATCCCGTCTGGCAGGCGCTCAGTACGACTAACTCCGCCGAGAGTCTCAAGTTATAAATATCCTGCAGCCGGAGAAACCCATCCTGCGGCTTTCCCTCTTTGTCGACCAGC
>WNFU01002993.1_pt1 | contig 22587 bp, 19 predicted proteins | sample 5400121 | NCBI WGS metagenome assembly WNFU01 (sample SAMN13153360, study PRJNA577476) | soil metagenome | isolation source: 100 cm soil or saprolite under grassland replicate 1 | place: USA:California | collected 2016-06-15
GGTTGATCACGGGCGGAGTTTATATCGGCAAAGGCCAGGAGGCAGTCAGCGTCGCATGCGGCTTATTTTTGCAAAAAGGCGATATCTTCGCGCCATTGATTCGCGACCAGGCCGGACGCTCGGCATTTGGCGAACCGCTGCTTGACGTGACACGCACGTATCTCGGCTCGCGCCTCGGCCCGATGCGCGGACGCGACGGCAACATTCACCGGGGCCATCCGCGCAAGAACGAACTTGCCATGATTAGTCATCTCGGCGCGATGATTTCGGTCACGGTAGGCGCATTACTAGCGAAGCGATTTAAAGGGGAAAAAAATTTCGTCGGCCTGGCATGCATCGGCGAAGGGGGGATGCAGACCGGTTCGTTCCACGAGGGAATGAATATCGCTGCTGTCGAACAAGTGCCGCTCGTGGTCGTCGCGACAAACAATCATTACGCTTACTCAACGCCGAACGACCGCGAATTCGCGTGTCATGATTTGGTTGACCGCGCGATCGGCTACGGCTTCGAAGGCTACAGTCTCGACGGAACTGATCTCGCCGCGTGCCTGGACGTAATCGGCGGCGCGGTGAAACGCGCGCGCGCAGGTCGGCCGCCGCAATTGGTCGTCGCGTCCGTCCTGCGCCTGTCCGGGCATGGCGAGCACGACGATGCAAGCTACGTGATGGAGGAGATCAAGCAGCAGCCGTTCGCGCGCGATTGCCTGAAGGTGGCCGAGCAGACAATTATCGACCTTAATCTTGTTGACGCGGAGACGCTGGCCGAGTGGCGCAAAGACGCAGCCGCGCAGGTGGACGAGGCAATTGCCAGTGCGCAAAAAGAGCCCGCGCCTGAGGGCGACAAAGAAGATTGGTGCGCGTTATCGACGCGCGACCTTGTCGATTCTTTCGAATGAGCATCACCTATCTCGAAGCGATCCGGGAGGCGCAGGCAAAATTGTTGCGCGACGACGAGCGCGTTTTCATTTACGGGCAGGACGTCGGCGGCACGTTCGGTGGCGCATTCAAAGCGACAAAAGGTCTGGCGAAAGAATTTCCTGGGCGGGTATTGAACACGCCGATCAGCGAGGACGCGATCGTCGGCACCGCGATTGGCGCCGCGATGCAAGGAATGCGCCCGATTGTGGAAATGCAGTTTGCCGATTTCTCCAGTATTGCGCTCAATCAAATTCTAAATAATGCGGGCACGCATTACTGGCGGACAAATCTGCCGGTTCCTATCACGGTCCGTTTGCCTTGCGGCGGGACAAAAGGCAGTGGGCCATTTCACAGTCAATCGATGGAATCGATTTACGCGCATTATCCCGGACTGATCGTGATGACGCCGGCGACAGTTGAAGATGCTTACACCATGTTGGTAGAAGCTGTGGCGATCGACGATCCAGTCATCTACTGCGAACACAAATATCTTTATTACCATCTCAAGGCCGACAAATTACCGGAAAAAGGCTTGCCGACCGGTCGCGCACGGATTGCGCGGGAGGGACGCGATCTCACCATCGTAAGCTACAGCGCAATGCTGCAGGAATCGCTCGCGGCAGCAGAGGAACTCGCGCGCGAAGGTTTCGAAATTGAGGTGGTCGATCTGCGCACGGTTAAACCGCTCGATACCGACACCGTGCTGGCATCCGTCGCGCGCACGGGACGTTTGCTCTGTGTCGGCGAGTCATTTCCGTGGGGCGGCGCGACCGCAGAAGTTATCGCACGCGTCACGAGCCAGGGTTTTCATCTGCTGGATGCAGCGCCGCAACGTCTCAATGCGAAAGACACTCCGATTCCGTACCACCCAAATCTTTGGAGCGCGCATCGGCCCAACGAAAAAAACATCGCAACCAAAGCTCGCGGACTGCTGCGAGAATAGAATCGATGCCGCAAGTTCCAATCATCATGCCGCAGCTGGGCGAATCGATCGCTGAAGCCACAATTGTTGATATCAAGGTTAAACCCGGCGACGAGGTCGTGGATGATCAGGAAATTATCGACGTCGAGACCAACAAAGCGGTCATGGGCGTGACCACGCCATGCAAAGGCAAAATTGACAAGATCACGGTGCAATTAAAGGAGACATACCCAGTCGGTGCAGTGCTTGGCTACATAGAAGCGAGCGAGGCAGACGCGGCGCGATTCACAAAACAAGCGCCGCCTCCTCCACAGCGAGAAGTGGCTGAAGAAATTCCCGCGCGCGCTGATCAGGAAGTTGCTCCGGCGCGAGAGAGAAAAATTGCCGCGCGCGACGGCGAGGACGCGCGCGTTGGCGACCTGCCCGTTCCGGCAATCACGAAAGGCGCCACTTTCATGTCGCCGCGCGTGCGCGCACGCATGGCCGAGTTGCAATTAACAACGGCGGACTTGGCCGGGATCATGGGCACTGGCGCAGGCAATCGCGTCACGATTAAGGATCTCGAGAATTTCCTGCACAAGATCGAGAAACAGACCGCGCATGAAGCTTCCGCCATTCGCGTCGGCGTGGCGGATGCGATGCGGCGGAGTTGGACGCGCCCGCTTTCGACCATTGGCTCGTCGGTAAATCTCGACCCGGTGCTGCAAGATCGGCAATCGCGTGATCCAAAGCCAGGTCCTGGTCTTTACGCGTTGCGCGCGCTCGCGCTCGCTCTCGAGGAAAATCCGGGCGCAGCGGCAAAATTGATCGGCAACCGCGTAGTGCAATCAAACTCCATTGATGTAGGCATCGCGGTTGAAGCGGAGGATGGAATCATGGTGCCGGTGATTCGCGGCGCAGATAAAACTTCTCTTGCCGATCTTACGACAAAATACAAGGAGCTTGTCGATCTTGCTCGACAACGGCGAATTTCGCCCGACATGCAAGCCGGCGGCATAGCGACCGTCTCCAACTTTGGGACCTTTGGAATGGAATGGGGCACGCCGATTCCGCTGCCAGACCAGACATTGCTGCTCGGTCTCGGCGTCGGGAAGAAAGTCCCGTCATGGGACGAAGCAAAAAAAGAATTCGTTCCCCGCACCGAGGCGCAGATCACATTGAGCTTCGATCATCGCAGCATCGACGGCGGCGGCGCGGGACGCTTGCTCAAACGCGTGATCGAACTGCTCGAAGATCCAAAAAAATTGTAGCGGCGCCAGACCCGGCAACGCTACATGCCAAATCGGCGACGAAGATATCTGGCGATATGCTCCCTATAGCTGGCATCACTAAACTCAATCAGTCCGTTCTCCGCCGGAGAAGTGATCTGCTCGATGCTGATCACATCGGCTGCAGCAACACACATCAGCAGGCGACCTTTAAATCGGCGCGTCAGCTCCGCGTATCGCTGTTTGTCCTTTTCATTTAGGACAATTGTGACTCCCTTTCCATCTCGATGAGGGATTAATTGGCGGACAGATCTTATCGTAAGCAACGGCTTTCCCGCATCGAAAGTAAAGTTCGGTGCATCTGCATGGCCAGCCCTTGGAGCGATTTGAACGGGTGCGAAATATTGCAGGATTGGAGCGCTCGAATCGCTGGGCTTGAGATCTCCGAGCGTCACAGCGAGGGCTGAGAAAAATAGGGTAAGCGCGACGAGTGACCTTTTCACGATTGGATAAAGTCGAACCAAATCCTTACACTTCAACGTTATTACGTACTTATGTAAGCCTGTGGTCGGCGTATCTGCGAGCAAATCACGGCGATAAGGCTCAGCGCGATAACTAAAGCACAGGCGATTGCAGCGCCGCCTCCCCAGATCAGCCAATATGGCCGATAGGCAAGAGTGAGCCGCCCATGCATGCCCGGCGGAATTTTCACCTCTGGAACTAATCCGCGATAGGAAGTGACAGCTAGTTTTTGATGGCCAAAGCGCGCCTGATATCCGCGAAAATACGGCCGCGAAAAAGTCAGCAACGCAGACCGATCGCCATTCGGCACCTCGACATCAACTTCCACTCGGTTTCGCGAATCATCGATCTGCGAAATCGTTGCGGCCACAAACTGCTCGTCAGGCTGCGAATCGATCGACGTGACTGAGCGCACGCGCGCGAATGGCGCGCCGCGCCGGTGGAAGACGCGTCCCTCATCTGTTGAAACGACGAGCTCCCATTCAGAGGATGGTTGCGGTAGAAGATCGATTTCCCGCGCAACGACGATTCCGTCCACTCCCAGCGATGCTAGTTCCCCACCCTCACCAGCTTGATGATTGAGCAAATATTCTCCCACTGCAGGATTGATTTCACCGTGGATCGTGGCCGCGAATTCGCGTGCCACGCCAGCGGCTCTGATTGGGCTGTAGCCATTAATAAAATGCAATCCAGCCCACATCGACGTGCTTCCCGGGCGCAGAACCTGGCCGACCGGCTGCGGTTTGTTTTCGACGATATATGTCAGCTCCGCCCATGGATAAATGCTGAGATAAAGCCGGCGGGGATCGAGCGGCGCAGGTTTAAGCAGGTCTTGAGAAAAATTGTATTTCGGCACACCGCGGTTTGTCGGGATGCAGAAATATGTAGCGAGAAATGCCAAAAACGTGATCACAACCGGTCCCCATTTTTGAAATTCAGAATCACGCAACCAGAGCGTTGACAACCACCAAATCCCCGCGAACCCGAGTAAAATCCATGTCAGAGGTAAAGCGCAGGTGCCTGTTGCACGCAGGATGAACATCGCAATAGACGTCAAAACGACGAGACCGAGAGCCGTTGTAGCCACGGTCGCTGATCCGGGCGTCATTTGCAGCACTTCCGCTGCGCAAATTGCGAGAACCAAATGGAAAAATGGAAGCCAGCGGAAACTCCAGCGGAAAAGCCCAGCGGTGGGAAGCATCGAGAGTAAGAGCACGACCAAGAGCAGGACTAACTCCCATTTAATTTGGCTAACGACTATACGCCCGCGCCAGAGGAACCCAGCGATAAGTGCTGCCGGAGCGACCAGTCCGCATGCTAATTCGGTTGCTGTATGTGGCAGATAACGGCTGGAAAAATCAGCCCAATTGACAGTCCAACACGGCAAGATCAAACCGGGCAATGCCGCTGGCGGAACAAGCCATTGCCAGTGTGCTGCTGGCGACTGCAATTCGCGCGTTGAACCGTGAACGAGATCGAGAATCGCGAGCCACGCGGGCGCGGACAATCCGAAACCGAGCGCGACACCAACAAGCATCGGCAAGATTGCCAATGTGGGAGGGACCTTAGTGCCCCGGCTATCGCGGCTCTGAGGCCGCTCCCACATCGCCTTGATCGCCAACCATGCGATCAAGAGCAGCAACATCAAAACTATGTACGGAAATCCGCCGGTGACGACGAGGTAAACAAATGGCGCTGGCCAGAGGAATCGCCATTTCGTTCGTTGTTGATCCAATGCACGCTCGGCACCCCACCACGCCCAGGGCAACCACGTGAACGCGCCGAGCGCGCCGAACCAATCGGTCGCGCCCCAGCAAATGATCCAGCCATTTAGAGCAGCAACCAGCGAGACAAAGATCGACAATGGAATTGAAAGTCGCCGGTCGCGCGCAAGCAAGAATCCGCCTATCGCCAGAACAAACAGGTGCGCGATGGAAAGTGCGGCGGCTTGTTGGGGAAACGTCAGCGGAAATTTCCAGATGAGAACGACGGCAACATTCACAAAGACCGAGAAAGTGCCGTACTGAAATTCGCCAGCGAGATTGCCGCAGACCCAGGAATACGGACTTAGAATCGGCCAATGACCCTCCGACCAACTGCGCGCGATGTCGGCGAACACAGGCAGCACAGACAATTCATAATCGTCATTCCAAAAAACGAGCGGATCGTGCCAGAGCAGAAGAAGACAGAAGAAGACGACAATAAGTCCGGCTGAAAGCGCGCCAAGATAATTTCGCCACCAATTAACACGGACTTTCACAGATGCAGCAAAACCAATCTGCGAATCTGTGTTTCATCCGTGTTCATCTGTGGCTGGAAAAAATTTCTACAGGACGACCGGCTTTCCCTCGGTCATCACAAGAACCTTTTTCTCAATGCCGTTAGCACGAGCGGACCTAAGCAGGCGTTGCGGTGGTTCATCGAGCGGCTCGAAACCGAGCGGAAACGTGCCGTAATGCATTGGGACCAACGTCTCCGCACGGAGCTCGAGAAACGCTTTGACCGCTTCCTCAGGATTCATGTGAACTTCGCGGCCGGTCATCGCATCGTAAGCGCCAATGGGAAGCAATGCGACCTCGATGTTAAAGCGGTCGCCGATTTCCTTGAACCCGGGAAAGTAAGCGCTGTCGCCGCAGTGAAAAATCGTGCGGCCATTCGACGCGATGACGAACCCGCCAAAGTCACGATGCAAATCCGCGAGGAACCGGGCGCCCCAGTGATGGCAGGGCGTGAGCGAAATCTTCAGCGGCCCGAGTTCGACCGTCTGCCAATAATCCAGCTCGTGCACAATCTGGAAGCCGAGATCGTGTACCAAATTTCCCACGCCCATAGGCACGACGATTGGCTGATCCGCCGCAACGCGCCGCAGCGTGCGCCGGTCGAGATGATCGAAGTGAGCGTGAGTCACCAGGACAAAATCAATCGAAGGCAAATGGTGAATTTCAAAGCCTGGTTGCTTCAGACGTTTGATCACCTTGAGCCACTTCGACCAGATCGGGTCGATCAAGATGTTGACCTCGTGAGTCTGAACGAGAAAAGACGCGTGGCCGATCCATGTGATGCAGATCTCGCCTTCGCGGATTTTCGGGAATTGAGGAGCCGCCGGACCACCCGAACGTTTGACGAAGAGCGAAGGAATCAACACGCTGGTAAGAAAATTGCGCTTGTGCCAGTCAGCTCGCGGACGCAGCCGGACGCGCGTGGAACGTTTTACAGGCGCGCCATCCCGCGACGTCTGACGAACAACGTTTCTTCGGCTTCGTTTTGCAAAGGGAATCGGCACAATGCTTAGAGGATATAGGTGCGCTCCAAGTAAGTAAAACCCTTTGCGCCCGAAAGCCTTCGAGGGCCAAACTGGCCTTTTGCAGGGTGATCCTGCAAGCGTCAGAGTTGATCGCGGTTAGATTTGGCGTTCAGTTGGACGTCGTCATATGCGGACTTGGAAGGTTTTTATTCCCATATTGTTAATTTATTCGGTCGCATTCGCGTACGAGTCGCGCTTGCCGCTTAGCACGGTTTTTAAAGGACAAGACCAATTCAATCGGCTGGTGGCAAAGGCTAAAGCGAAGAATTGGAAGGCGCTGCCGATTGGTGAACGCACCGCGGCGGTCGGACAAGCTCTGGTCGGGACGCGCTACAAACATTTCACTCTGGAGATCGACAACCGGATCGAGTCGCCTTCAGTGAATTTCAACGGGATGGATTGCTGGACGTTCTTCGAGAGCGCGCTCGGTTTCGCCCGGATGCTGAACGAACCGGAATCGAACTGGACGCCGGAGCGCATGCTGTATTACATCGAGCAAGATCGATATCGCGGCGGTCAGTGCACCGGCGAATATCTTTCGCGTCTGCATTACTTGGAGGACTGGCTTCACGACAACGATCGCCGGGGGCTGGTCGAGGATCTGACGCGCGACCTCGGTGGCCGCAGCGTTCCGCATTCCGCGCGGGAGATGAGCGCTGGTTGGCGACATTACCGTTATCTCGCCGCGAACCGCTCCCTGCTGGGACCGCTCGCGCGCATGGAAGCGAACGTCTCATCGCGACCGCTATACGAGATTCCGAAAAGCAAAGTCGCTGGCATTGAATCCAAACTGCGCAGCGGCGACATCATCGGAATCATTTCGCGCGACAGACGTGGACTTTATTCCACCGCGCATGTCGGCCTTGCGTTGCGTACAGGCGATGGCGTCCTGCATTTCATGCACGCTTCCTCTCCGAGCAATTACAGCCGTGTCATCGTGGACGAGGAGCTTTCGCAATACCTTTATCGCTATCGCTCGGACAGCGGTATCCTGGTCGCGCGACCGCTGCGATAAATTCAATTTGTGCGTCTTTCGGCGCTTGATTATTGCGCCGATCCATCGACAAGATCAACAGTCACGGAATGAAAATCTTCAAGGTTGTATTATCGATCTCCCTGTGGTTTGCAGCAGCGGCTTGCTCTTTTGCTGAAACGAAGATTCGCGTTGGCCATTTTCCGAACATCACTCACGCGCAGGGCGTGGTTGCACACGCGCTCTCTCGCCAGGGCAAAGGTTGGTTCGAACAACGGCTTGGACCGGGAACCAAAATCGAGTGGTTCGTTTACAACGCCGGGCCGAGCGCGATGGAGGCGATTTTCGCGAAGTCGATCGATTTGACTTACGTAGGCTCAGGGCCAGCGCTAAATGCTTACACGAAATCTAACGGCGGGGAAATCCGTTTGATCGCAGGTGCCGCGAATGGCGGCGCCGGACTTGTCGTGCAGCCAGACCAAAACTTGAGAACGCCAACGGATTTCCGTGGCAAAAAAATCGCCACGCCGCAATTAGGCAACACCCAGGACATTTCATGTCGCGCGTGGTTAAGAGATGGCGGACTAAAAATCACCCAACTTGGCGGTGATGCCTTCGTTTTACCTACCGCTAATCCCGATCAACTGGGGCTTTTCAAGCAAAAGAGAGTGGATGCCGTTTGGACGGTAGAGCCGTGGCTCTCGCGGCTGGAGCAGGAGGCCTCCGGCAAAGTAATCGTCGAAGAAAAAGATGTCGCCACCACAGTGTTGGTCTCGAGCGTTAAGTTCCTGAATGAGAAACGCGATCTCGCGAAGAAATTTGCCCAGGCGCATGCCGAGTTGACTGACTGGATCGAAAAAAATCCCGAGGGAGCGCAACGCTTAATCAAGGCCGAGCTGCTGGAAGAAACGAAGAGCGACATGAGCCCGCAGGTGATCGCTGCGGCATGGAAGCGGATTGTGTTCACGGCGGAAACGCCGCGCGCTGCAGTGGAAAAATTCATGCAGAACTCGGCCAGAGCCGGTTTTATCAAAACAGCGCCGGATCTTTCCAAGCTGTTCGAAAATCTCTGATGTCACTGCAAGAAGAACTGCAGGGTCCGCCACCGGCGAAGCTGATTGTCGATCATGTCTCGAAATGGTTTCGCCAAAAGCGCCAGACCGTGCACGCGCTGGACGATCTGTCGCTCGAAGTCGAGGAAGGCGAATTCGTCGTTATCGTCGGGCCGAGTGGCTGCGGAAAATCGACGCTGCTCGACATCATCGCCGGCCTGGAAAAACCGGACAAGGGACGAGTGCTGGCGGACAATCAACCAGTGCTCGCGCCGGGGCGGCATCGACTGGTCATGTTTCAGGAATCCGCGCTGTTTCCGTGGCTGAATGCGTTCGGCAACGTCATGTTCGGTTTGAAATTGAAACCCGGTTTACGCAATCGGGAGCGGCGCGAGGTCGCGAAATTTTTTCTTAATCTAGTGGGCCTTGAGAAGTTCATGGAAGCCAACGTTCACGAGCTCTCTGGCGGCATGAAACAGCGGGTCGCCCTTGCCCGAGCACTCGCGCCAAACCCGCGCGTGCTGCTGATGGACGAACCGTTTGCCGCGCTCGATGCCATGACACGCGAACAACTTTACGGCGACATCCAACAGATTTGGCAAAAACGGCGTAAGACGATCATCTTCGTCACCCACAACGTCCGTGAGGCGGCATGCCTCGCCGATCGAGTAGTGATTATGACGCCGACGCCGGGTCGCATCCGTGAGATCTTTGAAGTGAACCTGCCGCGGCCGCGTGACTTCAACAGCATAGAAATCGCCAGGCACGCGGCGCAATTGACCGCAACGCTGAAAGGTTACCTGGCGCCGGAGGCGCTGGTGAGCGTGGAATGAGGAGAACCTTGCTCGCAGTTTTATTTTTCGTCGCGCTAGTCGCGATTTGGGCGGCCCTGGTGAAAGCAAAGATTTGGTCGCCAGTGTTGCTGCCTTCTCCGCGCAGCGTTATGGATTATCTCACTAGCTCCGCACGTGATGGCACGCTTTTCAGCGCTTCGACGGTTACATTGCGGCGTCTGCTAGTGGGATATTTCATTGGCCTCGCGATCGGGCTCCCGCTTGGGCTCCTGACTGCATCTTTGACATTTGCCGAAGACACGGTCGGCGTGCTCGCCCTCGGCCTGCAAACGTTGCCGAGCGTTTGCTGGGTCCCCCTGGCGTTGCTGTGGTTCGGACAAACCGAAGGCGCGATGCTCTTTGTAGTAATCATGGGAACGGTGTGGTCGGTAATCATTGCTACCGATACCGGTGTGCGCACGATCCCGCCGATCTACGCCCGGGCCGCGCGCACCATGGGCTCAAGGCATTTCCATAAGTGGACACACGTGATCTTGCCGGCGTCGCTTCCATTTCTGGTGAGCGGGATGAAACAAGGCTGGGCCTTTGCCTGGCGATCGCTCATGGCCGCGGAGATTTTCGTAACAATCCTGACCGGATTTGGTCTCGGGCATCTGCTTCATTATGGTCGCGAATTAAACGCCATGGACCAAGTCATCGGCATCATGCTGGTGATCGTCGTCATCGGTTTGCTGGCGGACAAAATCTTATTCTCGCCTTGGGAGCGATTCCTGCACCGCCGCTGGGGCACCGGCAGAACATGAGCGCGCGGCACCGCTGCCCTATCTAATAGCCAAACCGAACATCGAGTTCGGCCAACGCGTCCGCAGCATATTTCTGATCCTCGATCGAAAGGTATTCGCGGTAGCCTCCCACTTTTCCGCGCCGCACCTTGAATGATTCCGGATCGCGCACGTCGCCCGGACGCAGAATTTTTGAATCAAAAGCACCGGCCGCCTCGAGCTTTTGCATGTTCTCAAAGCGCGCGAATTCGAGCGCTTCCTGAAAGATTGCGATGTCAGGCGTGGACTCGCCGAGCAGGGCAAGCAAGTCTCGAAAATGTTCTGCCGGCGAGGCGTGGAGGGCTTCGTATCGGATGAGGATGAAATTGTCGCGTCTCGAGAATTCGTCGATCCAATCGTTCATTGTGTTTATGATGGCGCGCACGCCAAATCTTTTGTCGCGCAGCACGTCGCTGACACTCTTTTGCCTGAGCTCGAGCGGAGCATTGGGATCGCGCCTGGTTAGCTGCAGGTAGAGAGAAACGAAACAATCGCGTGGGTCGCGCGCGAGCAGAATGATCTTTGCCCGGCCAAGTTCTCTTCGCGGCACGAGATACTTGCCGCGCAACCTGTCCCAGAGATCGCCCTTCGTCCGGTGCTCGAACAGATCGTGAGAAAATATCAGCCGGGGAATACGCGAGTCGCGGTAACGCTCCGGCCGCAGAGTGAATTCAAGGCCGAAGCGCTTGCAGAAGTAGGCACAAAGAAATGCACGGAGCCAGGTGCGCCCGCTTTTTGGGATTGAAACGATGATGGCGTTTCCCCGGGAAAGTTCACTCGCGCGGCTGCTAAAATTGCGGCGGGGCCATCGCAGAGTCGGCCGCCAAAATCTGAGTCGCGAGACGGGTTTATCTGTGACCGGAAAACCCGAAAGCATCCTGGGCCGGCTCCCCTTGTACGCGGCCGCCTCTTCCGGGTGAGCTCCGGCCAAAGATTGAGATGTTATTTCGATTGCCATTCAGGATCCTCAGCAGAACGCGAGAGCTGTTGCATAAGACCGCAAAAAGGGGTACTTATTCAAGCATAAATTATTGGGGGCGCACTGGCTTCGACTCATCGTTGGAAGCGCAGGCGGCATGTCGAGGATGGTTCGTGGGCCTCGTTAAAAACCGGACCAAAAAAATAAACGCAGATCACCAAGATCTCGCTCTCGCGGCTTAATTGACCGCGACGTTTGACGCTGGACGCCTGCTACGGCGGCAAACGTGGACAGCAGGCTGGCGAACCGGCGGAGCGACCGCGCCGGTTCGTGAATCGATTTCGCGGACGCTCGGGAGCCGGCAGTGCGCCGGTGCATGGTTTGGCTCCTCAGAACTGATCGCCGGATACACATGTAGATGTTTGCGCGGATAGCGACGAGGACAGGGGTTCAACTCCCCTCGCCTCCACTTTCGCTCCCCGAGCAAAAGTGTCCGCCGTAGCCTTGGCGTAGGCGGCCAAACGGATAACGCAGTTACTGCGTGCCCGCCTTCAGCCATTCGGTCCAAAGCTGCGGCCGACCATTCGGATTAGCGTGAGCGTAGTTATAGAAAGCGCGCACGAAAGCGATGCGATCCTCGACGTATGGCGCTTTCCAGTTCGTGGCAGGAGCAGGACGGAGCACGTCGTAGTTGTACCCAAGCAATTGCTGACGGCGCACAATGTCCTCGATCGGGACGCGAGCTGCGTTTCGCAGCATGTCATAAAGCACCATGAAGGTGGTCGTCCTTCCGAGGCCCGCTTCACAGTGAAAATGCGCCCAACCATTCTCTGGGAGCGCACGGACCGCGAGAATAAATCCATCGATTTCGTTATCAAGGGGCCGGCAATGATCCGTTACGGTGACACGCACATAAGCCGCGTGATTGGGCTTAACAAATTCGCGTTCTGTGCTCGCGCGCTCGACGGTCACATTCTGCGGCGTATTCGGAGTGACAGCCGGTTTTTTTACCGCAGCGCCTGGCCTGGCAACGATTTTACTCCCGGGCTTAAGCGATTCCACCCGTGCACTCTCATCTGCTTCGATTGCGTCTTGACTGCGACCGACATTCACCCAGTCATTCGTGGCATACCAGCTAACAGGCAGGTCATTGACGAATATGTGCGTCTCCTGCCGCAAATCGAAGATGGTCACCGGGCCGCGCGTGCGCGCCAACAAAAGCTTGAGGCCATCAGCCGTAAACTCACCGCTTCCAGAAGCATGAAGATCGGCCAAGCCGGTGTCTGAAGGGACTTGGCCCTTGTTCGCTTGAATCGGGTCGTCAGTCGTGCGGAAGTTCCGCGGCAAACTCTTCGCTAGTTTTAGATCGACGTCCCAAATCAACACCGGTGAGTCATCAGCAGGCCTGACCGGCGGATTTTTCTGCACAAGCCTGACCCCAAGAAGCACTGCTGGAGCAAAGGTGAGGACAAGTAGGAAGCACAGCTTGCGGCACAGACATGCGACGAGATTCGTAAATCGCACGGCGACAATTCAGCCGGATACTCCGGACCAAGCAAGGAATTTCGCGGCAGGTATTCCGAACTCGCAATTGGCCCGTGCTGATTGCAAAGTGAAATAATGCGGGACGCGCTTACTCCAATGATGCAGCAATACCGGCGGCTGCGGGGCAGCATTCCGGCCGACACGCTCCTGCTTTTTCGCCTCGGCGATTTTTACGAGCTGTTTTTCGAAGACGCCAAAGAGGCATCCGGCCTCCTGAACGTGGCGCTGACCAAACGCAACGGCGTGCCGATGTGCGGCGTGCCGTATCACGCAGCCCAAACTTATATCGCAAAGCTAATCAAGGCTGGGCGGCGCGTGGCGATTTGCGATCAGACCAGCGAACCGCAACCTGGGAAGATCGTTTCCAGGGACATTACCCACATTGTTAGCGCAGGCACAGTGAGCGATCTCGACTTGCTCGAATCCAAGCGTGCCAACTATCTCGGCGCGATCTATGCGGATGGCGCTTTCTTCGGCTTCGCGTATGCCGATCTCAGCACAGGCGAGTTCCGCTTAACCCAGGCGCAAGATCGTCAATCACTGCTGGACGAACTTGCGCGCGTTTCGCCTTCGGAGCTTCTCGTCGCCGATGAGCAACAGCAGCAGTTCAAGGAAATCCCGAATGCGCTTGGCTACGACAGTTACGCGTTTTTGCCCGAACAGGCGGTCTTCACCTTGTGCGAACACTTCAAGGTCAAATCGCTCGACGGATTTGGCTGCGGGCAAATGTCGCAGGCCGTCGCCGCCGCGGGCGCGATTGTCCATTACTTAAAGTACCAACTCCGGCGCAAGATCGATCACCTCACCTCGCTGCGCTGCGATGCGCCGGGGGACTACGTCCTGCTCGATGCTGCCACCCAAACCAATCTCGACTTGGTTGAATCGCGCAGCGCGCGAGGCACCAGCCTGCTGGCCGTCCTTGATCGCACCATCACACCCATGGGCGGACGCAAATTGCGCTCCTGGATCTTGCAGCCGCTGCGCAATTTGCCCGAGCTGGAGCGGCGCCAGCAGATGATTGCCGATTTATTGCAGGAGCCTGACCTCCTCGCAGCGATCCGCAGCGAGTTTAAATCGATTCGCGACATCGAACGCGCCGCCGGCCGCTTGAGCCAGGCCTCCGGCAACGCGCGCGATTTGGTCGCGCTCAAAACTTCCCTTCAACAAATCCCGAAATTGAAGGCCGAGTTGGCGAAATTGATTGAGCGAATTGAATTTGGCGCGAGCCCTGTAGAGGCAGCCGTGCCGGCTGCAAAACAGTCAAAGCAGGCGACACGCCTGCCACTACAGCTTCAGCGCGAAATCCATGAAATGCCGGCGCTGGCGGAGAAACTGGCCAAAGCGGTTGTTGATGATCCGCCGTTCGCGCTGAAAGAAGGCGGCATTTTCCGTGACAACTACGATGCTGATCTTGACGCGTTACGGCAGGCGTCGCGCGAGGGGAAAAACTGGATCAGCCATTTACAGGAGCGCGAGATCGCTGTGACGGGAATCAAGTCGCTGAAGGTCCGTTACAACTCGGTCTTCGGTTATTTTATCGAAGTCACAAAATCGAATCTGGCGAACGTGCCTGCGCATTACACGCGTAAGCAAACTACTGTGGGCGGGGAACGCTTCATCACGCCGGAGCTGAAAGAGATGGAGGCGAAAATTCTTGGCGCGGATGAACGCGCCCAGAACCTCGAGTACCAACTGTTCCAGAAATTGCGCGACAAAACGTTGCGTGAGATCGAGCCAATCCAGCAAACCGCGGAAGCAATCGCGGTTCTCGACGCGATCTGCGCGCTGGCGGAAACAGCGCGGCTCTTCGGCTATTGCCGGCCGGCGCTGAATGAAACGCTGCGGCTGGTGATCAAGGACGGCCGGCACCCCGTCCTGGATCAAACTCTGGTCGAAGAGAAATTCGTGCCGAATGATACGTCGCTCGACGGCGAGCAGAAGCGGCTGGCGGTCGTCACCGGACCGAACATGGCCGGCAAATCGACCTTCATTCGCCAAGTCGCGCTTATCGTGTTGATGGCACACATCGGCAGTTTCGTTCCGGCAGAGAGCGCAGAGATCGGCTTGGTTGATCGCATCTTCACCCGTGTGGGCGCGAGCGATGACCTCGCGCGAGGCCAGTCAACATTCATGGTGGAGATGAACGAGACCTCAAACATCGTCAACAATGCAACAGAACGCAGCCTGGTGATTTTAGATGAGATTGGCCGCGGTACGTCGACATTCGACGGGCTGTCCATCGCGTGGAGCGTCGCCGAATTTCTCCACGACAAAATCAAAGCGCGCACACTGTTCGCGACGCACTACCACGAGCTGACCAAACTCGCAGAGGATCGCCCCGGCGTCTGCAATTTCAACGTCGCCGTGCGGGAATGGAACGAGCAGATCATTTTCCTGCGCAAAATCGTCCCCGGCGGCGCAGACAAAAGTTACGGAATCCACGTCGCGCGCCTGGCCGGTTTGCCAAAAGAGATCCTCGATCGAGCAAAAGAAATTCTCGCGCATCTGGAAAAGCCTGATGGCGCGGCTGCGCAGGCCGCCAAACGGAAAAGATCGACTAAAGGAATGCCGCGATCAGAGAAGCCACAGTTGGATCTGCTTTAGGCTGTATTCGCCAGCTTTTTCATTCGCGGAAGCCAAACTGGAGCGCCGTGGGGAATGACGTGGCACCAACGGGTGTCGAAACGCCAAAGGCGAGCGGCGCGGGCGAGTTCGAGTGCGCCACACAATTCGTTGTCGCTTATGCCGCGGTTGATTTCGGCGAAGCGCGGTTCGGTTTCGGCTTTGTGCGCTGGATAATATTGATCCATGACGTTGACGTAGGTGTCGCGCGACAAATTGTCGGCGATCCATTGCATGATTTCGCGCGTATCATCGAGCAGGCCGGGCATGACGAGATGGCGCACGAGGACGCCGCGTAATGCCAGACCGTTCTCGTCCACTTTTAACTCACCGACCTGCGCGTGCATGGCTGCGATGACTTTGCGCGCCGCGCCGGCGTAATCGCTGGCCACGAGATATTTTCGGCAATGCTCGGGGTCCCATAGTTTGAAATCGGGCATGTAGATGTCCACTACCCCATTCATCCAGTGGATGGTTTCGAGGCTGTCGTAGGCGGAGGTGTTATACACAAGCGGCAGATGCAAGCCGCGTTCCACTGCGATCACGAGGGCTTCGAGAATTTGCGGCACCACGTGCTCGGGGGTGACGAAATTAATGTTGTGGCAGCCGGTCTCTTGCAGATCGAGCATCATTTGCGCTAGCTCGGCCGCGGTCACTTCTGCGCCTTCACCAAACTGGCTGGTCTCGAAGTTTTGACAAAACACGCAGCGCAGATTGCACCAGCCGAAAAAAATCGTGCCTGAGCCGTTCCAACCGCGCAGGCAATCTTCCTCGCCGAAATGTGCAAACGCGCTGGCCACCCGCGCGAGCCGGCCGCTCTTGCACACACCGATTTTATTGTTGTAGCGGTCGATGTCGCAATCACGCGGGCAAACTCGGCACGAGCGCAGCGATTCGACTGCTTGCTCAGCGCGCTCCTGAAGAACGCCTTCCTCGAACGCCGCCACATACGCGGGAACAAAATGTTTGCGGGACAAAGCAAATCGACCGCCACCGGTTAGCTCAACGGGCGGAGAGCCGTTGGGACCGGGGAGAAAATTGTTCACGCTCAACCTCATTGTTGGCTGCCTATAGCCACAAAGTTAGTTCTGCAACGTTCAACGCTCAATATCCAAGACCAAAGATCCAACGCCCAACGTTTTCGCCCATGTCTTGCCGCTTCGAGATCAAGCTTTTTCTTTCTCCAAGATCGGGTTGCTCCACTTGAGACCTCTGAATCGGGCGAAATCGGCATCGGTGGTTTGGAGCAGGCCGTTGTGTTCGACGGCCAGGGCCGCCAGGTGCGCGTCTGAGGCAAGGTTGCCCGTTGCTTTTCCGTCGCGAAGCATACGTTGGAAAATCGGCCAGTGTTCCTCGGTAGGATGAATGACGCGCACGCAGGGTTGTTCCAACCAGCTTTGCGCGCGTTCAATAGCTTCCTTAATCGTGAGCGGGCGCCGGTGCAATCGCGCGTTGGTACCGATGCGAATGAAGGCCGTGAGGACGGGCCAGCACAAGCATACTGGCGCGGAGCCGCTCAGTTGCCCATCCCACCACATCCGCGCAGAGTCGTGATGCTCAGAAAGACTGTCCTCTGCGTAAAGTAGCAGGTTCGCGTCAACGAGGATCACGCGTGGTCTTCCCCCTCGACGCGCGCGAGCAACTCGCTGATATTGTCGTAATTCAATCCAGCACGCAGCCCCAGCGGGCGCCCTTTAGTGCGGTAAGGTTTGGAGACTGGTGGTTCCAAGACTTTGTCCAAACCAATACGCAGCGCAGCGTTGATCACGTCTCTGAAAGGCTTACCCAGTTTGGTTGCGCCTTTTCTTGCCTTTGCGGTCACATCTGGGTCAAGCGTCAGCGTGGTTCTCACAAAGGCACTATGATGTCTTTATCATTAATGTCAACGTGCTCCAATAAGATTATGGGAAGATGCGTTCCGTGAGCAAGCGTCCAAATTCTCAACGCCCGATGTCGCAACAGGCTACCGTTTGTGATCGCGCCGGGGTGAAATTATAGTTAACGAACAATGGCCCTTAAAACGGAGAAGGAACTGAGCGAAACACAACGCAGTCTTTGGCTCAAGGCGGTGGCAGCGATCGAATTGCGCAATTTCGGTTACGCGATTTCGCTTCTGCAGGAGATTCTCAAACAGGAGCCACAGTTTCTTACGGGGCGTCAACTATTGCGCCGCGCAGAGGTAACGAGAAGCAAATCGGCAAAGAAAAGTTTTTTCAACATCTCAATTGCGCCGATCGCCCTCATGAAAGCGCAGCGAGAAATTAAGAAAGACCCGACACACGCGATTGAAATGCTGGAGAAAGTTCTGGAAGCGGACCCTTACAATCGACAGGCAAATCTGGTTTTGAAAGAAGCCGCACTGGCGGCGGGCTGGCCGGAGATCGCAGTTTTCGCGCTGCGAACGCTGCTCGAAGAAAATCCCCGCGACACCAAGGTGCTGCACGAGCTCGGGCGTCTATATAGCCAACAGGGAGATCACGAACAGGAGGTGGAAATCTATAATCAAATCACCGCGATGAATCCGCTCGATGCTGAAGCGCTCCGTCTGGGCAAAGACGCCTCGGCCCATTCAACCATGAAGAGAGGTGGATGGACGCAGGCTGAAACTTACCGCGACCTGATCAAAGACAAAGAGGTAGCAATTTCACTCGAGCAACAGAGCCGCATGCGATTGGCCGGCGAAGCGCTCGACCAACAGATTGCCGAGACGTACGCGCGGCATAAAGCCGAACCGGCAAATGTCGATCTGGCGCGGCGCCTGGGCGCATTGAATGAGCAAAAGGAAGACTTCGAGGCAGCGATTCGCTGGTATCAGTATGCTGCCGATCTGACCAAAGGCGCAGACCCCGGATTGGCTCGAAAAGTTTCCGATTTGAAAATCAAATGCCTCGAACGGGAAATCGCGGCACACGAGGAATTTCTCTCCACTCACAATGCAGCAGATGAACTGCATGCGAAAAAGTCCGAGCAACTGAAGGCCGCCAAAGTCAAGCACGCAGAAATCCTCATCGACAGTGCGCGGGAGCGCGTCGCGCGGAACCCGACCGACCTCCAACTTCGGTTCGAGTTGGGTGAAAACCTTTTTAATGCCAGGCGTTTCCGCGAGGCCGTGCCGGAGTTGCAACGCGCCCGGCAAAATCCACATGCGCGCTTGAAAGCGATGAACCTGCTCGGTTGCTGCTATAGCGAACTTGAGATGCTTGACCTTGCAATGAAGCAATTGGAGGAAGCGTCGAAGGAAATTTTATCCATGGACGCGATGAAGAAGGAGATCGTGTATAATCTAGGCCTCGTTTGCGAGCGGATGGGCGAACGGGAGAAATCGCTTGCCTGTATGAAGCAGATTTACGAAGTTGATTACGGCTACAAGGACGTGGCGCAACGAGTAGAAAGCTCTTACGAACAGAATATCCCGCATGCCTGATCGAATTTTCCACACCTCTAAAGCGGAGGGGGACAAGAATCGCCAGCCTTGTCGCATGCCGATTTTTATATAAATTTTTGTGTGGAGAGTCGCGTCCAAGCTGATGTGACGATCCGATTCTCAACTGCCGGCTCAGCCGGTGATTATGCAACATCATCTTAACAAGGAGCCCCTAATGAAACCAAAAGTTATATCACTCTCAGCAATCGCAGCGGCTGCGATCGCGGCCAGCAGCATCTGCATCATCGGAACCGTCGGCGCCTACACGAATGCAGGGCAGCCTTACACCTTGCCTGCGGAGAATTATGCGCAAGCTCGGGACATTATCCTCGCTCAAATCGACACCGGGATCGGGACCAATCCTCATCTTCGCTCCCAGTCCGCCGGGGCGGCGGCATCGCCCGGCGCCGTGGTGAAAATGAGTCAGAAGGACCTCAGCTTCATTCAGAGCGCGGCAGGGAACGGCAAACAAGAAATTGAAAACGGGAAGATGGCTGAGAGACAGGCAAAAGGCGCGGAGGTGAAAAACATCGCCTCGCGCACGGTGGCTGATCACACCAGAATCAATAAAGAGCTGACTGCACTGGCCAACCGCAAGGGCGTCACGTTCAGCACTGGCGGTGTCAAAGCGCAAAATCTCGGCAGCGGGAATTTTGACGCCCTCTATTTGAAGTGGCTTGATGAGCGCCACAAAATGGACATTGCCGCGTTCGAGAGAGAGGCAAAGAGCGGGGACGACAGCGAGCTGAAGTCTTGGGCGTCGAAAACCCTGCCGACGCTGAAGCAGCACCTGTCGATGGTCCAACAGGCAGAGAAACAAGCCGGAGTGCGGTAACCAACGGAAACTGCCTTTGCGCGCGGGACGCCCCTGCTAGACGTCCCACGCTTGTTTAAATAACACGGTAATCATCAGCGATGTCCGCATGGGCCGGGTGCTGATTGATTCCATTCAACTGCGCACGGTGAAATGATTGTAGAGTCCGCTTTGTGAGCGACGGATTTCGCGCGTGTTTAGCAGATTAGTGCGGCGCTTCCCACAGGGACGCGGCTACAGCTACGCTTCCACCGGCAATTCGACGTCCACCGGACGCTCCTTCTTGCTTAGAGCGCGGCGAAGTTTCGAGAGCGCGATGTTCTGCAACTGCCGGATGCGCTCGCGCGTAACGCCGAATTTCTTGCCGACTTCCTCGAGAGTCTTGGGTTTGCCCCCGTCCAGACCAAAGCGCTGGAAGATGATCTTCTTCTCGCGAGCATCGAGCACGTCAAGCAAACCGCCGACTTCGTTACGGAGATTTTTGTCACGTAACAATTCGAAGGGCGTTTGAGCCTCCTCGTCGCCGACGATTTCACCGAACTCGGTCGAATCATCGTCGCTGATCGGTGCATCGAGTGAAGCCGGACGGATCGACACGGTCTTAAGTTGCGAAACTTTTCCGCTCGCGATCCCGATCTCATCACCGAGTTCCTCGTCCGTTGGCTCACGGCCCAGTTCCTCGCTCATCTGCAGTGAAACCCGGCGCATCTTGGAGATCTTGTCCACCAGATGCACGGGCAGACGGATCGTCTTGCTTTGATTGGCCAGCGCGCGCTTGATGGACTGCTTGATCCACCACGCGGCGTAAGTGCTGAGCTTTCCGCCTTTCGCAGGATCAAAACGTTCCACTGCCTTCATCAGACCGATGTTGCCTTCAGAAATGAGGTCCAGAAGCGGCAGACCAAGGTTCGCGTAGTCATGCGCGATCTTCACGACCAGACGCAGATTGGACCGGATCATCAGGGCTCGCGCCTCGCGATCTCCCTTCTTGATCTTCGCGGCCAGCTCGATCTCCTGCTCCGGAGTCAGGAGCGGGATTTGCCCGATCTCGCGCAGGTAAATCTTAATCCCCGTATCGCTATCTTCAGCAGCCATATAACTCTTTTTCATCAAACTCTTGGGGGGTTCGGATCGACAACCTCCCGTAAATTGTATTCGTCGATGCCTTATCGATCACGCGTTGTAGCATCCTGGGAAGTATTTAACAAGGTTAAATATTCGAATTTGTGACACCCTCCGGGCGCCTCTTGTTCAATCTTTTTGGGGCCTCCCAAGTCCAAAATATTTACCACACTTGCACACCTGGGTGGTATCCCACTTTAGAGGGATATTTGACGCTTTTCGGCGCCACGATTTTTTGCAACTCTAAAGCGGCAATGCTGGCGAAAATTTACTCCGCGGCCGTTTACGGCGTGGATGCATATGAAGTTGAGATCGAAGTGAACGGGGCGGGCGGCGACCCGAACATCGTGATTGTTGGGTTACCGGACGCAGCAGTGAAGGAAAGCCGAGACCGCGTCACTACTGCGATCGCAAATAGCGGCTACTATTGGCCGCGCGGACGCACTACCATCAATCTCGCCCCGGCAGACATAAAAAAGGAAGGCCCAAGCTTCGACTTGCCGATCGCTCTTGGAATGATCGCCGTTACCGAAAGATTGGACAGTTCGCCTTTCGAGAATTTTAGCTTCGTGGGTGAGCTTGCCCTGGACGGTTCAGTACGCGCTGTGAAAGGCGTGCTGCCAGTCGCATTAGAAGCGCGCCGGCGTGGAAAACGCGCGCTGTTTGTTCCGGAAGCCAACGCACTCGAAGCGGCGATGGTCGATAAGATCGACATCTATGGCGTGCAAAATCTGCGGCAGACGTTCGCCTTTTTGCGCGGCGAAATTGCGCTTTTGCCGACGCGCGCCGATCTAAGCAAATTTTTCGCCGCGCATCAAAGTCACGATGTCGATTTCAGCGACGTGAAGGGCCAGGGACACGTCAAACGCGCAATCGAAGTGGCCGTCGCCGGCGGTCACAACGTCTTGATGATCGGCCCGCCTGGCTCAGGGAAATCGATGCTGGCCAAACGCATTCCGACCATCATCCCGCCGCTCTCCCTGGATGAAGCAATTGAGACAACAAAGATTCATAGCATTGCTGGCCTGCTCGACTCGGATAAATCTTTTGTTTCCATACGACCATTTCGTCCACCCCATCACACCATCAGCGATATCGGTCTTCTTGGCGGCGGCACGTTTCCAAATCCCGGCGAAGTAAGCCTCGCGCACAACGGCGTGCTTTTTCTCGATGAGCTGCCTGAGTTCAAGAGATCTGCGCTGGAGGTAATGCGCCAGCCGCTCGAAGACGGGAAGGTCACGGTGTCCCGCGCAGCGGGCAGCGTGACTTTTCCATCTGAGTTCATGCTGGTTGCGGCAATGAATCCCTGTCCGTGCGGATATTTTGGCGATCTAAAACGCGAATGCCGCTGCGGGCCCGTGCAGGTGCAGCGATATCGTCAACGCATTTCCGGACCGCTACTGGATCGCATCGATCTTCACATCGAGGTGCCTGCCGTCGAATATCGCGACGTCGCCAGCCAACGCGCTGAAGAGAGTTCCGCCGCGATTCGCGAGCGCGTCGCCCGTGCGCGTGAACGCCAGCAGGAGCGTTTTCGCAATGACTCGAAAGTAAACTGCAACGCGCGGATGGCCACGCGTCAGCTGAAACAGCACTGCAAACTCAGCCAGGATTCGCAGGAATTGAT